>TARA_R110002051_G_scaffold321834_1_pt1 | contig 40175 bp, 41 predicted proteins | sample TARA_R110002051 | Tara Oceans TARA_R110002051 (sample SAMEA4397023) | marine metagenome | biome: Polar Biome; feature: [MES] marine water layer (ENVO:01000295) within the mesopelagic zone...; material: water (ENVO:00002006), including particulate matter (ENVO:01000060) such... | reverse complement strand
GCGCATCGTCGTTTCCAGCGACCATGCTGACATCGAGCTTCGCAAGACCATCGCCACGCATATTGCCGAACGTGGCTGGGAAGTTATCGATATTGGCCCAATGACGTCGGAAAGCACCCATTATCCCATTCATGGCGAAGCCGCCGCTCAACGCGTTGCCTCTGGCGACTGTCAGCTCGGCATCATCGTGTGTGGCACAGGGCAGGGCATCATGATGGCAGCGAACAAGGTGAAGGGTATTCGCTGCGGCGTTTGTTCAGACACATTTTCTGCGCGCATGATCCGCCAACACAATGATGCCAACATGTTATCGATCGGCGCGCGGGTGGTCGGCGAAGGATTGGCTCTCGACATCGTCGATGCGTTCCTCTCTGCCGAATTCGAAGGCGGCCGGCACGCGACCCGCGTCGACATGATCAAAGCGCTCGAAGGTTAGCGCCGGGGAAGTGTGGCATTTCCGGCCGGTCTCGCCGAATATGGCAGAGACATAGGAGGAAAGCATGGAACAGGCAGACGACTTTCTTGAGGAAAGCCGGGCGCTCTTTGCGCTTCTGGCAGATCGGCCTGATTCAGACTTCGACAAAGTCACCCTGTTCAAGGACTGGAGCGTCAATGATGTCCTCCGGCACCTCCATTTCTGGAACTGGATGGCAGAACTGCAGCTCGCGGATGAAGCTCGCCTTGAGGCAGAACTCGAAGCTGTCCGCGCAAAAGGCATGCGTGTTTGTGAGCAAGAGCTGGTTCAAGGCGCCTCCGGTGCTTCACTACTGGCCACATGGTGGAAGCAAGCACAGAAGACGGCGCAAATATTTACAACCGCCGATCCCAAAGCCCGCCTCAAATGGGCCGGGCCATCCATGAGCGCCCGGTCGTCAATCACTGCGCGTCTCATGGAGACATGGGCGCACGGGCAGGAAGTCTATGATGTCCTCGGTGCTGAACGGGAGGACGCCGACAGGATCCGCAATATCGCTGTCCTGGGTGTGAATACGTATGGCTGGACCTATTTGGTCCGCAAGGAAGATCCACCGGGCCCGATGCCCGTGGTGAAGTTGACTGCCCCTTCGGGCGAAATCTGGACGTTCGGAGATGATGACGGCACAAATCTGATCGAAGGAAGTGCAACGGAATTCTGCCAGGTCGTCACCCAGACCCGGAACGTGAAGGACACCGCGCTCAAGATCACCGGGCCGGTCGCCACCGACTGGATGTCTAAGGCGCAGTGTTTCGCTGGCGGCCGCTCCGACCCGCCTGCGCCCGGTACGAGATTCCGTCACCCGGCGGGATGATGTCGACCAGGCCGGTATCTTGTATATCGCTAGAAGCGTTTTGTTGCTCACCTGATCTTCTCTCTGAAAACATCACCATCAGCCGAGCCATCAGAAGGATTGCGAAGCTGACCAGCATCAGGTGCGGCTGCATTCGCAATCCGTCCATCCGGTAGAGGGCCAACTGATCGGTCGTTGTCAGCCCGGCAAGCAGAAGCCCGCTGCCGAGAAAGCTCAACATGACTGTCCGGCCAGGCGCGGCAGTTTCTTCACCCGCTGTATCGGCCATGGCCAACATGGAAATGATAAAGGTGTAAGCAAAGAACCGGCCCCAATCATGGGCGACCAACAATAGCGGCATGATCGCCAGCGCAGGCAGGATGAAAGCCGCAATGACTGCCAACTGTCTGCCTGACCACGGCCGAGACAGGCCATGTCTGAACGTAATCAGGAGCAGGGCAAGAAAGACAGGCAGCGCCGCAGCGCCGCCAAGCCGTGCGATGGTCTCCATATATCCGCCAATGCCGCTGGCAAACATGCGGATGAGTTCGTCCCGCAGCAGGTTGGTGAAGCTGTCGAACTGCATGGGGTAGATGTATGTGACATCGCCAAGATGCAGGGCCGGATTGGATGTGATCGGTTCTGCTTCATTGGTGAGTAACAGGACCGCGACGCCTCCTGCGCTGCTGATGAAGCAGGCAGCGAATGCCATCCAGGCGCCTCGGCCTTTTCGAAGCATCAACGCCTGGATGAATAGGGCTGGCAGGACAAAGAAAACCGCCGCTTCATGAATTAGCGACATGGTAAGCCCGAAAGCAGCAAAGACCGCTGTGATGACACCAATTCGGCGTCCCGCCAGCAGATGCCTGGCAAGAAGCACGTAGACCAGCACAATCAGCTGGATCGGATCCCCCAGCGTTTCAATCAGCATCCCCGATGTGACTGGCGAAAGAAGCACGATGACCAGGATCGTAGCCGCTTGCCATCGGGCGAGTGGACGCGTCAGGCGCCACAATGCATCGGCTATGACGACCATCAGCGCCAACGCGATGACCCAGCTGAAAATTGCAATAACGGCGTAGTCGGAGGGGTCTCCGCCGGGCAGTTGAATCAATGTTCCAAGCAGTCCGCGCCGCACAAAACCACTCGAATAGTCTCGAGCCCAATGCGTTGCCCAATATCCGTCCGGACCAAACCAGCCGAACAAGTGTGGCTCGGTCCTGACGACGAGGACGATACAGACCACAAAGACCGCAATGAGCCAGAATACTTGTCGATCACCCAGCCTTCCCATCCGATCCTCGCCGTCTTGAGCGGAGGCACCGAATTTCCGTGCCCGACAATAGCATCACAATCGGGGATAGATGATTCGTAATACTTAATAGAGCTCTTCCTCAGTCATATGGCGGCGAATCTGATCGAAAACGCCGCATGGGCGGACATGGACAAGCGGGGCAGGGACTGTCAGTTCTCCTGACAGCATAATTGGAGGCAAACCGGATGTCGGTCATTAAACTCGAAAAACAGGGTCCCATCGTCATCATGACACTCAACCGGCCGGATGCGATGAACGCGCTGGGCCAGGATGGTGATGGCAAAGCAATCGCAGCGGCTTGCGCTGAAATCACCGCAGACCCGGAAATTCGTTGCGCGATCCTGACCGGCGCCGGACGTGCTTTCTCAGCGGGTGGCGACGTGAAAGCCATGCAGAACAAGACCGGTGCGTTTGGCGGCAAGCCGCACGATATTCGCGAAGGCTACCGGCGGAACATCCATGTGATCGTCCGCTCGCTCTACAATCTGGAAGTCCCCCTGATCTCTGCCATCAACGGGCCGGCCATCGGCCTTGGCTGTGATGTAGCCTGCATGGCGGATATCCGCATCGCATCGGAAAAAGCCAAGATGGGCGTCACCTTCCTGAAACTGGGCCTGATCCCCGGAGATGGTGGCGCCTGGTTGTTGCCGCGCCTGATCGGTTCATCGCGCGCGGCGCAGCTTCTGTTTACCGGGGATGTCATTGACGCGCAGACCGCGTGTGACTGGGGCCTTGTTTCCCAGGTCGTGCCGCCCGAACAGTTGATGGACGAGGCAATGACACTCGCCAAGCGCATTGCGGGACAGCCGCCGCAGGCCCTGCGGCTCGCCAAGACATTGATGCGTCAGGGTGCAACGACGTCCTACGACACGATCATGGAAATGTCCGCCGCGGCCCAGGCGCTGATGCACGAAACGGACGACCATATGGAAGGCGTCAATGCCATCCTCGAAAAGCGTACGCCTGAATTCAAAGGCGAGTAGCGCTATTTCACCACGCCATCGGCATACAATGTGTCGATATCTCCTGAGGGTAGCCCCAGGCTCTCGAGGACGGCACGCGTATGCTCCCCCAGTTTCGGTGATGGTCCCTTGGGGCCGTCATCGGCGCCGGGAAACCGGACGGGGGACGCAGGAGAAGGGTAGGTCGTGCCGTCGCCTTTGCTGCTCGGCACCTGAACGATCGCGCCGGCAGCCTCTGTCTGCGGATCTTCTGCGACTTCTGCGAGTGTCTGGACGGGCGCCCAGGCGATTGAATGTTCGTCCAGACGGGCTGAGATCTCCGCCTTGGTATAGTTGCCAAAACCCTGGTCGATAATATCGACGAGTTCGGCGCCATTCTGCCGGCGGCTTTTGGAACTGGTGAAGCGGGCATCTTCCATCAGGTCTTCGCGGCCAATGACTTTGCACATCGGCACCCAATCCACATCGCCCTGACGCTGGACGATGCAGATCCAGCTGCCGTCCTTGGTCTTGAAGAAATTGGTCATGGGCACATTCTGCTCGTGTCGGCTCTTTGTGGACGCGACGCGATTGAAGAAAAGCTGGATCGCGAAGTCGGACCCGAGCGCATAGAGACCTGCCCGGAAGAGGGAGGACTCAACCAAGCGACCCTTGCCGGTCCGCGTCGCCTCCACAAGTGCAGCACAAATACCTGCTGCCGTCGCCATGGACGTCGTGTGGTCCCCAAAAGCGGTCCGGAGCGGGAAGGGTTCCTGGCCTTTTGGAACGGTCAAGGCGCCGACGCCCGTGCGGCTCCAGAAGCTTGCGACGTCAAACCCCGGCCGATCGGCATCCGGGCCTTCAAGGCCGTAACCGGTGAGAGAGCAATAAACGAGCTTTGGGTTGATCTTGCTGAGTTCCTCATAACTGAGGCCAGAGCGTTCCAGTCCGCCGGGGCGAACATTCGTCAGAAAGACATCAGCCTCTTCCACCATCTTCCGGAGCAGTTTCTGGCCTTCTGGTTTCGACGTATCAATCGCAATCGACTTTTTGCCGCGATTGTCGAAGTCGAACACGGGGTTGTCCTGGATATCCGTCCCGATGGTCCGGAAGAAGATCCGGATCGGGTCGCCGCCGGGCGGCTCGACTTTCACAACATCTGCGCCCCAGTCGCTGAGGATTGATCCCGCGCCCGGCGCTGCCATGTAGGTTGCGTATTCGATGACCTTGATGCCCTCGAGCATTGGCTGACTCCTCCGAATTTTATGTCGTTTTCCAAAGGACCTTCGGACAGTCCGGACCTAATATCCAGTCCTGCCGCAAAGAGAGCCGGCCAGAGAGCGCAGATCAGGGCTTGCCTGTCGGAGCAGGATCGTGAAAAACGCCGGTTGCCGCGGAGGAGTGGCAGAGTGGTTGAATGCGGCGGTCTTGAAAACCGTTGAGCCTTTACGGGTTCCGGGGGTTCGAATCCCTCCTCCTCCGCCAGCGCTCACGAACTGGCCCGCTTTCCGGTCGACCGGTTTCACCAGCGGTTCCGGACTTCTTCGGCAAAACCGGGTAGGGCGGCGATCTTCAGAACTGATCCATCATCCAGTTTCACTTGCCCGGAGAATGTACCGAACACCTGGTCCTGGGCCGTTTTGAACACGCCGAGGTCTGTGGTGTGATGGCGATTGACAATGGGGTCGAAGTGCATTTCGAACCGGTCATCATTGCTTGTGAATAGCCAGGGCGCGGAATCCGGCGGTCCTTCCGGCAAGTGGAACGTCACTTGATCGAGCTTGTGCGCCTTGCCGTCCACAAAAACCATGTTTTCAGAGGCGGCTGAGGTATCACCGAAGCCGTAACCGATGTTGAAGCCGACGCATCGGTCGCCACACATACCGGACGCCGATCCCCAGTACCAGACGTTGCTGTAGGTCCACACACCCCGCCCCCAATCCAGAACACCGAAAGCGGAATCCGGAGTGAATTGGTGGACGTCTGTCCCGATCCTGATTTCGCCTGAGGCCGCCAGGCAATTGATTTTCTGATTGTAGTAGAAGGCCTTTGGCGCATTGGGGAACGGTGTCGCAATGACCATGCGATCCATAGGGGGCTGGGCGAGCCACAATTCTCCTTTTAGTCCACGCCCGCCATCAAAGCGCGGCGCATCAACAATCAGCCGACGGCCGCCCTCCTCATGCAGAAAGCTCAGAGACATATCTTTGTGTTTCTGGACGACGTCACCACGATCGGCGGACCCAGGCAGGCCCATCCGGCCCATGGGAAATGGGATGACTGCGCCGTCATTCACTGCCGTCCCGCTCTTCAGATCCATCCAGGATGTGCCGAGGAAGCCAAGATACCCATTGTCTGCGACAGTCAGGGCGAGGCCGAAGTCAGGTGTGAGGATACAGTAATAGTCCCACTCCTTGATCCGGAAGCCGCTGGCCCGGATGGCTGACCTGTCATACTGGCGCACTTCCTCGGTGGCCCAACCACGGTCGATCAGCTGGCCGCGCGCATCGAGCAGGGGGCCTTCACCAAGTGTATGTTGCATTCCGTTTGTTCCCCCTGAGTGTGCAGATAGCGGTCTAGGCTCGCTCTGATTGACGTCTCATGTCTTCACCTGTGTTTCCGCCATCCGGCAAGAGCGCGGCTTGAAAAGATGTAAACAACCGGTAACCGTATTCACCGGATCCTTCAGGTGAGGTTCATAAGGCCTGCACCACACTATGCTACAGAGGGTTCGCTGGAGGGCAGAAAAGCCGTCCCATAGGGTCATAAAATGACCCGCAGCTCAGAATGAGGTGAACCTTGAAGACCGTTTCTTCCGCATCGAAATCGCTGCATCTGTCGTCGCTGGTTTTCGCCGGCGCGATCGCAATTGCCGCTGCTGCGCCGGCCCACGCCGACAAGCGCACCCCGGCCCCGATTGTCTATGCAACGGGAACATCGCCTTATCCGGCAGGTAAGCCGCAATATATTGCGCCTAGCCGCACCCCTGACGCGAAACAAAAGAAACAGGCACGCATTCAATTCCGTTATCCTGGCTCTGCTCAGCTTCCCAAAAGTGCTGCAGCCAATACGGAGCAGGGGGCCCAATATTCAGAACCTGCTGCCCGTGAATATGCGAGCATTGAAGCGCCGGCACCGGCCACGACCGGCGTTGCCACGAGCGGACCGAACAGTTTTGACGCCCGCGCGGCGGCCGCCCGCATTGAGGCGCAACGGACCGTGTCTGCCGTAGAAAGCGAAGCACTGCCAAGCCTGCAGCCGACGACCGCTCCAGCGCCCATCGCTGCTGCACCTGTGGCCCCTCCACAGCAATACCAGCCCGCCGCGCGTTCACTGACACCCGCGCCATCCTACACGGTGTCCAGCGAACCCGTTCCGGTGTTCGACGAAACCAGCGTCGCAATTGTCTACGGCTCGGAATTCAATGGTCTCCCGACCGCGAATGGCGAAACGTTCGACCCGAACGCCATGACGGCTGCCCATCCGACGCTGCCGCTGCCGAGCCTGATCCAGGTCGTAAATGCCGAGACAGGCAGGGAAGTCGTGCTGCGCGTCAACGACCGTGGGCCATTTGAAGACGGCGCATCGCTTCAGGTTTCGCCGCGCGCTGCTGACGAATTGGGTATGAATGGAGCAGGGAAGGCCACGCTTCGCGTCCGGTATCTCGGCGCGGCTCCGGCCCAAAGTGCACCCACGCCGCCCGCACCAGCCCCACAAATGAAGACGGACACGATCTACGCAGATGCCAAGCCGGCTGAAACACCTGCTGAGTATGTCACTCCGGCATCATACGAGCCGGCGCCGCAACCACGCCAGGCTCAGCCGACCTACTCTTACAACGCGCCTGTGGCAGACGTCTCAAACGGTGATTATTTTGTCCAGATCGGGTCATTCACCGACATTTCGAATGCTCAGATGCTCAGCAATCGGGTTCAGGCGTCCCTGCCGGTGACCATTGTGCCAGCACGCGTCAACGGCGCCGACTATTTCCGTGTCCGCGTTGGACCGCTCTTGAGCCGGTCGGAAGCCGAACGGGCCCGGGCAGATCTTTCCTATGCCGGGATCTCGCAAGGACGTATCGTTACTGGCGAATAACCACACGCCCCACCATTGACCCAGACCACAAACCGGCCCTTTTTCCTGTTTAAACGGAATTGGGGCCGGATTTGATTCCGGCTTCCGAACAGAACGTTGGAGGCCTCTTCCATGAACTTGCCGCAGATCGCCCGGAACACTGTCGCTGCAGCGGCTTTTGCCGTTGCAGGCATTACAGGTTTCGCAAATGCCCAGATCCTGGATACGCCGGCGACCCACGCCGTGATCATGGATCATGAAACTGGCGCGATCCTCTTTGCCAAGGCTGGCGAAGAACCGATGGTCCCTGCTTCCATGACCAAGATGATGACCGCTTACACGGTGTTCGAAATGGTCCGGCGCGGCGAACTTTCGATGAGCGACAAATTCACCGTCAGCGAAAATGCCTGGCGCAAAGGCGGTTTCCCATCTGGAACGTCGACTATGGGCCTTGCACCCGGTGACACGCCGACCGTCGAAGAACTACTTCATGGCGTCATCATCATGTCCGGCAATGATGCGTGCATTGCGCTGGCCGAAAACATCTCCGGGTCTGAAGAAGCATTCGCGCGCCGGATGACCAACCTTGCCCACGAATTGGGGCTTAATTCGGCGAACTTCCTGAATGCCACAGGCCTTGAAGCCGTCGGGCACGTCATTTCTGCCGAGGATCTCGCGAAGCTCGCGAAACTGACAATCGACAATTATCCGGAATACTATTCTTGGTATTCCTTACCCTCCTATACATGGCGGGATTTTACCCAGGCCAACCGTAATCCGCTTCTGGAAATCTCCGGCGCAGACGGCGTAAAAACCGGTCATCTGGAAGTCTCTGGCTATGGTCTGACCGGTTCGGCCGTCAGAGACGGGATCCGCAGGACGATTGTCATCAATGGACTGCCTTCCATGGCCGCGCGGGCCGCCGAAGGTGAGCGCCTGATGCGGATCGCATTCAACAGTTTTGACCTGAAGACCCTGACGCCAGATTCTGTCGATCTGCCCGATGTGCCGGTCTGGCTTGGAGAAACCCAGAAGGTGCCCGTCAAATTGTCGAGCGATCTTCAAGTCGCCGGCTACAAAGCCAGCATGGAAAAAGCCAAAGCCGAAATTGTCCTGCCCGGCCCAATAGAAGCCCCCGTCAGCAAGGGTGATGAACTCGGTAAGCTGGTTATTACGATAGCGGGACAAAAACCGATGGAAGCCCCGATTCTGGCCGACGCAGATGTCGCCAAACTGGGCTTCTTTGGTCGCGCAATCGAGGGGCTAAGCCATATGCTCGGGGGAAGCGAAAGCCAGTCGTGAACCGCGGACGCTTCATAACGCTTGAAGGCGGTGAAGGCACCGGCAAGTCCACCTTGCTTGAAGCATTGCGTGAGAGATTGGAAGTGGCGGGTCGAACCGTCATGGTCACAAGGGAGCCGGGCGGCACCGAACTGGCAGAGACGATCCGAAATCTCGTTTTGCACCCACCGGAAGGCCAGGTCTGGTCGTCCATGGCCGAAGCGCTTCTTATGAATGCGGCGCGCACGGACCATCTGGAAAAAAAGATCCGACCGGCTCTGGCAGCAGGCAGTTGGGTTCTGTGTGACCGGTTCGCGGATTCCACGCGCGTTTATCAGAGTGTTCAGAACGGCGTTGGGGTCGAGGTCCTCAAGATGCTGGAAAGCTCTGTGCTCGGTGAAACGCGTCCCGATCTCACACTCGTTCTGGACGCACCTGTTGAAAAAGCTGCGCTCCGGCGGGCTGAGCGTGGCGGTCATGCGGACACGTTCGAGCTGCGTGACAAAGCATTCCATGAAGATGTCCGCCAGGCCTTTATAGATGTTGCCAGGAGCGAACCGGAGCGCTGCGTGCTGCTGGACGCATCCAGGGAAGCCGACGAGGTTGCACAAAACGCATGGCATGAGATCGAAAACCGGCTTTTCGAGTTGAAGCAGAGTTTGTCGTCATGACGGCTGCCTTGCCTCTCATCGGTCATACGGAAGCGGAAAGAGCGTTCGAATCCGCAGCGGCGAGCGGACGAATGCATCACGCCTGGATGATCGAAGGGCCATCAGGCATTGGCAAGGCGCGGTTCGCCCTGCGATGCGCAGCCTGGCTTCTCGGTGCGCGCGGACCAGGCAAGGCGCCATTTGATGCACCATCGGACGATCCGGTCATGTCACGGTGCCTTTCTGGCGGGCATCCCGATCTTCGCGTTCTGACTCGAGAGCTCAATGACAAAGGAAAACTGAAGCAGGATATATCGATCGAACAAATTCGATCCTTCAATGAGTTTTTCACCTACCGTCCGGCCCTTGGTGGCTGGCGTGTCGGCATTGTTGACTCGCTTGATGAATTGAACCGGAATTCATCGAATGCGATCCTCAAGACACTGGAAGAGCCGCCGAATGCTGCCATTATGTTTCTGATCAATCACGGGTCGCGGCCTGTGTTGCCGACGATCCGTTCGCGATGCCGAACACTGCGCCTTCATCCACTGGGGCAGGACGATATGGCGGCGGTGCTCCGACTGGAGGGCTTTAGTGGCGATCCGTCGGAAATCGGCCACGGACGCCCCGGGCTCGCCGTCGAGCGCTCTTCAGAAACCTGCCGTATCGCCACGAATGCTGCTCGCACCCTTATGAAGTCTTTGCCACGTCCGAATGACGCTGTGGTGACGCGCGCTATACAGGCAGCAGGAGCCGATGCAGAAGCATTCGCTGCGTTCCGCGACGAAGTCTTGTCCAAACTCGCCGAGACTGCGATCGAGGCGCCGCAACAATCCCGCACTTGGCTCAGCACAGTCAAACTTGTGGGGGAGACGGACGAATTGAATATGGATCCGGAGCAGGCGGCCGCAAAGATGATCTCGGGCCTTTTATCGGCACCCGTCCGTACCTAGAGCACTTCAAATGTTTGATACACACGTCAATTTGCACGGCGAGCCATTTGCGGATGATCTGGAAGACGTTTTGGATCGCGCGAGAGAGGCTGGCGTTCGCCGGTTTTTGGCGATCTGCGACCGGTTCGATAATTTCGAGGAAGTACTCTCCATAGCAGAATCAAATGACGATATCTGGTGTTCAGCAGGCGTGCATCCACATCATGCCAAGGACTTTGTGGATCTAACAGCAAAGGCGCTGATTGAGGCGGCATCCAATGACAAGGTCATAGCAATTGGAGAGACCGGGCTTGATTTTCACTATGGTTACAGCACTGAAGAAGACCAGGTGGCGAGCCTTCGAAAACACATTCACGTTGCCCGTGAAACCGGTTTGCCATTGATACTTCATACGCGTGAAGCCGACGATCTGATGGCGGATATTCTGGAAAAAGAATACCAAAAGGGCGCGTTCTTGCCTTTGCTGCATTGTTACACAGGAGGCGCGGCGCTTGCAGAGCGTGCGTTGGCATTGGGCGCCTATGTCTCTGTATCAGGAATACTGTCTTTCAAGAGCGCAAGCGAGGTGCGCGCGGTCATCGCTGATGTCCCCATGGGCCGGATCATACTGGAGACTGATTGTCCTTACCTGGCGCCGGTCCCAATGCGTGGAAGGCGGAATGAGCCAGCATATCTTCAATACGTCGCAGACGCGTTGGCAAACCTGAAGGGTCTGCCCACTGACGAGGTGAAACGGATCACTGACGAAAACGCCGTGCGTCTGTTCAGCAAGGTCACCGGATCATGAGTGTGGGTGTGCGCTGCACGCTGCTTGGCACAGGGTCATCTGGCGGGGTGCCGCGCGTCGGAGGCGACTGGGGCGCTTGCGATCCGAATGAGCCCAAAAACCGCAGACGACGGTGTTGCGTTCTGATCGAGAAAGAAAACGGTTCCGGCGGCCTGACATCCGTCTTGATCGATACGTCACCGGACCTGAGAGAACAGCTTCTGGACGCGGAAGTGACCGATCTCGATGCGTTGGTCTACACGCACGAGCATGCAGACCAGGTTCATGGAATCGATGATATACGCCCGCTGGTGATTAAGCGCCGAGCAGCCCTGCCGACCTATATGAATGCCGCAACTCGCGAAATACTTACCCGGCGGTTTGATTACTGTTTCGAGGGCAAAGGCGGATATCCGCCAATCCTCGACGTCCAGCCAGATATTATGCCTGCAGTCCCATTCCGGATACCAGGCGCTGGCGGCACAATAGAGATGCTTCCAATAGACATGGAGCACGGTCGCATCCGGTGTCTCGGGTTCAGAATTGGCAATTTCGCTTATTGTAATGACGTGAGTGACCTTCCCGCATCGTCGAAGGCATTGATGCAGGGGCTGGATACGCTGGTGATTGATGCACTGCGCTATACAGACCACCCGACACACGCCAGCGTTTCCAAAGCGCTGGATTGGATTAAGGAATTGAAACCCAACAAGGCCGTGCTGACCAACATGCATGTGGATCTGGACTACGCGAACCTGAAAAGGGAGCTGCCAGCCAATGTTGAGCCTGGCTTTGATGGGATGGTGCTGGAGGTCAGATAAACCAGCCATCTCCGTATCATCATTATTTCCCATAATGATGATTATGCGACTTGGGGATATGAATTGTCCGGTATTTCAGTGACTTACGTGAACTCAGATATTGCGCCGTGCCAGCCGTCACGGTGTGTTTAACCCACCAGTCTCAACCTGATTGGGTGACGACAATGATCGGCCAGGCCTGCCTGGCGACGCCAATGCTGCGCTCTGAAAGGAATTGTTAAGCTGCGCCTTTGGCTTTCGGGTCCCGACTGGGAACCCCTTCCCCGCCATCGGGCGGCCCAATGAGCGAGAAGAGAATATGATCCAGCATTGGCTTGCGGATGAACGCGGTGAAACCCGACTCGAGCGCCAACCGCTCAAGACCGGAAGTTTCCCAGCCTGACACCATTGCGGCCGGTGTCTCAACACCCTCCCCTCGCAACGCGCGGAGCACCTCTACGCCGGACATTTCCTCCATCTTGTAATCAATCAGGAGATAGTCGAACGAAGAACGGAGCGGAGACGCGAGGAACTCCATGCCGCCGGCGAAACCCATCGCAGCATATCCGCGCGCTGTCAGCAGAACACTCAATGAGCGGCGCACAGCTTCGCTGTCATCAATGACGGCAACATTTTTTGGTCTGTTCAGCAAAGCGTTCGACATGGCCACCCAACAACAGGAATATCGAGCCTGCATGTTGGCGGATGGCCTGTGTGCTGTCTTTAAGTACTAGTCCGTAACTTTGCCGCCGAATCCGACGCCGGCCGCAAATGCGATCCTGAGCACACCAGAAAGACTCGTCGCACCCAGCTTTTCCATCAGGTTTGCCCTGTGGATTTCGACCGTTCTCGGCGAGATATCGAGGGAATCGGCGATCGACTTATTCGTGTGTCCGTCCACCAGGCCTTCCAGCACTTCTCGCTCGCGCGGCGTCAGATGCTCGATTTTCCCCCGGGCTTCATCGACCAGGAGGTCACGTTGGGAGCGCTCCTCCAAACGCTGGAAGGCGCGATTGAGGGCCTCCACAAGCGTTTGTTTTTCATATGGTTTTTCGACGAAATCGACAGCGCCAGCCTTCATGGCCTTAACCGCCACATTCACATCGCCATGCCCCGTGAGAACGATGACCGGCATCGCAACGCCCCGGGCGTTCAGTTGCTCCTGCACTTCCAACCCATCCATTCTGGGCATCTGTACATCCAGCAGAATGCAGCCAGCAGAGGCGTCCTCGACAACTTCAAGGAAGGCCACGCCATCGGTATAGGTTTTCACGGCGAAACCAGCATGGCGCAGCATGAAGCTGGCCGAATGCCGTACAGCATCGTCGTCATCGACAAGGTGGATCAGTTTTTGTTCACTCATGACGATGCACTAGCCGTATCACGCCTCAGTGTGAACCGAAAACACGTCCCGCCAGTGTCTGCTGGAATTGCTTCGATCTTGCCGCCATGCGCCTCGACAATTGTCTGACAAATGGACAAGCCAAGTCCCATGCCCTGTGATTTCGAGGTCATGAACGGTTTGAACAGCGTTTTGCGGACCTCTTCGGACATCCCCGGACCATTGTCGCAAACCTCGACAGTTACAAACGATTCCGGGCCTTTCCTGGCGACGACGCGCATGCGTGGGGCGGATACGTTGTTTAGCGCCTCAGCTGCGTTGCGCAGCAGGTTTATGGCAACCTGCTGAACCTGAATTGGGTCTGCCAGTACAGCGCCCAGATCTGGAGCAATATCCTTGTCGATCGGAATATCCGCCATATCTCCGGAAATCCGGGCGAGCGCGATCGAATCAATCAGCAGTGGCGCAAGCTCGACCGACCGCGCGTCGATCTCTCCGCGCGATACATATCCGCGCAATTTCCGGACGATTTCACCAGCTCGGACAGCCTGCCGTGAGGCTTCGTCCAAAGCTTCGTGGAGGATTTCTTTCGCATCCTCCGAATCGGATTCCAGCAAGTCTCGGGCAGCTTCAAGGTAATTGGCCACAGCTGTCAGCGGCTGGTTCAGCTCGTGGGCCAGCGCTGACGCCATCGTACCGACCGCGCTCATGCGGGAGAAATGAACAAGCTCGGCCTGCATTTCCTGCATGCGCAATTCGTTGCGCCGTTGCTCTGACAGGTCTCGTACAAACGCGGTAAAAAGATAGTGGTCGCCGACCTTGGCTTCGCCGATTTTCAGGTCGACCGGAAAGATCGTGCCATCTGATCGTTTTGCCGAAACGACGCGGCCGACGCCAATAATGTGGCGTTTCCCGGTCTCCAGGTAGTTGTTGACGTAGGTCTGGTGATTGACCTCATCATGCCCGCCCATCAACAGGCTGACATCTCCGCCAATGACCTCTTCAGCCTTGTAAGAAAAGAGTTTTTCAGCGGCGCTGGAGAACGCCAAAATCTTCCCGTTTTCGTCGATGACGATCATGCCATCCGGCACAGATGCCAGGATGGATCTCAGATGGAGCTGAAGCACCTCCAGATCAGTCGATACTGCGTCGCCGGTGAGATCGCTCAAATTTCCACGTCCTCAATACCGCTGCAGAATACGCCTGACACGGCGCCAGTCTTGTTTACCGGCGAACCGGCAGTGCAGCATGACGAGACGATACCATGATCATGACAGCAGCATATACGATCATTGTCGCACCAGCGGCAGCGACAGGGCAGCCCCAGCAATGGCCTGCAAAGGTCAGGAACGAATCTCCATGAGCCTCTGTTCCCGAGCCGCACCGGAATGCCAGATAGTCCTGCAAAGTGAGAGGAGCATTGGTGTGCTGCCAGATCTTCAACAAGCCGGCCACGAGAAGAGCTGCTCCCGCCATTAGCCATTTTGCCATCTGTTTGCTCCTTCAAGTATGTTTCAATACGGTTTGTGAACTAGTCGGATGCGACAGCGAAGCCCATCCGTATTTTACCGTATACCGGTTCGAAGTCGACACCGGCATCTAGGCGCCAGAATTCCAACGACTCGCAGGGGGTCAATAACGTGAGCACGTTACAAACAAGACAGTCCTCGGCATTCGCCAGCATTGGCAGTGTCGCGGCATTTACCAGCATATTCGCCATACTGGCGTTGCTGATCGCTAGCCATGCTGCCGATCCGCTTATGGGGGCGCATGCCTGGCTATTCCTCGGCCTCGCCGTGGTCGGCCTTCTGGCACTTGCACTCTGGGCAGGTAGCCTGGGTGACCGGGATCCATTCGATCAGACGGTCTATGAAGACACGATCGTCAAATTCGGCGTCACGGCTTCAATGATCTGGGGCATTGCCGGGTTCCTGGTCGGGCTGATTATCGCCCTCCAACTGGCCTTCCCAAATATCTTCTATTTCGAACAGCTTGGCTGGACGAACTTCGGACGCCTACGCCCGCTGCATACGTCAGCGGTGATTTTTGCGTTCGGCGGCAACGTTCTGATCGCGACGAGTTTCTACGTCGTTCAACGTACTTGCCGGACACGTCTGGCCGGTGGCATGTGGCCCTGGTTCGTATTCTGGGGGTACAACCTCTTCATCGCCATCGCCGGAACCGGCTATTTGATGGGAGTTACCCAGTCCAAGGAATACGCGGAACCGGAATGGTATGCAGACCTCTGGCTGACCATTGTCTGGGTCGCTTACCTGCTGGTTTTCCTGGGGACGATCTGGAAACGAAAAGAGCCCCACATTTATGTGGCGAACTGGTTCTACCTCTCCTTCATCGTAACCATCGCCATGCTGCACATCGTGAACAATCTCACGCTGCCCGTCACGCTGACCGGCTCTAAGAGCTACCAGCTGTTCGGCGGGGTTCAGGATGCTCTGACGCAATGGTGGTATGGCCACAATGCCGTGGGCTTCTTCCTGACCACGGGCTTTCTGGCCATCATGTACTACTTCATTCCGAAGCGGGTGCAGCGGCCGGTTTATTCCTACCGCCTGTCCATCGTTCACTTCTGGTCGCTGATCTTCATCTACATCTGGGCTGGTCCGCACCACCTGCACTACACGGCTCTGCCGCAGTGGGCGCAAACGCTGGGCATGACCTTCTCGGTGATGCTGTGGATGCCCAGCTGGGGCGGCATGATCAACGGTGTGATGACGCTGTCAGGTGCCTGGGACCGTCTGCGGACTGACCCGGTTGTCAGGATGATGGTCGTCGCCCTCGCCTTCTACGGCATGTCGACCTTCGAAGGCCCACTGATGAGTGTCCGGGCCGTCAACGCGCTGTCCCACTACACCGAATGGGGTATTGCCCACGTGCACTCCGGTTCAATGGGCTGGGTCGGGTTCATCTCCTTCGGTGCGCTCTATTGTGCAACGCAGTGGCTCTGGAAGCGTCCGTCTCTCTACTCGCTGAAGCTTGTTGAGTGGCACTTCTGGCTCGCGACCATCGGCATCCTGTTCTACATCGTCGCGATGTACTTCGCCGGGATCCTCGAAGGTCTGATGTGGCGTGCCTACAATGAGTATGGCTTCCTTGAGTACAGCTTCGTTGAAACTGTCGAGGCCAAGCACGTCAGCTATATCATCCGCGCCCTGGGCGGCAGCCTGTACCTGACGGGTGCGCTGATCATGGCCTACAACCTCGTCCGCACGGCTCTCGGCCACGGCGCTGCCGCTGAAGGCACTCGCCCGGTTGATGCACCGGCCGGCGCGACGCTTCAGCCCGCTGAATAGGAGACTTACTCATGGGCTTGATGAAAAAGCACGAAACGCTTGAGCGTCACTCTCTGGCTCTCACGCTCGGCATCCTGGTCACCGTTGCCATCGGCGGGATCGTGGAGATCGCACCACTCTTCTATCTCGAGAACACGATCGAGAAAGTTGAAGGCATGCGCCCTTACACGCCGCTCGAACTGGCCGGCCGCAACGTCTACATCCGTGAAGGCTGCTATGTCTGCCACTCACAGATGGTTCGTCCGCTACGGGACGAGGTGGAACGTTACGGTCACTATTCGCTGGCTGCGGAAAGCATGTACGATCACCCGTTCCAGTGGGGCTCCAAACGGACAGGGCCTGACCTTGCCCGTGTCGGAGGCAAGTACTCGGACACATGGCACGTGGATCACCTGAAAGATCCCCAGTCCATGGTGCCTGAATCGGTGATGCCGCCTTACGCATTCCTGGCGGACAACACGCTCCACTACGAAACGATTGATGACCACCTGAAGGCACTTCGTTTCGAAGGGGTTCCGTACACCGACGAAATGATCGAGAACGCTCAGGCCGACCTGATCGCTCAGGCAGATCCCGACGCGGACTATGATGCGCAGGACGCGCTCGTTGCCCGCTATGAGGAAGCTGCCGGGCGCGAAGGATCAGTCCGGATCGCCGACTATGACGGCAACCCGGAAAAGGTGACCGAACTCGACGCACTCGTCGCTTATCTCCAGATGGTTGGCACGTTGGTGGATTTCTCCACCTATGAAGCCGACGACCTGGATAACCGCAGGTAGGGGCAGGGCCATGTATGAGATTCTGTCAAAATTTGCCCAGACATGGGGCCTGGGCTTCTTCGTTCTGATGTTCGCCGTCGCGGTTGCGTATGCACTGTGGCCCTCGAACAAGGAAAAATTCCAAGCAGCGGCTCACTGGCCGCTCGATGAAGGGGAACCTGGAGATGAGTGAGACCGACAAGGAAGTTGATGCCCTGTCCGGCGTGGAAACAACCGGGCATTCCTGGGACGGCATCAAAGAGCTGAACAACCCCCTTCCCCGCTGGTGGCTGTATATCTGGTACGGCACGATCTTTTGGGCGATCCTCTACATGATCGCCATGCCGGCCCTACCTTCGCTTCCTGGCATGGGCAGCCGGAACACCCCTGGTGTGCTCGGCATGTCCGACCGGGATGCGGTCGCCGAGAGCGTGGCCTCGCTACATGAGCAACGCAGCGCCGCTTCGGCCCAGCTGCTGGACGCATCGCTACAGGACATCCAGAACAATCTGGACCTGCAGCAATTCGCCATGGCGATGGGGGAAAGTGCCTTCGGTGATAACTGTGCCACTTGCCACGGTTCTGGCGGCCGGGGTGCCAAAGGCTACCCGATGCTGGCTGACGACGTGTGGCTTTGGGATGGAACGCTTGATGGTATCGAGCAGACCGTGCGCCATGGCATCCGTCATGAAGAAGACCCGGAAACCCGGTTCTCCGCCATGCCAGCCTTCGGCCGTGATGGCCTGCTGACATCGACTCAGATCGATGACCTGGTTCAATACGTGCTCAGCGTCAGCGGCCACGAAGCGAACGCGGGTGCGGTCGCACGCGGGAGTGAGTTGTTCCAGACGAACTGTGCGAGCTGCCACGGCATGGATGCCAAAGGCTCTCGTGATGTCGGGGCGCCTAATCTCACAGACGCTGAGTGGCTTTACGGCTCGAACCCGTCTGATATCCGCGCCACGATTACGAATGCCCGTAATTCCCACATGCCGGCATGGCAGGATCGTCTCGACGATGCGACCATCAAGGCTCTGGCTGTTTACGTGCACTCTCTGAGTGGCGGTGAATAAGCGCAGCCCAAACAATTAATTGGTGCCCAGGTAATGACGACTGTCATCGATCACACGAAGTCCAATCCGACTCCGCCTTCTCTTTATGAAGGCCGGAAGCAGATTTACCCGAAACTTGCCCATGGCAAATTCCGGATGATCAAGTGGGTCGTGATGGCCGTCACCCTGGGCATCTATTATGCCCTGCCCTGGATCCGGTGGCCGCGTGGGGAAGGCATTCCCGATCAGGCCGTTCTGGCGGATTTCGCAGGCGAGAAATTCTACTTTTTCTGGTTCGAAATCTGGCCGCAGGAATTGTACTACCTTGCCGGGCTGCTGATTTTTGCGACGCTCGGTCTGTTCCTGGTTACGTCTCTCTTCGGCCGGGCCTGGTGTGGTTACACATGCCCGCAAACCGTCTGGACAGATCTTTTCATTTGGGTAGAGCGCGCTTTTGAAGGAGACCGTGCGGCGCGCATGCGTCTCGACGCTCAGCCTTGGTCATTCAACAAGGCCTGGCGGAAGCTGGGCAAACACCTGATCTGGCTTGTGATCGCATTCTGGACCGGTGGCGCCTTCATACTTTACTGGCACGATGCGCCAACCGTCGCGAAGGGCTGGTTCACGGGGCAAGCACCGCTGACGGCTTACTTCTTTGCCGGAATTTTGACGTTCACGACGTACTTCCTGGCGGGTTGGATGCGTGAACAGGTCTGCACCTATATGTGCCCATGGCCTCGTATCCAGGGCGCCCTCACCGACGAGAACGCCCTGAATGTGACCTACAGGTTCGATCGCGGAGAGCCGCGTGGCCCGCACCGCAAAGGCGAAAGCTGGGAAGGCCGCGGCGATTGCATCGATTGCAAACAGTGCGTTCAGGTCTGTCCGATGGGCATCGATATTCGCGATGGCGCGCAACTCGAATGTATCCATTGCGCTTTGTGTATCGATGCATGCGACGACATCATGAAAAAGATTGGCCGTCCGACCGGACTGATCGCCTACGACACCGACGTCGCAGTTGCGGACAGAGTCGCAGGCCGCAAGCCGACTTACAAAATCCTGCGCCCGAGGACCCTGCTCTATGGCGCGCTGATGCTGATTATCGGCTCCATGGTCTCCTTCGGTTACTTCAACAAATCGACCTTCGAGGTGAACGTTCTGAAGGACCGGTCTCCGCCATTTGTGCGCCTGTCCAACGGCGATATCCGGAACGGTTACACATTGAAACTGGTCAACAAGGCAGCTTCGAGCCGCCATGTGGAAATCGAAATCGAAGGCCTTGACGGCGCCACACTCCAAATGATCGGCTTGCAAACCGAAGAAGACGGCTCTGTGGAACTGGACCTGAATGGTCATGGTGTCTCCCGGTTCCGCATGCTGGTCACCCGGAGTTCTGACGACAAATCCCCACGCGTCGACTATTCTGTCCTCGTTAAAGACACTGCGACTGGCGAAACAGAAGATGCGGCTGCCGTGTTTGTTCAGGGAGACAATTGATGCCCGCTACAGCTACCAGAAAGTCGTTTCGCCTGACCGGCTTGCATGTGTTCCTGCTTCTCTGCGCCTTCTTCGGGTTCATGTTTATCGTGAACGGCATTTTCCTTTGGGCGGCCTTGAGTTCCTTCCCCGGTGAGGACGAACAAAAATCCTACCTGCAGGGCCTTCACTACAATGAAGCAATCTCGGCACGCCGCATCCAGAAACAACAAGGCTGGTCCGCCCAGATCGGCCTGACGCCTACCGAGGCGGGAGACCGCCTCGTGGTCCGGCTTCTGGATCGCGACGGTGCGCCTCTGGCGACTCAGGATATCCAGGCGCAGCTGCGCCGCACAGTTACCGGCGTGGAAGATGTGCCAATCGTCCTGCAACGCGGTCCTGACGGCGACTACTTCGCCGATATTTCTCTGCTCGACAAAGGTGTCTGGGAAGCGCGCGTCCAGGCGACCGTGCCTTACCGTACAGATGACGTTGAGTTTGTCGCGAGCAAGAAACTGATCATTCCATGAGCACGACGGACGTCCTCGCGCACACGCGTGATTGGTCCCTCGGCGACACACCAGATCAGGAGTCGCCTTTTGCGGGCCTCTCGGCGTTCGTGCAAAAAAGTGGCAAGCTCCAACACGTGGAGTTGCATGTATCGGGCGCGAAATGCGCCGGATGCCTTGCCAAGATCGAGAAATCAGTCAGTGCGCTAGAGGGTGTCTCCGAAGCGCGGCTGAACTTGTCCACTGGCAAGTTCATTGTCACCTGGCAGGGGCCCCTGCCCGCTTCAGCGATCGCAGAAACGGTTTCCAGTCTGGGCTACGGCGTCAGCGCCGCCGCGGAAACAGATGCTGACGAGGTCCAGCGCAAGGAGGAGCGCGAGCTCTTGCTGGCCATGGGCGTCGCTGCCTTTGCCGCTGCGAACATCATGCTGCTGTCGGTTTCCGTCTGGTCTGGCGCGGGTGAGATGGGCGCGAATACCAAACAGATCATGCACGCCATTTCCGGCGTCATTGCCCTGCCCGCGATCGCCTTCTCGGGCCGGCCATTCTTCCGGTCCGCCTGGTCGGTACTGAAGCGTGGGCGCGCCAATATGGACGTGCCAATCTCCCTGGCCATCGTCCTGGCTTTCTCCGTCAGCGTCGTTGAAACGATCCGTGGCGGCGAGCACGCATATTTCGATGCCGCCGCCATGTTGATTTTTTTCCTGCTGATCGGCCGTTTCCTGGATGCACGCGTCAGGCGCCGGGCCTGCTCTGCCGCAAACGACCTTGCAGGCATGTCCAACCGGGCCGTTACAAGGATCGACTGCGATGGCAATGCCATCAAGGTGAACCCTGGCGTCGTTGCGCCGGGTGACAACATCCTGTTGGCCCAAGGCGAGCGGGCCGTTGTCGATATGGCGCTCTCTGATGAGTTTTGTGAACTCGACGAAAGCCTGGTCACCGGAGAAAGCGCGCCTCACGTCCTGTCAAAAGGCATGCGGATCTATGCGGGGGCAGTAAATCTTTCCGGCCCCATACAGGCAAAAGCGCTCTCACGCGCGTCTGACTCCCTGCTCGCAGACATTGGCCGGATGCTGGAAGCGGGAGAGCAGCGGCGATCTGCCTATCGCAGAATCGCCGATAAAGCCGTTGCCTTGTATGTTCCCTTCGTGCACTCGGCCGCAGCGCTGACCTTTATCGGCTGGATGCTTGCCGGCGCCAGTTTCCGCGAAGCCATATTGATCGCGGTTTCAACGCTTATCATCACGTGCCCTTGCGCCCTCGCCCTGGCCGCCCCCGTCGCTCATGTGGTTGCTGCGGGCAAACTGTTTCAGCTCGGCATCTTCCTGAAATCCGGAGATGCACTTGAACGCTTTGCATCGGTTGACCGGATTGTCCTGGACAAAACAGGGACTTTGTCTCTTGGCGTTCCGCAGCTGAGTGATGGGACGGACAAGGACATTATTGCCGATGCCGCCCTTCTGGCGCGCTCCAGCCGCCACCCGCTCTCACGCGCCATCTCTGATGCGGCAGGTCCGGGCCCGGTTGTTGCCAATGCGAAAGAGCTGCCCGGTTGCGGGCTGGAAGCGACCGTTGATGGTGAGCTCTGGCGTCTGGGGTCTGGCCGCTGGATCGGGATAGACGGTGGCAACTCTCATACCCGAAATCTTTACCTTCAGCGTGGCGATGAAGATCCGGTCGCACTGGAATTTTCGGACCGGCTGATCCCCGGCACTCAACATGCGATTACTGCACTTGAGAACGCCGGATACCAAACTGAGATCCTGTCCGGCGACACTGAAGAACGCGTCTCGGAAGTCGCGCGTGAACTTGGGGTTTCCAACTACAAATCCGCTGCATCCCCGCGTGACAAGGCCGCCCATCTGGAAACGTTGCGCGATCAGGGGCACAAGGTCCTGATGGTCGGTGATGGCCTGAATGACGCCGGCGCTCTTTCACTGGCACACGCATCGGTAACGCCCGGGACAGCTATCGACATTAGCCAGGCGGCAAGTGATGCGGTCTATTCGGGTGGTATTTCATCACTGCCTGTGCTGTTGAAAATTTCCAAGCGCACACGGAGTGTCATGCTGGAAAACTTCACATTTGCAGCGCTCTACAACCTGGTCGCAATTCCCATTGCCGTAACGGGCCACGCCACACCGCTGGTCGCCGCACTTGCAATGTCCTTTTCATCTGTGGCTGTATCGCTGAACGCGATCCGTCTTGCAGCCTTTACGGAAGGAACGTGACATGACCGGAATTCTGTTTCTTATTCCAATTGCCCTGTTCATGGGCCTGCTCGGCCTCGGCGCATTTATCTGGTCCGTTCGATCCGGTCAGTTCGATGATCCCGCTGGCTCTGCGAACCGCATTCTCATTGACGAAGACAAGCCGCTCTAGAACGACAAGTCAGGCAACCAGTCCCGGAAGTACGCCGTCTTGCGGCGCAGATCCGTTGCCGCTTCATCCGGTGTGCGCTTCAGAAAGTGAACCCGGTCGCCCGGCCGGATCTGCCCCAGCAAGTGGCGGTCCGCCCGGATCACCTGAAGGATGTGAGGATATCCGCCGGTGGTCTGCGAATCCGGCAGAAGGACAAAGGCATTGCCGGAAGGTGTGAGTTGTACGGTTCCCGGAAATACGGGCGCACTCGGTTTGAGGCCGGCATCTGTCAGAGGCGGCCATGAGCCTGAAATTTCAATCCCGGTCCGATCGGCACGCCGCGTTGCCTCATAGTCTTGCCCGGTCTCCCAACCAGGAATCAGCTCCGCATCCGGGCCATCCACACATCGCAAAGCAAAGGCGTGCGTGAAGGCCTGAAGCATATTTTCCGGGGTCTCCAGCCCATCAAAAGATGGTTCCTGCTCTCCTGTGCCGAGACAGTCACCAGCCTGCAAAGCGCGCCCTCTCAGGCCGCCAAACATCGCTGGCAAACAGGTTGACGTGCTGCCGAGGAAATCGTCCGCCAGGAAACCGCCTGAGACGGCCATATAAATGCGGGCGCCGACTTCTGCAGCCCCAACCGAGACCGTCTCTCCGGCGTGGATGTAGAGTGTTCGGTGCATTGGCGCTTTGTTGCCGGCAAGCTCAATCTCAGCAGGCGCACCGGCAAAGGCGATGGCGCAATTGGCAGAGGCCTCCAGCGAAACAAGCCCAAAAGGCATTTCGATTGCGCACGCATCAGAGGGATTTCCCACAAGTCGATTTGCAAGTGCCATAGAAAGACCGTCTGCGGGTCCGGATGCGGGCACGCCTAAATGACGTGTCCCCGATCTGGGGGCGGCCTGTAGCGTGGCCTGCACGCCGGGTTTCAGAACCTTGAAGGACATCTCAGACGTCCACCAGATGAAGTCGGACGACCTGCCCTTCTTCAAGCAGGAAAGGTGCTGCCCGTTCAGGATCGAAAAGCGTCTCCGTCAGCCGGCCAATGATGGGCCACCCGCCGGGACCCGTCAGCCCGTAGAATCCCAGTTGACCACTGACGAGCCCCACTGCCCCGGCCACAACCTTCTGCCGGGGCACAGCCAGGCGTTCCGCCTTCAAAGTCGGATCAAGTCCTTCAACGTAAGCAAAACCCGGCGTGAACCCGAGCATATCAACGACCAGCTCACTTCCGGTCACGCGCTCAAGCAATGCATGTGGCGTTAGACCGTTCTGATCTGCCAATGTCTGCAGGTCAGGCGCGTGATCTGCTGAGCAATCAAGATGCAGATCAATTGGTCGACCTGGTTCAAATGCCCCCGCACGGAAGCTGGAAAGCCAGTCTTCAAGTTTGCCCATGGCCTCAGTCGGGCGAAAGGCCTGCGGATCGAAATGTACGGCAACGACTTCCTTGCCGGGAACCGTATCAATCCATTCACCTGAGTCCCGCAACGCCTTAGCAAGCGGGTGTCGCAGAGCCCGGTCGTTTGGCTGGACCGCTACTGCGTCATCTCCCAGAAAGAACAGTTGGAATGCGGGCATATCTCAGACCGTGATTTCTATGCCACGCGCCATCAATGCTTTTTTCAGCGCAAAGGCTGATCCTGCGGCTCCGGGCGTGTCGCCGTGTAGGCAGATCGTTTCCGCCCGTAACCGCACGCGCTCGCCCGTTCTCGCAGATACTTCACCCGCGACAATGATAGACAGGGCTTGCTCCAATTGCTTGGCCTCATCGGTCATGACCGCGCCTGGCAGCGCACGCGGTGTGAGGTGGCCGTCCGCTTCATAGGACCGGTCAGCAAATGCTTCTGCGGCGAAAACCAGTCCCACGTTTCTTGCCTTTTGCTCCAGAGCCGATTCCGGCGGGCCGAGCAGTTCCGGAATGCCCAACCGCAGGCAGATGGAGACGACCATTTCGGCCAGGCTCTCATCCTTGGCGGCGTCATTGTAGAGCGAGCCATGCGGCTTCAGGTGTGCGACGGTTGCGCCTTGTCCGTGCGCAATCGCCTTCAAGGTGCGCACTTGCGAAAGGAGCGACTGTTCGAGGGCCTCATTGCTGATACTCGGGCGCGCTCTGCCAAAGCCTTCGCGATCCGGATAGGAAGGATGCGCCCCGGTCAGTACGTTGCGCGCGACGGCCGCGTGGATCGTCGCCGCCATGCTCTCGTCATCCCCGGCATGGCCGCCGCAGGCGATATTGCAGCGGGTCACGACGTCCAGAATCGCACGGTCGAGCGCGCGGCCATCGTCACCGGGCAGCTCCCCCACATCTGCGTTGAGGCAAATTCGGGTACTCATGGCCAGAGCCCCAGAGCCCGCATGACCAGCCGGACACCAAAGCCCGTCGCCACGATGACCACTGCCCCGCCGAGTACATTGCTCCAGAGTCCGTTGACATTGTCTCTGAGAATGGAGCGCCGGTTCATTGTGACGATCAGGAAGACCGCGATGATCGGAAGAAGCGCCCCATTCGCGACCTGAGCGATCAGGATCAAAGTCACAGGCTTGATACCCAGAGACGCAATCATGGTTCCGACGGCCAATACAGCGAGTGCAATACCACGGAAGGTTTTGCCCCGCTTCGCACGCCCGGTCACTTCGCAGACGGCATAGGCTGTCGCGATTGGCGCGGTAACAGCAGACGAAAGTCCGGCGGCGAACAGTCCGGTTCCCACCATGAGGCGCGCCACAGGACCATAAGCAGGTTCAAGGCTGGCAGCCATGTCACCTGCGTTCTGAATGACCATGCCTGATCCAAACAGGCTCGCCGCCGCAGTGGACAGGATCAGGATCGAGATCAGACCGCCCAGGCCAATGGAGACACGCGTGTCTGCACTTGCTGCGCGCAAGGCCTTCGCGCCGCCTTCAGGCCATTTCTCACGCACCGATGCGGCGTGGAGGAACAGGTTGTAAGGCACAATCGTCGTACCGATCAGGGCAATCGCCGTCAGAAGGCTGCCTTCAGGAAGGCTCGGCCGAAGCCCGCCCATCAATGCAGAGATATCCGGGCGCACGAGGACCAGGCTCCCTGCAAAGGCCAGACTCATCAGGATGACAAGGCCTACCAGAAGTCGCTCCAAAACCTTGTATCGTCCGATTACCAGCACGACCGCTGCCAGAGCTGCCAGTCCCCATACAACCAGGCGCTGCGACCCTGCCGGCAGCCCGAACGCCGCCCCTGCCCCCAGCGCTCCGCCGGAGAGGTTTCCCGCTTCATAGGCCGCGTTTCCAAGCGCGAGGGCAGCCAGGACGAGCACGATCGAAAGCCATTTGAGCGCGGCAGGCGTCCCCGGCGCCACCAGAGCTTCACCAAGGCCCATGCCTCCCGCGATCCCCAGCCGGGCAGACATGTCTTGTAGCACCACCGTGGCCACCGTCGCGAAAACCAGAGCCCAGATCAGGGCGTACCCGAAATTCGCACCAGCCAGGGTGCAGGCTGTCACGGTTCCGGGCCCGATAAAGGCAGCGGCGACAAGCGCTCCGGGGCCGAAGGGAAGCTTCATTCGGCCCGAATGCCCCGGCGGGTTTCCAGATAGGTCGCAAAGCTCGCGAGCCAGTGGCTGCCGGCATAATGCTCGTCACTGACAGCAGCGATGCCGGTCGTCTTGTGGCGCGCGGCTGATGCCAGCAAGGCCGGCCGACGCGGATCATCTGATGGCAAGGCTGACGCGATCCCCTCAAGCGCCCAGGCGCGCGAAAGGTTGACGCCATCAAGGTGGGCCAGTTTGCCGTCACTCGGGTCAATGACTTCACCCGGCGTGAGCCAGGTGTCGCTGCCATCTTCGGGAATTTGCGGCAGGAACCTGCTGAGCCAGGCAGAATACGCGTCGGTCTCCATCACGCGGCGCATCAGGTCCGCCTCCATGAGGCAGGGCGACAGGAAGTCCTCCCCGGACGGTTCATAGGCCAGCGGGCAATTTACATCCGCCTTGTGGAACTCCAGCGCCTTCGCAGCGATCTTTTCGCGAAATGCCGGACGCATTACTGTGTCGGACCAATCCAGCATCAAGCCAAAGGCAAACGCCGTCTGGTTATGCGTCCCGATCCGGACGGGATAGAGCAGTTTGTCGAGCCATTCCGACGTATTGCCCTCGATCAGATTCTCAAGCGGTGACAGCGTTTCGACCCAGCCCGCGGCTTCCGGGAAGTCTGCTTCACGCAGTTCCGTCATCAATTGAAGAAACCAGGCCTGACCATAAGGCCGCTCGAATGCGGCCCGGTCAGGCGCCTGAAAATAGGCCAGTTCCGCCGTGATATTTTCTGGCGTGAAGCTTTCCGACAGCGCCTTGATGATCACGTCCCGGAAGGGCGTATCGGGATCGGTGTTGAGGATCCGCACCAGCAACCAGTGGCCATGCACAGACGAGTGCCAGTCGAAGCAGCCATAGAAGGCAGGATGGAGCTGTCGCGGTGTCCCGACGTCCGCATCCGAGTTCATCACATGGCTGATCTTGTTCGGATATTCACGATGCACGCAGGACAGCGCCAGCTTCGCAAAACGGTCTGTGACGACGCCCTCGCGCGGTGCTGGCAATTCAGGTGCAGCCTCTGTCACGGTCTCCATTCCTGCCTCAGGCGCTTGTGCCGCCGGACTGCAGGCCGTCAGGCCCGCCGCGATGACCAAACCTGCAATCACTCGACCATACATACGCAGCCCCTCATCCAATTGTCTGCGCCTTGCGTAACAGGCGGAGAGGCCGGAGGGCAATAAAGCCGCTGCCGGTAACCTATAGATGCAGCACGCGGCCTTCGGCATCGAGCACGGCTTCATGCATGGTTTCCGAAATCGTCGGGTGGGCGAACACGGTGTGCGCGAGGTCCTGTTCCGTCAGCTCTCCCTGACGCGCGATCACATAGCCCTGGATCAACTCCGTCACTTCCGCGCCGACCATGTGCGCGCCCAGAAGCTCACCGGTCTTCTTGTCAAAGATGACCTTGGTGAGTCCGTCCTGTTCGCCGAGCGCGATCGCTTTGCCATTCCCGATAAAGGAGAAACGACCGACCTTGATGTCGTAGCCCTTTTCCTTTGCCGCCTTCTCCGTCAGGCCAACGCTGGCGACCTGCGGATGGGCATAGGTACAGCCGGGAACGTTCCACGGATCGAACTTTTCACCATGGCCTTTGCCTGCGATGGCTTCGACGCACATGACCCCTTCATGGCTGGCCTTGTGAGCAAGCCATGGCGGGCCGGTCAGATCACCGATCGCATAGAGGCCCGGCACGCCGGTCTTTCCGAAACCGTCGACGACGACATGCGTCTTCTCGATCTTCGCGCCGAGATCCTCAAGACCGAGATTCTCGACATTGCCGACAATGCCGACGGCAAGGATGACGCGGTCGAATTCCTGCGTCTCCTTCTTGCCATCCTTGCCGGTAATTTCGGCGGTGACAGTGTTCTTGCCGGGCTTGAGGTTTCCGACCTGCGTGCCGGTCAGGATCTTAAGGCCCTGCTTCTTGAATTCCTTCTCGGCGTGTTTCGAGATTTCCTCGTCTTCCACCGGAAGGATGCGGTCCATGACTTCGACGACGGTCGTCTCCGCGCCGAGTTCATTGTAGAAACTCGCGAACTCGATCCCAATAGCGCCAGAGCCGATGACCAACAGCCGCTTCGGCATCACATCCGGCGTCATGGCCTCTCGATAGGTCCAGACGAGCTTGCCGTCGGCGACCAGGCCGGCCTGCGGGATGTCCCGCGCGCGGGCACCGGTGGCGAGGATCACGTGCTTGGACTGGTAAGACGTGTCCTTCCCGTCCTTGCCCTTAACGATGACTTTCGGCGCAGGCGTGCCCTTCTCAAGCCGTGCCGTGCCTTCAAGAACGTCGATCTTGTTCTTCTTCATGAGGAACTTCACGCCGTTCGACAGCTGGCTGGCGACGCCGCGTGAGCGCTTCACAACCGCTTCGAGATCGAAATCCGTCTTGTCGATGACGAGGCCGAAATCCTTCGCGTGCTTGGCGAGGTAAAGCACCTCAGCCGAGCGGAGCAGCGCCTTGGTCGGGATGCAGCCCCAATTGAGGCAGATGCCGCCCAGCGCTTCGCGCTCAACGATGGCCGTCTTCATGCCGAGTTGGCTGGCACGGATCGCGGTAACATACCCGCCCGGGCCGGAACCGATCACGATGAGGTCGTATTGGGTGCTCATGGAATTCCCTTCCGGCCTATAGAAGCATCGCTTCAGGCGTTTCGACGTAGCGCTTGAAGGCCTGCAGCCATTTTGCACCTTCGGCCCCGCCGATGACGCGGTGGTCGCAGGTGAGCGTTACAGTCATGATGGTGGCGGCCTCGACATTGCCTTTGGCGTTCACCACAGCGCGTTTCTCGCCTGCGCCGACGGAGAGGATCATCCCTTCTGGCGGGTTGATGATTGACGCGAAGGATTTGATGCCGAACATGCCAAGGTTCGAGATGCTGAACGTCCCGCCGGAATACTCCTGCGGCTTCAGCTTCCGGTCCCGGGCTCGGGTTGCCAGATCCTTCATTTCCTTTGAAATTTCGGAGAGGCCTTTCTCTTCCGCTTCGAAGATCACCGGCGTGATCAGGCCGCCATCAATAGCGACCGCGACCGAGACATTGGCGTGCTTGTGATAGGCAATGCCCTTGTCGGTGTAGCTAGCATTGCAGTCCGGCTCGTCGATCAGGGCTAGCGCCGCGGCCTTGATCAGCATGTCATTGACCGAGATCTTTACGCCCTTGTCGGCTGCAGCATTTATTGCAGATCGCGAGGCAAGCAGCCGGTCGATGTTCAGGTCCACATTCAGCGGGAAGTGCGGCACCTGCATGAAGCTTTCGGTCAGGCGGCGGGCCACCGTCTTGCGCATGCCGTCCAGCGGTTTCAGCTCATAGCTGTCCGGGGCATAGATACGGTCGTCGAGAACCTGCGGCAGGATGAGGCCATCTGGCTTCGGCGCTGTTGCAGATGCTGCAGAGGAAGCCGCGCCGGGCTTTGCGTTTTCCACATCGCGCTTGATGATCCGTCCACGCGGACCCGTGCCGGAGATGGCCGACAGGTCGATGCCCTTCATGTCCGCGATCCGGCGTGCCAGCGGGCTCGCCTTGATGCGGCCGTCGGACGTATTCGCGGAGGGCAACGGCGTCGTCGCAAGCTCTTTTTTGCCCTGACTACCGCCGACTTCCCCGGACTTTGCCATGACCATATCGGACTTCGCCGTGCTCTTGTCTGACTTCGGCGTGTCTTCAGATGACTCTTTCTTTGGCTCTTTGGCGGGCTCGGCGGCGGCCTTCGCATCCGGCACCTCAACCGAGGCGGCATCCTCGTCCTCTTCCGCAAGGACGGCGATCACGGCGTTGACTTTCACGCCTTCGGTTCCGGCATCGACCAGGAGTTTTGCGACCGTGCCTTCATCCACGGCCTCAACTTCCATCGTGGCCTTGTCGGTCTCGATCTCGGCAATGATGTCGCCGGAGGAGATTGTGTCCCCTTCCTTGACGAGCCATTTGGACAGCGTGCCTTCCTCCATCGTGGGAGAGAGCGCTGGCATGGTGATATTGATCGACAAATCAATCCCCCATTTTTGTCGGCTGGCCCGGAGATTTCGGGCCGTACTGAATCCGGTTCAAAAAGCCTGTGACGATTTCCTTGATGATCAGGTCTTTCTCGGGACCATCCGGATGAAGCTCCTTGAACGCATCAGTCACGTGCTTGGCAATATCCGCCAGAATGAAGCCCCACATGGTGGGCTCTTTCTCCGGTTCGGTGACTTCGCCGACCCGCAGACTGACATGATCCATGTTGTCTGCGATCCAGAAGCGGATCAATTCCTGAGCCTGCGCTGCATCATCTATCGACGGCGGCTCTTTGAGAGGTCTCTTTTCAGTTGACATAGCATACCTTTCTGGCTGTCTCGACGATGTCGTCGGCGTTCGGAAGGCTCAGGGCCTCAAGATTGGCGGCGTAGGGCAGCGGCACGTCTTTCTGGTACACGCGCGCCGGTGGCGCATCGAGATAATCGAACGCTTCCTGTGTCACCGTCGCGGCGATTTCGGCCCCGACGCCCATGAAGCGCCAGCCTTCTTCGCAGCAGACGATACGGTTCGTCTTCTTCACGCTCTCGACCACGGTTGCCGTATCCAGCGGACGAATTGTACGCAGATCGATGACTTCGGCATCGATCCCCTGCTCCGCCAGCTTCTCCGCAGCTTCCAGCGCGAAGCCGACCATGCGGGAGTGCGCAACCAGCGTAACGTCCGTTCCCTGACGCTTGATCGCTGCCTTGCCGATCGGCAGGACGTGATCATCGAGGTCCGGAACCGGGAAGGAATTCCCATAAAGCAATTCGTGCTCCAGGAAGATCACCGGGTTGGGGTCACGAATGGCGGCCTTGAGAAGCCCCTTTGCATCAGCGGCATCGTAAGGCGCGATCACTTTCAATCCCGGAATGTGACCGTACCAGGGGGCATAATCCTGGCTGTGTTGGGCCCCGACGCGGGCAGCGGCGCCGTTCGGGCCGCGGAACACGATGGGACAGCCCATCTGCCCACCTGACATGTAGAGCGTCTTGGCAGCAGAGTTCACAATCTGGTCGATGGCCTGCATGGCGAAATTGAACGTCATGAATTCGACAATGGGTCGGAGACCGGCAAACGCTGCTCCGACTCCAAGACCGGCAAACCCGTGTTCCGTAATCGGCGTATCCACCACACGGCGGTCGCCGAATTCCTGCAGCAATTCGCGGGAGACTTTGTAGGCGCCCTGATACTGGGCAACTTCTTCCCCCATCAGGAAGACATTCTCATCGCGGCGCATTTCTTCCGCCATGGCGTCGCGCAGAGCGTCCCGGACCGTGGTTTCCGTGAAACTCGTGCCTTCCGGAATGGAGGGATCCGAGAGCACTTTGACGGTCGGCGCTTCCGGCGCGGCAGCACCGTCTGATGCGGTCGTCTCTTCCTTCTTTTCAGGCGCTGGCGCCGGGCTATCACCGCCGGACTTCTTCGCCGTGACGCTGCCGGCATCCTCGCCCTCTTCGGCAAGGACAGCGATCACCGCGTTGACCTTCACCCCTTCGGTGCCTTCCGGCACGAGGATCTTGGCGAGCGTGCCTTCATCGACCGCCTCCACCTCCATCGTTGCCTTGTCTGTTTCGATTTCGGCAATGACATCACCGGAAGAGACGGTGTCGCCTTCCTTCTTGAGCCATTTGGAAAGGGTGCCCTCCTCCATCGTCGGCGACAGGGCGGGCATGAGAATATCAACGGACATCAAAAGGCTCCGGAGTAAAATTTGTCTTCTGTACGATCAGGCCCCCGGCGGCACATGCCGAACCGGTTGGCGGACCTTCAACAAGGCCGTCAGTCATCGCACTAAACCTCCACTGGCCCGAAAGGGCCTTAGCAACGAAATGCGCGGGGAACCGGCCAGTTCCAGTCTTCACGCGACCTCCGCATCTTTCAGAACGTCGGTCCACAGTTCGCTCGGGTCAGGCTCTGGGCTTTCAAGCGAGAAATCGGCCGCTTCCTTGACGATGGCCTTGATCTCGTTGTCGATCTTCTTGAGTTCGGCTTCATCAGCATGACCGGCTTCAAGGATGTGTTTTTTCAAGCCATCGATCGGATCGTGATGGCTGCGCACATCGTCCACCTCTTCCCGTTTGCGGTATTTCGCCGGGTCGGACATGGAATGGCCGCGATAACGGTAAGTCTTCATTTCGAGGATATAAGGGCCTTTGCCGGACCGCGCATATTTCACGGCGCGTTCACCGGCTTCGCGAACGGCCAGCACATCCATGCCGTCGACTTCCTCGCCTTCGATTTCGAAAGAGATGCCGCGCTTGAACAGTTCGGTTTCAGCGGACGCGCGATCAACACTCGTCCCCATCGCGTACATGTTGTTCTCGATGACATAGACAACCGGCAGGTCCCACAGCGAGGCCATGTTGAAGGATTCGTAGACCTGCCCCTGGTTCGAAGCGCCGTCGCCGAAATAGGCGACAGAGACATGGTCATTGCCGCGATACTTGTTGGCAAAACCGAGCCCCGTCCCGATGGGCACCTGCGCGCCGACGATGCCGTGTCCGCCGAAGAAGTTCTTTTCCTTCGAAAACATGTGCATCGAGCCGCCCTTGCCTTTCGACAAGCCGCCGCTGCGCCCGGTCAATTCGGCCATGACGCCTTTGGGATCCATCCCGCAGGACAGCATGTGGCCGTGGTCTCGATATCCGGTGATGACCTGGTCGCCATCCTTCAGGCAGGCCTGCACGCCGGTCACAACGGCTTCCTGTCCGATATAGAGGTGGCAAAAGCCCGCGATCTTGCCCATGCCGTAAAGTTGGCCGGCCTTCTCCTCGAAACGCCGGATGAGCAGCATGTCGCGGTAATATTTCAGAATCTGATCTTTGCTCGCCTTAGCGGGTGCCTTTTTTGAACTCTTGGGTTTGGTAGCCATGGGTCCTCCTGCCTATGGCCGTTATGTGGGGACTGTACCGCTGGGGCAAGTCTATCCAGCTATGTCATTTTGCAGAGGTGGTGTCCGATGCGAGCAGGACAACCTCGTCCGGATACACGAAAGCCAGCTTCTGGCGGGCCAATGCTTCCACATAATCGCGGTCAACCGACCCGGGTGTCAGGCGCCGGATATCGCTGCGCAAATGCTCGATTTCGCTGTTGATCTGGGCCAGTTCGGCCTTCCGGTCCTGCAGCTCAAGCTGGGCATCCGTCCAACGGCCGAGCCCCTTCTCCCCCGCGAACGCGTGGTAGGCAAAGTAGAGAATCACAAGGCAAAGGCCCAAGGCCTCGAGTCGGGAGGTCATGGTTAAAGCTTGGCGTGTTTTGGTTAAGAGAGGGTGAGGACGGCCCGGATGGGGCCATCCTCAAACACCCTTTATTCAGCGTTGATACGCGAACGGCCGGCATAGATGCCAACCTGGCCCAGCTCTTCCTCGATCCGGATCAGCTGGTTGTACTTGGCAATCCGGTCAGACCGCGACAGCGACCCGGTCTTGATCTGCCCGCAATTGGTGGCGACAGCCAGGTCCGCGATGGTCGAATCCTCGGTTTCGCCGGAACGGTGGGACATCACAGCCGTGTAGCCATGCAAATGTGCCAGTTCCACGGCATCCAGCGTTTCCGACAGCGTGCCGATCTGGTTGACCTTCACCAGGATCGAATTGGCGGCGCCTTTCTGAAGGCCGATCGACAGACGGTCCGGATTGGTCACGAAAAGGTCGTCTCCGACCAGCTGAATGCGGTCACCGATGGCCTCGGTCAGGGCAACCCAGCCATCCCAGTCATCTTCCGCCATGCCGTCCTCGATCGAAATGATCGGGTAGCGGGCACAGAGGTCGGCCAGATATGCGGCGAACTCGTCGGAGCCGAGCGACTTGCCTTCGCCTGCCAGCTCGTACTTGTTATTCTTGAAGAATTCCGTGGAAGCGGCATCCAGCGCCAGGGCAATGTCCTCGCCCGGCGTGTAGCCTGCTTTTTCGATCGATTTCATGATGAAGCCGATCGCATCATCGGTAGAGGCCAGATTTGGCGCGAACCCGCCTTCATCGCCAACATTCGTGTTGTGGCCGGCATCGTGCAGCGTCTTCTTCAGCGCGTGGAAGACTTCTGCCCCCATGCGCACAGCGTCGGACAGGCTCTCTGCGCTGACCGGCATGATCATGAACTCCTGAATGTCGATCGGGTTATCGGCATGTGCGCCGCCATTGATGATGTTCATCATCGGCGTCGGAAGCACGCGCGCATTCGGACCGCCGACATAGCGGTAGAGCGGCATGGTGGAGTATTCGGCTGCGGCCTTCGCAACGGCCAGCGACACGCCCAGAATGGCGTTGGCGCCGAGGCGGGATTTGTTGTCCGTGCCATCGAGATCGATCATCAGCATGTCCAGCATGCGCTGGTCGGTCGCGTCGAGACCAGTCAATTCGTTGCAGATCTCGCCGTTTACAGCGTCGACGGCCTTGAGGACGCCCTTGCCGAGGTAGCGTTCCTTGTCCCCATCGCGCTGCTCGTGGGCTTCATAGGCGCCGGTGGAGGCACCTGACGGCACGGCGGCGCGGCCGGTGGAACCGTCGTCCAGGGTCACATCGACTTCGACGGTCGGATTGCCCCGGCTGTCGAGGATTTCGCGGGCGTGGATGTCAATGATCTCGCTCATGGATGTCAGGCTTTCCGTGTTTTATCTGGCCAAAATGCAAGGCGCCCCCTACCCGCTGGCAGGAGGCGCCTGAAGCCTTAGTCGGCTGCGCCAGAAAGCGCAACAGCCGGTAAATGCTAGATATCGTCGCGCGGCTCGAGGACCTGGCGGCCGCGATACTCACCCGACTTCAGGTCGATGTGGTGCGGACGGCGCAGCTCGCCGGAATTCGCGTCTTCGATGTACGTATTCATCGCGAGACGGTCATGCGAACGGCGCATGCCGCGACGGGACTTGGAGATCTTACTCTTTGGGACTGCCATGACAGGTATCCGGAGTTGTTGCGCCAGTTGGCACATGTGAATTGGAAACGCGCGTCTTACAGAGCCGAATCGGACTTTGCAAGGCTTGAGCGGCATCCGGCCGGGCTTTTCTTCAGCCCGGCCGATCCAGCCTATTCTGTTGTTTCCTTCGCGGCTTCCGCCTGACGCATGACGCGCATCAGGTTCCCGCCCCAGATCTTCTTCAGATCTTCCTCGGTATAGCCTTCGGTGATCAGGCGTTCGGTGACTTTCGGCAGGAACGAGACATCTTCCATGCCCTCCACGCCGCCGCCGCCATCCCAGTCAGCGCCCATGCCGACATGGTCCGGCCCAACCAGTTCCAGAGCGCGCAGCATGTGCTCCATGAATTTCTCGAACGTGGAACGCGGTGCCGGGAATTCAGCGTTGATGGCCTCCATACGCTCCATGTAACGGGCTTTGGTCTCGTCATCGGCGGTGAACGGATTTACGCCTTCGAATTCCACTTTCAGCTGTTCCAGCGCTGCGCGCCGTTCCGGCGAATCCTCAAGTTCTTCCAGATAACCGCTATAGGCGTTGATCTGGATGACACCGCCCTGGGCAGCAATTTCCTTCAGGAACTCGTCGGTGATGTTCCGCGGGTGATCGTAAACCGATTTCAGGCCCGTATGAGTCAGGATCACCGGAGTGGTCGAGATTTCCATCATGTCCCGCACCGAGGCATCGGACGAGTGAGACCCGTCGACAACCAGGCCCAGCCGGTTCGCTTCACGCACCAGGTCCTTGCCGAGATCGGTCAGACCCTTGTCATCCGGGCTGGTAAAGTCGGTTGCGCTGCCGCCGAACTGGTTGTCGCGGAAGTGGATCAGGCCCACCATGCGCAGACCTTTGTCGTAGAAAGTCTCGAGATTGCTGACGTCGAGCTTCAGCGGATAGCTGTTCTCCATCGACTGCAGCACCACGAACTTGCCCGACGCCGCGATACGCTCCGCGTCATCAGCGCTGTATGCCAGTTCGAAAGTATCGGGATGGTCGGCCACCATTTTCAGGATTTCATCCTGGCGGGCCGTCGCGGCCTTGAATGCTGCCTCATAGGCTTCATCCGTCAGAGGGCCCTGCGGCGTGAAGATCACCCAGAAGCCCCCGTCGAGGCCACCGCGGGTCATCTTCGGCACGTCGACCTGTACAGATCCCATTTTCCTCGGATTGTCCGCCATGATGTCAAAATCGGGGTTTGACAGGTTTGCCGGCGTATCGAGGTGCGAATCGAGCACCATCAGGTTTGCGTGAATCTCGGCAGGCGTTGCAGCCTCAACCGCCTCCACGGGCGCGGCGGGTTCGGTTTCAGCGGCTTTCGGGGCGCAAGCACCCAGAAGTGCGAGGGCTGAAACAGCCAGGAGCATTTTGCGCATGTGAGTCTTTCCTTCCAATGCTGCGCGAACCGTAATGGTTCATGACAGCGTGGCAAGAAACCCAACAGCAGAAAAAGGCCGCTCCCGGGGGAGCGGCTAAAGTTTAGCAAGAAGGACGTCGACCTGATGCCTTTGCAAGCAGCCGAGGCTCCCGGCCGACATCGATATTTCTAGCGCAACGAGTCTGAACGGGATGACGGGCCTGCCGTTGTCTTCCGTTCACCATTCAGGCGAGCACGCTGGCTCCATTACAACCAGTTCACGAATCTGCCTCTGCGCGCGTGAAAATGGCTTCCACACTTCGCAGGTTCATTCCGTTTTTCAGATAGTTGGCGGGGGTCAAATTGACCGCCTTGATCATGCCCCGTTCGATCTTCGTCCGGTTACCACTCTCGTCCGGCACAAGATCGAAATCTATGATGTTGATACAGCCCGTGTCCTGCTCGAACCCGGCGCTCGCCCCCAGTGGCGCCCCGATAACCGAGGCTAGCACCATCCGGTTGACGACCTCATGGGCCACCACCAGTGCCGTCGCCCAGTCCGGCCGCATGAGCAAATCAGACAGCCCATCCATGATGCGCACCATCGCGTCGGAAAACTTCTCGCCCCCCGGCAGGAACTCGGCATCGGGCTCCCCTGCCTGTTCGAACATGAACGTCATGGTCGCAGCGAGATGCTCGGCAGATTCGAAATTGATATACTGGCCGGATCGCAGCTCTTCGAACCGTTGCTCGACTTCAAGGTCCGGTGCATCCGGATGTTCCGCCAGCACAAGTTCCGCCGTCTGCCGCGTCCGCTTGAGTCCCGAACAGATGGCAAGATCGAAATGGACCTCCGACAAGGCAGCGCCGGCGGCTCTCGCTTCATCTTCCCCGGCAGGTGTCAGGCTGACAATTGACGGATCACGGGTCCGGCGTACTTCTTCAGACGTATAATCGACAAAGCCGTGCCGCATCAGATAGATGCGGCGCCGGCCTGTCGTCCCTGGAAGTGCACTCATCCGCGCGAAACACCCCAATCCTTGAGAATTTCGTCCGTATGCTCACCAAGCCCCGCCGGACGACGCTGAACGCCGCCTGGCGTTTCGGAGAAGCGCGGCGCGGGCGCTGGCTGAACCACACCTTCGAGTTCGATGAACGTCTCACGATCCGTATTGTGCTTGTAGCCAGGGGCCTCGGACATGGAAAGTACAGGCGCGAAGCAGATATCCGTGCCTTCCATGATCTCGCACCATTCATCGCGCGTCTTCGTCTTGATGACGTCCATGACCTTTTTCTTGAGTTCCGGCCATTTGGACTTGTCCATCTGGGCGTCAAATGCCGGGTCGGTCAGACCCGCCTTCTCGCGCAGGATGGCGTAGAATTGCGGCTCGATGGACCCAATGGAAACCCATTTGCCATCAGCACATTCGTACGTGTCGTAGAAGTGTGCACCGCCATCCAGCATGTTGGCTTCGCGGTCATCGGTCCAGATGCCAGCCGCTTTCATACCGTAGAACATTGAAGCAAGTGAGGCGGCGCCATCCGACATCGCCACATCGATGACCTGGCCTTTCCCGCCATTTTTCACATTCAGGATGCCCGCCAGGACGCCCATGGCCAGATACAGGGCACCGCCGCCGTAATCCCCAACGAGGTTCAAAGGCGGACGCGGGCGGCCATCGCCATCGCCCATCGCATGCAGCGCGCCTGTGATGGCGATGTAGTTCAGGTCATGACCTGCGGAATGGGAAAGTGCGCCAGTCTGGCCCCAGCCGGTCATCCGGCCGTAGACAAGCTTTGGATTGCGCGCGAGCACGACATCCGGGCCGAGTCCGTTGCGTTCCATAACGCCCGGACGGAACCCTTCAATGAGCGCATCGGCCTGCTCAAGCAGTTTGAGCGCGACTTCAATATCCGCCGGATCTTTGAGATTGAGACCGATCGAGCGACGGCCGCGTCCCGTCACATCAGCAGCCCGTCCCGGCCGGCCGTCTCCCGGACGGTCGATTCGAATCACGTCCGCGCCCATGTCTGAAAGGAGCATGCCGCAGAAAGGGCCAGGGCCGATTCCTGCAAACTCTACAATTTTCACTCCGCTGAGAGGTCCCTGCGCCATCTCCATACTCCCTTTCTAAGCCGTAATCTCGGTATTAGCAGATCATTAAGGCGGCGCCCCTCAAAAGGAAGGGGTGCCCCAACGTCGGCTTGTGCCGGCGATTCCAGAGTTGCGTATGTTTGATCTGTCTTTCCTCGATCCTCCTATAGAGGTCGCTGCGGCCGGCCCGCGTCTGGAGACGATTCTCTCCAGACTTCGTGCCCACGGCATGCGAGCCTACCCGGCCAGCGATCCAATTGATTTCGATGCCACCGAACCCCTTCTGATCGATATGGAAAGCCTGCCGGTTGGCCTGCGTGAACGCGACATCCGGCTCAGCGAAGGCGCGGAACGGCGCCCGCTCGTGCTTTTGACCCCGGATACGCAAATTGCCGACGGGGTCGACGCGCTGATCGTCACCCAGGACAATGATCTGGATATGCTGAGGGCACGCCTTGCATCGCTGGTCCGCCGTCAGGCCAGAACCGCGGAATTCAGGATTCGCCTGGAGACCGCCGAAACCTTTGGGACTGGCGAGATGACCCCCGCCTCCGACGGCCGTCCGGAAGTACTCTATCTCGGAGACGGCGGGGCTGGCTTTTTCTCGCTGCGCGCCGCCTTGAAAGGACATGATATTCCGGTCACAGCGGCCCTCACACTCCGAACCGCCGCCGATTACCTGAAATCCGGACGGTTCGCCGCCGTCCTGGCAGACCTGACCCCAGGTGGCGGGGATGCAGCCAACCATGTCGACTGGAGCCGGGCAGAATCCCTACTGACCGGAACACCGCTGTTCGTACTGGCCCAGCCTGGTGCAGACCTCTCTGAAGCCCAATTTGCAGCATTGATGCTCAGCACTGACCTGGTCGAACAATCCGGAGACGCCGAGGCACTTGCCGGCAGGCTTTCCCGCGCCATCACCGCCCATGCCGCTTTTGCGCCGGTCCTGCCGGCCCAGCTGCAAGCAACCCCCTCCGTCGATCCGGTTACCGGCCTCTTCCATCGCGACTTCATCAAATCCCATCTTGATCGCCAGATCACGCTTTCATCTGAACGCGGGGAGCCTCTCTGTGTACTGACGATAAAGCTGGACGAGGAATTCTCTCCCCTGCTCCAGGATTTTGCGAAAGTCATTCGTTCGTGCGTGAGAGATACCGATTGTCTCGCCCATTTCGGCAATGGCACAATCATTGTCTCCACACCGCTGACCCCTTATCGCGGCGCAGTCAGAGTGGCCGAGCGTCTCATGGCCAGGCTCGGCCGGGATCAGGATTTTGACGGATTGCGCCTCAGCTGGCGGGTTGTAGAAAAGCGCTCATACCACACCGCAGGTACCCTGCTGGCCGAAGGCTTGTCCGGGCCGTACACGCGCGAATACGCCGCCTAGG
>TARA_R110002051_G_scaffold324424_2_pt1 | contig 40349 bp, 73 predicted proteins | sample TARA_R110002051 | Tara Oceans TARA_R110002051 (sample SAMEA4397023) | marine metagenome | biome: Polar Biome; feature: [MES] marine water layer (ENVO:01000295) within the mesopelagic zone...; material: water (ENVO:00002006), including particulate matter (ENVO:01000060) such... | reverse complement strand
CATCGGGTCTAAATCCACTTACCAGCATTATAAATAATGAGCCTCTAGTAAGTTTTGCCTACTTCACTTTCGTTAATAAGCTAATGCTGTTTTGATAATCTTTTAACTTTTGTTTTATTTGTGCGGATTATTTTACGATAGTTACCGAGAATATCGGCTATTTAGAATGGCATTCGAGGCAATAAAAAAGCACTTAGTAGAATCTGGTGGTAAGGCCAACCTAATGACCCAGACTCTTCTAAATGCTTTCATGTTACTTTGGTTACCACGCCAAACAACAATTGCATTTTACTATTACTGTTCGTGTTTATCAAGTTGCATTTCGGATAAAAAATTATAAACATACGTTATAGTTTCTTCTTGATCTAAGTCACAATCAGATATACACAAGCTAAGTTCAATTAAATCATATAATTTTATTTCTATTAATTCACTCATTACTTATCCTTAATCGTTGTTTAATTATTTAGTTTATATTTTGCTAATCTCTGTCTTACTTCGTTCATAACATTTAAACCGCGTGTTTTTTTATCTTTCACTTGTTGTTTACTCATTCTTTCAATTACAACTTCGCTAGACTCTAATCGTTTATCATTTGTTTCTATTGGCTCTTGATATCCTGAATTAATTAACGCCATATACTCAGATTTAAAATGATCTTCTGCTTTTTTGTGCTCAGCTTGATTGCTTGCTGCGCTCATAAGCCACCAATTGACGTTTTTACATAGCTCAACTATTAATTGTCGTGTATTAGTTGGCATATTCATTTTAAGCTTGTTTCTGTGCGTTATACACATCATTAGCGCTTTCTGCTCACTTGGATAACCTAAATCTTCAGGCGTTGGATTACACCATGAGATAAATTTTCCGCAGCTTGGTACAAAGTCACTTTCATACCTACGCGCTTTAGCGAAGCCATAGCTAATTTGTTCAACAGTACATATATCATTTTCAATGAAAGCTTTAGTCCATTGCTGCTTTGCTGCATTCAAGACTTTATCAGGGTTTTGTGGATCGTTACTTTTCCATGCGTATTTCCATGCTGGTAAAATCAATGAAAGTTCTTTGAATACTTTGTTAATCACATTTTTAGCAAAAGCATCAACCAAAATGTCTTTTTCTTTATGTTCAGTAATGTTTAAATTATTAACTAATTCTTTCATGCTTTTAAGATTAGAAGATGTCATTTATTCCTTCCTCCCAGCTTGATTCTGATGAAATTTGCATAATATCTTTATTTTTATTACCGTTCTTATTGATCTTTTCATACCATGAAGCTTGAAATCCACACCAACTTTTTTCTGCTGCAATTTCCACAGCTTGCGCAACTGTAATGCCGGCTTTTTCAACCTGAGTTAAAAACCCTTTTAACGCTGTTTTTGTATTTGAAGCCTTTTTATTTTTTCTAACCTCCATCCAATCTGATACAGCTTCTTTATCTGCGCCCATCTCAACAAGGATTAATTTAAAGTTAAATTTTGAATTAGATATATTTATACTTTTAGGATAGGTGTTAGGAGTACTGTTAAGATCGTGTGACTCTCTGTCACCTACTAAGTGACTCTCTGTCACCCCAGGGTGACTCTCTGTCACCTCAGATTTGTGTGAGTGACACAGTGTCACCCCCATTTCATCACCAACCAATTTATATAATGATGGACGATTACTTCTTCTTGTTACTGTTAAAATATTCATTTCTTCGAGTTCTGATATTTTTCTCATAAATGTTCTGTCGCTCATGCCACAAGAAACAGCCATTTTTGATATTGAATAATAACTAAACCCGGCATCATCTGCATTGTTAGCTAATTGTAAAAGAGCAAGCTTTAGTGGTGCGTTAGTTATTTGAGTGTCCCACGCTAAAAACGTGTATTTTGCGCTCATAGTGACTTTCCTATTTTTGATATATTGCCAAGACGCGGCTTTTTTATTTACACTCTTTCTTAAATGCTACTTCAACAAGTTCAGCAACAATATCTTGCTTTGTCTTATTTAGTGAATGCTCATCTTTGCGTTTATTCGATAATGCAGTTAATTGCTTTGATGTGCGTTCGTTTGTTTTTACATTAATAGCCATTTATACAACTCCTTTATTTAAGTTTGATCAATAGTATTACATAAATACATTAAAATAAACCACAAATTAAACTTATAAATTAACCAGATTGTAGTTTACACATTAATAAAGATATAATAAGATAAATATCGTAACTAAATAAACAAGGTGTTTAGCATTAGAAATCAAAGAAGATTAAATGACATAGTAAAAAAAAGGAAAACTAAGTTTTTTATATATGTCGTATCGGCTGTCATGATCACTGTTTTCATATTTGTTATTAAATAATAAAAAATATGAAAATTAATTTAATTAAAACAGCTAATGGTAAATTTTGGCCTGTTGATGAAGAAGCTGAGTTAAAAATAACTAAACTTAAAAAGGGTGATGTTTACGAGGCGAATATTAAAGTTAATCATAACTACGAACTGCATAAAAAAGTATTTGGCTTTTTCTGCTTTTGCTGTAAATATAAATATGGTGATATTAATGCTAGTAAAGACGAATATTATTTAAATAAAGTAAGAAAGGATTTAACTATATCAGCAGGGTATTATAGACAAATATTTGAACCGAATGGTATTGATTTTGAAATAGTTGCAGAAAGTTTAAAATATGAATCAATGACAGAAGAAGTAAAACAAGTTTTTTACAAAAGAATAACTCAAGCTGCATTAAATAATATATTTAACAACGGTGCAGATGATAATGTAATTAATGAATTATTAAGCTGGTTTTAACCCCGTTTTAAGAGGCTAAAACATTACATATACAAATTTATATATAAGTTAAATAGCCAGAAGATTACATATAAGTTAAATAAAGCTACTAACTGTTTTAGTCCTTTTGAAAACCTTGTTATGTTGCCACCACTGAAATTAAGGAGAAAAATTATGATTAGGGTTTTATCTGAAAGCGAACCAACCGCTAAAAAAGAACATGAATGTATGGCTAGTGAATTTATACTTAACTCAGGTGTTAATGGTTTTGGTTATTCATTTGCAGAGTTAAGAGTTATAGCAAAAGCAAAGCAACAAAAATACAAAATAGTTAAAGGTCAGAAATACTTAAAGCAAAATAATGTAATGGACGGTGATTTTTACACGTTTAAAGCTATACCTGAAATGCACCAAATTTGCTTAGATCATGACCATTACGAAATGTGAACTTGGTTTAGTAACATAACCAAAAGCTAAACGGGCGCTAACACCGCCCTTTAAATTTAAACAACAGAATGTTAGCGCTCCGATTTGAGCGTGTTGTTAGAAATTTAATTAACGGGAGTACATAATTATGGGAAACCATGCTTACAAAAAGAAAGAGGCGGAAGAATTTAATGCTAACAGAAAATATCGATTAGAGCAGGAAGAAAAATTACGCTTAGATAAAATTAATAACCCTGAAAAATACCAACGCAAGCGCAGAGGTAGAATAAATAAAGCCCAATTATTTATGGCAGCAGCCGCAGGGCTTGGAGTTAATTCTTTCTAACCTTTTAATTATGCGGCAAAGCATAAAGGAGCGCAGCGAACTGTTGCGTGTCCGACATGAATTTTTTGTTATGTTGCGATAAGGATCGATATGAAAAAACTATATTTTGATGATAAAAATGCGCGTATATATTGGAGTTTTGCAGATGACTCTAGTTATATACAAATAGAAACGAATTTAGATAGCACAAATACATTTGTTGTGATGCACGTCCCTCAATATGGTGGGTTACCTAATGTAGATAGCTACTGCAATACAATACAGGACGCGATAGCGCAGCTAGAGATGGTTAGCATGTAGCAACATAACCTTTTACTTAAGCGGCAAGCTTTGCTTGTCCTTTTGAAGTTGTTGTTAGTGAGATTTATTAAATACAGGGGTTATTATGGAATATGTTTTTTATTTTTTAATTGGTATGGCTATCATTGATTGGCTATTCGATTCATCACAGAGAAGTAGCGATAAAGCTTATGGCTAAAAAGATGTGTGCATTAAGAGTAAAAGTTGATGAAGGTGCTTATAGTTTTAACGTGATGGTTGATACTAAGCATTTAAAAGAGTGGAATGATGCAGGAGTTGATATACATGAGCTAGTTAATACAATACCTGTTTTTGTTGCTAGTCGTGGTAAAATAGCAGTTGATATATGGTGTTTCTTTCAAGATCTATTTAATTTTAAAAATCCGTTTAAGGGATGAATTTATGAATGAACATAACGAAGTAAAAAGAACAGGAATGCAAGAAGGGTTTATTGTTGGCTGTGTAGTGGCTAGTTTGGTCTGGTGGGTATTCGTATAGGAATAAATCTCACTAACCTTATTATTTAGAGGATTTAACAGGTTTTACAGGTTGGAACAACCGACTGTTAAATTCCTTTATAATTGGTTGTTAGCGAGCTTTATGATAAGGAAAAATAAGATGCACAATAAATATGAAGCTTTTTGTAAACACGGTTATCACATTAACATATGGTGTATGCAGTGCGAGGCAGAACGGAAAAAGCCAGTAGATGATAATTTAGATGATGCTCTATGGGGAGCACTAAAAAATAGTGCTAGATTAAAGTCAAAAGGTAGATTACATAAAGCACACTAACCTTTGCGTTAAGCGGTTTATAACAGGGTTCTTGGCGTAGCTAACTGTTATAAATCCGACTTGCACGGCGTTGTTATGTTGCGTATAAATAGGAGAGAAAATGAACAGTTTAAAGTTTGAAATGTACGCTAAAAATAGTAGCGGTATGCAAGAGTTATATTTAAACATGGATGGGGACGAGCCATTTTTTACATTGGTTGGCGATTATAGAGGTAATGATATACAAATAGATTTTGACGTTACTAGTAAAGTTAATTTATTAAAAATGAAACAAATGATAGAAATAGCCTTAGCAACATAACCCAGAGCAAATAGGATTTAACAAGCTTTATAGGTTGGAACAACCGACTGTTAAATTCCTGATTATGCGTGTTGTTATGTGTTTTAACTGTGAGAGGAATATTATGAACTGGAAGAAATGTATAAAAAACATGAATGGTAAAAAAGTAATTACGTACAAAGGGGATAGGGCTGTAATTAGTAGTTTTGATATCAAATGTAATCAGCTGGGGCATTTTATAGGTAAATATCAAGTTAGCTTTGATTCTCCTGCTGTTGGTTGGTATACATGGGAGCAATTAACACTAGACACATGACACTGTAATTAAGCCGCAGAATTATATATTTCTGCGGAAATGCGGAACAGTTAAACATATGATAATTATTGGTTATTATTTTTATATGCTATATTAATGTAGGAAATACTGAATATGAGACTAGTTAAAGCAAGTAAATACCATAAATGTAAACATAATTGCGATATATGGTTAAATGATTACTACTACCCACAAAGGAAAAATAAAGCTATTTGTTTCGAGTGTGGATATAAAAGAAAACATACATTTATAACTTGGTTGCTGAGTAAGTTATAAATGAGGTTAATTGAGCAAAAAAAATTAGATAAATTTAGCATTAAGATAGCAAATAAACTAAAGTTAAATAAATATATTTGCTTTTACGACAGTAGAATTAAAAGCTTGAACGACCAAAGTTTTGCTTGGATCTAAGATAATGCAAAAAATATTAACAATCATTACAGATGTGAGAAAATTAAAAATGGCAAGTAAACCAGCTAATGCAGCGCAAAAGCAGTGGATGAAAAATATATGTGAATTTGTTGATCAATACAGTCTTGGATCTATTTACGGTATAGAATATGACAGATCTAATTATGAACTACATCACGTTCTAGGCAGGTCAGCAAAGCATAATAAGGTCGCTATAGGAAATTGGTTTATTATTCCTGTACCCTTTGAGTTGCATAATGTCATGAGTGATCACCCTGATAATGTAACTCATTTTAAACATAATTTTACCAAAAGATTTGGCTATCAAAGAAATATATTTGATGAAATAAGAAATGGAATACAAGTTCTTCAAGGTAAACCAGTTCCATCAGAAGAGATTTATAACGCAATAATGGATACAATGGCATGATTTATGTTAATTAATATTAAACCACTGTCAGTTAATCAAGCCTGGAAAGGCAGAAGATTCAAAACAAAAGCATACGATAAATATATTAAAGATATGATGTCCATATTGCCCAAGCTTAAAACTCCTGTAGGAAAAATAGAGCTTGAAATAACATTTGGACTATCAAGTCGCGCTGCTGATATAGATAACCCTTTAAAATGCTTTATAGACTGCTTACAGAAAAAGTACAAGTTTGATGATAAAATGATTTATAGATTGATTGTAAATAAAGAAATAACAAAAAAAGGTAAAGAATTTATACTATTTAATATTAAAGAAATTAAAGAAAATAGCTAGAAACAAAACTTATGCTGATTGTTTTGTTTGTGATGAATGGTTAGTTTTTAGTAATTTTAAATCTTGGATGATCAAACAGGATTGGCCTTGGTAGGGTTGAAAGTTTAGAAAATAATAATGAACCAAGAAAATTTGATATTGAATACTTGAAACGAATTAAAAGTATATTTAGCAAGAAAGCTAGGCTTTATGAAAAGAAATTTAGATAAGGAAAAGCCGCTAAAGATGTTAAGAACTTTAGCGGCTAATTGCTGAATCCCTTCAGCCATGAAACAAGAAATTACTAAATAAATAAAAACTGTCAAGTTAGCGAGGCTTGACAGCTTAACGGAGAGTTACTCTTTGATCTGAAACTTACCTTCAACAACAATAACATTATCACGAATAAACGCTAATACTTTTTCTGAGTCGCTTTCAGGTTCAAAATCAGGTTCATTTTTAGATAACCAATCATTAATACTCATGAGCAACCAGAGTACATAGCCCTTTATTCCGCCTTTACTATCTTGTGATGATAAATTCCATTGCTTACCAGCACCAGTATCAATCCATTTGCCAGAACCATCTTTAAATAAAAAATTAAAAGTCACCATTGGCACTGATGGATTGAAGTTGTGCTGTATCGCATACAGCTTGTCTTGTATTGTAAATTCTACTTGCATTATTAACCCCTATTAACTCGCTACACGTAAATAAAATTCATGGCTTAATCTTAACTCATTACTAATGATAGCATGATGAAAATTAATTCCAGAATCAGTTATAAAATAATCAATCGCTTTATCTGGTGTAAAACTGCCAACCCCCACACCATCAACAACATTAACTAATACATTATGTATATGATTGCCTTGCCTGTCCATTATTGATACAGGAATACTTGCGCTTATGCTTGTTTCGCTAAAGGTAAATTCAAAAGCAAAAGTATCGCCCAAACTGATAATTTGCCCAGATTCAGGTGGGGTTATTTCAATTATAGGCAAGGGATTGCCTTTTATTACTTGTATTATATGTGTGTCATTGTTAATAACGGCTGTGTGCGTACTATCATCAAAGTCAGCTTTCATTCTATAATCTCCCTTAAGTTATCGGTCGTAATAAATACGTCATATTTATACTTGTTCTGATGTTGCTTTAACCTCATTTAATAGGCCTTAATAGATAGCTCATGTTGAAACCTGTATCCGTTGTTGTTTGCATTTCAACTAAAATACTATCATTAACAACATACTCCTCATTGGGTCCATCCGTTGTTAATGCAGGAGATATAATTGACAATGTTGTTCCAGATTGACTGAAACCGACATCATTCATAATAACTTCGCCGTCAATAGTCATTTTGAATGTCATCGTATCTGCATTAGTTAATTCTGTGAAAATCAAATGTCTAAGTATGAATTTGCCAGTTGCACTTAAAACAGTAGTTAGACCAGAACTAGCGTCAATTCCTGTAACGGATTTTGTTGTTTTTAATCCGTTTTGCGTATCACTCGGGAACGTTAAATCTGGCGCAAGTTCTGGTATTCCGCCGCCACCGCCTACTTTTATAGTCATTTTATAATCTCCAAGTATCAACGCCGTTAGACGTAAGTTTAATTGCTGTTGGTGCTGCAAATTCTATTGTCGTATCACCATTTATATTATCTGATCCTGAACGAACAACACTAGGTTTAAATGCTGAGAAAAATAAAGGTTGTTCAATTTCAATAGAAGTGTTTACTGGAACTGAATTAGCTAATGGCAAAGGAAAAGCTGAACCATCCTGTAATTCATTTGGTAATTCAACTGTAAGCGCCGCCGCCGATGTTCTTGGTGCAACTTTTAACGGTTGAGGTATAGAGGCCCAATCACCGGTAACACTAGGTTCACTAGCTGTTACATCAGCAAGATCATTAAGTAGTTGCCAGTAAGTACCATTATGTAAAACTGAAGCTGGCTTGTTTAATGATCCGGTTAAGCTTAACCATGTACCTTTAAAATTCGCTGAAGAAGCAGCAAGATCAGCCGAATTAGATGCATCATTAGCAAAACCAGAAGCATCATTTGCACTTTGAAGCGCTGCGGCTGCATCGGCATCAACATCAATAGCCAAATTATCTAAATAGGTTGCTAGCCCGTTGTAATCAGCTGCTAAAGGCGCTTGATAAGCAAGCCAATCATCAGCGTTATCAGCAAAATCGTTAGCTGATTGATTCCGATTAGGAACCGTACCCGTATATAGTGGTATTGTTGGTGCTGCCATTATACTAACCCTTCTACTTGAATTGTTGCATCTGTTATCGTTGGTGATGAAATATTATTTTGATAATCTCTATAATAACCAAAAACCAAAGTTGGATCGTTTGAACCATCATCACCAACCCAAACACTAGGAATTGTTGTTATTGATGAAAGCACACTAAATACATAGTTAACTTTTTCTTTGTTGATTGTAACATCAAAATCAACTAACTTGCTCGTTCTTCCCTGCTTAACAATTATATTACCAAAGGCATCTGTTTCTTTCTTAGAAAAATCAAGGAGTTGAACGCTAGTTCCGTAATTTGCAACACCCAAATCAAGTTGATTGCCAAGAACAAAACTTCCAACTTTTATATCACCGCCATCAACCGTTATTTTTATAGTTGCCGCCGGATAAGCCGGAAGATCTAACAATGCAAACTGACTAATCTGAACTATTGGCGCAAAAAAATAATAATACAAATCTGCAACAGCTGAATTATCAACCATATCAATATCAGTATCATAAACAACGCCATCAATCGGATCGGTAACGGTTACGTTTATTGCTGTTGCTCCTTCTATTGAAAAACCAGCAATTGAATTAACTGTTTGCCCGTTTGTTATTTCAACTATTAACTGTGTAGATTCTTCTGATTGTGTACTGTTTACAGCATCAAACATAGCCCATTTATTAGTTGGCGCAACATCAACCCAAGTTGGCGGATCGGCAACAACACCAACTTCAGGATCATCAGTTGTACTTGGAACTGCTGTAACCTCATAAATTCTATGCGTTGAAGATTTTATTCTCCTAGTTCCAGTTGTATATGTTCCAGCAGACCATTCAACTTCCCCAACTGAAGCATCCGGTTCAGGTATTGTTGAAGATGTAAATTTTGCATCAGTAACCGTAATAGGTTTTACTACGCGCATTAGTTAACCTGCCTTGTGTCTAATCCGTCTATCTCTAAACGTTGTAATATTCTAGCGGTTTGTTTTGTATTCTTCACTAATTCCCGTTGAAAAAATGCGTTATCTTCTCTTGTTTTTGATAACTCTTCTTTTAATTCTGCCATTTGTGGGCTTGGTTTAGGATCATCAATATATATAATTCCTTTCGGTGGTGATATAGGTAAAGTTTGATCGTCAACTGGCGCAAATGGATTAACAACCGGATCTGAAGTTCCTGAAGTTCCTGAAGAAGCAAGAGCAGCAATTGAAGTATTTAATAAAGCGATAGCATCAACTACTGATAAAATACTTGTATCAATTCCTAATGCAGCGTTAAGTAATGCTTCATTTGTTAATAGAATATTGTCAAGGCGTTCAATCTCAGCATTGAAATTTTGCTCAAATAGCGAATAAACTTCATTAGCGCTTTCTACTAGCATATCAAGCTTTTCAATCTCTCTATCATAATTAAGAGAATCAAGCGATTGTTGCGCATCCTTAAATTGTAAAATAGCTTCAGATACAGATAAAACACTGTTATCTATTCCAAGTAATGTATTAAGTTGATCATTATTTGACGATATAACAGCATCAAGCCTAATTATTTCATCATTGTAAAATTGTTCACTTAGTGAATAAACTTCATTAGCACTTTCTACTAGCATATCAAGCTTTTGTTGTTCTTGATCATAGTTTAGAGAATCAAGCGATTGTTGTGCATCCTTAAATAATGTTATAGCTTCAGATACAGATAAAACACTGTTATCTATTTCTAATAATCCATTAAGCTGATTTTCAAGTGCTAATATTTGCAATTCAGCTTGGCTATTAATTGCGTTTATTTGTGACTCTGAATTGCTTTCTATTGATTTTACCTGTGTTGATGAGTTAGACCTTGCTGATAATATTTGTCTTTCTATTGATGCAATTACAGATTCTGATTCAGTTAGCTTTACACTAGCGATATCACTAATTTCTTTTAATCTATTTCTGTTTAAAGCTTCTTGAACTGCTAGATCTTCAGCGCTAGAGAAACCACTAGGATCAAGTCCAGTTAACGCAGATAAATCCAATGATTGTGCTGTAGTAAAATCACCTTTTCTAGCACTTGATAATGCTGAAATTAAATCTGTTACTCCTGAAATCCCTATAGAATTATTAATACTTTCAATTAACGAACCCATTGAAGATGCAGTATTCTCTAAAGCGCTTTTTTCATTTTCTAAACTATTTATTCTCGCGTTTGAGTTTTCTTCTATTATCTTTATTTCTCTATTAGCATAGTCAGAAATTAAATTTATTCTTTCATCAGATAATAATCGAATAGAATCAATCTCACTTTTGAAAGATGTTTTTAGTGATTGCTCTGCTTTGCTAATATTAGATAGCCTTAACGCTTTCTCATCATCTAAAGAATTCCTTAAGCCTTTGATGCGGTCTAATTCTGAACTTAATGATATTTTAGCAGTATCTAAGATTGCGCTAGCTCGCTGCTTTTCTAAATCAATTGATTTGTTTATTTCATCAAATGATAATCTAAGCGCGTTTTTAGAATCATCAAGTGCATTCTGTCTTAAAGTTTTTTCATCGTTTAAAGAGACTCTTAAACCACTTAATCTTTCCAACTCAATATCTCTCGATGTTGCTGCTATATCAAGTTGTGCTTGCGCACGCTGTTTTTCTAAATCTACTGATTTTTCTAGCATTGAAAATGAATCTCTAACAGCATTTTGTTGTTCTTTTAATAAAGCAATGCGGTCTTGTTCAGCAAAAATTAATAACTGTAGTGCCCTTAGTGTTTCGTCTAACGCTGCAAGCTCTAGCTCTCTTTCTGCTGCTAAAGCCTCAGACGCTTTACCCTGCAACCTCATTAATTCTATGCCCATATCAACGCGCTTTGATTCTATACGCTCTAATTCGTCTATGTAATCACTTAATGCAGGGTTTAACTCTAATAGTGCAGCAAATAATGCTTGTCCTGATTCAGTTGTTAAATCTATTCCTTGAACCAAGTTTTTGAATTCTTCTCTACTTGTTATCATTGATAAACCAATAGATCCGAATGCTTCTGTTAACGATGTCTCGAGCATAGTTAGTTGTTCAGCACTAGTGAAAAAGTTTTCAACAAATGAGCCGCTTAAATCAGAGAAGTTTTCCAAACCTCCCGTTAAATCAATGATTGATTGAGCAACATCAATTTGAATAATGTTTGACAATGATGACAAATCAAAGCCCATTTTTTCAATGTTGTCATTAAAAACCACTTGCTCTTTAGTTACTCGCGTTAAGGTATCAAATAAGCCTTCACCAATCTTTTGATATTCAGCAATACTTGGAACTAAGAATTCAGCAATAAGATCCGCTTGCTGGCTAAAGATGGCTTGAAGCTCTTGTTCAACTTCTTCACCACTTAAACCTTCAAGGCTTACTTTACCAATATTCACTTGGAATCTTGATAAAGCTTCTTCAAGACTAACTTCAGTCATTTCAAAAGTCTGAGCAAAACGACCAGCAATGCCACGACCAAATTCAGCAAACTCTTCTTCAGTTAACGGCCCCATTAATGTGCTTTGTAAAATGCTTACTGTTTCAAAGCCGAGCAATTTAGCTGATTGAAGAACAACATCACCAATATTTTTAAATATTGCGCCAATACCTTCACCAAATGAATTGTCTAACGCTTGAAACTCAGTTGAGTTAGACACTTTTTTAGATAAGCCAAAAAACTTCTTCTTTGTTTTTTCTATATCAAAGAACTGGCTCGCTTGAACAACGCCATCCTCCATTATTTCTGCTAAAGTTTGTGAAACAAATTGAATACCTGAATCAGTAACTTTTTTCTTAACTGAACTACCAAGTATTGCGCCAATTATTGCGCCAGGTATACCGCCAAGAATTCCACCTTTTGTTATTCCGTCAAGTATGCCTCTAGTGATGCTTTTACCTGACAAATCACCTTGAAAGTCACCAAGCCCACGAGATGCTATCAAGTCTCTTGTAACTAACGCTATTCCGCTTGCAACATTATTCAATGACGTTCTTATTCCTCGCAGCTCTGACAGTTGGTCAATTTGAATATCCTCAAACCTAGTTTGTGATTCTAGTATTGATTTTGATTTATCTGAACTACCTAATACCGTACCTGTTCCTTGTGTTTCTTGTCTTTTCTCTGTCATATCAACTGAACTTCCACCACTAAATGCGCTGCCAAGCAAGCTAGCCATAATACCAATCATAGCCGCGCCAGCGATAAATCCAATGGGGAATGGTGCAGAAAATGCAGCTGTAATTGCTGTTAAAGCATTGGATCCTTGTTGCGCTGTATTTCCAGCAACTACCGCTCCTGTCTCTGCTGTTTTTGCTGCTATCTTTTTGAATGACATTGCTATCTCAGCTACCGCTATCACTTTGTTAAGTGCTGCAAATGCTTTTGCTGCTGCTGTTTGTTTGCCAAATAAGCTTTGACCGGCAGCGCCTATTGTTGACATCATTCTAAGTTCAGACTGTGCTTTGTTTGTTGCTATATCATTAGTTAAATTAATAACATCAATATTGTCGCTACCTAATTTTTTACGCTCAACAGCAAGATCAGCTTCTTGCTTTTCGATAGCAGTCATTTGTTTAGAATAATCATTTAATGAGTCTGAAATATTACCAAATGCGTCTACAATTATTGATCCAGTATTTGTCCATGCACCACCAAAGTTTTCAACCTGTTTTGTTAAATCTGCTAAGCTATTATCGCCTGTTTTCTTATTTTGGTTTTCTTGCTCTCTTCGTATTTTCTGATTCATCACTAACTGTTTTTCTAGTGCCTTTATCATTTTTGTCGAAAGATTATTAGCTACAGCATCCATTCTAAAAATCAATATCTCGTATTGATCACTTGTTAAAACTAACTCAGCAGTTTGTAACGCTAATGCCTCCGATTGCTTATTAAACTCTCTTTCTATTGGGTTCTCAGTTAGCTTGTCATAATTCGCTTGTAATATTCCGAGCATTTTATTTAATTCTACAAGAGATATTCTATTTTTGTCATATTCTGCTCTAAGTAATGACTGATTTACTTTTAATTTAATTGTTGCAGCTTGTAAAGGGTCTAATTTATCAACTAACGACTTGGCAGCTTTTGACATAGTAAAATAACCATTTACTGCTGTTGGTAATATGTCAGTTATTGATTGTATTTTATCTCTAAGCAAATCAAGTTTAGTTTCAAGCGCAGATTGTCTAGCCAATGAAGCCCCAGCCTCTTTTAATTGCTCTAATCTATTTTGATATATCTGAACTAAATCTGTTGCTGTATTAAATTCTTCTTGAAGTCTATCAACATCAAATAATGACAACTCTTTTCTTTCTGCTTTGCTTATTTTTGCTAAGAATTGTTCATATATATTACCGACAACTATTGCTTTTTCGCCTAATAAAACGGTTTCATCTTTTAAGTCCCGTGTTTTATTCTTAGTATTAACAAATACAGTTGCAGCAACACCAAGCGCTGCTATTAGCAAACCCCACGGGCCTAATAAAAACTTTGTTGCAACACCTAGTACATTAATTGCAACTGACGCAATACCTGCCTTAACTGCTGTCGCGCCTAGCAAACCTGACATTGTTGCTAATTGTATGTTGTATGCAACTGTAGAAGCGGCAGTTGCAGCAATTGCAAAGCCTGCTTTTAATAATACACCTGTATATAAAATCCCAGCAGTAATTGCCGCTGCTTTGAATGCCTCAGATAACGCATCTAAGTTTTTAGTGAACAAAACAATGCCATCGCCAAATGAGCCTATAACAGATTTTAAGTTTTCAGCGTTTCCAGTAAACTCAATAACGTTTGTTTGTGCTGCTATCATTTTTTGACCAAAAGTTTCTTCTGTTTGGTCTGCTAGTTTTTGCGCTGTTTCAGTATACGCTTCTAAAGCGTCAATCATTATTTTAGCTGTAATACCTCCTGTAGCAGCAAACTCCCTTAACTGTCCTCGTGTCATTTTTAAGCTTTTTGTTAGCGCATCCATTATTTTAGGTGCACCCTCAGCTACAGAATTAAATTCATCACCACGTAAAACACCACTAGCAAAACCTTGATTCAACTGTCTAATAGCGCCACTTACTTCTGATATTGGCTTACCACCAGCGACAAATAAATTATTTAGCGTTTTTACTACACCAACAATTCTGTCTTGTGATATGTTTAATTCTTTTGTGCCTCGTGTTAATTCAGCAAACAAATTTACAGTATCATTTAAGCTTGTTCTTGTTTCTCTTGATAACTCTAATAATTTAGTGCGAGTTGTAATTAATTCTTTTTCTGACTTTGTTACTTGCCTTATTTGACTGTTTAAACCTTTCCATGTGTCAGAGTATTCAATAATTTTTGCAGGCACCATTACAAGAGCCATGATACCCATCATTACCACTACAGATTGGATCATTGGCACTATCGACGAAAAAGCTCCGTGCATGTGTTTAACGTCAAGCGTTACTTTTTTACTAGTATTAGCTGAACTTGCGCTTAATGTTTGAAGTGACATTGCTGTTTTAGCTATGCTTGCATTTGTTGCAGCTAAAGCTAAATTCATTTTACTTAGTGCAGCAACAATTAGACCTTGTTGCTTAACAAAGCCTTTACCTATGCCTGACATTTTTATAGTAAGAGTGTTTGCGGATTTTTCTACAGTATCAAAACCAGCGTTAATTGCTTTTGTTGATTTCAGTATCAACTTTTCGGTAAGCTTTCCTCGCTTAGAAAAACCTTTTAACGCTGTTACACCTTTGCTTAAACCTTGCGTGTTAACTTGAAAGCCAATAGTTGCTATATCTGCCATATTTTTTATGTACGACCTGTTCGACCGCGCATACCTCTAAGTTTTTGTTCTACACGCTTACGGTTTAATTCCATTTCATCTTCGCTGTTTTCAGCTAGATTGTATGGCGCTGGTTCATTTATATCATTAGCTTTTTGAGTATAACTACAATAAACGCGACTCATGTTCATTACTTGCTCGTACTCGAAAGGCGTTAAATTATATTTTGTTGCTTTGGTAAAAGATAACAATTCGTTCCATGTTATTGGTGTTAATGACATTCCACCTTGTAAGCACATTCCAACATCTTCAAAACAAGAGACTATAAAATCATTTGTTTCTGGTAATGCTTTTGCTGGATGATCATCATCTAATGCGCTTACCCTACTAACTGGATCGTTATCTTTGTCGTGTCGTTTTGGCGCAGATTGAAGCCACGCCAATTGTTTTGCATAAAGCGCTAACGACTCGCTTAGCTCGCTAAAAAATTCTCGCGCTCGTCAATGAACTTATCTACTTGCTCGCGTAGCCAAGGGTATTTAGTGTATAAACGAACCATTTCATTTTTAGAAAACTCAATAGGCTTGCCATCTTCAATCAAATAGCAATCAAGAGTACACTTAGCGAGTAAATCAATACCTTTTGCCTCAGACTCGTCCATATCAATCTTTTTGCTTTTCTTGTTTTGTAGTCGCTCAAGTCTACGCTTAACAACATTTCTGTATAAGTCAGAATCAGCACCTAAAACTTTAACAAAAAAACATTTTACATCTTTTTTGTCTGCACATTTTTCACCAGCATCATTTAATATTTCACCAGTGACAGGGTGTAATAATTTTAATACTTCGCCAGTGTTCGCTTTTTCTACTACGTTTAAATTTGATAAATCCATAATTTCATACCTTAATTACCATCCAAAAGTATTAGCTTAACAGGCGGTGGATGATTCCGCTTTTCGGCTATTCAGCCTAGCTAAGCTAAATTTTTTAAAACTCTATTATTTAGAGTTTATGCTTCTACAATAACTGATTCGATCTCGATGTTAGATGTTGCAGTAACGATTGCATCAGCAGAGCCAGGGACTTTCTTGAATGAAAATACTTTACAAGTGAAATAGTCAAGATCGCCGTTTTGATAAGTAACCCTAACACTATGACGAACATTTTTATTAATACCGTCTGAGCCAGACAACAATAACGCTTGCCCTGCATCAGTAGTATCTCGGCCGAAACTAACAGTAGACGAGCCGTAGTTAACAAAGCCTTTGAATTTTTCTACAACACCTGTAGCTAACGGTTGATGCGTTACTACAGATGTGTCAGCGCCATATTCTGCTACGTCTGTTACTTCGCCAACGTCAACAAAAGTTAAAGCTGCGAAACCAGCCTGATCAATAGTAGCTGGCTCGGCAGCAACTATTGCAAATAATGTACCCGTGGAAGTTTGAACTGCCATGATTTTTACTCCAAAAAGTTTAATATTAAATTTTTCATCCTGTACTATATTAACACATTTGGCTAAAAACACTAAATCTTAGTTAATAACGCTATTTTTTAGTTAACAACGCTGAAATTTATACTTAATATGTGAATTAGATGTGTATCGTTTTGCATCATTGGTTCAAATGTTGTATTTTTTATTCGCACCATTTGTCCGTTATACGTAAGCTCTAAGCCCTTACTAAATCCAGCGTTAAAAATATCAGCTAGTTTTAATCCGCTCCATTTTGTTTTTGTTTTAGGTGTGTTTATATTTATTTGGTATATTCCGAATTGTATGTCGCTAGATTCATCAGCTAACCCTATGCTTGTGTCTTTACCGTAAAGCGCTATTTCTTCAACGTACTCTAAGTTAATATCTGGATCGTACAATTCGCCATTGCTAACAAGCTTTACATTGTTAGCATCAGCTATTGTTTTTGCATTGTCTCTTAATGCTTTTGATATATTGAATTTATTAATCATTTATCCATACTCGCTGCTATTCCGTTTATGATTATTGGTAACTGTGCAACCGTAATCCTTACCATTCCCATAGGAGCCTGTCTTGAGCCATTAAAAAACTCTAGTTTTTTCGCATAATCTAAAGAGTTAGTGAAAAATATACTTTCGCCTATAGTAAGTTCATTTGATTTTGATTTTAAAAATGCTTTAGGTACTTTTAAATCATCAATACTAGTGTCGGCCATGTTTAGTGCTGTATGCCAATTAAACTTAAATCTACCTGTATCGACTGGTGATATTCTTATGATTTCAGTTCCTATTTCTTTAGTCGTTCTTTTAGCAACATTAAGCAGTCTGTTTTCATTTCTATTTGCTAACCTGTCCCATTGGTCGCCCATGTTAGCCTCTTAACTGAACTTTATAATAAATAACAATATCGGTAGGTGAAGCAAGTTTGTTTACATCAACTACCCTAAACGACTTACTATTAATAGTTGTTTGCATTCCTATTACTATTTCATTATCGCTATGAAAGAATGCAAAAGCATCACCGTTAATAATAGATTTCCCGTCAATCTCAGATACCTTGTATTGAATTAGTGGCGTTATTATACCGCTTATAATCGTATCGGCTGTATTAGCTATAACATCGCCGTTTTCATCAAATCCGCCTGTAATGCCTTTTGATATAAACTGACTAGCTGCGCCATATTTAGTTATTACTTTCTTTGCTGTTGCTCGTGCTTTGCTATAATTAAAAGCCATGTGAACACCTATAAGCTACAAAATGAAACTGCGCGATCAGATGTGTTAGCAAGACAGCCTTTTGATAGCATGTTTGCTGTAGTGCCGTATGGCGTGTTATCAATATTATTTTGCATTGTTATATCGTTTGAATAAGATGTTTCAAATACGTCTAGTTTTTCTTTTGTGACAAAACCACGTAATTCAGGATCTAACATAGCGATAAAGTGAGCTGATAAATACAATTCAACTTTAGTTAGTAATGTCTCAACGCCGCCAATACATTCTGAGCTATCAGTCACTATTGTGTTGGCGCCATCAATCCACGTTTGCACAATGCTATCGTCTAAAGCTGTGCTAACTATTTGTTTTACTTCTGTGGGTGTTACTCTACTCATGTTTAACCTTGTAACGCATGCCCTTGGGCAGTTAAGTGGAACCTTGTGTTTGTCCCTAATGTTAAATCGTCTTGTATCACTAGCTCGATAGCTTCGCCTAACGCACCATCTACCCTAATAACTACGCCATGTTTTGATTGGCCACCCCAAGTTACGCGTGACGCAAATCCTTTTGTTGCACCTCCCTGTTTTGGTAACATAAAAGCATGATCGAAACCTTGCTCAAAAAAGTCTGAATTTGATTTAAAATTAAATAAGTTTCGATATGTTCCATCACCGTTATTAATCCTTATTACACACCCGTTTATTAACTCAGGGTCAGATCCAAACGTTGTGAAATCCATATCATCAGTACCGCGTAATTCAAGTATAACTCTAACCATGTCGCCAGATTGAGAGGGCAATGGCAGAACTGAAAATATTTGCTGCGTTATTGACCCGTTTACTATCATATCCTTTGTTGATCTTAACGCTGTAGTATTTGCGATTGTGTATATTTTATTTACAGGCTGATCTAACTTAATTACATTAACGTTAACTTCTATAACATCAGCTTGCATAAATTCCATTGTCAAAGTGTCAGCAAGCTCTATTACTTCACCAACTAAAACTCCGTGACCTGCAACCAATGTTATATTGTTGCTATTAACAACCGTATCAGCAGCTAACGTTATTGGTGCACGAGTTTGCAAAAAAGGCACTGTTAATATAGGTAATGTTTGGTCTTGAACAAAAACACTTACCCCTGTTTCGCCTCTGTTTGAAACTTCGAATGTATTACTTAAAAGATTAATTAAACTAGACGGCATTTTTCGTACAAAGCTCCAGCTCATAATGAAACCTTAACGTTTAATAATCCGTCTTGATGTTGAGATATAGCCCACGCGCCAGAATCACCAGTATCGTTTTCCATGTATTCACCGCGCTTAATTATTTGCTTGCCATCGTCAAGAACTGGCGTTGTTGCTTTTGAATATAGTGAAACATCAGCCGAGCCAATATTTTGTACTTCTATTTGAGCGCCTACAGTTATCCCTGCCTCTGTGTATAAATTAACAAAGACATCATTAGGTAGCTTAATGTTTGGTAAGTTGTCAGGCATGATGTACCTCAAGAATTGATAATAAAGCACACTCATTGAATGTGCTTGATATTAACTCTAAAGAAAATTAAGAATCTTCTACATTAACCTTCTTTCCTGACGCTTTAACTAAAATCTTACCTTGTGTTAATAAGCTTTTCGCGCTGTTTTCTTCCATTGATAACTCAGTGCCAGTTTCGATATGAGCTAGCTTACCGTCAACTTTCATATAAAGTTTTGGGTGAGTAACTATAAACGTTTTTTTAGCCATGATTAATCCTTAGCAAGCATTGCTGACGTATTATTAAAGAAGTCTGTACGAACTTCCCAACCGATTGCCGATGCAACAACAAAATCATAATTTGCATTATAAACTTGTCTTGGTTGTGCAATAACTGACGTACCCATGCCAACTAACGGGCGTACTAACCCGTTCATCGGTAAAGCCATTAATTCATTGCCTGGCGTAGCAGCACCAGAGCCAAGTTTACTAGATGACTTAATTCCAGCAACACCGCGCAATGACATTAACTCAGCTTCAATTGTTTTTGCGTCATACTGTGCTGAGAACTTACGCTCAAAGTTTGATGCAATTTCTTCTGAAACATAATAAGTCAAATCTAACGAGATTTTATTAGTTATTCGCATTGTATCGCGCAACTGAATAAAAGCGTTTTTGATCGCGTCACCAGTCTGTGTTTGGTCAGTAAAGTCGAAGTTAACACCGCCAACACCTAAGTCGATTTGTGCTACGCGTGGATCTGCACGCATACCTGACCACGAACGAGTATCGACAACAATGATTTGTCCGTTTTTGTCTTTATGTCCATCCATGAAAGTATCAGCTAAATGGTTACGATGTGCTGCAACATTTTCGCGTTGATCATCAATCAATGAATCGAAACCTTCTGATTGACCAGCAGAAAACTCGCGCCAGTTTCGAGAAAAACCATTGTCGTGTACAGGAATGATAGTTCCGTCAATACTAAAATCAACACTATCAAACTTAACACCGATTTGACCAGTCATTGATGTTTGTACGTTACCAGCATCAGATGCGCGGCGATTTTCAAACGTTAACTTACCGATTGGCAATGAACGAGAATGCGTCATTAAATCATTTAAGAATGCGTCGCCTTCATCTAACTTCATACGCTCAACTGTAACGTTGTCGAATTCTCTGAAAACTTCATCAGGAATTCGTCCAGCATTAGCTTTTAAGTTATGCGCTTTCATTTCGCCACTAAAACGATTTTCATTAATGTTAAAACAGCTTCGGATCGCGTCGCGTTCTTTTAACTGTCGTTGTGCTGCAATGCTATTTGCAACTAGTGATTTGTTATAAATCATAATCAGCCTCCTAAGCCATTACAACACGGACAAGCTGTACGCCAGTCGTTGTTACGATTTCGTCAGAATACGCTAATACTTCTTCGCTTGTTGCGCCAACTGTCGTTGGGGTAACTGCAATTTTCAAAGTACCATCGCCGTTTGAACTTAAAGCTGTTCCACGCTTAGTAATTGTTTGCCCTGTTGCTACTAATACGTTTAGATATTCACCTGAACGACCATGAATAGCGACCATGTTTTCGTTAATAGCCCAACTATCATCAACTGTCTTAGTGCGTTGTTGATCTTTGTCAGCAAACAAACGACTTGCACCAAATGTTGTTGCTACTTGTGAGCTTTCATCCAAACCAGTTGCAGCTTGAGCTAACAAAGCACCAGGACGAACAACACCAAGGGCTTTGCCCTCGACATTGAAAGGATTACACGCTTGACTATTGTCAGCAGAGCCAACGTAAATAGTACGTTTAGTTTTAGTAGACATAATTTACCCCTAGTCTGGCAAGTCAGCGACATTTGTTACAAATGCGTCTGATTCTGTGTTGTTAACGTGCATCGTTGAACCAATGCTTGAAGTGAATCCACAGTTAGCAGCAATATTACGCACAGTGTCAACACCTAAAGATTTTAAGCTTTCTAGGTCAAACTCTGGACGTTTTTTAGAGCTAACAACAAACTGTGCAAGTTCTTCTAAATCCTTATTAGAATTTGCTGTTAGTTGAGTTTCTAAACCACTAATTTTTTCAGTCAATGGATTGATTGCTTCTTTAATTGCATTTGCAACAATTTCAGCAACATTTTCACCATCCGCACCATCATCGCCTTCGTTGGCGACTAAAGCTTCTTTGTATTTCGCCATTAGTTCAGCGTCGGTAACATCGGCGTTAACCGTGATCCCTAGCTTCGCAAGTTCGGCAATGATTGAATCACGCATAGCGTTATCCTCTTTTATGTCAGTGGAATTAATAGGCTTAAACTCAACAACACGCTCCACTGGTAAACGTGTACCTTGAATGCTTACATTGTCTAAATCATCAACTTCATAATTAGATTTAAACATTTCGTTTTTTGTTTCAAATATAAAATAGTCATCATATACAGCGACAATATAATTATATTCGTTTCCGTTTGTGTCTTTATTAATAAGCTTGTGTAAAGCGCATTCTACTTGTGAGAATGAAAGCTCATTAGTTAGATAATTCTTTGCTTTTATTTTTCTTTCATTAGCTCCGACAATAAAATGACTAACTTTTAACTGCTCTTTGTTAATGCCAATGCCAGTACCTTGGTCTGGTGTACTCGCTCCAATACTATCAAGCAGAATAGCATCATGGTCGAATATCATGTTTTTAGCTATCCATGTGAATTCTTGACCTTTGGCATTGGTTGATAACTCAACATCTTCAACGTCAACAAAAACACCAACACTTGTATGGATAGGTCTAGCCATTTCATTAGTTTCTAGTTCTTCAATTCTGTCTAATAAACGCTTACCCTTTTCAGTTTTAAGCGCTTTTTGAACATTAATAACTTTATCTAAAGCAACACGACCGTCATCAAGTTTTCTTGCGTTTTCATTAAACGCGCCAAATCTAAAATCGAAGTCTACTTCTGGATCATTAGCAGAAACATACATCCCATCAACTTCAGGATGTTCAACTGTTACAGGGGTTCTATTTAGTGACTTGAATGATTTTTCTATTTCATCAGCAGGATAAAGCCCGCCATTCATTACGATGTCTGGCGGCAAAGTGTAAGATGTTAGAATGACATGCTCTACACCTTTCCTGTTTTCGCGCTTGATATGCTTGCGATTTACTAAGTGAGTGCAGAAATGTAGTTTTTTCATATTAGAATCAATTCGCAATAGTGTAATACTTATTATACTTTAACTGTAGACATAATCAAATATAACACTTTTTAGTCAAATTGACTAACATTTAGCTTATTTGTAAGTTAATCGCTATTAAACCAATCGCGTCCGCGCTTAATTACTATATTTTGCGCGGATTTATTCTTAACTGTACCGTCATTGTTGACAACTATTGATCTCGTTGTGCACTTGCAATTTATTCTGTTACTACCTTGATTCCACCAGTTAAGTTGCTGCTGTGGAGTATATGCTTTACCGTGCCTTATAGCGTGATGCGGTCTTGTTGTAGCTAATAAAGCAGATATATGTTGAACAGCAAGCGGAGCGCCAGCATTTATTTGTTGCGATATTGTTTCCATTCTTGCATCGTTATAAGCCTTGTTTATTTCAGTCTCAACTATTCTTTTTGCTGCTGACTTAGCAACTTGAAAGCGTTTTGTTATGTCTCGCCTTATTGAGCTTTTACTTGCGCCTGACTCTATTCCTCTGTTGATAACGTCAAACACTTGTTTTATTGTTTTTTCTGACAAGCTTTTAAGCGACGAATAATTATTGTTAAATGCTTTAGTTAATAAATCGTTATATTTTTGTGATGATAATATTGAATCGAAAGACAGTAGAGGTCTAGGGATTATCGTATTAATCCAAGATGATTCTTGTATCACGCCTGAGCGCATTGCTATTTCTAGATAACTTTTGTAAAACCACAAAAACGGAATCAGAAACATATCAGTTTCATTTTCTTCATTGATTATTGTTTCTATTTCTCTTTTTACTTGCTCTAAATCAAAACTTGTTAAGTCATATAAATAAAAGTCTAGTTTCTCATTAACTACCTTTTTGCGCGTTGTTTTTTTTGCGTCGATATTTTGCCAAAGTTTTAATGCTCTTTTATTAGCATTATTTAAACGTGTAGTAATATCACGAAAAGCTTTTTTTCGATTAGCATATTGACCAGTTGGATCTTGTTCGTGCTTAGTAGCTTTTTTATTCTTCATCGTCTAAGTTGTCCATGCTTTCACTTGGAATTTCAAAATCTAATTCTTCATAACCTGAAGCTTCTCTGATTTCATCTTCTGAGAAAACAGCACTTAACCCAGCTCTAAATGATTTCTCATTAATGCTAGCCATCTTATCGCCAAGCGTTAACTTTTCATCATCAGAAGAAGATAACAAGTCATCCCACACAATTTCAAATGTTGAAGCTGGCAAAACTCTATATAAAATCATCCAATCAATAACATTAGTTACTAATTCATTTAAGAAGTTTTCGCGTCTTGAATTCATCCTTCGTAAAGTTGACTTACTGTTTTTATCGCCAGCTAAAACACCTGTTTGTGTTCCGCGTATTTCATCAGATGGTAATTTACTACCAGCGCTAATATTTGACCATGCAATATCAGCAAATTCTTTGGGATTGTCTAGTTTGATATTTGGATAGTTAAACTCTAAACCTTGCGATACAAATTTCTTCTGCCATTTTCCTAAGAAGTCGTCAATTTCCTTTTCTAGGGCTGCCTTCCCCTCTTTATCACTTGGAGCCTTAAATCCATCTTTTGTTGTGATAACTGGTGCGCTTCGTGTATTTTGATAAAAACCCTCACCACCTGAACCGCTTATTTTTCGTAAATCCATCAAATCATTGTAGATATTTTCTAATGCGCTTATACCATAAATGCTACCATCGTCTGCACCTTCTGCTGCTATAATTAATCTGCTTGGGTGAACTTGTCCGCTAAATGTTGATTCGTCACTTCTGTCGCCAGTTGCGCTAGAGTTGTACGAATACATAGTAGGTTTGTCGAAGTCGTCGCTAGTTTGGTCTTTATTTGTTGTTACAACTTCAAGCTGGCCCTCATAAATCGGTTTTAAATTTGATATGCTGCCAACGCCATTTAATGCGTCAACTGGTTCGCTTAATTTCTTTCCGTCTCTTACTTCAATTAATAGCCCAGCATAACGACCTATTCTTTGTCTTTTATCTAAACCTTTTAGTCTATTCCATAGTTTAGTATTTTTTGATAACGTCAAAAACTCTTTGTTAAATAATTCAGAGCCATTTATTTCTGGTGAAGATAACCAGCATATATCAACTGGCATTTCTACAATTGCTGAAGCAACACTAAAGCGTCTGTACATATTCCAAAAGTTAAAGAAATTTAATTGTGATGGATAACCAAAATCTTCAAATATGTTATGTAGTGTATCAGCATGATCATAACCACCACCCTGAAACTTTGCTAAAAATCCCGTTCTTTCAGTATTACTATTTATTTGAATAAGCAAGTCTTTCAATTCAGATTGATAGCTACTTTGTAATTTTAATTGCTTCTCTTGTTTTGATAAACCAAACATTTTACGCCCCTTAGCGTTTAAAAAACTGTACCAGCAACATTTTCATAATTTTGCAATGCACACAACATGATAACGCAATCACTGACATTTGGCGATTTTTGCCCTGTTCTTTTTTCCATCGTTTTTTTATCTTCTACTTGCATCTTGCTATTAGTGCGAGATTTTACCCAGACTGGGCTTGACAATTCTTTTACTAAATTGTTAAAAGCAATATCATCATCAATATCTATACTTAACATATCATCGCTATTTATATTAGTTTCGTTCAAAACAACAAATCTATAAGTATTATATAATTTCTGTGCTGCTATCATGTGCGCTTGTGCTTTAGCATTAGCACATCGTTCTTTCCATGTTTTACCTGTGCCGCTTATTTCATCGTCAGGATTAACAACACCGCTGCCAGCATCGAACGCGAATATATTCCTTGTTTTTTCTCTACCGACTAAATACTCAACTTGTTGTACTTCTTCTACAGAGTTTGCTTCTGTCTCGTTTATTTCATCAATAACAACATCTCTTTTGTCATCAATAAATACACTAACCCCATCGCCTAAGCCTCCGCAGGTATCGTATATAAATACGTCTGCATCAAAACTTATTGAGTGTTCATAAGCTCGATAGCTTGCTTGCCTTAAATCGTCTGACTTAACCCATTCGTCAATAGTTGTGATTACATTTCCATCGGCACAAACTACAGCGTTGGAATCTCTACCTTGTCCAGCGGGATCATACGCTACTTTTTTAATACCTGATTTAACAAAACCTTCTTTCTTACTAGCGAACCTTGCAGCTCTAACCCAATCTCTATTTATGATCACGTCTTCACTAGCTGATTTAGGCTTACCTTCCCAATCGTGATCATGATCAGCTTTTGGTCTAGTCTTTAAGGAATGTTGACGCATTTCCTCCAAATTTTCAGGAAAGTATTTATTATCGCGCCAGTTAATAAGCTTTATACATGATCTAGGCGGTGTATTGATAATAAAGCGCTGGTAAGTGTCGTCTAGTTCATCGTCAGGATTAAATATTACAATTACAATAGGGCGCTGCGCCCTGCCGCCAAAAGAACTTCTTGGCCTAATACTCGGTAACAACTTATCCCAGCTATCTTTGCTGACATTTTCTGATTCTTCACACAAAACAATATCAACATCACTAATAGACTTAATATTTTTAATATTATTCTTAATACCTTTAAATATGAATTTTGAGCCGTTCAATCCGACTATTTGCTTTTCTGTTATGTTAAAGAAGTGCGATAAGCCGCGATCAACAATAGCAGCTTCGATTTCTGCCTTTACTGATTCATCAATAGATAATTGTATTTCGCGCGTACATAAAACACGTACAGGTCGTATAGACGCTTCTACTACACAAGCATCTATAAACGTCCAAGATTTTGCAGATCCCCTGCCGCCATACGGAACAAAATAAGTTAATTCTTCTTTAAACACTGTACGCTTTTTTATTATCTCATTAGCGTCAGTGTTAAAGAACTCAGCGAATACAGCTTGAGGTTTCCAATCAAGTGTCGCCATCTTTTTCCTTTAAATATTCTTTACAACCTAACAAGACAATCTCAAACTTAACGCGATTGTATTTATGCCAATTTCTCAAGCATTGAGTTGTTGTGCTAAATAACTCAGCGACTTGAGCAAGCGATTTAAAACCGCTTGCTTTTGCTTCTTCTGCTGCTGTCATAATAATGATGATTTTTTTATAACAATGTCAAACTTAAACGACGATAATATAATAATTCTAAATACTAAATCATAACAATTATTTTTCAGTTCACCCATCTTTAGTAAATTGTTATATTCTGCGATAGTCCATGACAATGATTTTACTCTATTATGTTTATAAATTAATTTCATAATTAAACCTTTATGTCAACGTTGCAATTATAAAATTAAAGATTTCATAGCTTCAAGATGAGATGTAACTTCTTCCTCTGTTTTCATAAAGCCAGTTATTGTGATTATATCTTTTGATGAAAAGTATGGGTTGTTTTGTAACTTCTTTAGCTCAACAAATGCAGGTTGATTGTACCGAGTTTCTAGTTTTTCTAGGTCTTTATTCATAATATGTCGCTCTTTAGTTTCTCGCTAAGAAGTATTTCTTAACTCTTGAAACTATTATGGCAACATATTTTGCATTTGCAAGTATAATACAACATTATTTTGCATTTATTCGTGTTTATTTATCAATTGAGGCTTTTATTTCAGCCCAAGGACTAGTTTCACTGTTGTAAACTTGTTGTTTGACTGGCGCGTGATTTCCGTCCATTCTGTTTATTTCACTAATAGCAGATACAGCGCCAGCGATATTATGCAGTATTTTGTTTTCTTGCGCGTCAACTTTCTCTTTTAAACCTCCATGTGCTGCTTCTAAAAGCATCTTTTTTAAATCTGATACTGTGATAAGGAATTCTTCTTCTGACTGATTAATAAGCTTTGAGCGTATTTCCTCAATCCTTTGTTGAACCTTTGCGTTGCTGTGCATCAATGATGCTTTAGTGTGAATGTTTTCTGGCTTTGATTTAGATTCAGGAAAAGCTATGCGCCAAGCACGACTTTGATCGCCATACAACACATAGTTTTCAGCATATGCGTTTATTTGAATATCTGTTGGACGTGATTGGCTCATAATTAATAATCCAATTAATTAGCAAATTCTACTTGCTGCTTTCTCTTTGCTTATACATTCGCTTTTTAATCCGTCTGTTCCAGTTACGTTAATTATAACTGAGTATATCTCGCCGATAATTAAGTTATTGAATGGATTAAATGATTTAGTATAAACACCATTTGACGCTGCAACATACGGCAATGCCACAGGCCAAGGCTCACCAGGCAAGTCAACACCTAAACTGTCTTTTATAGTAACTGTTACTGTCGCGTCGTTAACATAAACTGGCGTTTGTAATGGGTTAGTCACAGTGTGACTTATTACAGTTGAGTTGTTAGCGCTTAACATTATGCTATGCCAACTTGTGTTACAATCGAGTTAACTTCAACTAATGAGTGAGTTTTGCTTGAATCTCTAACGCCAACTTCACCAGTTTTATTGCACTTTGCTAACCCTGCTTTGATATAAACATCAGCTAACGATTTTTCAATAGTTACAATATCGCCAACTTGACGCGCAATAATGCCTTCTTTGATTTCTTCTAGTATTTCAATTTGTCTCATGAGTTATACCGCCTGTTGAATTTCGTGAGCAAAAGCTGAGGTATCTACTGTACCGCCCGCCGTTAATAACTGACTAACTGTTGTTGTTACTAATTCTAAAACAGTTCCCGTTGCTGTTGTTACTGCTGCATAAGTCGCCGTTCCTGTATTGTCAATAGTAGCACCTGTCAATGCAGCTAGTGTATTTTTGCGACCAGATACAGCGCCATTAGCTTTAACATAATTTCCACCTGTTACAGCAAAAGTTGCTAGCTGATAAGTTGCTGTTGCTTCTAGATATGTTGTTGGTTGTGCTGAGCAAAGATGTAGTTGATCTCCCTCGCAAATCGCTAACATTAAATCAATGTTAGATAGTGGTATTGACTTAGCCATTTGGTTTAATCTCCAGTGTGCTTCTAATGTTTATAAAATACTAACATCACCAGTTAGCGCGTTTTGTATCATAATAGTGTTATTATACGCATAAACGATTGATAATTCACCTTCAAAATAACCGACAACAACTCCGCCAAAATTTATAGCATCAATTATTTGTGATTGAGATAAGCTATCAACAGTAACAACGCTTAATGCTGATAGTGTAATTTCATCTATTGATTGCGATTGTGATAGTGAATTTAACAATAATTTTGCAGCATAAGTTAAAGCTGTTTTGTCAATATTTTGACTTTGTGTTAAATCGTTTACTGTTAGTATTGAGCTTTGATTTAATACTATTTGCTCTAGTGATTGATTTTGTAATAAATCATCTAAACTAATTGTTCCAAGTTGAGTTAAATTAATACTATCTAGTAATTGCGATTGACTTAAATTATTTAACGTTAAAATATAAGCTTGAGTTAAAGAAATTTCATTAATAGCTTGTTGTTGTGACAAATCATTAATAGCTAAATTATTATTTTGTGTTATTGACGATTCATCTAAATATTGTTCTTGCGCTAAACTGTTAATAATCAAATTATTTAATTGCGTTAAATTTATTTGTTCTAGTGTTTGTGATTGTGATAATGAATCAATCGTTATTAAGATTGAACTGCTAGACTCAAGAGCAAACCCTATGAAATCACCTGCAAGACCGCTTGTTGCTAAAATACTACTTTGCGATGTTCTGTAATCTCCGCCAGCAAAATCTTTAAAATCTGCCGATGTTCTGTTTTGTAATGAATTTGCTCCTGGTGCGTCAGTTGAATCACATGCATTGTAATCAGAAGCTACATTGAACGTACCCAAATAAGGGTCAGATGCGCCTATCGTCAAACTGTTTGTTAGTGTTGTGTTTGCTGTTCCTGTGTCAAATCCTACAGATATTTGATTAACTGCTGTTAAATGGTCTGCCGTTTTTGTTGAGTAATTACCAAAATCAAATCCAGTAGTCCCTTTATTTGCTATACAATATGATATATCTAAATTATTTGCATTGTTAAGGTAATAAACAATAGCGCCTGTTGTTGATAGCGTTTCAGCGTAGACATTAGTAATGACACAATCATTACCAAAATTATCAAAGCCACGTCCATTGCTTAACGTTCTTGTATTTTTAATACCAATATTTGAAAATCTAGTGAAATTTACTGAGTTAACCAATGTTGCGGAAAAAGAAACACTAGCGGTTATGTAAAATCCAGAATCATCTACATGATTATATTCATGCCCAACTGCCGCTTGAATATGTACGTGTCTAGTAGCATCTTGTGTTATTGATGGTATTGTTACTGATTCAGCAAGACCGCCTGTGAACGTTTCACAAGAAATGTTGTACTGTTCATCAGTAGCAACTATGCTAGTCGGTATTGATGCTAATGCAGTATTTAAAGAAGTGTAGTCACCTCCGCTTGGAGCTACTGTAATATTAACAATAGTAGGCATTATAGATTCTCGACTATATATTGAGATACTACACTAAACGGCTGGTGAGATTCACCCTGCAAATACAAATCATTCCATAATTCAGAGCCAGTGTCAGGTGATTTAAAGTAGTATTTGTTTGATTTTCTAACAGGTGGTTCAACAGAATAATCTATTAATGGCTCTAATAAATATTGTAAATCCATTGCTGTTTTATCTGTAACATAAACTAAAGAGACAAGGCGCTTCCAACTATTAAAAGTTCCGCCTGATGCTATCCACTCTTTCATCGACTCGTTTTTCGTTAGTTTTTGCGATGATTCTTTTATATTTAATATTTCACCTATAGCAGTATTCGAGTTGTTACTAACTGTTATTATTGCCATATTTTTATCCTTTTTTCAATTTCTTTGTTACTACGTTCACGATAGAAGATTATCTCTTTTCTACCTGTCGATTTAACATGGCTAATTAACGCTTTCACTTGACTTAATTTTAACTGCTGTGTGCTTGTAAACCCTAACACGATACAAATTGTCATATTAGGGTACGCTAAAGTAAATACACCTGAATAACTTTTACCATTTGCGTTCAAGCGAAACTGTTCGATTACAGGGTCACTAAACATTGACTATTCCTTTATTTTACAAAACCTTTTTTAACTTCCCATAAATAAGCTTTAAAGCAATGTCCTGTTTGTCCTGATAACTTCAATACTAACCAATCAATTACTTTTGCCTGGTAGTAGTATCGCTTTTTGCTTATCGCCCATTGTCCAGTCCAGCCGCTGATTGTGCGTTGGTATGTTCCGTGAGAAATACGACAAAATAAACGGTCGATTGCTAACCATAAATTGTACGCTGTTATGTCTGCTCTTATTTTAGTTAGCAAATAGATAAAGTACCAGCCAACTGGGTTAGATAGCAGTATTGCTGCTAACAGTAAGTAACCAAGTAGCTGTCTGATAGCTTTAAGTATTGATATTATCATTAAATAATCCTTTTAACTGCATCTAAAAAATAAACAAATAATGCTCCAACTACTAAAAATACACTACCACCAGTCTTACTAAACATTGCGTTTACAAATTTATCCTTGCGGTTTTGTGTAACAATTAATTTTTCTATTGGTTGCTTATAGTTCTCAGTAAAATAATCTAAACGCTTAGTATTTGATGTTATTTTTTCATGAATGTAAGTGTCGCGATCTTCTACTTTTATCTCGTGCGCTTCTCGTTTAACTCTATCTTCGCGTATTTCAACAGTAAGCAAGTTAACAGATTGCACTAACTCTTTTTGTGATTCAGATTGAGAGCGTATAGCTGATAGAGTATCAGACGTTGATCTCTTTAGTAGTGCTATATCAACTTTTATTTCTTGTGCTTCTGCTTTTGTTATCATAGCTAGATAAATCCATGTTATTAATTTTTTATTAAACTAATCGCATTATACACTAATTATTGTTTTTTAAATGTGTATTAGTGTATAAAAACAATTACTAATGTATTTATAAAAACAAATTTTAAATTATTTTCACTTTATTTCAAATAAACACTTGCATAGTTGCGCGCAACTGTTATAATGGTTTCAAGAGTTAAGGAATGAGTTCTTAACAAAATCAAACAAGAGTAAATATTATGACTACATTAGATTTAGGTAATAACGAAACATTATCAACAGGTATCACTAAAAACTTAGATGGAACTTATACAGCTATGACATTCACTCAAAGTAAAACGTTTAAAACTGCAAAGTGCGCTGAAAAATGGCTTGCAAAAAGAATGGGTTGATTTAATGAAAAAACCATTAACTAGCACTGAGAAATCAGTGATTTTTAGACAAAGAAATAAAGAGCTTGGACGTTATGAGATGCGAGGAATATTTGCAACTAACACAGAACAAAAGCTTTTAAAAAAGTTGTGTCGAGATAAACTAAAAGAGATGCGAAAAACAAAATAACTGAAAGTAGTAGCATTAATTTTACACTGCTACTTTGATGCACCTTTTAGTTTTTCAACTGTCCTTAACCCTGCTAATCCAAGCATTGATAAAGTAAGTTCCATCATTGCATCGAGCGGTAATTCTGGAGAGCCTAGCTCTGGCGCTATCCATTGCAAAATAGGATTTATTACGAAAGCAAAAAGAAATCCTAGCCCGCATACCCACATTAGAAACGGCCTTGCTCCCGCTACAAATGCGCTTCTATGCTGCGCTTGCACTTTCATTATTTCAGCTTGAACTAGTGCTGGCTTTTGCGCTAAACGTTGTTTTGCTATTTCTAGTGTCATTTCTTCTTCGTCACTAGTAAATAAATTATCTAATACGTTCCCAACTGCATTAATCGGCTCTGTTGCTGTACTGCTAAATAGACTAGATAACCAACTCATAATTTAATCCTCAATTTGAAAGTGCGGCAAGTCGGTAAAGTTTTTCCATAATCCGCCCCATTTTAACTTATATCCTAGAATATTAGCTGCTTGTAATATTGCTGTCGCAACTGTTGTCAAATGCAATTTATCCCAGCTTGCTTTACCATCTACATAAGCGTAAATATCAAATGCTTTTCCAGTTTGATGGTATGATTTGTTTTTATATCCATCAGCTTTTGACAAGCCGCGATCGAATAATTTTTTTTGATCTTCCGCTGTTCTTAATCCTGCAAATTCAGGAATACCAAAATCAATTTTAGTTATTGTTAAAGCTTTATTGATAATCTCTATTATTCGACTATCTACACCGATTAAACGCTCTTTTGATTTATCGCTTAACTTAAACATAATAGCTCCAATAAATTGTTATATTTATTATAACAGATATTCATATTGCTATCATCGTGATTATATATAAAAAAACAAACTCAGTCGTTGGATGCGATAACATTTTTTCTAAAAATTCCATATTTCACTCAATCATTTGTGTTTAAAATAAAAACACACACTAAAACAAATATTTAGCATACCTGGTCTAATGTGTGAAAGCGTGATTTAATCCCGTTAGTTACAGTGTTAGCTTGCTTTGTCACTGTTTAGTATTTTAATCAAGTGTAAGGCTTGGCTTTCCGCATCATCAACAGCATTGTGATACGTTCCAACCCTCTCTAACTTAATATGCTTGTACATTCCTTTAACTGTGCGGTAACACATATCATTCCAAAATTTCCAAGGTATTTCTAAGTTATTCGCCTTGTAAGCGTTACCTAAAATGGTATTATCAAACATAGCACCGTTACCCCAAACCTGATCACCGTTTATTTCTTTGTACCACTTAGCGAAATCAGATAATGCAACCATTAAGTGTGGTGCATTATCATTATTTTCAAAAGCCTTTCTAGCCTCATCACTTTGCTTTAACCACCACATCATAGTGCTACCATCAACGACACCACCATTATCAATAGCACTTTGTAAATTAACTTCTGCGTAGAATTTACTTGTCACATTATTATCGTCAAACGCAACCGCTCCGATGGCAATTATCGCAGAGTTTGAATTGTTTCCCATAGTTTCTAAATCTAACATTACTTTCATTTTTATATCTCCGTTTGGTGCTAACAGCGAAGCTAACAACAATTTCAAAAAGACAAAAACAGTCGGTTTGGTTTTTATAACTGTCTCTGTCGTTGGTTTTTGCTTCTTAAATTAAGGGTTATGTGTCTATTCTTGTTTAGCCCAAATTTTTTCTAAATAGGCGTCTATCGGTTTGAATACCCAATCTTTCCACTTCCAAACTATTGTCGATGATAAAAAACCACTCAAATAGGTGTCACCTATTACCGCCAATCCAACCACTAAACAAAATAGTAATAAAATTATTAACATACCTATCAATATTATTAAATCATCTTTATTTGCTAGTTTTGAGCAATCCAGCTTCATAAAAAACCCCACAAATCAAAACACATAACAACGCACTAAAGTCGGACTGCGCAAGCTTGCCGCTTAGCGCAAAGGTTATGTCGCACTAATATCTATTGAGTTTGGTGCTTCGTTTCCGAATACGTCCCAGCCAGCACTAGCTTGTCGCGCAAACATTTCTAGTCTTGGTATATCGCCAAACAATAACTCTATCCGCTTTCTTACTTCTTCTGGTTTTCTGCTGTGTTTTGTTCTTTCAGCGATCACAAGCGATTCAATGTTATTAACTTGCTTGTATTTTGTCATAGCTCCTTTTGTTCCTAACAAACAAATCTCGCTACTTTTCATAGTCCAAGGCGCAACATTTTTACAGTAATTACCTTTGCTAGTTGTTTTCACCCAATTAAAAGCAATGGTCTTATATTTAAAACCCCACGCCTTAAATATTTCAATCGCTTCATCTAAATGAGAATCAGTAACCCACATAAAACAAGCGGCATCATCTTCTGTCATATCTTTTATTGGTAAAAGTTTTAACTCAGCTAATGACATTGTGTTGTAGTGATCGCTTAATGGTTTATGATCGCTACCACTTGTATTATTAACGGCTGACTTACTCCCGTAGTGCCAAGGAGGATCAGCATAAATTATTTTATATTTCTTTTTCTCTAATTCTTTCTCTCTTTGTTCATCGTAGTGCATTAATCTTTCCTCTTGTGTTCGTGCAACATAACAAGGTTTTCAAAAGGACTAAAACAGTTAGTTAGTCCTTGGTTATTCTTGTTACATCATTTAATTTTATATTCGTTTCGTTTTGGTATCTTATTTAAAATATTAAAGGCTTGTTTTTACAAGCCTTTTTTTATTTTAAATCTACAATTTTTATTTATGTATTCCTCAATAAGGAATGCTATCATCATCAAAATCAATTGATGGCTCTTGTTGGTTTACTTTAGGTGCTTGCCCTTGTTGAGGAAAGCCACCTTGTTGTTGCCCTTGAAAGCCACCTTGCTGTGCTGGCTTATTATAAGCTGGTTGATGAGCTTGTTGTTGCCCTTGCCCAGAGAAACAACCTTGTTGTTGAGGTGCTTGCTGACCTTGTGGAGAAAAACCACCTGCCTGTTGTGGAGCTTGCTGCTGCCCTTGTCCAGAGAAACCGCCTTGTTGCTGACCTTGAAAGCCACCTTGACCAGATGACTTACTATCTAACATTTGCATTACACCATTAAAGCCTTGTAATACAATTTCAGTAGTATATTGGTCTTGGCCTTGTTGATTAGTCCATTTACGCGTCTGTAATGAACCTTCAAGGTAAACTTTTGAACCTTTCTTTAAATACTCACCGGCAATTTCGGCTAACTTACCGAACATAACAACACGATGGAATTCAGCCTTTTCTTTTTGCTCACCAGTGTTTTTGTCCTTCCACTTCTCATTTGTGGCGATAGTTAAATTTGAAACAGCGCCTCCGTTAGGCATAAACCTAGTTTCAACTTCCTTACAAACATTACCAATAATTATAACCTTGTTAACACTGCTCATTTCTTTTCCTCTCTTTTAATAGTTTATTTTTAAGTTTGGTATTTCGTTTTTTGCTGCTAATCGTATAAAAGTTTTAGCGTCTTTTTCGTTAATTCCGTTTTTTAATAATACAAATAATATTTTATTATTAACTTCTTTAACATATTCTAAGTTTGCTAATCTAGCATTTTCAGCGTTAATTTTTTCTTGTTCAATGCTTTTGTTAATTTGTTTTTGTCGTTCTGCTGCTGCTTTTTCTGCTTCTTCTTTAATTAAAGCTAGTTTTTCTTTTTCTATTCGTTCACTTTCAGCTTTATCATATTCATAAGTTTTGTTTATTAGTAGAGCCATTTCGTGATCTAGCTCTAGCTTTTCAGCATCAATTATTGCTTGTTTACGTGCTTTTTCATCATCGAGTATTTTTTTACGCTCTGCTTTGTATTCATCAATTAATAATGTGAAAGGCAAGTTTGCGATCTTTAAATCTTCAATAATACTATTAGCCTCTTTTTCTACTAATATTTTATATTCTTTTGCCGCATCAATGCGTTTTCTATCTACTTTTTTTAGCAGTTGATTAATATTGTCTGCTTTTTCTTTTACATACTTGCGCTGCTCTGGTTCATTCATATCAACGTATAAACCAGTGTATTTTTCAGCTTCAAGCTTCAACTCTTTTATATGATCACTAGTTGTTAGATCTTTAAATATTACGATATCCATTACATATTACTCACTATAAATTTTTTGTATTTTAAATCTGTTATTTGATTAAGATTAGCCATGTCTTGTCTTGCAGCTTCAATCCATGATTTATCATCATCAGTTAATATTACTGCGTCTGTATCATCTTGCGCTAAACCGATAATTGCAGCGTATTGATAACGTCTGATATAAGTAATACTTGCGCCCATTATTTGCGCTGGGTTGCCAGCGCCACCACCTGCCAATTTAGCAGTAGGCATATCACAAATAACTGATAAAAATTCGCCAGAAGAATGACCTAAGATAGTCTCTAATGTAGGTTGATTTGATGCGTTACTGCCTACTAATTGAATTACGCTTAAACCATTTTTAGCTAATACTGGTTTTGCTGCGTCAATACAATTGCCAAGTGTTGCATACTTATACCCGTGACCTGCTTTTGCTTTTTCAACATTTTCAAGCTCTCCTTGAAACACTGCCAATGATTTTAATAACTCGGTAATACTTTCTGATTTAATCATTATCAGTCACCTCGTCTTGTCTTGCTGCGTATTCATACTCAAAGCTTTCAAGAACTTGTTTAGCTTCTTCTGTTGTATCTACACGCTCATTCAATAGTGTTTTATTGCTTTGCTCTATTTGTATGTAAATTTTCATTTAGGTAACTCCAACCATTCAATATAACTTCTGTTTTGTAAGTACATTTCAGCTTCTTCTTCTGTAAAATTACTAGAATCAAACTTGAATATCTCAGCGCTGTAACCATACCCAAAATCATCACTTGTACGAGCAACAATTTTTACATCAAGCTTAGGCGGGTTAATTTTAATTGTTAGCCAGCTCATTATTCACACTCCATTAATTCAGCTATTTTGTTTATATAAAGATATCTTTCTTCGTTTTCGTCAGCTTCTTCAAAATCATTATCGTCAAGCATTTCAGTTATATCATCGTAATAATAAATGCTTGAATTTATTATTACGCATTCGTTTTCTTCTAACATTAAAAACAATTCGTTAGCTGAATATTGCTCTGGTTCATCACAATGAATTGATGCTTGATTTGATACGTGACAATAATCCATTTTATTTACTCCTTGTTTTTTGGGTTGAAACATAATCGTTATATTCAATAGTTGACGCTGTAATATATAAAACTGCTATAAATATAAACGCTAATATCTTTTTTGTTCTGCTCATTTATTCTCTCCTTGTTGATGTATTTAATATTATACTAATAACATAGTATGTCAACTTTTAATTTACTTTTATTTGACTTTTACTTTACTTAATGTAAAATTTAATAATCAAATATAAGTAAGGAATAATATGAAACAGGTTAGATTATTAGATAGTGTTCATTTAATGCTAGAAGAAGTTGTTAAACGAGAGATCAACAACGGGAATCTTGGTGCAAATAAACAATCAGTTGTTAATGAGTTGATTATTGCTAAATATAAAAAAGTAAATAAAAATGCAATGTTATTAGATAGTTGAATTTATAACCATATCGTTGACATTAACGATATGGTTTAGGTTAGCAATTACGATTGATTGCCTTTTTATATTTGCTGATTAAACATGAGTAGAAACGAGATGAATAAAGTAACTAAAGCAGAGTTTGATGAATTTATAAGTAATTACCCGAAAAGGTTAAATAGTGGGTGCACTACGATATGTGAGCCACCATTTATATCTTATAGAGATGAGACGATAGAGACAAAAGGAGATATAGGTAGTGCTGATTATTACTTTGATAAGGAAGTTGCACGAATTTCTATGGATTGGATTGGCCCGAATGGCGAGATAGATATAGACAATACAAATCAGTATTGGAAATATAGCATTAAGTCAATATAACCATTTAAGTTGCTGTTATCAGCTTTGAATTATTAAACACTAAATTACAAGAGAGAAAATAAAATGATAGCACTATGTAACTTAGCACTAAAATACAGTGATGGAGCTGATGACCAAAACGAAATAAACGGAGTGGTTGCCACTAAGAATTATTTCATTAGAGAGCTGGAAAAATATTCCTGCTAACCCATAGTACAGAGGATTTAACAGGGTAACTTACTGTTAAATTCCTTTGATACGTGTTGTTAGTTTTGCTGTTGACACTTGCAGTCAATTCAATTACTATGGTTACTCAATTAATTAAAAAGGTTTTCAAAATGAAAGAGTTTAAAGCGGGTGATTTCACTAGTGGAAAGATGGGTGATATATACAAAGAGTGTTACAAAAACGAAATAGCGGTGATTACCCATAAGCAATTCGGGGTTTCGTATCTTGTGCCTGAGGTTGTAATTATATCGCAATGCTTAATGTTATTACAGGCGGACGATAAGTTTGTAGAGTTTCAGAAATTCGCATTATGCGACCCAAACATAAAAAAAGAAAACGCTCCGCGCGAGTTTTTAAAGCTACACAGGGATGCGCAAATGCATTGGATCGAGGATTTTTTTGAAGAAGAGTTTGATACATGGTTAGAGGTTTTGTCTGCCATAAATTTAAACTACCGCCTATTCACTGAAAAAGCAAACTAACCTTTGCAATAAAGCGCAAGCGTAGCGCAGTCGAATTTGATTGCGTTGTTATATTACGATTATATAAATACTGGAGAATAAAATGGAACTAATAGATTATTATGTAACAGTAGATTTTTTACATAAGCCAACATATAGAACACAAGTAAAATCTGTTAATAGCTGTCAAGCAGTAATGAGTGCTGTTGCTAAATCGCCTTACCCTGCGAACACTATGTACAGAAATGCAACCAGTAAAGCTATAACTATGACAGAGCGGAATAGGCAGATAAGAGAGCATCACAAAGAAGAGGCTGAAAGCGGTAATATTTAAGTAATATAACCTTGAGTAAAGCGGCTAAGTGAAAGGCCGCGAAGAATGAGCAAACTGTAACGTGTCCGTTTATACGTTTTGTTATGTGTAAAAACTGAAATTGATAGGAGAATGATATGGCAGGATTAACAGATTTAATTAAAAGCATTGGTGATGATAACTTAGATTTTCAGTTATTGAGTAAGTGTGCCAATAGATACAAGGAAAACAGAAAACATAAGGATCACGAAATAACTTTTATTACTGCAAGTGAGAAAGTTACAACGGGTAAAGAGGCTATTATTGTGTGGGTGGATAAAGACTTATTTACTGCTAAATTAGCCGAAATAAACAAAGACACATAACACTGTAACTAACGGGATTAAATCACGCTTTCTACAAGTGTGTTTTATAACTAAAGCAAAGACTTAATATTTTTTATGTAGAAATGAGGCAAAATGAGTAGTGATAATAAAAAAGCATTATTAATTCTATGTCTGTTTATGATTTCAGGATTAATAGAATCAGTATTAACAATGGTGGGTATATGATGGTTTATTGTAACGGAATTGGAATTGAAGAAATTAAGCGAAGAAAAACAGCGTCAGACGCTAAAAATAATACTGATAGTCTTACATTTGACTCTAGCAACAATAACGCAAGAGCGTCTGCATATTGTGCTATAAGAAACATAAATGACGAATTGGAAATCAAACGTCTATTGAATAGCACTAACGATAGCGAGATGTTAGAAGAATTAAATAGACTTGAGAAAGAGTTTATAGATTGCTGATAGAATAATTTACTAAGGCGCATATAGCGCCTTTTTATTACTTCAATTTCAAGCTAAATCCTAACCTAAAAGCTTGAGCTGATATTGCTTTAAGTGTCCTTTTGCTGTCAAGTGATTCTAATATTGCATAAATTTGATTTATATTTAATTTACCAGCACATTGAGCAATTATTTTCATCTCCCAGAGTTCCCAATTATTTTTACTTTTTGGTGATCTTGAATGTGAAACATTATTTTTTTTGTTCTTTGTTTCATTCTGCTTCTGCTTTTATTTCATTATAGTAGTGCATAATTTATCCTTATAAAATATAAAAGCCATTATTTAATGGCTTTTATATCACATTAAGTTATATATTTTTAGCCATAGCCATTGCCATCGCCATCGCCATAGCCATAGCCATTGCCATCGCCATAGTCATAGCCATCGCCATCGCCATCGCCATAGCAAGAGCCATAGCAAG
>TARA_R110002051_G_scaffold110728_1_pt1 | contig 40445 bp, 36 predicted proteins | sample TARA_R110002051 | Tara Oceans TARA_R110002051 (sample SAMEA4397023) | marine metagenome | biome: Polar Biome; feature: [MES] marine water layer (ENVO:01000295) within the mesopelagic zone...; material: water (ENVO:00002006), including particulate matter (ENVO:01000060) such... | reverse complement strand
CGCGGGCCTTCGACGGGGTAAAGGTAGGGTTCAATGGCTTCCAGTTCCATGAGCAGCAGTCTGCCATCCTCACGACGGACCATGTCGACACGGGCGTAGAGGGGGGCTTCATCCAGCATGGCGATGATCGCAGACGCTTCTGACAGGTCATCAGCTGGCGGATCGACGGGCGTTTCGGTGCCGCCATATTTGGACTGGATGCGATAGTCACCCGGCACCGCCCGCTTCACCAGAGCGTGGCAGAATTCCCCGCCAATGAAGATGAAGCTGTATTCGCCCTCGCTCTGGATGGTCGGCAGGAAGGGCTGCACCATCATGGCGTGGGGCATGTCGGGTACCGGCTCGCCTCGCTTCAATCTGTGCTGGCCATCGGCGCCGGCACCGACCTGGCGTTTGAAGACGAGGTCGTCGGCCTGGAGCGTGTCGAAGGCGCTGGCCGCGCTCGCCGCATCCGCCTTGTCCAGCCAGACGGTGGGGATGATCCGCGCCCCGCGCGCTTCGAGATCCCGCAAATAGGTCTTGTGAATGTTCCAGCGGACGAGATCGACGGGATTGTAGAGGCGTGTGGCCTTTCCAATCCGGTCGAGCGTGGCGAGGAATTCTTCCTGCCGGTCCCAATAGTCCCACGTTGTGCCGATGATGGCGGCGCCGTAGCTGCTCCAGTCGGCGTCCGGGTCGTCCCAGGCGACATCCACGATCGTTAGGCCCCGGGCCTCGAAGGCCGGGCGCAAGGCGTCCATCATGTAGTCGTGCTCAAATGCATCATCCCGTCGGCCGGGTGTTCCGGGAAGGGTGACCTGCGAGGCGATGTAGGCGGTTTTCATGGACGCGCCTTTAGCACGCTCGCCGGTTGCGTCCAGCGTCCGGCTCTGGCAATGCCCCCCTTTTCAGCAGGAGATTCCGCATGACGGACGTGCGTTTCGATGTAGTGGGTCTCGGCAATGCGATCGTGGACGTCCTGTCGCGTGCTGACGACGCTTTCCTGGCCGAGTGGGGCATTCTCAAGAATGCGATGAACCTGATCGAGGAGCCGCGCGCACATGAGCTGACCAGCGTTGCCCGGGAGCCGCTTTACACATCCGGCGGAAGCGGGGCGAACACGATCGCCGGTCTCGCCAGCTTCGGCGCGTCGGCGGCCTATATCGGCAAGGTGGCGGACGATGAGCTCGGGGCTCAATTCCGGAAGGAAATGGAAGCCGGCGGTGTACCGTTTCCGACATCACCGCTGACCGAAGGCCCGGCGACAGCGCGCAGCATCATTTTCGTGACGGAAGACGGCCACCGGTCCATGAACACCTTCCTCGGCGCATCCGTTCTGTTTTCCAAAGAAGACGTCGATGCCGATGTCGTGAAGGCTGGCGGGATCCTCTATCTGGAAGGCTATCTGTTCGACAAGGATGAAGCCAAGGAAGCCTTCATTTACGCAGCTGAGATCGCCAAGGCCGCAGGCCGCAAGGTGGCGCTGACCCTGTCCGACAGGTTCTGCGTCGACCGCCACCGGCCGAGCTTCCTCCAGCTGGTCAAGAACAATGTCGATATTCTCTTCGCCAACGAGGAAGAGCTGCTGGCGCTCTACGAGACCGACGATTTCGACGCCGCCATGGCGGCGCTGCAGGCCGATACGGCGGTTGCAGCGGTGACACGCAGCGAAAAAGGCTCTGTCGTCATAGGCGACGGCGAGCCGTTGGCGGTTGAGGCGGTGCCGGTGAAGGAGGTCGTGGACACAACCGGCGCTGGCGATCAGTACGCGGCCGGCTTCCTGTTCGGCATGTCACGCGGCCTGCCACTGGCGAGCTGCGCCCGGCTTGGCCATATTGCGGCCGCTGAAGTGATCAGCCATTTCGGCCCGCGTCCGGCGGTCTCCTATAAGGTGCTTGCGGAAGCCGCCGGGATCTTCGCCTAGGCGGTCATCGCTTCGGCGGCATAGTCCAGCCGGTCATGCCCGAAGAACATCTCTTCGCCCACGAAGAAGGTGGGTGAGCCAAAGGCGCCGCGTGCGATCGCTGTGTCGGTATTTTCTTTCATTGCGGCTTTGCAGGCGTCGTCATTGGCGAGGCGTTTGATCTCGGCGAAATCGAACCCCTCCGCGTCGCACATGGCTTTGACGGAGGCATCATCGTCCGGTTTCAGCGCTTCAGGCGTTTCCCACATGTAACGGAAGCAGGCGTCGATGAAACGCTGCTGCTCGGCCGGATCGCCAGCGAGACCGATGGTGGCCCGTAGCAGATCGCGCGTGCTGACCAGGGGGAAGTAGGGATTCATGCGGACGGTGAGCCCGTAGCGCCCGGCGCAGCGCTGCAGATCTGCCAGCATGTAGGTGTTCTTGGCCGGCACCATGCCCGGGGGGCGGTTTCCGGTGCCTTGCATGACGGCACCAAGGAACATGGGTTTGATTTCGACGACGGCCCCGGTGCGCGCTTTCAGCTTTTTCACGGCTGCGTTGGCAATATGGGAATAGGGACTGATATAGTCAAAATAGAACTCAAGCGCCTTGGTCATCTGGGTCTCCGCAAGTTTCATTTTGGAACTAAGACAAATCAGGTTAGGCTTTCAAGTATGAAATGGACAGAACTCTCGGATAATTGGTGCCCGGTCGCGCGGACGCTGTCTGTCGTGGGGGACCGGTGGACGCTTCTGATCCTCAGGGATTGTTTCCTCGGCCTGTCACGGTTTGAACAGTTCATCGAGTCGAGCGGCATGACCCGCCACATCCTGGCCGAGCGCCTGAAGCGGCTGGTTGAAGCTGGTATATTGGAGCGCCGGCAATATTCCGCCGGGCCGAAACGGTACGACTATGTGCTGACGGAGAAGGGGCAGGAACTGGCCCCCGCGCTCATGACGCTGAAAGACTGGGGCAAGAAGCACATGCCTGTCCGCCGCGCGACCAATGCCTGACGGCCCGGTTCAGGCTTCTGTCAGGTCCACAGCCTTTTTCTGCACATTGCCGTAATCGATCTTGCCGGTGCCGAGCACCGGGATCTCGTCGACATGGTAGACCCGCTTCGGCACGGAGATCTCCGGCACGCCGTGGCTCTGCGCCCAGGCGAGAATCTCTTCACGGTTACAGTCCGGACAATCGCTGAGCAGGATAATCTGCTCGCCTTTGCGCGGGTCGGGCATGGCGACTGCTGCGTGCAGGTTGTCGGGCCAGATAGCGCTCGCGCAGTTCTCGACCACCGCCAGCGACACCATTTCCCCGCCAATCTTCGCGAAACGCTTCACACGGCCCATAATGCGGATGAAGCCATCCTCGTCGATTGCCACCACATCGCCGGTGTCGTGCCAGCCGTCATCAGGTGCTTCGAGGACGCCGGGTGCGGACGGGCGGAGGTACCCCATCATGATGTTCGGACCCTTGATGTGTAGGCGGCCACCCTCCGGAATACCGTCCACCGGCAGGAGACGATGATCCATGTCCGCCATCAGCACGCCAACCGTGCCGGGCTTGTTGCGCTCCCACTGATTGGCCGCGACGACGGGTGAGGCTTCGGTCGCGCCATAGCCCTCCAGAATTTCGATTTCGAACTTGCGGCGAACCAGCGATCGCGTCTCGTCCTTCACGCGCTCTGCGCCGCAGACGGCAAGACGGATGGAACTCATGTCCCCATCAGCCCCCACACGGGCATACTGGGAGATGAACGTATCTGTCGCCAGCAGAATGGTGACGCCCGTTTCCCGGATGCGTTTCACGATTTCGCGGGGCTGCAGCGGCGAGGGATGGAAGACCACCGGAATGCCTGCGATCAGCGGCAGGATGGCGCCGACGGTCAGGCCGAAGCAGTGGAAGGTGGGCAGCGGATTGAACAGCTTGTCCGTATTCACATCGAGACCGATATGGGCGCGGACCTGCTCCACATTTGCCATGACGTTTTCATGGCTGAGGACAACACCTTTCGGTTCGCCTTCCGTGCCGGACGTGAACAGAACGACGCCCGGGCTCTTGTAGCGCGCCTTGCGGCGGATCAGGCCAGGCGCGAGCGGACCTATCAGGGCTGCAAGCTTGTCCTTGAGAGACAGGCTGTCGCGGACATCTTCAAGATAGATGATTTCCGCAACACGGGAGAGGTCTTTCACCAGGGCTTCGAGACCGGCGATTTCAATGAATTTGCGGGCCGTGACGATCTTCGTCATTTCAGCGGCCCGCATGGCTGCTTTCAGGTTCCGCGAACCGGCCGTGAAGTTGAGCATCGCCGGAACGCGGTTGTAGGCCGACAAAGCGTAAAAGCCGATCACTGCGCCTGCACCTGTGGGCAGCATGATGCCAACCGATTCGCCGGATTTGGTTTTCGAGGCCAAGGCCGAGCCGAGGCCAAACGCGCCGCGGATCACTTCCTTGTAGCTGAGCAGGCGTTCTTCGCCGTCGACCATGTCGTAAATAATGGTCTTGTTGCGGCCAAATTCGCCTGCGGCCCGCATGAGAGCGGCAAATAGATCAGTGCGGGTTCGCGCGGGTTGATACGGCAATGGCGCCGGAATCGGTAGCGTGGTCATGAACGGCTCTGGTTTCCTCGTGGACGGTTTCCGCCTCACTTGTTTGTAACATTTTGTCGCCAAGCAGCCAGAGAGCGGCGAACATTGCAAGTTTGCATGAGCAGATTGCAGTGTCTCTCACTTGAGTTCGGGCGCGGGTGAGGCCATGTTCCGGCGATGGCAAACCTGATTGATCTCAAGGGCGAAACGCCCCGTCTGCGCCACCCGGAAAAACAGGCGCGTCCGGATAGCCCGGTACAGCGCAAGCCGGACTGGATCCGCGTCAAGGCGCCGGGATCCAAAGGTTATTCCGAAACGCGGGAAATCGTGAAATCCAAGGGCCTCGTGACGGTGTGCGAAGAGGCCAGCTGCCCGAATATCGGGGAGTGCTGGGACAAGAAACACGCCACGATGATGATTCTGGGCGAGGTCTGCACCCGCGCTTGCAGCTTCTGCAACGTCTCGACCGGCAAGCCGCCGGCTGGTGTGGACGAGGACGAACCGCGCCGTGTGGCCGAAGCGGTTGCCGAAATGGGCCTCCAGCACGTGGTGATCACGTCGGTTGACCGCGATGACCTGGTCGACGGTGGGGCGATGCATTTCGTGAACACGATCGAGTCCATCCGCGCCGCATCGCCCGGCACCACAATCGAGATTCTGACGCCGGACTTCCTGCGCAAGGATGGCTGGGAAACCCGTGTGATCGACGCGAAGCCGGATGTGTTCAATCACAACCTCGAAACGGTGCCGCGTCTTTACCTGTCGATCCGCCCGGGCGCGCGGTATTTCCACTCGCTGCGCCTGTTGCAGAAGGTGAAAGATCGTGACCCGAACCAGTTCACCAAATCCGGCCTCATGGTCGGCCTTGGCGAGACGAAGGAAGAAGTAATGCAGGTGATGGACGACATGCGGTCCGCCGGCGTCGACTTCCTGACGATCGGCCAGTACCTGCAGCCGACCCGCAAGCACGCGCCGATCGACCGCTTCGTCACGCCGGACGAGTTCCGGTCGTATGAAGAGATTGCGCGGGCCAAGGGCTTCCTGGTGGTGTCAGCGACGCCGCTGACACGATCGTCGCACCATGCAGGCGAAGACTTTGCCCGGCTGCGGGCCGCGCGTGAGGCGCTGAACGCGTCCCGGGTTTCTGGCAAGTCCGCCTGAGCGCATGGCGCGTTTCTCCAAATCGGTCCGGCTGCCCTATACGTCAGAGCAGTGCTTTGACCTTGTGTCGGACATCCGGCGCTATCCTGACTTCATCAAATGGATCACGGCGATGCGCGTCTCGGAAGAGGCGGTGCTTGGCGACGGTGCCTCTTCCTGCCTCGGAGAAGCGGTGATCGGATTCAAGGGTTTTACCGAGCGGTTCTCAACGCGGGTCACAAAGACCCCATCTGCCGGTCACGTGATTGCGTCGCTGGTGAAGGGGCCGTTCCGCCGCTTGCGGGCCGAGTGGAAGATCACCCCGCAGGAGCGGGGCACGGATGTGCGGCTGGACATCGACTATGACTTCAAGAATCCGTTCATTGGTATGTTGGCCGCGGCCAATCACGACCTGGCGGTCACAAAAATCCTGGATGCCTTCCTGGAAGAAGGACGCCGCCGATACGCTGCGCCGTCAACGCCCGTAACGGACACCTAGTTCATCTGGAACTGTATCAGTTTCAGCGCACACTCGACGGCCGCCATGCGGACTTCGGTCCGGCCGATCTCGCCCACCTGCAGCATCTCATGCACCACGGCCCGGTTCTCGCGGGCACAGGCGACGTGCACCGTGCCGACGGGTTTCATGCGCGTGCCGCCACCGGGGCCGGCGACACCTGTGATCGCCACAGCAATGTTGGCGCGGCTGGCTTCAAGCGCGCCTTCGGCCATCATCCGGGCGACCGGTTCGGAGACTGCGCCGTAATCTGCAAGCGCATCCCCCGGCACGCCGAGCATCTCTTCCTTTGCCCGGTTCGAATAGGTGACAAAGCCGCGCTCGAATACGGTCGACGAGCCAGCGATGTCGGTGAACAGGGCAGCGACGAGGCCGCCGGTGCAGCTTTCTGCTGTGCAGATCCGCAGACGCGCCTGTTCAGCATCGTCGAGGATGAGCATGGCGAGATTGCGGAGTCGGTCTGGAAACATGTCGGTCACGTTATGCCTACATCACCGCCCGGTGAAGACAGGATTGCGCTTTTCAATGAAGGCGGCTGCACTTTCTTTTGCATCTGCCGTCTGCATCAGGCGGCGGATCTCGGTGATCGCCATTTTGCCGACGTCGCGCCATGGCGGATCGACTGTTTCGCGCAGGCCCTTCTTGATCGCCTGAACCGCCAGTGGCGGGTTGGAGGAGATCTTGTGGGCAAGACCGAGCGCGGTGGGCATCAGGTCTCCATGCGGCACGACGCGCGAGGTCAACCCGATCTCTTTCGCCGTGTCGGCGTCGACGATGTCACCGGTGAAGAGGAGCTCGCATGCCCTTTCACGTCCAACCAACTGAACGAGACGCCCAAAACCGGCGGCATCGCAGGTCAGCCCCCGCGTAACGAATATTTCGCCGAACCGCGCATTCTCCGAGAAGACACGGATGTCGGCCATGATGGCGAGTTCTGCTCCCCAGCCGAGTGCAAACCCGTTTACAGCAGCGATGACCGGAATATCCGTATGGAGAAGGGCGTCAGCGGCAGGGGTCAGACCGCCGGTTTTCTTTGCGCGTTCGGCCATTTCCGGCGTGGAGGGGGCACCCTTGGACAGGATCTGTTTGACGTCGTCGCCTGAGCAGAAAGCACGATCCCCGGCGCCGGTGATAACAATGGCGCGCGCATCTGCGCTTCGGACGGCATCTTCGAGCGCCATATAGGTCGGATAATCGAGCGCATTCATGGCTTGCGGCCGGTCGAGCGTCAGAATTGTAACGTGGCCGTCCTGTTCGATCTTCAAACCACCGGACATGAGCGTTCTCCCTTTTTTGCAAAGGGGAGCACGGGCGCGGCGATTTGCAAGAGGGGACGCGGCGTCAGGCTTTCGGCGCGAGGACAGCCACAGCTTCCGCTGCGATGCCCTCCTGCCGGCCGGTAAAGCCAAGGCGCTCCGTCGTGGTCGCTTTCACGCTTACGGCATCCAGGGGCAATCCCAGGAGTTCCGCCGTACGAACCCGCATCGCTTCCCGGTGCGGCTTCACCTTCGGGGCTTCGCAGACCACGGTGATATCGCAGCTGGCAAGGGTGTAACCGGCCTGTTCTGCCAGGGCCTGGGCGTGCTTAAGGAAAATGCCGCTGTCAGCATCGCGCCATTGTGGGTCGGATGGCGGGAAATGATCGCCGATGTCACCCAGCGCGGCGGCGCCAAGGATCGCATCGGTCAGCGCGTGCCACGCCGCATCGGCATCGGAGTGCCCCTTCAGTTTCGCGGTGTGTGGAATCTTTACCCCGCACAGGGTGACATGGTCACCGGGTTCGAAGGCGTGAACATCAAATCCCTTGCCGACACGCGGAACGGACAGGGCGGGGGAGAGTAGTCTGGCCAACAGGTCGAAATCCTCTGCGTAGGTGATCTTGTGAAGCCGGGCATCGCCCGGCACCAGCGTCGTCCGTGCACCTGCGGCTTCGACGGCCTCAAGGTCATCGACGTAGGAGTCTGACGTCTCGAGCGCGGCGCGAATTGTCGAGAGCCGGAAAGCCTGCGGTGTCTGAACCCGAAAAAGCCCTTCGCGTGGGACCGTCGAGAGGTGGCCAGAGGCTTGCGATTTCAGGGCATCGGATACGGGCAGGGCCGGTGCAGCCGCGTCATGCTCTGTCAGCGCTGACACAAGCGTATCGATCATGGAGAGACTCACGCCGGGGCGGGCAGCATCGTGGATCAGGACGGGCGTGCTATCTGCCGTAGTCAGGGCCGCAATTCCGGCGCGAACAGAAGCGGTTCTGGAGCCGCCGCCACATACGACTTTAGTCTTAGACGGAAAGCTGGTGGCCGTTGTCAGATCGTCCACAACAACGACAAGTTCCAGAAGGTCCGGATGTGACTGAAACAGGTCGACAGACCAGTCGATGACCCGCCTTCCGAGCAGGATTTCCCATTGCTTCGGGCTCTCCAGGCCTGTGCGGCCCCCTTTGCCGCCGGCGACGATAATTGCAGCGAATCCGGTCATGAGCGCCTTCTAAGGCACCTGTTGCATCTATGCCATGCTGTTTCGGCTTACGCAGCGTCGTGCATCTGCTTATGTTTTGTGCACTTGCGAAGTCTCAAAAAGGTGCAAGAATGAACAAATGGTTAGTTTCGAGGCACCCAAGGTCTGGTTAGCGCCCATGTCAGGCGCCACGGATGCCCCCATGCGGCGGCAAGCCGTATATTTTGGCGCGCCTGCCGTGGTTTCGGAGATGGTTGCCGGAGAGATGCTGTCGGCGCAACGCCCGGATGTTGTGCGACGCACCTGCCGCCATGAAGGGGACGGATATTGGATCGTCCAGCTGGCCGCCCGAAGGCCGGAAGACATGTGCCGGGGTGCCGAACTGCTCGCCGAGAGCGGCGTGGATATAATCGATATCAACATGGGGTGCCCTTCTCGTCAGGTGACAGGTGGCCAGTCGGGTTCGGCCCTGATGCGCGATGTACCTTTGGCCAGCGAGATCATGGATGCCGCCATTGAGGGCGCTGGCGGACGTCCGGTGACCCTGAAGATGCGTCTCGGCTGGGACGATACGCTGCTGAATGCCTCCGAACTGGGCGCAATTGCGGAATCCAAAGGTATCCGGATGCTGACGGTGCATGGCCGCACCCGCTGCCAATTCTACAAGGGCTCAGCCGATTGGACGGCCGTGAGAGACACGGTTGAGGCGGTCAGCCTGCCGGTGATCGTCAATGGCGATATAGGTTCTGCCGATGATGCCAAGCGCGCTCTGGAGCAGTCCGGCGCGCATGGCGTGATGGTGGGACGGGCCGCCATGGGCCAACCCTGGCTCGTCGGTGAGATCGCAGCCGCCTTGGGGAAGGCTGAATGGCGCGCACCGGCCCGTACGGAAAAACTTCTGTCTCTTTGCGAGCAGATCGAAGATTCGGTGTCGCTCTACGGCCCGAAACTGGGTGTGTTGACGGTTCGAAAGCACGTGTCTGCCGCCATCGATGCGCTTGACCTTCGCACCGCCCCGGCTGCGCGCCGGAGCCTGCGCTCAAAACTCTGTCAGATCTCTGACTGGCAGGAACTCATCGCCGCCCTGCGGCAAGTTTATTTGCAACCCGACCTCGTGGAGGCCGCCTGAAATGCCGGTGGATACTTTGCTGGACGCTCGTTCCCTTGCGGATCTTTCTCCTGTTGCCCTGCTCGTCATAGACGATCGGCGGCGTATCGTGGATGGAAATCCCGAAGCGGAATCGCTGTTTCAGCTTTCGCGCAGATCGCTTACGGGAAAACCCCTCAGTGAGCTGATCTATCACGACTCTCTTATCTGGGAATTGCTGGACCGGGCGCAGCGCCAGGTGGGCGACATCGCCTCTCCGGGTACGCCTATCACGGGGCCATCGATTACGTCTGGACTTGTCTGTGATGTTTGGGTGCGAACGACTGGCGATGAGGGGTTCGTCATTGCGCTTGTCGAAACGGCTGTCCGTGAAGGCAACGAGTCTTCGGCCGGAGTGGCCGGCTTCGGCAGGATCCTCGGGCACGAAGTCAAAAACCCACTGGGTGGAATTATCGGGGCGGCCCAGTTGCTGGAGCGCCAGGGCGTCGAGGGTCAAGCGGAACTTCTGGAAATTATCCGGGACGAAGCGCGCCGGATAGAGCGGCTGGTCAATCGGTTGTCAGCGTTCGAACTGTTCTCTGCGCCCCGGATGAAAGCGTTCAATATCCATGCGCTGCTGGATCGCGTCGTTGCGTCGGAACGGGTTGCGATTGGCGAGAAGGTGGAAATCAAGCGTGATTTCGATCCTTCCCTGCCGGAGCTCATGGGTGATGAAGACCACCTGCAGCAGGCCTTCCAGAACATCATCCGAAATGCGGCTGAGGCGGCACAGGAAGGTGGCGGTAGTGGGCAAGTCACGATTCGAACGGCCTACGCGACAGGTCTCGCTTTCAAGCGGTCACGGTTCGGCGTTGGGCTTCAGCGCGCGATGCTGGTGACGATTGAAGACAATGGCCGGGGTATTCCGCGTGAAAAGTTGTCGCGCATTTTTGATGTTTTCCAGAGCTCCAAATCAGGCGCGCGCGGGCTGGGACTGTCGGTCGTAAAAGAAGTTATCACGGCCCATGGCGGCCAGATCCGGGTGGACAGCGAACCGGGTGCAACCCGTTTCACTGTTCTTCTGCCAATTCGTACAGGAGGCCTTAATGGCTGATAAGACCGTTCTTCTTGCAGAGGACGACGCCAGCATCCGGCTGATCGTGAACCAGACGCTTGTCGCGGCTGGTTATGAAGTCCGCGCCACAAGCTCACCGGAAGCGCTGGAGCGCTGGGTGCGGAATGGCGAAGGCGATGTCGTTGTCACCGACGTGTATCTTGGGGATGCGTCGATTTTTGATCTGCTGCCGTCGATGCGCCTGTCGCGTCCAGAGTTGCCTTTCATCGTTATGAGTGGCCAGAACACGATCCTGACGGCAGCCAATGCGGCCCAGCACGGTGCGTTCGATTATCTGCCAAAGCCGTTCGATATCGACGCGCTGACCAGTCTCGTGCAGCGAGCCCTGAAGGCGCCGCCAAAGACATCTGTTCGGGCCATCAACCCGGAATCCCAGAAGGCAATCAGCGACGCCGGCTTGCCGCTGATTGGCCGCTCCGACGCCATGCAGGAGGTTTACCGGATCATCGCCAAGGTGATGAATACGGACCTGACTGTCCTGATAGAAGGGGAGAGCGGTACGGGGAAGGAACTGGCTGCCCGCGCAATCCACCAGCTTGGTTCGGCAAAAGACGGAAAGTTTGTCGCGCTGGACCTGGCCGCCCTGCCGGCGGCCGAGATCAACCGTCAGCTGTTCGGCGCAAATGGAGAACCCGGCGCGGTGCACCAGACGGGCGGAACGCTTTATCTCGACGAAATCGGTGACCTGCCTGCCGAGGCGCAGACGCAACTTGTGAAGTTTCTGCGGGACGCCAATGGCGCCCGTCTGATTGCCTCCACGCGGCGCAATCTGGGCCGGATGGTAGAAGAGGGGGTCTTCCGCGAAGACCTCTACTACCGCCTCAACGTCGTGCGTCTTGCCATGCCCCCGCTGCGGCTGCGCAAGGAGGACATTCCGGAACTTGCGCGGGCCTTCCTGATCCGGGCCCAGCGCCAGGGCCTGTCGGCCAAGAATTTCGACAAGTCGGCGATCGACCTCATCATGGCCTACGACTGGCCCGGAAATGTGCGGGAGCTCGAGAATCTCGTCTTGCGCCTGGCCGTGCTCAGTCCGGATGACACGATCACGCTGCGCGACGTGGAGCGTGAATTGCGCGCTGGCGCGAGCGAGCAAAAAGGCGCGAGCGGCGGCTTTGAAAAGGATATCGAAACCCTGCTGCACCGGCACATCATGGGTGACCTGATTTCCAGCCGTGAAGATGAGGAAAGCTCTGTTTATTCGCGGGTTATCGATCAGGTAGAGCGGCCGCTGATCCGCCTCGCCCTGTCCGTGACTGCCGGAAACAAGGTGAAGGCAGCGCAACTTCTTGGCATGAATCGCAACACGCTGCGGGCCAAGATCAACGCACTCGGCATTGCAGAAGAGTAATTGACGACTGCCGGGACTGTGGCTCTAATGCACCACTGTTGCTGTAGGGGCACGTTTGTGTGATCTTAGGGCAACGGGCGGGGGCCTGAGCAGAGTCGGTAGATTGTCGAACCCGTTAAGTCAGCATGCACCGAAAGCGAGTTGGGCCCTTTTTGAAGGGCTCTTCATCATTGCTGCGCTGGTGGCGGTGTTTGCGACCTTTATCACGATTGCGGGCGTAAACCCGGACAATCCGACCGCAGGCTCAACGCCGTGGCTGCTGGCCCTCAATCTGGTTCTTATCATCGCGCTTGCGGTCATTGTGATCCGCGAATTCCTGGCTATCCGCAGTCGTTCGCGGGAAGCCGGTGAAGGGCGTCTGGCTCAACGTTTCGTCATGCTGTTCGGGTTCTCGGCGCTAGTGCCGTCCATGGTCGTGGGCATTTTCCTTGGCGCCGTGGTAACCCGCGGCCTCGACAACTGGTTCGGCGATACGGCCGAAGCGGTGATGGAGAAGAACAAGCAGATTTTCCAGGACTATGTCGACAATTTCAAATCCTCGTTCGACGTGGATGTGCGACTCGCGGCGCTCGATGTCGAAAATTTCGCCAGGGATGTGAAGACCCAGATGGCCGCTGAAAATGGCGGACGGGCGATTGAGGGGGATGATTTTGCTGCCAATGCATCTGCCGCTTTGGCAGAAGGTCTCCGGCAGACGCTCGCCTATCGTGAATTCGTGACGATTTCGATCGTCAGCGCGGATGGCCAGGAGATCATCGCGGAAGAGAACGCCGGAACGCCGGTGCGCTTGCGTCCGCCGCCAGACGCATTTGAGGAAGCCCGCAATGGCGAAGTGGTGACAACGCTCTACGAGCCTCAGGGCATTGGTACAGCCCTGATCAAGATTTCCGAACCTGTCGATGGCTATGTCTACGCCGCGAAGCCGTTCGACCGGAACCTGTTCGCCATGTTGCGGGACGCCGAAGACCAACTCGCGCAATACAACAATGCCAAACAGCGCAGCGGGCGGCTGCAAACGATCTTTGCAATCGGCTATGCGCAGATCACTGCCTTGATCTTGCTGCTGGCCGGCCGGTTGGGACTTGAGGCAGCCGGACGCGTTACCGGCCCCATCGGACGTCTGGCGTCGGCGGCCCATACGGTGCGTGATGGCGACTTGACCGTGCGTGTTCCGGTCAGTGGGCCGAAAGATGAGGTTTATGCGCTCAGCCAGTCCTTTAATGCGATGACGGAGCAATTGTCAGAACAGCGAAATGCTCTGATCCGTGCGCGTGAAGAAGAGGAAGACCGCCGGCGTTTCGTGGAAACATTGCTCGCAGAGGTCAGCGCCGGAGTGATCCGCATGGGGGCGGACATGACTGTGACGCTGGCCAACCGGTCTGCCGGTGACCTTCTCGGGATTGAAGAAGTTCAATCCGGCGAGGCCCTGGAAGTGGTCGCGCCGGAATTCGAGCGGTATGTGCGTGATACGTTGGAGCGGAATTCACCTGTGGATGCCTCCATTGAGATTAGTCGGAACGGATCGACCCGGCATATTCGTCTGAAGACAGCACCAGACCCGGCGGGGGGATGTGTTTTGACTTTTGACGACACCACCCGCCTGATCAATGCCCAACGCCAAATGGCCTGGCGTGATGTCGCGCGCCGTATCGCGCATGAAATCCGCAATCCGCTGACACCGATCATGCTGTCGACAGAGCGCCTGCGCCGTCGCTATGCCAGCAAAATCGACGACCATGACGGTGTGTTTGAAAAATGCATTGATACCATCCTCCGCCAGGTGGGCGACATCGGCAGGATGGTTGAAGAGTTTTCCAGCTTTGCCCGGATGCCGAAGCCAAGTGTTTCCCCATTCGACATGAAAGACCTGCTTCAGGAAGCCAGCTTCTCGCGAAGCGTGGTCAATCCGGACATCGACTTCGAATTCGAAAGCGGCGCCTCAGCCACGACTTATACTGGCGACGAGCGGCTGATCGGTCAGGCGATCGGCAATCTGCTGAAAAATGCTGCGGAAGCGATCGAAGGCATGCCGGAAGACATGGAGGTCCAGGGGCAGATCCGAATGGCCTTGAGCGGTGACGACCATGGCCTTGAAGTTACCATTGAAGATAATGGGCCTGGTTTTCCAGAAGACGTTCGGGAACGTTTGCTGGAGCCTTATGTGACCACGCGGGAAAAAGGCACAGGTCTTGGTCTCGCAATTGTGAACCGGATTATCGCTGATCACGGCGGTTCCATTTCGCTGCAGAACCGGCTCGATGGCCTGCGCGGTGCGCGTGTGCGTATCTGGTTGCCGCCGCATGAGCCAGCGACTGAATCAACAACGTCAGCCAATGAAGACATGGCTGGCGTGAATCCACATTCCCCACAGACTGTCCGCGTAGAGGAGCCGACGCCATGGCGTTAGATATTCTGGTCGTAGATGATGAACCCGATATCCGGGAACTGATCGCTGGTGTTCTGGGGGACGAAGGTTATTCCGTACGCACTGCGGCAACAGCAGAGGCGGCGCTTGAAGAGGTCCGCACACGGACGCCGCGACTGGTGGTGCTCGATGTCTGGCTGCAGGGCAGCGGAATGGACGGATTGTCGCTTCTGAAATATCTGAAGTCGATTGATCCGCTGTTGCCGGTCATTGTCATAAGCGGGCACGGCAATATTGAAACAGCGGTCGCAGCCATCCGTCGCGGGGCGTATGATTTTATCGAGAAACCGTTCAAGACTGACCGTCTTTTGCACCTCATCGACCGGGCCATTGAGTCTGCGGCGCTGAAATATGAAAACGCCACCCTGCGCAATCGTGCCGGCGATGACGAACGTTGGATTGGTCATAGCAATGCGGCCGCCAACCTTCGCGCATCCATTGAGAAAGTTGCGCCAACGAATTCCCGTGTCATGATCACCGGCCCTGCGGGTGTCGGGAAAGAGCTTGCGGCTCGCCTTATCCATCGCAATTCTCTGCGCGAAAACGGTCCCTTCATTGTGGTCAACGCAGCGACGATCGCGCCGGACCAGATGGAGATCGCACTATTTGGCGAGGAAGACGCACAGGGGCGGACGACCCGAATTGGCCTGTTCGAGAAAGCTCACCTGGGAACCCTGCTTCTTGATGAAGTCGCCGATATGCCCCCGGGAACGCAGAGCAAGATCCTCCGGGTGCTGACCGAGCAGCGTTTCCAGCGTGTCGGGGGACGGTCTGACGTGAGCGTGGATGTGCGTGTGATGTCCGCGACAACGAAGGATTTGAAGCAAGAGATCGAGGAATCCCGGTTCCGCGAAGACCTTTACTATCGCCTGAACGTGGTACCGCTTCGCGTGCCGTCGCTGGCGGAACGCAGGGATGATATCGCTGACCTTGTGGACTATTTCATCGCGCGGATCGCCGACTCATCCGGGTTGACGCCGCGAACGTTTTCCCAGGAAGCCATGGCGGTCCTGCAATCGATGGAATGGCCGGGGAACATCCGGCAGCTGCGAAATGTCGTGGAGCGTATCCTGATCCTGTCGCCGTCAGATTCAAGTCGTCCGGTCAGTGTTGACGAACTGCCACGCGACGTAGGCAGCAATGTCCAGACCGCCAAGGCGGGATCTGCGGACCTGGTCGGCCTCTCTCTTCGCGATGCGCGTGAGCAGTTTGAGCGTGAATATCTAGCATTGCAGATCACAAGGTTTAACGGGAACATTTCCCGGACGGCTGAATTCATTGGAATGGAGCGCTCTGCACTCCATAGAAAATTAAAGGCTTTGGGTGTAGCGTCGGGGACGAGCCGGCAAGACAGCTGATGTCGGCGGAAGGCTGAGGAATGCGCGTTCTTATCTGCGGGGCTGGCCGGGTCGGACACGGCATCGCGCGGCGTCTGGCGCGCGAAAAGCACGATATCACGATTATTGATGAAGATCCGGACCTGGTTGACCAGGTTTCGACCGATCTGGATGTGCGCGGCTATGCCGGGCACGCGGCACATCCGGATGTGCTGAAGCGAGCGGGTGCCGCAGACTGCGAAATGATCATCGCAGTGACCCATTTCGACGAAATCAACATGGTGATCTGCCAGATCGCCCACACGCTCTTTTCGGTGCCGTTCAAGATCGCCCGCGTGCGAGATCAATCCTATATCGACCCGGCCTGGAAGAATATTTTCTCCCGTGAAGGCCTGCCAATCGACATGGTGATCTCGCCCGAAGTCGAGGTTGGCGAAGCGATTCTTCAGCGTCTGCGGACCCCAGGGGCGATCATGTCTGCCTCTTTCGGGAGAGGGAAGGTCCGCCTGCTCGGTCTGGAAATTGCCGAAAACAATCCACTGCTCGATACGGCGGTCGATCAAATTCGTGGCCTGTTCCCGGATCTGTCAGCCCGCATCATCGGGATCGGGACCGGGGATACGGTACGCGCGCCGAAAGGCAGCGACGTGCTCAAGCCGGGGGATCGCGCCTATATTGCCGTGCTGGATTCCCACGCAGAACGCCTGACTTCCATTTTTAACCGGAATGTCGAGCGATCCGATCACATCGTGATCGTTGGCGGCGGGAATGTCGGGCTATATGTCGCCCAGACGCTCGAACGTGAAAGCAACAAACGTATCCGATTGATTGAAAACGATCCTGAGCGCGCCAACACGGCCGTGGCAGGGGTCAAGCGCTCCATCGTGATTCAGGGAGACGGTCTCAATCCTGATATTCTTACGGAAGCAGGCGCATCCAAGGCGGATTTCGTTGTCGCAATCACCAATGACGACAAGACAAACCTGCTGATTTCCAATCTGGCCAAGCGCGCCGGGGCCAAGCGTACGCTGGCATTGGTAAATGCAACAGAGCTGGCCGGGCTGGCACACGACATGCGGGTCGACGCTGTGCTCGACCCTCGTGCACTGACCGTTTCGCAGATCCTGTTGCGCATGCGCCGCGGACGTATTCTGGGACTGCAGTCGCTTGAAGACGGGCAGGCAGAAGTGGCGGAGGGGGTCACCCTTGAGTCTTCCTCCCTGATCGGAAAACCAACAGGCTATGACGACCTGCCAGACGGTGTAACGGCAGCGGCGATTGTACGGGGTGACGAAGTCATCATCGCGGGGCCAGAAACCGTTGTTCGAACTGAAGACCGCCTGATCGTTTTCTACGAGGAGGAGCTGGTCCGGAAAGTGGAGAAATTCTTCCGCGTCAGTCCGGACTTCTTCTAAACGCATGAACTACGCATCCGTTGTCCGCATCCTGGCGCTCGTGATGCTGATCCTCGCGGGCTCAAGCTTGCCTGCGATCCTGACAGCGCTGGCCTATGGAGAAAACGAGCAGGTTTTTGCTTTCCTTGCCATGGTGCTCGGGATCAGCGTGATCAGCACGAGCATTCTGTTCCTGACGCCCCGGCCGAAACAGAAAGCCCGTCCGTCAGACGCGCTCGGACTTGTGCTCCTTTGGTGGTTCCTGGCGCCCGTGGCGGCGTGTCTTCCATTCGTGGTCGGAGTTCAGAATGCGTCCTTGCTGCAAGCAATCCATGAAGCGACTGCCTGCCTGACGACCACAGGGCAATCCGTCATCGCGGTGGAAGGCAATCTGTGGCCGGCCAGTCTGATCGTTTGGCGGGGCACCCTGCACCTTTTGGGTGGAGCTGCCTCAATTATCATGGCTGCCAGTGTGTTGGCCGCACTGAACCTGGGAGGGCCCGGCATCCACCGCAGTGTCCTCTTCGTGATGCCGGAGACGAGTTTCTTCGATGCGGTTCCGAAAGTTGCGCGTTCAGTCGTTCTCATCATGGTCGTGTCGATCACGGTAACGGTTCTTGCGCTGGAACTGGCGGGCGTTTCGCCGGGGCGGGCTTTCTCCGATGCGGTAAGTGTCTGGACGACCGGTTTGGTGGATCCCGCGCCTTATGGCCGCGCAAATGCCGGGGCGGTCGCAGATGTCATTCTGGCCATCGGCCTGGTGGGCGGTGCATTGGGATTGGCCGTGGCTCTCCCGCTGAGGGAGCGCCGCTTTCTGCAGGCCGTGACAGATCCGGAGACACGGGTGTTCATGCTGCTCGTCGGCATCTTTACGGTAATGGCAATTGCGTCTGGCTTGGGCTTTCTGGAATCACTCGGCTGGTCGATTTCAGCATTGGCGACCTCCGGTTTACCGCTGGGCAGCGCTGACACCTGGGACAATGTACCTTTGCCGGTGTTCGTGCTTCCGGCGCTGATAGGCGGATCGGCCTTGTCCGCCGCGGGTGGGGTGAAGATCGCCCGGCTGATCGTTCTTTCCCGGCGCGCCGGACTGGAGTTCCGGCAGCTGGGGTATCGCCGGTCCGTTCTGGGGTTCCGGTTCCGTGACAGGGAAATGGATGAGCGAAGCGTGATTGGCGTTTGGGTTTACCTGATCGCCTACATTCTGTCCGTGTTCCTGGTCATGGTTGGATTTGCCTTCACCGGTTTGCCTCTTGAATCCTCGATACGGCTAGCGATTGGTTGCCTGACCAATTCCGGTGGCCTTGTCGTGGGCCACGTTGCCCAGCTGGATCAGGCTGCCTCAGTTTTGGCCATTTTCTCGATGTTACTGGGCAGACTGGAGATTCTGGCGATCATTCCTGCAATTTCTATCAGTTTCTGGCGGGGGTAGATGGGGTTGCCCCTTGCGAAAGCTCTTCAATCCAGTTAGCCCGCGATCATAACAAGAACAACAGGACTAACCTGCTATGTCGGCTGATAAAAAACAGAACCTTCAGGATGCTTTCCTCAACGCCGTCCGCAAATCGCGCACGCCGCTGACGGTTTTTCTTGTGAACGGCGTGAAGCTGCAGGGTGTGGTGACTTGGTTTGACAACTTCTGTGTGTTGCTGCGTGGCGATGGTCGTCCACCGCAGCTTGTCTACAAGCACGCCATTTCCACAATTGCCCCGAGCGCACCTGTGCAGCTCTTCGACGAAGAGATTGACAAGGAATAGAGCTTATTGGGCGACAAGCTGATCGATCGTCTCCCCGCGCCGGAAATTGCTGGCGCGATTATTCCTTGGTTCACTCCAGCAAATAGACCGTCGGCGGACCGGATAGAAGAGACGGCTGGCCTGATCCAGGCATTAGGCTGCGAGCTTGCCTTTCTGCGTCCGGAACAAGTGCGGCGGGTCAACTCAGCCCAACTCCTGTCTGGCGGCATCCTGAATCGACTCGCGGATGACCTCGAAGCAAGTGATTGCACTCTGGCCGTTGTCGATGGCGCGCTGACGCCGGTGCAGCAGCGGAATCTCGAAAAAAAGCTGGGCGTGAAAGTCATTGACCGGACGGGCTTGATCCTTGAGATCTTCGGACTGCGCGCGCGGACAAAAGAAGGCCGGTTGCAGGTCGAATTGGCGCGGTTGTTGTACGAACGCTCCCGGCTTGTACGGACATGGACCCACCTTGAGCGCCAACGTGGGGGTGGAGGGTTTCTGTCCGGCCCCGGTGAGAGCCAGCTGGAAGCCGACCGGCGAATGCTGGACGACAAGATTGTACGACTGAAATCCGAGTTGGACGATGTGCGCCGTACGCGCGCCGTTCAGCGTGCTGGCCGCCAGCGAACCGGCAAGCCGGTTGTGGCTCTCGTCGGATACACGAATGCCGGCAAGTCGACGCTCTTCAACCGGCTGACAGGCGCCGACGTGTTTGCCAAGGACATGCCGTTTGCAACGCTGGATCCGACCATTCGCCGTCTCGACCTACCCACGCTGGGAGAGGCCGCGTTGATCGATACGGTCGGATTTATCACGGACCTGCCCACACACCTGATCGATAGTTTCCAGGCAACCCTGGAAGAAGCGATGCAGGCGGACTTGCTGGTTCATGTGAGGGACAGGTCGAGTCCGGCAGATCAGGAGCAGGCCGAGGATGTTCTCCGCGTGCTGGAACGCCTGGAACAGGAAACCGGCTTGCCTTTGCCGCCGATGATTGAAGCCTGGAACAAGGTGGACCTGTTGCCGCCGGACCGGGCGGACGCGCTTGCCATGTCTGCTGAGGTGCAGGAGGAACACCCCGCAGTATTGGTGTCTGCGGTCACTGGGGAGGGGATGGACGCCCTCCTTGCGGCAATCGAACGTGGATTGCTGCGCAGCGCCACAAAGGTGAGGGTCGTCCTGCGGCCGGAGGATGGCCGGGCACGGGCATGGCTTCACAGGAATGGCGAAGTTCTGACCGACAAGATGCAGGACAATGCCACATCCATGATGACTGTCCGGCTAAAAACGGATCGGCTTGGCCAGTTTCAGGCCGAATTCCCGTCTATAGAGATCGAGCCAGCCGACTAGGTTGGCGTCTCGGTTTTCTTGACCGCTTTCCAGAGGCTTTCCTGTGCGTCGAGGTCGAGTGAGGCAAAGTCCTTTCCCCGGTCGGCAGCCAGGGATTCCATGGCACGGAAGCGACGTTCGAACTTTGCATTGGCTTGCCGCAATGCCACTTCCGGATCAATGTTCAGGCGGCGGGCGAGGTTTGCCGCAACGAACAGCAGGTCTCCGACCTCATCCATGATCGCGTCTTCTTCACCGCTGGCGATCGCCTCCTTCACCTCTGCTGTTTCCTCATCCAGCTTGTCGAAGATCTGTTCGGCCTCGGTCCAGTCAAAGCCCGTACGAGCGGCACGCTTCTGAAGTTTCTCGGCGCGAAGCAATGCGGGCAGGGAGAGGGCGACCCCGTCCAGTGCGCTTGCGGCGTCTTCTCCTTGCGCTTTGGCAGCGCGTTCCTCAGCCTTTACGATTTCCCACGCCACGATCTGGTCATCGGCGGTGCGGTTGTCGGTCGTCTCAAAGACATGTGGATGGCGCCGCACCATTTTTTCGTTGATTGCGGCGGCAACATCCGCAGCTTCGAAGGTCCCTTCTTCTGCAGCCATCTGGCTGTGAAACGCGACCTGAAAGAGCAGGTCTCCCAACTCCTCCCGTAAGTCGTTCATGTTGCCGCGCTCGATCGCATCAGCAACTTCGTAAGCTTCTTCAATTGTGTAGGGTGCAATTGAATGGAAGGTCTGCTCCAGGTCCCATGGGCAGCCACCGTCAGGGCTGCGCAGGCGGGCCATGATGTCGAGCAGACGAACAAATTCTTTCGCTGCGCGTTGATGGGGCGACGGGTCGGATCGATCCATGAAGCCGTTCCTGTTGATTTGGCTGGGCCGTTTCAGGCGGGAATATGCCATGGGCATGGCGTTGACGACAAAGCCGGAATGGATTGACTTTACCGGCGGTGCAAGAGACGTGAAGGCCTACAGACTTGTATTCTGCACATCCATTGAGCCAAAGACGAGGCGCCGTTCATGAAAGATCGTACGATCCTGATAGGCATTGACTGGGGCGCCTCAACCTTTCGTGCCTGGGCCTTCGACGAGGAAGGCGAGGTCATCGGCGGAATTTCTGTGCCCGACGGCATCCTGACCCATTCTGGCGATGCATTGGGACGACTGAAGTTTCACATCAATGAGTGGCTGAGCGAGTGGCCTCAAGTTCCGATCATTGCTTGCGGAGGTATTGGTGGTTCGCAAGGTATCCAGAATGTCGATCACCGGTCCGTACCGATGATGATTGCGGACCTCCCTAAGCACCTTGCGGTTGCCCATGGTATTCACATCGTGCCTGGGCTGAAACAGGCTTCGCCGCCTGATGTCATGCGAGGCGAGGAAACGCAGCTGTTTGCGCTCGATGAATCAATCGGCGCTGTTTGTTTCCCTGGAACCCACACCAAGCATGTAACCGTGGAACATGGGCGCATTATCGGCTTCACGACCGAGATAACCGGTGAACTACGTGCATTGCTGACGGCAAATGGTGGGCTGCAGACTCCTCAGGACGTGCAACAGGAATTCAGCGAGGCGGTGTTTCGCGAATGGGTCGAGTATTCACTCGACCCCGACGATGCGGCGTCGCCTTTTGCGGTTCGCGCCGCGCGCATGACCGGGTTGCTGGATCCCAAGCATCATGAGGCAGCGCTAACGGGCTTGTTGATCGGAGCAGATATCGCGGCTCATTATGACCCGGGCGATGAACTGACCCTGGTTGCCGATGGTGCGATCCTGGAATCCTATCGGCTTGCACTCGATACCCTGGGAGCCGAGTTTGACGAGTTGTCGGCAGAGGAAGCAACGCAGGACGGTCTGTTCGAACTGGCGGAAGAAGCGGGGCTGATCGGATGATGCTGGCGCCGGAATGCGTCGCCCCGACGGGGTGTGTGCTGGGCGAAGGCCCGGTTTGGAGCGAGACGGAGGGGTTTCTCTGGTGGGTCGATATCAAGCGCGCCAAGCTGCACCGCTATAATCCAAGAACTGGTAATACGCGCCGTTACGACCTGCCACTTCGGGCGAGTTCCATAGCGCTGTATGAAGGCCATTTCCTCATGGTGGGAGATCGTGAAATCGGCATCTATGATCCGTCTACAGAAGTGTATGATCGGATTTGCCTGATCGAAGGCGAGCCGGAGGGAAACCGAACAAATGATGGCGGGGTGGCGCCGGACGGCTCCTTCTGGTTCGGGACCATGGACGATTCGGAAAAAGAAGCGCGCGGCAGCTATTTCAGATATGGGGCCGACAAGGCGCTCACCCAGTTGCGGCTGCCATCTGTCATGGCGACCAACACAATGCAGTTTTCTCCCGACGGACGCACTTTCTATACGTGTGATAGCGTTGAGCAGGAAATCCTTGCCTACGATTTTGATCCCGACTCCGGTGCCCTGAGTGGCCGGCGGGTTTTTGCCTCGACGTATGAGTTCGGTGGCTTTCCGGACGGATCGGCGATTGATTCGGAAGGATGCCTCTGGACTTGCCTTTGGGGCGCTTCGAGGGTTGTCCGGTACACGCCGGAAGGGGAAGTCGACCAGGTCATCATTCTGGCGGCGCCGCGGCCGACCAGTGTGGCTTTCGGCGGCCCTGATCTGAGGACCATGTTCATCACCACTGCCAGGGCAGGGATGAGCTTTCCTCAATTGGATGCCCGGCCATTGTCCGGAAGCCTGTTTGCCGTTCAGGTGGATGTACCGGGGCTCCCGGCACGGGAGTTTGGCCAACCAGGGCTTTGAGACGGGCACTTGCGCAGGTTTGAAAGGCACCTCACATGCCTTCACATTGAAATTGGTGTAGTTTAGGCGTGGACGTAGCGGCTCAAACCCGCTAACTCCCCGCTTTTCAAGAGAGTGTCGGAATGGCCGATAAGGTGAAGAAGAAACGGGTCGGGCCCATCACGTTCCTGCGCCAGGTGCGCGCGGAAGGGAACAAGGTGACCTGGACGTCGCGTCAGGAAACGATTCAGGCAACGATTTTCGTTGTCATAATGTCGGTCCTTATCGCGCTCTTCCTGTTTGCTGCCGATTTCTTGATCAACTTGTTTGTTAAAGCGATCACCGGCCTTTGAGGCTTGTGACGGACCGATTTCAAGGAGTGCGCTGGCCCCATGGCTGAAGCGAAATGGTACATCGTCCATGCCTATTCCAACTTCGAAAAGAAGGTGGCGGCAACGATTCTCGAACAAGCCCAACGCAAGGGGCTGTCTGATCTGATCGAGGATATTCAGGTTCCCACCGAAGAAGTGGTTGAAGTCGCGCGCGGCAAGAAAAAGACCGTGGAGCGCCGTCATTTTCCCGGCTACGTGCTTCTGAAGACGGTCATGACCGATGATGTGTACCACCTGGTAAAGGATACACCGAAAGTGTCCGGCTTCCTGGGCGCTGAAGGTGGCAAGAAGCCGCTGCCGGTTCGCCAGCGCGAAGTTGACCGGATTCTTGGTACGGCAACCGATTCGGATGCTGATCGCCCACGGCCGAAAATCTCGTTCGAGGTTGGCGAGCAGGTGCAGGTTAATGACGGTCCGTTCCAGGGGTTCGAGGGCGCCGTCGAAGAGATCGACGAGGCCAATGGACGCCTCAAAGTGACTGTTTCCATTTTTGGACGCGGAACTCCGGTAGATCTGGAATTCGAGCAAGTCACCAAAGTCTGACCAAATCAGGAGGTTTTAAGCGCGAACGTCTGCCGGTCGCGCTTGAATCCTCACAACATGGGTTGTATTTGCCAACCCCAGTGCCGCCTTAGCTCAGTCGGTTAGAGCGCTAGATTGTGGATCTAGAGGTCCCCCGTTCGAACCGGGGAGGCGGTACCATCTCTTCTGGATATATTGTTGCACTCACTGCAGTTTTTATGGGGCTCGCGGGAACGAATTTCTATCTCGAGCGTAATTTGACGAGCTCGATGCAATCTGTTGCAAAAGGGCCGCGGTAGGAAGGAAATCCCTGCCGTTTCGGAGGCTTCACTCCCAAAAGGGGCTCGCAGCGAGAGTAAATTGAGTTTAATCAGGAATCATCGGGTAATGTGCCCGAATGAACCTGCGGCCGAGGACAATCCCGTCTTTCGGCACATAAAAGGGGATTGAGAATGAAGAAAACTCTTATGTGCGCGACAGCCGCGGCCGCGTTTGCGACTGCCGGTCTCGCCGCTCACGCGGAAGAAGGCTGGTACGCCCGTGGCGATGTCCAGTACGGTTTCTCCGGCGATCTGGACCATGATCCAGCCGTTTCGAACGTTGTCGGCTCGCTGGAGAGCAGTTCCGATGCAGACGAGAATCTCGGCGGTCAGCTTGGCCTCGGCTACGCAATGGCGAATGGCGTCCGTTTGGAAGGCACGCTTGGATACCGCGGCGGCGATCTGGATGTTCCGAACGATTTTGCACCGGGCCTTACTGCTGTGACGCTTGCTCCGGCTGGCAATCTGCAGATTGCGGACCTGATGCTGAACGGCATCTATGATTTCAATCGTGATGGTAAGTGGCAGCCGTACGTCGGTCTTGGTGTTGGTGCTGCTCGTCTGAGCGCGAAAGCCAGCAACCTTCAGTACGGTACGGCCGGTAACCTGGCTGCCGCGAATGGTTTCAACGATTCCAGCACGTCTTTGGCATATCAGGGCCTCCTCGGCCTTGGGTACAAAGTGTCTGATCGTCTGACGATGGATTTCGGCTACAAATACTTCGCGACCGGCGATGATCTGTCTTTCGATGGGGTTCCTGGTGGGGGCACTTCGTATGATGGGTCGTTCTCTGAGCACGTGGCAACGGTAGGCCTTCGCTATGCGTTCGGCGCACCTCCGCCGCCGCCGCCACCTCCGCCACCGCCACCTCCGCCGCCGCCACCTCCGCCGCCTCCGCCACCACCGCCTCCGCCGCCTCCGCCTCCGACTGAGGTGTCGACCGGTCCGGAAGTGGTCTGCTCGGACCTCGGTCAGAGCTTCGTGGTGTACTTCGAGTGGGATCGCGCGGATCTGACGAGCCAGGCTTCGGCCGTGATCGATCAGGCTGTGGCGAACATTCAGTCCGAAGCAAGCTGTGCAACCAGCTCGGTCAGCATTGCTGGTCACACCGATACGTCGGGTGCCAGCGCCTACAACCAGCGTCTGTCTCAGCGTCGTGCTGACATCGTTGGTGAGGCACTCGTTGCCCGTGGCATCGATGCTTCGCTGATCTCGGAAGAAGCCAAAGGCGAAACCGACCTGGCGAAAGCAACTCGCGATGGTGTTCGCGAGCCGCTGAACCGTCGTTCGGAAGTCGTGATCACCGTTCAATAAGACGGTTCACGCAAGAATTTGAGAACGGCCCGGCCTTGTGCCGGGCCGTTTTTATTTTGCCTTTCACCGCAGGACTTGCCGGAAATCGTTTCCTGTGAAACCAAGAGCCATGATTGATCTGAGCACGCTGAGCCACGACGATGAGGCGGCGCGAGAGCGCCTGATGTCGCGCGCGACCGACATGATTTCCCAGACACGTAATTGGGCGTCCATAAACACCGGTAGCTGGAACATCGATGGATTGCGCCAGTTGGCACCGATCCTGGCTGACGCTTTTTCCGAGCTCGATGCTGAAGTCCGTCTTGATCCGGGGGATCCATTTGAGTCGGTGAGCGATACGGGTGAAACGGAAACGACAGAGACGTCGTCGGTGATCCGTGTTTCGGCCCGGCCGGATGCGCCTGTGCAGGTAATCATGTCCGGTCACTACGACACGGTTTTTCCGCCAGGTGCGTTTGAAACGATTCGCGACCTGGGCGGCGATCGACTGAACGGGCCGGGACTCGCCGACATGAAAGGTGGTCTCTGTATTATGCGGGAAGCGCTACTCGCGTTTGAAGCAGGACCATTGAAAGACCGGCTCGGCTACCAGATCGTCATCACGCCAGACGAGGAAATCGGCAACTTCGCCAGTGCCCGTGCGCTGACGGAAGCTGCGCGTTCGGGGGCCCATATCGGCATGACTTACGAACCATGCATGGATACAGGGGCCATGTCCGGTGGACGAAAAGGATCGGCGGTCTTCGATATCGTGTTACGTGGCCGTGCCGCCCATGCCGGCCGCGCGAAAGACGAAGGACGCAGCGCTTTGGAAGCCGCGGCTGAACTCGTCGTGGGTCTGGAAGGGCTAAATGGACAGCGCGACGGCGTGACGATCAACGTCGGATCCATCGACGGCGGTGGACCGGTGAATATTGTGCCGGATCTGGCGATCGTGCGTTTCGGTGCCCGGGCTCCTGATGCTGATGCCGCAGCATGGGCAACCACTGAGGTTCAGCGCCTGTTCGCCCACGCAACAGCACGTGATGGCATTCACGGCCATCTGCATGGCGGTTTTTACCGCCCGCCCAAGCCGCGGAATACGGCGCAACAGGCTTTGTTCGACGCCGTCCGGGCAACCGGTCAGGCGATCGGTCTGGACCTTGTATTCGAGGACACCGGAGGCGTCTGCGAAGGAAACAACATCTTCGCGGCAGGTGTGCCGAACGTTGATACACTCGGCGTGATGGGCGGACGTATTCACTCAAATGAAGAATACGTTCTCACGAACAGTTTTCCGGAGCGGGCAACATTGTCTACGTTGCTGCTCAACAGGCTGGCAGATGGCAGGCTGGACGGCGCGGGCATCAAAGCACTCATGGACAGCTGATCATGGCAGAAAACTATGTGATGCGGCCTTCGCGGCTTGGTGATTTGCCGGCGCTGATCGAACTGGCTGAACTGTCCGGCCCCGGATTTACCAGTCTCCCGGTCGATGTCCCGATCCTGCGGGAACGGTTGCAGAAATCAGACGATGCCTTCCTCGGCCGCCTTCATCGAATAGAATACGGCAAATATCTTCTGATGATGGAGAATGCCGACACGGGTGAGGTTGTGGGTTGCTCAGCTGTAAAAGCGGGTACGGGTATAGACCAGCCTTTCTTCAACTATCGCGTCATCACGCTGGCCCAGGCCAGCCAGGCGGCCGGAAACCTTCGGTTTGATATGGACGCGCTTGTCCTGACGAATGAATATGTGGGGTATACGGAAGTCGGCACGTTATTCCTCAAACCCGAACATCGCGGTGGCGGGGCAGGGCGGCTTGCCGCACAATCGCGATACCTGCTCATGGCGGCAGCCCCGGACAGGTTCGGTACCAAGGTGCTCGCCGAATTGAGGGGAGTCGTCGACAATGAAGGGCGCTCGTCATTTTGGGAGTGCCTTGGACGACATTTCTTCCGAATGGATTTCACGGAAGCGGACCGGCTCTCAGCAACGACCGACAACCAGTTCATTCTGGATCTGATGCCGAAGTATCCAATCTATGTCGACTTGTTGCCGCCGGAAGCGCGGGAGGTAATTGGCCGGTGCCATTCAGACGGTGTGGGCGCTTACAAACTTCTCCAGTGGGAAGGTTTCGAGTTCGACCGCACCGTGGATATCTTTGACGGCGGGCCTCTCGTGACAGCCCAGCGCCGGCATATCCGGACAATCCGAGAAAGCCGGCGTGTGCGGTTTGAGACAGGCGATGTCGATGCCGATCCTGCAGCTGTTCAGGGACTTGCATCCAGCGACATGCTGACGGATTTCAGGGTAGCTCTTGCGAGCAGTATTCTGAAGGATCAGGACACGGCTGTAGTAAGTCCCAATACCCTTGAGGTTCTAAAGTTGAAACCGGGGGCTGAAGGACGCGTGTGGCAACGGAGCAAGTAGCAATGGATGGTGTATATATCGATGGCCAATGGCGCGCAGGGAACGGCGCGCTGGTTCAGAATCACTGCCCGGCCACCGGAGATGTCGTCTGGGCCGGTCAGGGAGCGGACGATTCACAGGTTCATGACGCTGTTGCGTCTTCGCAAAAAGCTTTCAGGCATTGGAGCCGCCTGCCGCAGGGAGACCGGACTGCGATTCTGGAACGCTACGCGGAAGAAATCGAGAAGCGGGCAGATGCCATTGCGGAAACGGTCAGCCGGGATATGGGCAAGGCATTGTGGGAGTCGAAATCCGAAGCAGCGACGATGAAGGCCAAAGTGGGTGTTTCCATCGCCGCGCAGGTTGAGCGGGCGGGGACAAAGTTCAGTTCCGCCAATTTTGGATCTTCCCACCTTACCCACCGTCCGCACGGAGTCATGGCCGTGTTCGGCCCATTCAATTTTCCAGGTCACCTGCCAAATGGCCATATCGTGCCGGCGCTCCTCGCCGGAAACACGTGCGTGTTCAAGCCGTCCGAACTGGCGCCGGGAGTGGCCTTTCATATGGCTGAAGCGTTTGCCGCAGCCGGACTGCCGGAAGGATGTCTCAATATTGTCCATGGTGGCCGGGAAACGGGCGGTGCGTTGCTGAATGCCGACATCAACGGCCTTCTGTTTACGGGCTCTGCTGCAACCGGTGTCTTCTTCCATAAGCATTTTGCCGGCCGTCCGGAAGTGATCCTTGCCCTCGAAATGGGTGGGAATAACCCGCTGATCATCTGGGATCCTGCAGATGTGGATGCGGCCGCTGACATTGCTGCGCAATCGGCATTCCTGACGACGGGGCAGCGCTGCTCCTGCGCGCGCCGGGTGATTCTTCCTGAAGGAGCATGGGGAGATCAGGTCACCGAAGCGATCATTGCGCGGGCTGAAGGACTGGCCATTGGTGCGTGGGATGAAGACGGCGTGTTTATGGGACCGCTGGTTTCACAGAAAGCTGCCGTGAACGCAGTAGAATTCCAGGACATGCTGCTGGCCCGGGGCGGCCGCGCGTTGAAATCGCTGGAGCGATTGGACAGGGGAGGCGGCTTTGTTTCCGCCGGTGTGATCGACGTGACAGGCGCCACGGACATTCCGGATGAGGAATTGTTCGGCCCAGTCATGCAGATCATCCGGGTTCCGGATTTCGATCAGGCAATCGCTCGCGCAAATGCAACGCGTTATGGCTTGTCCGGCGGTCTCGTCAGTGATGACGACGGGCTCTGGGTGAGGGCGCATCATGAAATGCGAGCAGGCATTCTCAACCGGAATAGGCCAACAGCCGGCGCCAGCGGGTCCATGCCGTTCGGTGGGCCCGGGCATTCCGGAAACTTTCGTCCGGGGGCATACTATGCAGCGGACTATTGTGCGTGGCCCCAGGCGAGCCAGGTGTCAGACAAGGCTGTGCGCATGAGCGCGCAGGGCTTCCCCAAGTGAGCGCCAGAGAAGTCAATTTTGATGGGCTTATTGGTCCAAGCCACAATTATGGGGGACTATCCGACGGAAACCTCGCAAGCTCTCGAAATGCTGGTGACGTTTCCAATCCGCGTGAGGCGGCACTCCAGGGCCTGGAGAAAATGCGAACCCTGTTGAGAGCCGGTCTTACACAAGGTGTTTTGCCGCCTTTGCCACGTCCTAATTTTGATCTTCTGGTCTCAGCGGGTTTCAGTGGCAGTGACAGGCAGATTATAGAACAGGCCGCTGAGCAGGCGCCGCGGCTCCTGAAAATTGCCTATTCCGCCAGCAGCATGTGGACCGCCAATGCCGCAACCGTATCGCCTTCGGCGGACACGCAAGACGGACGCCTTCATCTGACAGCGGCCAATCTTTCCACGATGCTGCACAGGTCTCTTGAGCATCCTGATACAACGGCATCGCTGCAGGCGATCTTCGGAGATGATCGGCATTTTGCCGTACATGCTGCTTTGCCGATGCATGCCGATTTTGCTGATGAGGGCGCGGCGAACCATGTCCGCCTGTGTGCCACCCATGGTGCGCCCGGCGTGGAACTGTTCGTTTATGGGCGCGATGCGGGGGAAAGCACTGCGGGCTATCCCTCCAGGCAGACACGGCTCGCTTCAGAAAGCATATCGCGCGGTCATGGGCTGGCGCCGGGGCGTTCGGTCTTCGCCCGGCAATCCGCTGAAGCGATCAACGCGGGCGCATTTCATAATGACGTGGTTTGCGTCGGTACGGCAGACACCCTGTTCTTCCACGAAGCCGCCTTTGAAGATACGGCGGCGACTCTGGACCGATTGCGGAAAGCGTCGGACGGATTGTTTGATCTGAAGTCAGTCATGGTTCCAGCCGCTGAGGTGCCGCTGGAAGATGCCATTCGATCTTATTTGTTTAATTCTCAATTGCTCGTCGTTCCTGGCGAATCCCGCCTGGTTTTGGTGGCACCGAGTGAAGTTCAGGATACGGAATCGACGCGCGTTTACTGTGAGCGTCTGATCAGCGGAAATGGACCAGTTGGCCGGGTCGACTATGTCGATGTCCGGCAATCCATGCGAAATGGCGGTGGTCCTGCCTGCTTGCGCCTGAGGGTCGTCATGACAGATGCGGAAATCGCGGCCTGTCATCAGGCCGTATTGCTGACGGAAGATCGGATTGATGCGTTGCAGGCTGTCGTCCGTACGGCTTACCGCGACCGGCTCGCACCAGAGGATCTCGCGGATTTGTCATTTGCGGACGAATGCCGAATTGCGCGAGAGGCCTTGCTCGATGTTCTTGAACTGGAGGAACTGGCATGATCCGACTTTATGATTACTGGCGTTCATCTGCAGCGTATCGCGTACGCATTGCAATGAATCTCAAAGGTGTCTCTTATCAGCAGATCCCAGTAAATATCGCCCCGGGCGCTGATGAACAAAAATCAGCTGAGTATCGGGCCGTGAATCCTCAGATGCGGGTTCCGGCGATGGAGGTCGATGGGCAGCAGGCTGGACAGTCCCTCGCCATTTTTGAATGGCTTGAAGAAACATATCCAAAGCCGGCCATTTTGCCTGCCGACCCGTGGGCCCGGCTACAGGCGCGCTCATTCGCAAACACGATTGCGTGTGACATTCATCCCCTGAACAATCTGTCTGTGTTGGCCACGCTTCGAAGTGAGTTTGGGGCGGATGATGCAGCGGTGACGCGCTGGTATCATGACTGGATCCGGCGTGGGTTCGAAGCTCTGGAAGGTTTTGCCGCCGAGCAGGGGAAAGGCCGTTTCCTGTTTGGAGACGCACCGACAATCGCAGAAATTACGCTGGTTCCACAGATCGCCAATGCAAGGCGGTTTGATATGGATCTTTCGGCCTTTCCTGCGCTTTTTGCGCTGGATGCGTCGTGCCTTGAGCTGGAAGCCTTCCAGAAGGCAACGCCTGAGGCAAACAAGCCGGACTAGTTCCGGTCGCTCTTCTTCTCGCGGCGTTCGTCAGTATCCCCCGGGCGCCGGATGTCGACAATTTCTACTTCTTCCAGGTCACCCAGTGGTTCGGCCATAGGGGAGGCGTTGGCGTGGAGCCATTCGCTGAACATCGCGGCCGATTCCCCAACAGCCGAATCCGGCGAGAGCAGTGAAAACCCATTGTCGCGGATAGTTGGAATATCTTTCACGCAATTACCGCTCTCGACCAAATGAACCGGACAATAGACCTCCGCTGATTGTGCCGGGTCTTCAATCAGTGTGAGCGACTCCGGGTTCTTGCCGATTCTATAGAACCCGCCGAAGCGCTCCATCAGATCTGGCTCAAGTTCAATCTCGGCCAGGAGGGCATCCGGAAGTGGTGTATCGGCTGCTATGACAAGAGCGCGGCCATGATTGTGTTTCCTGAGATAGATCAGAAACGCCCGGGCCAGATCGTCCCCTTTCGCATCAGCGCGATACAGAGGCGCATAGACCGGGCCGATCGCCGTGAGCCCATCTTCGAGCATGCGTCCCTGAAGGCGGGCCGTTTGTTCTTTTTTGTCGAGTTGCTTGCCGGAACGGCCCTTCAATTCGGAGGCGCTATCCACGAGGAAGACATCAATGGCCCAGCCATTCTGCCAGACAGCCGGCGGGGTTTCCTTGGGGATCACGGCCCAGCTTGCGTAATCGGTGTAACCGAGGGGGCTCATCTCGATATAGGGCGGGGGAGAAATTACCGTCCGCCACAGCCAAGCACCCAATCCGACAGCTATAAGAGCGGAAGCGATCCAGAGAACGGGTTTCTTCATTGGGGTATGTCCGGTTGCGGTAGTGGCTCAGCCACGTGATTGCAACGCGAGAGCCAGCCCTGAATAGCGAGGTTGGTCGACAGACAACTGCGCAATTGTGGTGGTTTTTAGATGGTCCAGCAGGCCGTCTGTGGAAAGGTCCATGCTTCCTGTCCTGATGCGGTCGCAAAGATTGCGGTTCAGGGTTTCCAGTGGCGTATCCGGATCGGCATTCAGCAGGTCAGCCAAACGCGCTTTCTCTTCCATCTCCGCTTCCGGACGCTGCTCCAGTTCGCGAAGTATCGTTGCCAGGACGTTGGAGGCGACACGGGCGTGAAACGCGGCATGACCTGTGAGTTGAGGCGAGGCGGTGTCATCAATAAAGCGCTTCACAGCTTCGACGAGTTCGGCCGTTGAGGGGGCGTCATGCATGGTCGCGGACTCCTTCCAGCAGGTTCACGAGATCTATCTCGGTTTCCGAAACGCGGCGGCCGATGGCAGCCCGCTCTACGCTGGGGTCGGCTCCGGACCGGAAGGCCTCGTACATTGTCATGCACATGATGCCCCATTTCAGGCTGCCCAGCATTTCCCACCAATCGATATCGCGGGGCGCCATCTCCGGGCCACCGGCGGCGGCGTAAGCTTCCAGCAAGTCCGGCAAGTCGCCAAACCCGCCAACGCGCTTGTCAGAATGTCCAAAACGCCAGGAATTGACACAAAGCCAGGCGATGTCTTCACGAGGGTCACCGATATGGGCGAGTTCCCAGTCGAGCACGGATGCGAGTCCCTGTTCGGAAACCATCAGGTTCCCAAGCCGGAAATCTCCATGCACCAGGACAACGGGCAGGGCCGCCGGAGCATGTGCTTTAAGCCAGGATATCGCGAGTTCGAACACAGGGCGAGGCAGGTCATAGGCCCGGTAGATCGATTCATACTTGGCCAATTGGTTCAGCCCATCGCTGACGGGGAGGTCAGGCAGGGTGTCAGCCGGAATGGAGTGGATACGGGCGAGGGCATCGCCGCACTGGCCGGCAAGAACTTTGCGCGCGCCTGAGTACTCATCGTCGCGGAGTATTTTTCGTCCAAGAGTCTCCCCACTGATACGATCCATGACAAAAGCCTGGCCCAGTTGCGGATCGTCTTCGAAGACGCCCAGCACGGGCGGAACAGGAACCCCGGCTTTCGCTGCGTGGGTCAGGAGTGTTGCTTCCATTGCCAGACCAATCGCCTGGGACGAGCGGGCCGCTTCAACGCCGCCGGGCGCGCGCCTGAGAATCAGGGCGTTTTCCTGGCCGTTTCCAGAGACTTCAAAGGCCCACGTTTCCTGGCTTGCGCCGCCGGAAAGGCGCTTAAGGCCGCTTACTGTACTGCCAGCACCAAACTTTGTGTTGGCCCAGGCCTCTAGCGCGCTTGCGATCTGTTCGTTACTTCCCATCTTCGCCACAATTGCAGGGAAGAAAGGGCACGCCAAGCTCTTCCCCTGCGAGAGCATTACGCGCGGTCCGGAAGGAGTTTCACTAGATGGCCAAGAAGCCAAAGAAGGACATGGGCATTCTTGAGGTGGAGAAACTGCCTCGTGTGAGTGCTTGGGCCTGGCTGCGTGCGCGCTTCTTTGCCGGAATGGTTATCGCGTTGCCGATCGTCGTGACGTTCGCGATCCTGCAATTTTTCATAAATTATATCGATCAGCGGGTCGTGCCGTTCCTGCCGGAATCGTTGAGACCGGAAACCTACCTGAATTACGCCGTGCCCGGGTTCGGCGTAATCGTGCTGGTCTTGTTCCTGACAATCCTGGGCGCGATTACAACGAACCTTCTGGGGCGGTCAGTTGTTGTCATTACGGACCGCGTGCTGAGCCAGATCCCGATTGTGCGGACCGTCTATTCTTCGTTCAAGCAACTCGTCGATGTTTTTGCCAACAATCCGACCGAACAGTTTCGCGAATGCGTTCTGATCCAGTTTCCACGGGAAGACAGCTGGTGCCTTGGCTTTGTCGCTGCCCCTGCGCGCGGTGAGGTCAGATCGCATTTGAGTGAAGAATATATTGGTGTCTTTGTTCCCACGACACCAAACCCGACGTCGGGCTTCATCATGTTTGTGAAAGCCGAAAACACGATCAAGCTGCACATGAGCGTCGAAGAAGGTGCCCGCATGATTCTATCGGCCGGGCTTGTCGTGCCGGAGCATCCGGATGTGCAGGCTGCGATCGATGCGGCCAATGACAGGCAGCCTAAGACAGAAGCCGGGGAACCATCATCTCCCGAACCAGACGCAGAGCCCGGCCACGAACCGACTCAAGATCCGGATCTGAAGTAACCAGCGCTTCGGCATCTTTCGCTGCAATGGCAAGAAGCGCGGCATCTTCGGACAGGTCGATCACGCGATAGTCGGTGGCACCCGCCTGGCGCAGGCCCAGAATATCGCCCGGACCGCGGAGTTTGAAATCCGCTTCGGCAATCTCGAAACCGTCATCCGTGCGCCGCAGCGTCTCAATTCTCTCCCGCGCCATATCGCCGAGAGGCGGGCGGTAAAGCAGCAGGCAGTATGAGGGCTTGTCTCCGCGGCCAACGCGCCCCCGCAACTGGTGGAGCTGGGCCAGTCCAAAGCCCTCGGCGCGTTCGATCACCATGATGGTCGCTTCTGGTACGTCGACCCCCACTTCAATCACGGTCGTTGCGACGAGCACGCGGGTGGCGCCGGTACGAAAATTCTCGAGTGCCGAATCTTTTTCGGCCGCTTTCAGCCGGCCATGAACGAGACCAACGGGGACGTTCAGCTGTTTCGACAGCATGGCGTGACGGCCAACCGCGGTGGAATCGTCGTCATCGACGTCGACTTTCGGGCAGACCCAGAACACCCGTTCGCCGCGGCTTATGGCGCGCCCGACGGCATCGACGACTTCGTCCATCCGTGTGTCGGGAAGCGCGCGTGTTTCGACTGGTTTTCGTCCAGCAGGCTTCTCATCAAGGATGGAGACATCGAGATCGCCATTAACCGCCTGTGCCAGCGTGCGGGGAATGGGGGTCGCACTCATGACCAGCATGTGAGGGCTTTTGGCCTTGCCTGCCAGTTTCATCCGGTCGGCGACTCCGAAACGGTGTTGCTCATCCACGATGACGAGGCCCAGGTTCCGGAACCTGACAGCTTCCTGGAACAGGGCGTGTGTGCCTGCGATGATCTGGATCGAACCATCTGCGAGCCCCATGAGCGTCGATTCCCGCACCGTCCCTTTGTCGCGACCGGACAAGGCGGCGACCGAATAACCGAGCGGAGACAAAAGCTTGTTCAATGTCTCATATTGTTGCCGGGCAAGCACTTCTGTCGGCGCCATGAACGCGGACTGGAATCCGCCCGCGGCTGCCTGAACGGCGGCCATCGCGCCAACCAGCGTTTTGCCTGCGCCCACATCGCCCTGCAGCATTCGCCGCATGGGGGATGTGCCTGACATGTCTTCTGATATCTGGTCGAACGCCCGCGACTGTGCACCGGTCGGCGCAAAGGGCAGGGCGCGCAGCAGTTCGGCAATACGTTCTTCGGCTCGAGGTACGCTTGGGGCAGAGCGTCGCTTGCGTGCCATTCGGGCCAGGGCAAAAGCACTCTCTCGCGCAAGCGCTTCATCATAGGCAAGCCGTTCACGCGCCAATGCAAACTTCTCTTCGTCGTAAGTTTCAGGCGTGTGCAGCCACTGAAGCGCCTCCTTGAAAGCCGGCCAACGTTTGGCCTCCACCAGTCCGGTGTCTGCCCATTCAGGGAGATCATCCGGAACGCGCTGCAGGGCTTGTTCGACAAAGCCGTGCACCCGCTTGTTCGTCAGCCCCGCCGTAAGCCCGTAGATCGGTTCTACGGCGGGCGGCAACGCCTCGCGCGCGGGATCCACGATATAGTCGGGATGGGTCATCTGCCGTTCGCCGCGATAGTCTTCGATCCGACCGGAGACGACCCGTTCCTTGCCCATCGGGAACTGCCCCTGCAGCCAGCGCCCATCGGCTCGGAAGAAGGCGAGCGTCAGAAAGCCGGTTCCGTCATAAAGCTGCACGCGGTGAGGCGACTTTTCGTTATAGGGCGGGTGATAGGCGTGGACCTCACCTTTCACCGTCGCGACTTCTCCGAATTCTGTTGCCTCGATTGAGGGGCGGACACGTCTGTCGACCCAGCGCTCGGGCAGGTGGAGCAGCAGGTCCCAGACATGCTCACCGCCCGCCAGGCGCTCCAGCGCAGGCTTGAGTTTCGGCCCGACACCCGAAAGGGAATCCAGAGGTTCAAACAGGGGAAAGAGTCGCTCGTCTCGCATCCCGGCGAACCTATGCTGACCCCTTCGATGGCACAACGCCGCTTTGACCCCAGCAGGAAACGGCTTATGTCTTTCCCCAGATTGAGGAGCCGCCCATGGATGCCCGCCGCCGCAAGCTGAAATTCCGCGCCTGGCGCCGGGGATTCCGGGAAATGGACCTTTTGATGGGAAGTTTTGCGGATCAGCATCTCGATACATATGGTGAAACCGAACTTGATCAGTTCGAAGCGCTGTTGGAGCTGCCGGACTGGGAAGTTTATGCTTGGTTGGTGGGCCAGGCTGAAGTTCCAGATGATCAGCGCAGCACGGTTCTGGACCAATTGATCGCATTCAAGTACGCCGCGCAGGCCGGTTGAGCAGACGCTTCGGCGCTTGGGCTCACGGCCTAACTGCGTCTGAAGGTCTGGCATGACACCTGTCGAACTCCTGAAATCCCTGAGTGGTCCCGCTGCGTTGGGCGGCGCACCTTTTGGTGCAGACCTGATGGCATTTGTCCCGGCTCTGCAGGCACGAGGCGGAATCGGGGTGTATGTCGCCCGGGACGACAAGACCGCGGCCACAGCCCGGCGAATGGCGGAATTCATTGCCCCGCGTCTCGATCAGGTAGACCTGCCGGGTTGGGACACGCTGCCTTACGACCGGGTCAGCCCAACAGCCAGTGTTGCGGCGCGCCGGTGTGCAGCACTTGCCCGACTGTCACGCTACGAAGCTGAGCAGGGGCCGCTACTGGTCGTGACCACAGCAACGGCTGTCGTCCAACGCGTTCCGCCGCTGGAGACGATGCGGCGCTCATCCTTCTCGATGATCGCGGGCCAAGCCGTCAGCCAGAAGGAACTGAACGAATACCTGCTTGTGAACGGTTATGTGCGCGCCAGCACCGTGCGGGAGCAGGGCGAGTACGCCATTCGTGGCGGGATCATCGATATCTTCCCGCCAACGGCCGGAGAGCCTCTGCGGCTCGATTTCTTCGGTGACACGCTGGAAACGATCCGCACGTTCGATACGGAGACCCAGCGTTCCACCGGAGAAACGCAGTCGGTCGCCTTCGCGCCGGTCAGCGAGATCCTGTTCGACGATGATATCCTGAGCCGGTTCCGCGAAAAATATCTCGAAGTCTTCGGCCCTCCGTCCGGAGATCCGATGTATGAGGCAGCGCGGGCATCAATCAGGCGGCAAGGCGTAGAGGCCTGGCTGCCGCTGTTCCATGAAACGCTGGACACGCTGTTCGACTATATCGGCACCGATGCCCTCGTCGGGTTTGGGCATCTGTCCGGCGAAGCAGCAGCAGAACGTCTCGCACAAGCGGCCGACTATTATCAGGCGCGGCTTGAAGCGGGCGGTGGAGATGCGCAGGCTGCCAAGGTTCTGGCGCCGGAACAGCTCTATCTCGATCCAGCAGAATTGGAGCAAGACCTCGGTGCACGAGCCGTGGTCCGCTTTAATCCGGCAGAACCTGCGCCGGGTCACTACGATATGGAAGTGCGCCGTGGCCGGGACTTCGCGCCAGAGCGGATGATGAGTCAGGAGAACATCTTCGAGGCGACCACTGCGCACACGAAGGACCTTCAAAAATCAGGCCGGCACGTCGTGTTCGCCGCCTGGTCCACCGGATCGGCAGACCGGCTGATCAATGTGCTCGCAGATCATGGCCTTGAAGACCTTGTTCAGGTGCATTCGCTGGAAGCCGCTCGAAAAGCCGAGATGTCCGTTGTCGAGATCCCGCTTGAAACCGGCTTTGTCAGCAGTGACCTCGCCATCATCTCTGAAGCGGACATTCTGGGCGACCGCCTTGCCGCACCACGCCGCAAGCGGAAGACCGCGAATTTCATCACCGATGCGGCGACCCTCAACGCCGGCGACCTGGTCGTACACGTCGATCATGGGGTCGGACGGTATGTCGGCCTGAAGACCCTCGAAGTCACGGGCGCCCCACACGATTGCCTTCAGCTCGAATATTCAGGCGGAGACACGATTTTCCTGCCCGTCGAAAATATCGACCTGATCTCGCGCTATGGATCGGAAGAGGCGGAGAGCCAGCTCGACAAGCTGGGCGGCGCAGGCTGGCAGAACCGGAAGGCAAAGGCCAAGAAGCGCATTCTGGAAATGGCGGCCGAACTCATGGCCATTGCGGCTGCGCGCGAACTGAAACGCGCCGATGCGGTCAATGCCGGCCAGGGGATTTATGAGGAATTCGCGGCACGGTTCCCGTATGAGGAAACGGATGATCAGCTGAACGCGATCGAAGACGTTCTCGGAGATCTGGGGTCCGGCAGGCCAATGGATCGCTTGGTTTGCGGAGATGTTGGTTTCGGGAAGACCGAAGTGGCTTTACGCGCCGCTTTTGTTGCGGCCATGAGCGGCAAGCAGGTCGCAGTCATCGCCCCGACAACACTCCTGGCGCGTCAGCACTTCAAGACGTTCGAGGAGCGTTTTGCTGGCTGGCCGCTCAAGGTCCGGCACTTGTCACGTCTCGTCGGATCGAGAGAGGCGTCGGAGACCCGCGCAGGGCTGACGGATGGCAGCGTGGATGTCGTGGTCGGAACACACGCCTTGCTGGCGAAGGGCATCGAGTTCAAGCGCATGGGTCTGCTGATCGTGGACGAAGAGCAGCGCTTTGGTGTGAAGCACAAGGAACGCCTGAAAGAACTCAAGGCAGACGTTCATGTGCTGACTTTGTCGGCCACCCCGATTCCACGGACGCTGCAGATGGCACTGACCGGCATTCGGGATCTGTCGATTATCGCAACGCCGCCAGTGGATCGCTTGTCGGTCCGGACCTACATCACAGAAGAAGATACGGTCACACTTCGCGAGGCCTTGCTGCGCGAAAAGTATCGTGGAGGGCAGGCATTCTTCGTCGCCCCGCGGATCCAGGATCTGGACAAGCTGGAACGGTTCCTTTCCGAGAACGTGCCCGAGGTCTCTTTCATCGTCGCCCATGGACAGATGGCTGCTGGGGAGCTGGAAGACATCATGACAGCCTTCTATGAGGGCAAGTATGACGTCCTGCTTTCCACGACCATTGTTGAGAGCGGTCTGGATATTCCGCGGGCGAACACTCTGATTATCCACCGGGCGGACATGTTCGGCCTGGCTCAACTCTATCAGCTGCGCGGCCGGGTCGGCAGGTCCAAACTGCGCGCCTATGCCTATTTCACAACACCTCGGGACAAGGTCATCACCGAGACGGCAGACCGCCGCCTGCGTGTCCTCCAGTCGCTCGATAGTTTGGGCGCAGGCTTCCAGCTGGCCAGCCATGACCTCGACATGCGCGGGTCGGGCAACCTTCTGGGCGATCAGCAGTCCGGCCATGTGCGCGAAGTGGGGGTCGAGCTTTACCAGTCCATGCTGGAAGATGCCGTGAATGCGCTGAAAGCGGGCGCGCAGGGTGATGAAGACGTCGCCGACGACTGGTCACCACAGATCAACATGGGCGTCGCGGTGCTGATACCGGAAGACTATGTCGAAGACCTGTCGATCCGTTTGTCGCTTTACCGCCGCCTGTCGGAAATATCGACGAGCCAGGAGCGGGAAGGCTTCGCCGCAGAACTGATCGACCGTTTCGGTCCGCTGCCGGAGGCGACGAAACAGCTTCTGGAAGTCACAGCCATCAAGGTCCAGTGCAAGTCGTTGGGGATCGAAAAGCTCGACGCGGGCGACAAGGGGGCGGTGTTCGCCTTCCGGCAGGACACCGTGCTCGATCCGGCCCGTTTGATGGAGATCGTCCGGTCTCGGCCGAATGTGCTGCGCCTCCGGCCGGACTCCAAGCTGGTCCACTCCTTCACAGGTGGCGATGCACCTACGCGCCTTGGCCGGGTGCGGTCATTCCTGAAAGAACTGGAAGCGGCTGCCGGGCTGGTCAGCGCCTAGG
>TARA_R110002051_G_scaffold53405_3_pt1 | contig 40492 bp, 40 predicted proteins | sample TARA_R110002051 | Tara Oceans TARA_R110002051 (sample SAMEA4397023) | marine metagenome | biome: Polar Biome; feature: [MES] marine water layer (ENVO:01000295) within the mesopelagic zone...; material: water (ENVO:00002006), including particulate matter (ENVO:01000060) such as...... | reverse complement strand
GTTAGTTTGTAAGGTCGCTTCAGCCGTATCACTATCTGCTTCATTTTGGTCAACATCGGCTTGCAATGTTGCTAACGCTGTAGCGCTAGTACCACTAGTTGCTGTAATCTCAGTATCCACATACGTCTTTACCGACTTCACCGTTGGAAACTTCACATCAGAGGCACCATCCGTAGTGACATTTGTAGATTTGTTTGCTGCATCTTCTTTTAAAGCCAGACCAGCTGTGGTGGCAGTACTTAAGGTATTGACATTGGCTTGTACAGTAGCGATAGCTGTTGCGACAGCTGTCGCATTGTTTGTTATTGTAGTGGTATTTGCAACAATACCATCAGCGTTTGTTTTTGTTTGTGCATCTAAATCTTCAGTAGCCTTAACGATAGATGTTGCTGTATTAATGTAGTTGGTTGCGGTATTTGCAGTATAGGTACCATCAGTATTTAGACCTGCACCTGCTTGTGTGGTGTTTAATTCTGTTTGTAAGTCTGCAATTGCTATTATATTGTCTTCAATTAAAGCGGTGTTTTCAGAATTTAAAGCAAATAATGCAAACGGCACAAAGGTAAAGGGTTGATTGCTTATTTCATTAAAGTTAGCACACGCACCATTGGTATTTATATCGACTTTAAGATTTTTTGCATTAGCACTCCATAGGATATTTTGAAATGTATTAGCGTAACCACCTGTCTGGTTTCCGGTACCAATTATTAAATTAACCATACCAAATTCGTCTGTATTTACGCTAATGGTTTCTTGGTATTCAATGTCTAAATTTTCATCTAAAATAGAAAACTGCATGCATATATTTCTATTAGCTAAAGGGGTGTTAAATTGATTTGTACCTGGCAGTTCTTGTGCTTCAGGATTAATAATTACGGCTTGGTATGTGATACCATTAGTTTGCGCATAGCCAATTAAAGAAACACAAAGTATAAAGGCAGCTAGTATAATTCTTTTCATAATTAATTAATTTATAGGGATGTAGATTCCGAGTTGCAATTGACTTGTATTGAAGGTTGTTTTCTCGTCTGTGCGGTTAGATATATTGAAGGCTTTTGAGTAGTTATAACCTAAACTCAAACTTAATTTTTCAGAAACAGAATATGCAATCGTGGCCCCTAAAAGCGGTTGTAAAATGATTCCCGCAAATTCTTCATTATCTGTAATGTCAAAATATGAGGTATTAATAAACTGTTCGCCACTCGTAAGCGTTGCGGTGTTTACACCTCCAACAATTGAAGCTTTTATGTTATTTGATTCGTATAACTTATAACTAAGACTATTTTGAATACCTATATAATTGGTTGTCCAGGTGTAGTTATTATCTTGGTAGGTAGCAGCTGCATTAAACTGATTGTAAGTGATACTTACAGCATATGCCAGATTGTTGATATTTAAATCAAAGGCACAACCTATTTCATAAAAATTACCAGAACCACTTCTGTATGCTATTTCAGCATTAGAGTTAGGGCTTGAAAAGTCGTAGGTTGTATTGTTTTTACCTGCTTTTAGAAATACCTCCTGGGCATTAAGACTCGAAAACCCCAATACGATAAGTATTAGGAAGGTGTTTTTAATCATTGTGGTGGTTTGTTTAGTTAACTAGTAGTTTAGTGTGGTAATTTAGGTTTGTACCTTTTAATTGAATTAAGTACATCGCCGCATTTAATTCGTTAACCTCAATAATGAGGTTAGAATTTTTAATTTGAAGCATTCGATTATAAACGAGTCGGCCGTTTAAATCATAAATTTTTACATTAACAGGTAGATTTGTAATATTCCCAAAATCTATATGTAATAGATCTGTTACAGGTGTAGGATATAACTTTATGGAAGTGGTCTGCGTTGCATTTTGAGACACAAGGGTTTTCCAGTGGCTTTGCTGATAACCTTGCTGAATAATTACTGCACCAGTGGTTGTACCGGTGACAGATTGCTGACCTATAGTTTGTGTTATTTTTAAACCTGATGCCATCGAAACAGATGCGCCTTGAGCACTAATCATTTGATGTTTCATGTCTTGAGCGGAAATACTGGTTATTGAGGTAAGACTTATAAGCGCTAAAAGATGTATGTATTTCATGGTTAGATTTTTTGGGGGTGTCCAAAATTATATAAAATCCTGTGTCTTAATGTGTATGTAGACTTTTGCGTCTTACTAATTTGTATAAAATAGTAGGTCTTTATATAAAACAGTAACTGCCAAAACCTTTAATTATTTGTTTACCTTTGCTGTCATTAATTTGCTTTTACTAAGTTTCCCTCCAAAAAAAATAAAAATTAATATGTCTGATCAGTTGGGTAATTTTGTGCCAATATTTGTCGGCTTTTTAGGCCTTCTAGTTGTTATCTTTATTATATCATATTACAAGAGAAGCGCTATTTTTAATGTCTATCTTCTGCTGCTTTTTTTAATTATATCGTTTAGACTTGTTCATATTGGTGCTGTAGGTATTTATGATTTAAGTTTGTTTAACAGTTATGTTTCTTATTTAGGTCCTATCTATTTATTTGGTATTCCATTAGTCTATTTATATTTCGAATCCCTTTACGCAGACAGTCTTTATTTTAATCCAAAGCATTTGTGGCACTTAGTTTTTCCATTAGCTAATATGCTGTTAAATGGTCTTCAATTAGATGTTTTAGCTTTAAACACTCCGCTTATTGAATTTATACAAGTCTATAGTATTCTTGCGTTTATTGTTTGTTATAGTATTGCAATAATTTATTTAAGTTATAAAAATTTATGGCACAAAGCACGTAAGTCTATTGTACTTTCTAGCATTCATGAATCAAAAATGATGAACTGGGCTCTATTTCTTTTAATTATATTAGTTTTACTCTCATTTAGATTGGTTTATTCTATTTATTCAGAAATACAAGGGGATACAAGAATACTTGGTTACAATGGTGCATTATTAAAAAGTATAATATGGTTTATCGTTTTTGTTAAGATTTTAATGAGTCCAGAATTGCTTTATGGCTATCCTAAATTAAAACCGATAGGGGTAGTTGAAGACGACAAACCAATAACTAAAAGTGCGTTATGGACCGAAAATATATCTGAAATAAAAAGCACTCAAGATGCAAAGTTAAATGAGACGATTGATGTTAAAATAACATCTTATTTAAGAGATATTGAAGATTACGTTTCATTGCATCATCCTTTTAGGAATAATACATATACTATTAAAGATTTGGCAAAGGGCTTACAAGTACCCGTTAGTCATTTAGCCTATGTATTTAAATACCACTGCGAAATGTCTTTTGTCGAGTTTAGAAACCACCATAGAATAAAAGATGCTTTACATCTTATAAGTATAAATTTTTTAGACGCTCAGACTTTTGAAGCGCTTGCTGTTAAAGTTGGTTTTAGCTCTTACAATTCCTTTTTTGTATCTTTTAAAAGGTATACAGGCGCATCTCCTAAAGATTATTTACAGCATTAAAAAGGGTAAAACACCTTTGTTTTAGTTTTAAGCAAATGTGTGTTTACTATTTATAATACACCTATAGTCTGTCGTGTTGACTTTATACGTTTAGACTCAAAAATTATCAGTGCATTTTATCAGTACGTTTAGTGTTAGACTTTCATTTTAATAGGTTATAAGTTTACCAGAATATGATTAACCAAACAATGTAATACATTTTTGAAAACAAATTAATAAAGGTGTATAGTATACCAATGGTTATAGTTGTTCTAATCGTTTTTATAGTCTATAGGCTAATTATTGTCTTTCAAGCGCTCTATGTGCCACAATTTAAAAAACCCTTACAAACACCTCTGTATGTAAAGACCAATACATTAAATACGTCTCAACGTTCACTATTAAAAAACAACTATTTTTATTACAGCAAATTATCTCTAAACCAACAGCGTTATTTTGAGCATAGGGTGGCTAGTTTTATAGGTAGTAAATCTTATGTAGGTAGAGATGGCGTTGTTATAGATGATAAAAAGAAAGTGCTAATTGTCGCTACAGCAGTAATGCGAACATTTGGCTTTACATCCTATAAGTGTTTGATTGTGTTTGTGATCTTTTGTATTACATCAAGCTTGCTTGAATTTGTAAATACGATTTTCTGTTTTCAAACGCGTAACGCATTCTGAAAAGTTGTATTGCTCTAGTTTTGAATTATTGTATAAACTAAAATTAGGAATAGGCCGGTTAACGCATAATAGGTTGTTTTATAAGTAAGTTCTTTGTTTTTAGACATAAGATCGTGTTTTTAGATGTATGGTTATACTTAATTTAGCTTCACTGCATTGCAAGTCGGCTACGTTTTTTCAATATATAGGTTTATGGTAACTTCATTCGCCTTAAAATAGTAACTACGTTTAGGTTTAGTGGCTGTAACGCTAAAATATTGGGTGGGGCGATAATTGGTAATATGCAGGTTTGTGTTTACCAGCAAATTTATTTCATTTAAATGTATAAATAAAAAACAATAAACTAGTTTTAGTGTTAACAAAATAGGTAATCAGTAATTTTTTAGGATTAATGGTGTCATTAGTTGATTTTTTTAAAGCTGATGTTCACATTAAAAAAAACAGTATTTAAACTATAGCATCACACTCAGCGTATGCTTAACTTTAATTTTGCCGGTTATTAGTTTAAAGGTTTATGATACGTAAATAAAGTGTTATTTTTAAACATTGATAATAGCAAAATATGAAAAGAATATTAGTTACTGGAGGCGCAGGTTTTGTTGGGTCTCACTTATGCGAAAGACTTCTTAAAGAAGGTAATGAAGTGATTTGTTTAGACAACTATTTTACGGGTGCTAAGCGTAATATTGAGCATCTAATGGATCATCATTATTTCGAGTTGGTGCGACACGATGTTACTAATCCGTATATGGCAGAGGTCGATGAAATCTATAACTTAGCGTGTCCGGCATCACCAGTACATTACCAGTATAATCCTATAAAAACAATTAAGACCTCTGTTATGGGAGCCATTAATATGCTAGGATTGGCAAAACGTGTTGGTGCAAAAATATTACAAGCATCTACCAGTGAGGTTTACGGTGATCCGCATGTGCATCCTCAAGTAGAGTCGTATTGGGGTAATGTAAACCCCATAGGTTTACGCTCTTGTTATGATGAAGGTAAGCGCTGTGCCGAAACACTGTTTATGGATTACCACACCCAAAATAAAGTGAAAATTAAAATTATTAGAATTTTTAATACGTACGGCCCCAATATGCACCCGCAAGATGGTCGTGTGGTTTCTAATTTTATTGTACAAGCTTTAAATGGTGATGCAATTACCATTTTTGGTGACGGTACACAAACGCGGAGTTTTCAGTATGTAGACGATTTAGTAGAAGGTACACATCGAATGATGCAAAGTAGAGATGGGTTTGCAGGCCCTGTTAATATAGGTAATCCAACAGAGTTTACCATGTTAGAGCTGGCAAAAGAGGTGATAGACCTTACAGGTTCTAAATCTAAACTAACGTATTTGCCACTACCTCAAGATGACCCTATGCAGCGTAAACCAGATATCTCTTTAGCAAAAAAAGAATTACATAACTGGGAACCAAAAGTACAATTAAGAGAAGGCTTAGGGCATACTATTAGTTATTTTGATAATTTATTAAAGCAACACTAGTGTGTTAAGCTATTGCTATATTGAATAAAAAAAGGTCTCAATTTAAAATTGAGACCTTTTTTTTAAATAATACGTTGCGAATTTACAAAGCAAATATTAATTGTAAATGTGTTTGAAAGTGGTTAGTTTCGAAGCCACTGTCTTTAGAGTCTAATGCAAATTTTGCAATAGTTTGTGCTCTTATACCAAATGTTTTTCTTCTGTTTAACCAAAAAAGAACACCACCACCTATGTTAGCAGAAATATTAGTATTGTTAATGTGGAAGAAACCAACACCAGCATTACCGTAAAAGTCTATCCAATCTGCTTTAGGAAAAATATGCTTACCAAAGTAGTATTTTAAATGCGTATCAAAAGAGGTGTATGTAAAGTCTTCTGTAAGAACAGCTCCATCAATTTTATCACCTTCTGCAAAAACATTCATTGTAAAGGCTTGTTCAATAGCTAAATCTTCTGTCCAGCTTAATTCAACAGCTAAAGATAGCGGTAAACTTTTAGCCCAGTCGCCAGGATTGTTTATTGGTGATTGCGCACCATTACTATTAATGGCGTTTAAGCCAATACTGGCAAACCATTCATTATTATTGTTTTGCGCATTTGTTGTTAGGGCTAACAACAAAAATGCAGATGCTAAAATCAATTTTTTCATAAAAAAAATATTTAAGGTTAAGCGCCAAAGGTAATCTTTATACGGTATATAACAAAAGCTTAAATTAAGTTAGTAAAAGGTTTTAGCTTTTATGTTTAGTGTGTTATTTGGTCAACGCTTTAATTATGCGCGCTCTATCGTTCCAAACCGCTTTTCTGTATTTGGTATTATAACCAAACATATAAACCCTATGCAACAAGACCTTTGTAAAGCTTAAGGTCTTAATACCTTTATAATGTATAACGTATAGTAATCTGTACTTAAGTCTTACAAGATAAAATGTGTTAACTAGCGTCGGTTTTAGAGTAATGGCTTCGTGTAAGGAGCTAAAAAAGAGATTAAGTTTTTTTAAATAGCTTTTAAAAGGTGTCTTGTTAAATGTCTGTTTTAAATGTGCTGTGTTAATTTTTGGAAGTAATACTATAGTATCATAGGCTGCTCTAAAATTTATAGTATGGTATAATTTACCAAAATCATTTACCTCATAATTTAGAATATTATGCATTAATAAATGCGTGTTAGAGGGAATATTAATATCAAAATTTTGGTTTTTGTGTTTTAATATATGTTCAGCACTGAGTGCGTCTAGTTGATACGTCATAAATAATTTTAAATGCAATTCTACCGCACCAATATGATCTTTTGAGATGAGTCGTGGTAGGTGTTTGTGTTCAAAAAAATCAGTACCTAATGTGGTTTTAACGCCTGTGTAACCTTGCTTTTCTAATAATGCATAGGCTTCATTTAGCCGCGTTTTTTCTATCAGAATATCAATATCTCCAATCATACGTTCAGCGTTATCCTCAAAGTAATTGGTGGCACATAAGGCAGTACCTTTTAAAAACACATGATCAATCTTATGAGTGGTTAGAAGTTGAGATAGATCAAGAGCTTGTTTAAGTATGGCTTTATTCCTATTTCTGTTTATGCTGGTAATCGCTTTTAAATAGTCTTGAAGCTCTTGTGGTAAATAAGATATAACATGTTTAGATTTAAGTCTACAATATAAGGCTGGTAACACCAAGTGTTTACTGCCTTCTACAACAACACTGTCCCAATCTATAGCCTCTGTTTTTAGTTTTAGCGTTAGTGTATCTATTGTCGTGTCATTAACATTTAATATATCAGCAATAAGTTGATACGTGTGCACTAAATTTGCCATTGTAATATGGTGTTACAGTAGGGTTTCTTTATTTTTAAGAAACACAGATTCAACTTCTTTTAATACACTTTTGGTATCACTATAGGTGAGCTCGTATAATTCTAAAGTTTGTAGCCAGTCTAAAAATTGCTTAGCATGTTTAGGGTTTGGTGATAACCACGAGTCTGGTATAAGCGTTTCTAATACTTTAGCAATAGTAAGTGTTTTAAGTATGGTATCTGCGCCTTTTTGATAATTAACCAATATAATTTGTCGGCAAGGGTAATGCATCTTTTTTAAGTGTGCCGGTGCTACATATTTAATTAAACCTTTCGATTTATGTAATTGAATAGTCGGTAGTGAATTAAATACTTTAATCATGGGCTCTAACACATTAAAAGCACCATGTTTTATTGAAATAGCCGAAGGGTTAATGTGGATGTTAGCTGTTTTTGATGATAATGGTGAAACATCATCTGCTACCAGTTGGTAACCATTAGCCGCTAAAATTGCACAAAGTGTACTTTTGCCTTTGCCAGATTGGCCTATAAAAAGTATAGAAGAGTTGCTATCAGTTATAGTAGAGCCATGAAACGTCCCTATCCAATCGGTTTCTTCAGCATCATGAATATAGCCTAGAAGGTGAGTTATAAATTTACCTTGAAGCTTGTGGTACTCTTGTTTAGGGTAGCTCACAACACATTTTTCATCTTTAAACAGGTAAATACGATCACCAGCTGTATAAATATCAAAAATAATAGCAATAGCTTCTTTACTTTGCGTTTCAAGATAGGCTAAAGCCGGATGAATTATGTTCTGTACAGCAGTTGCGTTAAAATAAATTTGAAACGTTTTGCCGTTGTAGGTGTAGTATTTTGTAGAGACACGCTTGGCGTAATTTAAATTTACGGGTGTATCTTCAGTTCTGATATTTGGAATATTACAACCCTTAAGGTAGGTCGTTAATGTTTGGGTGAGTGCTTTTTTTGTTGTGTTTACCTCTTCTAAATCTATACCTTCAAAAAAGGTGTCTAAAGTGTTACATTCTAAATAGCGCTCTAATATATTTTTAAAATTTAAATCTACAACGCTATAGCTATTAGATATAGCATACCATAACAAGAAGTAATCACCAAACGGATATTGGTATGTTGGTGCAAGTTGGTTATTCAATGTATAGCAGTAATGTTATTAGCTAGGGAAGGCTTCTCCACCCGGATTTGGTGGTGATTGTGCTTGCGCCTTTTGCGGGTTTAAAATTAAAAATGTACCAACAGCTGTTAGTGCTGCATATTTACCCATTTTTTTTAAAGCGTCTTTACGTGTAATTTTATCTAAGTTATTGTCTTTCTTCATGGTGAGTAGTCCTAAATACTAAATCTTATCTCAAAAATAATAAATTATTCCATTTAAAAAAGGAAAACCTAATAACCTTTAATTTAAAATAATTTTTTGGGTTATATTTTGATTAGTACTATCTGTTAATTTAATGATATAGATACCAGTACTCAGATTATTTAGGTTGATTTTTTGTAATCTTTTATTAGTATCTAATACATAAGATACAACCAAACGCCCTTGTATATCGTAAATGCGACTAGTTGTTTGTGTTTTTAATTCCCCTGAAATTAAAACAGTTCTATCGTTTTGGTTTGTGTAAATATTTAGATTGTTTAGTGAGTTATCAACGACGCCTAAGACGTTGTTTGTAAAGTGTAAGAAGAAACGTCCTGTGCCATTTAAATCGGTGCTAGGTGTTACTACGTAAGTAGCACTATTAAGTAATGTATAGGTGTTAGTAACATTGTCTTCTAAATACACCCCACTATAATTTACAAAAAAAATAAAAACTTAGTTAAAAACTTGTTGACAACGTTTATTAAATTTCCTTTTTATTTCAATCCTTTACACTTTTCTTTGTTGAAGTTGTAAAGGCACTAGTATTCAGTGTACTGCAGCAAAATATGTATTAATTTTTAAATTGTTTTAGTGCCCATGGCAGTGAAATTTAAGGCGCAAGCCAAACGAAACCCTCAGGACATTACATTACCTGAGAAGTACTACGCAGCAGCGATAGCTGATGGCGAAGTAGATTTAGACATGCTCGCAGAGCAAATTGCGTACGAGTGTACGGTAACCGAGTCCGATTGTTATGCCGTGTTGCTCTCATTAGAGCGTAACATTATACGGTCTTTAAATGCGGGTCGTATTGTAAAACTTGGACGTTTAGGTAATTTTCAGGTTGGTCTTAGCTCAGAAGGCGTAGACACTGAAGCGGAAGTTAATGCCAGTTTAATTACAAAATCGCGTATTTTGTTTAGACCTGGCAGACGTTTACGTCAGTTACTTATAACCCTAAGTTACAGAAGAGCGAGTTAGGATCCGTTTTTATTTAGCCTAGAGCTATCTTGGCCTTGAGTGTTTCTTACCACTCAGGGCCTTTTTTTTACAACACACTAGTCATTCTAGTAAAGCGCAACGCTGATGCGTCTCACGTTAACACCCACACCAAAAAAAAAGTTGCGCAACGGCCTTTCAAAAGTACAGCACCTTCCACACCAAAGTTCAGCATCTCCATACTAAAAGTTCCGCGTCTTTTGTCGCAAAGGCCAGCACCTTTTAGACGTATACCATGGCCAGTATTCGGTAAAAGTATGATTTATAGGTTTCGGCCTGAGCTTATTTTACGTAAAAAATGAACGGAAACGAAGGATTACCCAAATATATTGAAGCACAAAGCCTATTGGCTCCATTGTTTTTTACTCTATTTTTTAAACGCTTATCGTGTTACAAAAGCTTTGTTTTTGTGTTGAAGTGATAAAAATTTTTAGTAAAATTAATTTAAGCCTTGATTTTTTAATCTTTTTTGGTCAATGCAAAACGTATTACATAGTAGACGAAGCTTCCTTATTGCTTAATAAAAACACCAAGTTGTCCTAGCGATAGCAATCTCAAAAAAAACATAAAAAAAGCCTAAAAAGCGAGTTAGGATCCCTGTTTTTTTAGGCTAAAGCTATCTTGGCCTTGAGCGTTTCTTACCCGCACAAATCGATAGATTACGCTGCAAAAATACAATTTTTTTTTAATGCTATACGTATGTTGTATTACAGCTATTTATTTAAAACGTTTTTTATCACTACAATACGTGGTGCTCAGTTGATATGCGTTGCTAATAACTTGGTAAATAAAAGCTACAATTTATGATGTCATTGTATGAGGCATTTCTAAATTTTAGTGGCTTTACGATTAAGTTTTTTTTTAATTTTGAAGTCTAAAAGAACTGTTCTCCATATAAATTCCCCTTATTTTTAAGTGTTAAATTATAACTATTGAGGCGTCTGTAATCTCTCTTTTTAAGGTGTTTTATGTTAAAAAAAAAGGTATAAAAAAAGCTCAAAAATGACCAACGGCTAGTTACATGTTATTCTTTTTTTAGCATAGTTGGTAGAAGTCTTGTTCTGTCAATTAGTACAGATTTATATAAAAACTTAATATGTTTTTGGTTTTTACTGTTAAAAGATGTTTTGATTTTGAATTCTAAAACATCGGTTCTCGATATAAATTCTTCGCATTTTCAATCGTGAAATTTACGTGTACTGACGTGCTTTTTTCTTAAGATGGTGTAGAACATGTAAAAAGATACCTAACAGTATAGAGATTTTTTTAGTGACTCATTTGGAATGACACGTGTTTTTTTTGAAAATTTATCTTTTTGGCTACTAAAATCAATCTAAATATGAATTGAACTCAGGTTCTAGAAACATACTTAAAGAACACTTATTAAGTATAAATTTAGAACAAATCAAAATTTGCTGTGTAATGCTCTACATATGATATGGTATTCAGAAAGGATCTTCTATTCTATAATCGGCTGTTTTTTTTGTCTCAATACAATGTCAAAAACTTCATGTTGTAGCTGCAATCAAAATATATGTTAATTAAAAAACGCACAACAATTTTTAATTCAGTGTTTTACAATAAAATTAGATTAGTGTGTTCAATTTGATCTGTTTGGATACAGCTTTTTATTTATTTTTATATTCCATTAAAATAGTACTTTTTGATAGTCCTACCTTTGTTACTCTATGTGCTATTTATTTGATGGCATTAAAATGAAACAGAACAAGTATTTAATTTGCCAGGTATGGTGAGGTGTTTATTTGAAGCTGTGAAGCCGCTAGTGGTTAGAGTAGATAAAATTATAGCGGTGACATTATATACTTAATATAAGACTAATTTAATGGATAATAATTTAAATCCAGGCGATTCAACACCTTTGCTTGGTATTAATAAGAAAGAAACCATACTATTTACACAAGGAAAGAAGTGCACTGCTCAATTAAAAAAAAACACTTAAAATCTCCCCTAAAGTTTTACTACCCATTAGAAAAATTATTTTCAGCAGGTATATAATGATGGTATTAAACTACCTGAAGTTGTTTTAAATTTAAGAATGCGTAGTATTTATTCCAGTTAAGGCTAATGTGTATAATACTCACTAAAGTGTATTGCGTTTTTAATTAAAGGATTACCTATGATTAGTGCTAATGATGATGTAAATTTTAGTTCACGTAAAAAAGCAACTTTAGTTAAGTATTTTTCTATAGTTAACAGTGAAACTAATAGCGTTGGATTAAATAAGTGTTTTTTAATAAATCAATGTTAATTAGTATCTTTAAAATTTTAACACTAAAACTACCGATGGTAGTCGAGAAAAAATAAATATGAAAGTAGGAATTATCTTTTCAACCTTTGATTTGTTTCATGCCAGGTATGTGAAACTGATGCAGAAAGACCAATATTTGAAATAAGGTGTATATTATATTACTAAAAATTTTTAATAATTTATGTTTTTAATAAAACTAAAAAATAATAAAACATTTACTTGCGATAAAGACACAACAATTTTTGAAGCAGCTAAAAATAATAATATAATTTTAGAGCATAGTTGTGTGTCTTCAAGATGTAGAAGCTGTGTTGTTAAAGTTCTCTCTGGAAACACCATTAATAAGGAAGAAGAACTAGTTTTAACTGAAGAAGATAAGAAAAACAATTTTGTGCTTTCCTGTAATGCGAAACCCCTTAGTAATATTGAATTAGACATAGAGGACTTAGGTGAAATTACACTTTTCGAGAAGAAAATTATTCCTTCAAAAATTAGCGTGATTGAAAAATTAACAGATGATGTTATGAAAATAGTTTTAAGATTACCACCTAATTCAAATTTTAATTTTAATTCTGGACAGTACGTCAACATTATCAAAGGAAATATAACTAGAAGTTATTCAATTGCTAACAGTTCAGATCATAAAAATCAACTAGAGTTTTTTATTAAAAATTACGAAAATGGTCTCATGAGTGCGTATTTTTTCAAAGAAGCAAAAATTAATGATCTATTGAGACTAGAAGGACCAATAGGTACTTTTTTTCTTAGAGATTCAAGTTTCAAAAATATTGTTTTTTTAGCTACAGGAACAGGAATCGCTCCAATTAAATCAATTCTAGAAGGATTAGATAAATCACATGAACAATATCAAAATAAGAATTTCTGGGTAATTATTGGAGCAAGATATCAAGATAATTTATTTTGGGAGCCAAATCTTAAAAATTTACATGTTAAATACATACCAGTACTTTCCAGACCTGAGAATGATTGGAATGGCGAAAAGGGTTATGTTCAAGATATCGTATTAAAACAGCAAATTGATTTAGAAAACACACAGGTATATGCTTGTGGCTCTAATGATATGATAAATTCAGCAAAAGAATTATTTTTTAAAAATAATTTAAAAGAAAATAATTTCTTTTCAGATGCATTTGTTCAAACTAATTAATAATACATGAAAGCAGTAATTTTAGCAGGTGGTTTAGGAACAAGGTTAAGCGAAGAAACAGTTTCTAGGCCAAAACCAATGGTAGAAATCGGCGGAAAACCAATCTTATGGCATATTTTAAAAATATATTCTCATTATGGTATTAATGATTTTATTATTTGTTGTGGTTATAAAGGGTATGTAATTAAAGAATATTTCGCAAATTATTTTTTACATCAGTCAGATGTTACTTTTAATATGCAAGAGAATAAAATGATCGTTCATGAGGAAAGGGCAGAACCTTGGATAATAACTTTAGTAGATACTGGCGACAATTCTATGACTGGTGGAAGATTGAAGCGAGTACTTCCTTATTTAAAAGACGAAGAAGCTTTTTGCTTTACTTACGGCGATGGTGTTGCAGATATAAATATTGCTGAATTAGTTAAGTTTCACAAGTCACATGGAAAACAGGCAACTTTAACAGCAACCTATCCTCCAGGAAGATTTGGAGCTTTAAATATTGAAGATAATCAAGTTAAAAAATTTGAAGAGAAGCCTAAGGGTGATGGTGCTTTAATTAATGGGGGCTTTTTTGTTTTATCACCAGAAGTTATAGATAGAATAGTTGATGATAGTACAACTTGGGAACAAGAACCTTTAAAAGGTTTAGCGAAAGACGGTGAACTAATGTCTTTTAAACATGAAGGTTTTTGGCAACCAATGGACACTTTAAGAGATAAAATGAAATTAGAAGAATTATTAGAAAATAATAAAGCACCTTGGAAAGTATGGAATTAAATAAAGGTGACGTAAACAAAGATTTCTGGAAATTAAAGAAGGTTTTTTTAACTGGCCATACAGGTTTCAAAGGTTCTTGGACTTCTCTTTGGTTGCAATCTATGGGCGCAATTGTAAAAGGATATTCTTTAGAACCAAATACAAACCCCAATCTTTTTACAGCAGCAAATGTTTCTGATAAAATGCATTCTGAAATAGGCGATATTAGAGATTTAAAGAAGATTTCTAAGTCAATGTTAGATTTCAATCCAGATGTTTTAATACATATGGCAGCACAACCTTTGGTAAGATTATCTTATCAAGAGCCTGTAGATACTTACACAACTAATGTAATAGGAACTGTAAATGTTCTAGAAGCAGCTAGAAGTTGTTCTAATTTAAAAGCAATAGTATCTGTAACAACAGATAAATGTTATGAAAACAATGAATGGGAATGGGGTTATAGAGAAAATGAGCCTATGGGTGGACATGACCCATATAGTAGCAGTAAAGGCTGTGCAGAACTAGTAACGACTGCCTACAGGCGTTCTTTTTTTAGTACAGAGAATTCAGCATCTTTGGCCTCTGCAAGAGCAGGAAATGTTATTGGTGGAGGTGATTGGGCTGTTGATAGATTAATTCCAGATATTTTAAATGCATTTGAAAATTCAAAATCTGTAATTATTAGAAATCCTCTATCCACAAGACCTTGGCAACATGTTCTAGAGCCGATATCTGGTTATCTAGTTTTAGCGCAAGAATTATATATAAATGGAGATGATTATGCTGATGGTTGGAATTTTGGCCCAAGAGATGAGGATTGTAAACCTGTAAGCTGGATTTTAGATAAAATGACAACTGCTTGGGGGGAAGGTGCAAAATGGGAATTAGATAAAAATAACAACCCTCATGAAGCAGGATTTCTAAAATTAGATTGCTCTAAAGCAGCGAATAAATTAAAATGGCAACCAAAATGGGGTTTAAATGAAACTATTAAATTAATAATAGATTGGCATCAACTTTATATAAATGGGGGAGATGTAAAAGAACAGTGTTTAAAAGAAATTAAAAAATATTCAAATTAATGTCAACTCAAAATAAATTAGAAGCTTTAAGAGAAGAAATTGCTAGTTTAGTATCTAAATATGCAAAAGAACAATACAAACCAATACCTTTTGTTGGTGGAGAAACTGTAATTCCACCATCTGGCAAATTAATAGGTGAAGAAGAATTACAAAATATGGTAGCCGCTTCTTTAGACGGATGGTTGACTACAGGGAGATTTAATACTCTTTTTGAAAAAGGTCTTGCTGAATTTTTAGGAGTAAAATATTGTTTGTCTGTAAATTCGGGGTCTTCAGCTAATTTAGTTGCGTTTAGTACTTTAACTTCACATAAACTTGGTGATAGAGCAATAAAAAAAGGTGATGAAGTCATCGGTGTTGCTGCAGGTTTTCCTACTACAGTTAATCCAATTATTCAGTTTGGAGCTGTCCCTGTTTTTGTGGATGTTGATATTCAAACACACAATATCAATGTAGATTTAATAGAGGCTGCAATTACTTCTAAAACGAAGGCTATTATGCTAGCTCATGCTTTAGGAAATCCTTTTAATGTAGCTAGAGTAAAAGAGATTTGTGATAAACATAATCTATGGTTAATTGAAGATACTTGTGATGCTTTAGGAGCTGAATTTAATAGACAGAAATGTGGAACTTTTGGAGATATAGGTACCTTAAGTTTTTATCCTGCCCACCATATGACTATGGGTGAAGGTGGAGCTGTTTTTATGAATAATCCTGAATTAAAAGTAATAGCAGAGTCATTTAGAGATTGGGGAAGGGATTGCTATTGTCCTCCAGGTTGTGACAATACTTGTGGTTGCAGGTTTGAGCAAAAACATGGCGATTTACCATATGGGTACGATCACAAATATGTGTATTCTCACTCAGGTTATAACCTGAAAATTACGGATATGCAAGCTGCATGTGGTCTTGCTCAGTTAGGGAAATTAGAATATTTCATAGAAAAAAGACGAAGTAATTATGCTTATTTGAGAAACAAATTAGAATCTTTAACAGATTTCATCCATTTACCAGTTCCAACTCCAAATAGTAACCCTTCATGGTTTGGATTTCCAATTACTTTAAAAGATGATTGTGGTGTTTCAAGAGTTGATGTTACTAAATTTTTAGACAGTCACAAAATTGGTTCTCGATTACTTTTTGCAGGGAACTTATTAAAACAACCCTATTTTAAAGATGTTGAGTACAGAGTGGTAGGTGATTTAACACATACAGAAAAAACAATGAATGATACTTTTTGGATAGGAGTTCAACCAGCATTAGATGAAGTTCATTTTGATTTTGTTGCTGAAAAAATGGAAGAATTATTTGGTTTAAATTTTTAAGAATTTGAAGAAGACGGTATTAATAACAGGGATTAATGGCTTCTTAGGGAGCCATTTAGCGAAACACTTAAAATCAAATTTTGAGGTTATTGGATTGGAGTATTCTTTAGAAAATCTTCATAGAATAGCGTCTGAAAATTTTAAAGTGTATTCAACAAATGACACTATTTTAGAAACTATTTTTAAAGAAAATGAGTTTTATGCCGTTATTCACGTTGCTACCTTATATAAAAGACAGTATGAGCCAATATTTAATTTATTAAATACTAATATAAATTTACCTGTACAGTTGTTAGAATTGTCAGGAAAATACGATGTAAATCTATTTCTAAATACAGATAGTTTTTTTAACAATCCGTCATATTCGTATTCGTATCTATCGGATTATACTTTGTCTAAAAAACATGCTTTAGAGTGGATCAAGCTTTTATCAAGTTCATCTAAATGTAAAGTAGCCAATATGAAGGTTTTTCATATGTTTGGGGAACATGATGCTCCCATCAAATTTATTCCTTTTTTGATTGACAAAATTAAAAATAATGAACCAATTTTAGATTTGAGCCCTGGAACTCAAACTAGAGACTTTATTTACATAAAAGATGTGGTAACCTCTTTTGAATGCATTCTTAATTCCTTTTCTGTATTAAAAGAATATCAAGAATTTGAAGTGGGTACAGGTGTAAGTTATACAGTTAAAGAGTTAGCTTTACTAATTAAAGAAATAACGAATTCAAAAACCCAACTAAATTTTGGAGGAATCCCTTTTAGAAAGGGAGAAATAATGGAATCTGAAAGCAACATTTTTTCATTAAAAGACTTAGGGTGGGAGCCTTCATTTAATTTACAGAGTGCTTTAAAAAACTGTATCAATAATGTCTAAAGATTTGTACGTTTATAGTGGTATTGAACCTGGAAAAAAAGGAGCTGGTAACTTCGTGTTATTTTTTCTTAATAAACTAAAAAGCAATAACATCCATTTTAAACTTCTGTACAATCAGACTCCCGACGGAAAGTTTGTAAAACTTTTAAAAAAATTAGGCTTAATTACTTTTTTTAAACCTTTTTTTTATAAAATTATTCAAATATTTCCAAAATCAAAAATAGAAAACGTTGAAGTAATTTTATTTCACCCTCAATCAATTGGCTTAGATATTGTTAAAAACATAATCAAAAAAAATAAAGTTTAAAAGAAGAGACCTTTAATATTAAATTCAATTAAAGAATAATGAAGCCAAATTATTTTGATGGTATATCAATTATTATCCCAAGTTATAATAGAGAAAAGCAATTGTGTAGATTGTTAGATAGTATCTTCAAAGAAGATATTTCTGATATATATGAAATTGTTGTTGTAGATAATAGTTCTGATTATGATATCTATGAAATATTGAGTAAATATTCCTCGCAAAAATTTAGAGTTGTTAGGAATTCATTTAATATTAAGATGGCTACTAATATGGTGAATACTTTTTTACACTGTAAAACTAAATGGATGTGGTTAATTTCAGATGATGATGTTATTTGTGAAAATTCCATAAAAAAAATTAGTAATACTCTACCAAAAAATTTAAATGCGGCATATTTAAAGTTTTCAACAGAGGGGACTTGTTCATATGGTATAGAAAAAAATAGAGAAGTAGAAGGTTTAGAAAAATTTATTGACTACTATTTAGAAGATAAAAATATTAGACGTGGTAATTTGGTATTTGTATCAAATGGCGTATTTAATTTGGAAATTTTACATCCCTATTTGGGTAATGCTTTTGAATTTTCATACACTTATATTGGATTTTTAATACCAGTCTTTTTTGCTCTTAACTCAGGTTCCTCAATTGTGTTTAGTAATGAGGTGATAATTAAATATTTATCCCCTGAGAATGAAAATTGGTCTTTTGCTACTGTTGGATTAGGTTTGTCTACTTTATCTCATTTGCCTTTAGAATTGAATAACAACTATTTAAAGAAGTTTTTGAATATCACTATGGCTGTAACCTTTGAGAAGTTGTTCAAATATTTACTATTTAATAAGGTAAATATGCCTCGACAAACATACAAAAGAATCTATCTAAATAGTTATATATTTTATTTAACTCCAATTGAAAAAATATTAAGTAAATTCTGCTATTTATTATTAAGTTATCCGAGGATAGGGAGGGTTTTATATCCTCATTTTCTAAAAATTATAAACATATTAAAATAATTATTTAGAAAATTCATCTAATTTTTTTATAATATATATATATTACTCGCTGAGGTGTTGTTAAGCTTAAGTATTTATCATATATATAATCTCAATATTCAAAAATGAACATCTTTCATTATGTCACACAAAATATAAATTCGGGATCAGCCAGATCTTCGATTGTGAAAAAAAATATACTTGGGTCATTGTTTGTAAAAGGTATAGGAATGTCTACATCATTTATATTAGTGCCAATAACTTTAAATATGTTGAGTGTTGAAAAATATGGTATTTGGATTACACTTTTTTCAATTGTAACATGGTTTAATATTATGGATATTGGCTTAGGAAATGGTTTTAGAAACAAATTTGCAGAAGCAATAGCGTTAGGAAAAGATAAAAGGGCACGGCATTTAGTTGAAACTTTATATGGTTCTACAAGCCTTATTGCTATTGTTGTTTTTGTGATTTATTTTATAATACATCCATCTGTAAATTGGTTCAAAATATTGAATCTACCGACTACTTTCGATGAAGATATATCTTTAATAATTTTAATGGTTTTTGGATTATTTTCTATACAGTTAGTATTAAAAAACATTACCTCTATACTTCTTGCCGTTCAAAAAACTGCGTTAAGTAATTTGATTAATCTTTTAATTAATTTATTATCGTTGACAATAATATTATTATTAGGAAGACATAATTTAGCGTCTTTGTATTCGATAGCATTAATTTTTATGTTGTCACCTATAGTAATTTATAGTTTTGCGACTGTTATTTTACTTAAAAAACAACTATTTAAATATCAACCGCGTAGTTTTAAAATAAATAAAGAGCATTTTAAGAGTATGATGGGATTGGGTGTTAAGTTTTTTTTTATTCAAATAACAACAATAATTATGTTTACTTCTGGGAATTTTATAGTTGCTAATCTTTTTGGACCAAAAGAAGTAACTCCCTATAATATTTCATACACTCTTTTTGCTTCTGTTATAGGTGTTTTTAATATTTTTATTATCCCTTTTTGGAGCGCATATACAGAGGCCTTTTCTAAAGGAGATTATTTATGGATTAAGAACTCCTTGAAGAAATTAAGTAAGTTATGGCTCTTATTTTTGATATTTATTATCGCTTTATTAATTTTCTCGCCGTTTATATTTGAAATTTGGATCGGTAATGAAGTCAAAGTTCCATTTATTTTATCGGCAACATTTGCATTATATGCTGCACTTTTATCATGGACAGGTATGTTCTCTAAATTTTTAAATGGTGTTGGCAAAATAAAAATACAACTGTATATAACAATTTTTCAGTGTTTAACTAACATACCGTTGGCAATTTTTCTTGCTAAATATTTAGGATTGGGTTTAAGCGGAGTTATATTAGCAACAAATCTAAATTTATTCATAGCTGCCATAATTTTACCTATCCAGGTATACAAAATAAGTAACCAGAAAGCTCAAGGTATCTGGTTTAAATAAGAATTTTATTAAAACATAAAACTATGAAGTTTTTTTTAAAATTGATATATTTTTCTAGAAATATCACTATTGGATTATCAAATAAAGTAGTAAATAAAATTAATATCTACATAGAAAATGTTTCAATTAAAAACTATAAAATTAAAGGTAAAATAAAAATTTATAATCAAGGAAATATCTCTATTGGAGAAAATTTCAAAGCCAATTCAGGAAAGAATTATAATCCTATAGGAGGCGATACTATTTTGCGCTTAATCTGCCATGAAAACGCCAAGTTAATCTTAGGCAGTAATGTTGGAATATCAAACACTACCATTGTCTGTTCAACAGGCATTATCATTGAAGATAATGTACTAATAGGTGGAGGATGTAAAATATGGGATACTGATTTTCATTCTTTAGATTATAAAATTAGAGGAACAAAAGGCGATAGGTTTAATAATAAAAGAGAATCTATAAAAATTAAAAAAAATGCATTCATTGGTGGAGGAAGCACAATTTTAAAGGGAGTAACAATAGGTGAAAAATCTATAATTGCTACTGGTAGTATTGTTGTAAAATCTGTTCCTGATGGAGAAGTTTGGGGAGGGAACCCAGCAAAATTTATTAAGAAACAAATTCTCTAACTAATGGTACAAGCAATTCAAATAATTGGCGTTTTGTTAATGCTTTTTCAAATAAAAAATTTTTGGCTACTTAGTCCAATGTGGTTTGTAATATTACTGAGTACAAATTTTTTCGGTTTACTTTCTAAATATTTTTTTTTTATAGGTACATATAACCTTACGCCGCAAATTTCAATAATACTTTTATTTTTTCAGGTAATCATTATATTGTTTAAACAAAAAAAGATTAAAAAAAATTTAATTCCAAACTTTTCGTCACTTGTTACATTAATTAGTCTTTTTTTTATCATTCAAACTATATCATTAATTAATACCTTTATAAGTGGTTATAATCCCTTAGAAAGTTTCTTGTTTCCTTATTTAGAATTTATTCCTTATATCTTTATTCCGCTTCTTTATTTAATATTTAGAAAATTGGATTCAAAATTAGTTTACAAAACTTGGAAACTGATTCTAGATTTAACAATTCTTAACACCATTATTTATGTTTTAAATAGTTTGGGGATTCTTAATTTCTATGGTGAAGGAGTCTTTATTAAAATTATTGACACCGATTTAGAGAGAACCTTGCAGGGTTTTCCGGTCTTTATATTCTTTTTACTTATAGAGAATTATCTTTCGCTTAGAAAAAAAGTAACATTTAAAAATAGTATGATCCTTTTTTTAATTTTTCTGGCAATACTTTTATCACTCACAAGAAGTTTACTTTTGGTTTTTTTATTTATCACTCTCTTTTCTGAGATTATATATTTAAAATCATCAAATATTAAAATAATAATAAAACAAATCTCATTAGGCTTTATTGCTTTAATGATTCTGACATTAATTGCCCCTTCTTATTTTAATGCTTTTACAAGTCGAATTTTGGAAGTGACCGAATCAAAAGCAATATTTAACGTTAACAATGTTTCATCAAGAAGTGAAGCTTTTTGGGAACGTTTTGACAAAACAAATGAAATTGGGCCTTTATTTGGAATAGGTTTTGTCTATAAAAATGATGCTCACAAGTTGCGTTTAAAACAAAATTCTGAAACTTTAATTCATCCAGACATATTTTGGCCAAATTTATATAGCTCCACCGGAATTCTAGGGAGTATCGTTTTCCTTTTTATGGTTATATCAATTATGAAAGTATTTTGGAAAAGGGCGAAAAACTATCAGAATTCACATGTATTCTTATTATATATGTTTTATGTTTTAATTTTGACTTTCACTTCGGGTGGAATATTATATAAAGGGTCTACAATATTTGCAATTTCTATTTCATTTGGTTTATTCTTCCTGAATGAAGATTATTTTAGAATATCAAGAAGGATTGTAGGATTCCCTAAAAAGGGGAAGCCTACAGGATGATTTTATTAAAAAAGATTTTTCTTGAAAATTCTACGCAAAAAAATAATCAAATAATAATGAAAGGTAAAAAAATAAAAAAAATTGGCGTAATAACATCTGAACTTAACCTAAATCACTTATCATACTATCATGCTTTATCTCATTTGTTTGACAGACATGAGGTGACATTTTATTCTTATAGAGCGGTTAAAGATTCTATGAATTGTAAAGTTAATAATTGGATATTGAGAAGGGAAAAAGAATCCTCAATAAACTATTTTTTTAGAATTAGGAAGAAACTCAGTGAACAAGATCTTATAATTGCAGAAGAACCTTTTGGTGGTACAATTCTTATTTTATTTCTTTCTTTATTTAATCTTAGAAAAAAAACAATTTTAACAATTCATAATGTTAATAAGTGGTTCTTGCCTAAAATGTCATTTTCTCTTAAAATGATATTTTATACATTGGTTAGAAATAAAATTAAGAACAATGTTTCGGCCTATATTGTAATTAGTCCAAATTTGAAGAAATATATCTTAAAATCTGGCTTAACTCAGAAGCCTGTCTATTTTCTTCCTTTTTCAATACCAACTTCTGATAATAAGTTATTTAAAGAGAATGATGGAGTTTTTAGATTTTGTATTCCTGGATCTGTCGATTTGAAAAGAAGAGATTATTCCACAGTTATAAAAGCATTTAGCAAAGCACTTAGTGGAGGATCTTTAAACTTAGAACTATATTTACTTGGCAAAGCTAATTCTGAAAAACCCGAGGTAGTTGATTTATTAAATCAATGTGATTCAATTAATAAAATTTTCAAAAAAAAGATATTTTATTGGACTAATTATGTTCCAGAAAATGAGTACGAAAGGGTAATGCAAATTGCAGATTCGTTTATATTAAATATAAATAGTTTTTATCAAAGATCAACGAGTATTGAAATTTATGGAATAACCAAAGAGACAGGTATTCTTTATGCGGCTTTAAATTATCAAAAAAGACTTATTGCCACATATACATATACACTACCTTATGAATTAATGAATAATTCACAAACTTACATGGATGTAAATGAACTTACTGAACTGCTAGTGACTTTTGAAAACTTGCAACATGAAGACAAATTAGTAAATGATATTGACTCTTTTAATAAAGTTTACAAAGGGGATTTTAATAAATTAATTTCATCTTGTTAATTTAACATAATAACTAAATACATGATATCATTTATAATTATAGGTAAAAATGAAGAACGAACTATTAAGCAGGCTATTAATAGTGTTCTTAATGTTATAGAATCAGCCTCAATCAATGATTCAGATATTATATATGTAGATTCAAAATCTTCGGATAATACGCTACAAATTGCAAAGTCTTATCCACAAATTAAATGTTTTGAAATAACAGGAACATGTAATGCTGCAATTGCGAGAAATATTGGTGCTACTGAATCGAAGGGAGATATTCTTTGTTTTATAGATGCAGATATGGAATTACAAGTTGAGTTTATACAAGAAACAATTAAAAGCAATAAATTAATTTACCCTTTTATTTCTGGTCAATTAAAAAATTACTTTTATAATAGTATCGAAAAAAGGTCTTTAGTTGGCACAAATAATCTTCATAAAAACTTAACACAAGATAAATATGAAGCCACTACGGGTGGTTATTTTTTAATTAACAGAGTTACTTGGTTTTCTGTAAACGGCATGAGAAATAAGTATCGTAGATGTCAGGATATAGATCTTGGTTTACGCTTAGCAAAGAATGATACAAAATTATTAAGAAAGAAAGAATTAATGGTAAATCATCATACCATTGATTATCAAAATAAAAATAGAATGTGGAAAATGTTATTTGATGGTTCATTACTATTCATGACATCTGTTTTATATCGAGATCACATTTTTAATAGTAATATTTATCCAATAATTCTGCGTAATAGCTATACTTTATTAATACTTATTATCACACTATTGTCTTTACCAATATCTTTTTTATTTTTATTTTTTCATCCAATTATTTTATTTGCTCGTGTATTAATGCAAAACCGATCAGCTAATATAACAGATATGTTACGCCGATTTATCTATTTCTATCTTTTGGATTTATTTTCATTAATTGGATTTTTCGCCTTTTTTCCAAAGAAACAACCAGTACAATATAAATAGTAATGCAATTTTTAACTCAAAAAATATTAAATAGATTTATTTATCGTGCACTTTTAAAAAGAAAACTAAATAAAGTATTAAGTAACTCTAGATTAGGTTATTTTTCGGTGATATTAAATCCCCAATATTTTCAATTTGGTGATTCCTTTTATTGTGAACCGTTCGCCTTTTGGTACCAATAAAAATAAATTTGTAAAAATTAGAGATTATGTAATGTTTGTCCCTAGATTTACTATTCAAGGAGGAAATCATGATATAACTTATGCGGGTTATATGTGAGGTAATCAATCAATAGAGAATATGTTTGGAGATATTATAATTGAAGATGGTGCTTTTACAGGGACTGACACAACTATTATTAGCGGCAAAATTTGGGGAAAGATCTATTATTGGTTCAAAATATTTAGTAAATAAAACTATAACACCTTTTGTTGTTGCTGAAGGTGTTCCTGTTAAAGTTATTAGGCAACGTTTTAAAAACAAACAAAAGTTAGTGAACACCTTACAGAATACAAATAGTAAATACGATATTGATGAAATACTAAATGTTCATCGAAAACTTGGGTTTTATTATGATTAAAAAAAATGTTTTCATAGGCCCATTACCACCACCGTTAGGTGGTGTAGCGGCAATAAATGAAAGTTTCCAATCACTCGAATATCCTGGGTATTTTATGTGTTCTTTCAATACTTCCAATGGAGATTCCAGAGAAGACCTTTATAAACGAAAGTCTATTAAATCAATTTTTATAGAGTTTTTAAAGTACAAAAACTTAAAAAAGTTTTTAGATGATGAAAAGCCAGATGTGGCAAATATTTTCATCACTTCTGGAATTTCCATTATTAGAGATTTATTCTTTTTAAGAATGCTAAAAAAAAATGATGTGCCAACAATTATTCATTTCCATTCTAAAACTAAAGGAGAGTTTGCGCTAAAACCTAAAAGACTTAAAATAGTGGGTAAGTTATTTGATAAATATGCTAATAAAATCATATTGTTATCGGGCGCACACCTTCAATATTTTCAAAAGTTCATTAATAAAGAAAAATGTGTGGTTGTAGAAAATTTTGTTGATTATAGTAACTTTGATTGTGATATAAATAATAAAACTGATGAATTTCTATTTGTAGGAAGACTAACAAAACAAAAAGGGTTTTACAATTTAATTGAAGCTGTTGAAATTCTCAAAAATCAACAATTTACATTTAATTTAAATATCATTGGTTTGGCAAGTTCAGATGAAGATCAAATTAAGTTGGAAAATATAATTAAGAATAAAAATTTAAATACGCATATAAATCTTTTAGGACCAAAATTTGATGAGGATAAAAATATCATTTTTAAAAAAACAAAATGTTTAATTTTTCCAAGTCATTTTGAAAATTCTCCTGTAGTATTAAAAGAAGCCATTGCAGCAAAAATGGCTATTATAGCCTCTGATATATTTGCAAATAAAAATGTACTAGGTGAAAGAAATAATTTTTTACTATCAGTAAAAGATGATTCATTAGATTTAGCAAATCAAATGAAATATATTTTAGAAAACTTAGACAGAACAATGCAAATGTGCCAATCTTCTGATTTAATTAAGGGGTATAGTGCTGAAGTAGCATCAAAAAAATTAAATGATCTCATGAATCAAATTGTTGAGGCTTAAGTATGAAAAATAAAATATTGTTTCTTCTTTTACGTTTAAATTTATTTTATCCTTGGTTACTAGGATTTAATTATTACTTATATAGAAAAAATAGATTAATCAAACACAATTTGAACTTTCATAACTCAGATGAGTTATTAAATATTGTAAATAATGCTATCTCAATAATACCTTATTATAAAAATAAATATAAAAACAAATTATCAAATATTGTAGAGTTTGAAAGTACAGTGAGCTTTATTGATAAGGATTTAGTAATGAATAATTGGGATGAATTTCTATTGCCAAATTATAAAAAAAATAAAACTATTGAAGGAACTACCGGAGGAACTTCTGGGAAGCCGTTAAGATTAGTATTACCAAGAAATAGATTTATTTTTGAATTAGCAACAATGTATAAAATGTGGGAAGTTTTGGATTGGAAAGGAGAAGCAAGAGCAATTTTAAGAAATGCCAAATTCAATACAATTAAAACATATAAAGTTGACCCAGTAAAAAAAGAAGTGGTATTTGATGGTTTTAAATCTACTGACGAGCATTATCAATTTGTTTATGATACTTTTATTAAGCTTAATTTAAAATTTTTGCATGCCTATCCAAGTAGTATCTATCAATTTGCTTTATTTCTTGATAGAAAGAAACTGGATACAACATTTATCAAAGGTGTATTTTGTGGCTCAGAAGCCTTTTTACCAGAACAAGAAAATTTAATAGTGAACAAACTAGGTCTAAATGTATTTAGTTGGTATGGGCATTCAGAAAAATTAGTATTGGGGGGCAGATGTGAAAATAATGAAGCAATACATATTGAACCTTCTTATGGGTATTTTGAACTAATTGATGAAAAAGGAAATGTGATTAATAAAAAAGGTGAAATTGGTGAAATAGTGGGTACTACTTTACATAATAAATACATGCCTTTAATACGATATAAAACGGGTGATTTTGCTGAATTTGTTGGTGATTATTGTGAAGACTGTAAAAGAAGTTTACCATTAATAAAAAATATTCAAGGCAGGTGGGAAATAAATAATATCTATCTAAATGACAACTCATATGTTAGTGTTACTGCTTTAAATTTGCATTCTGATGAATATAATCATATAGAAGGAATGCAGTATGTTCAATATGAAAAAGGTAAGCTTGAAATTAAAATAATCAAAAGTGATTCCTTTTCAGTCTTGATAGAAGAGAAATTTATTACGCATTTTAAAGCTGCATTTAATGGTAAATGTAGTTTTAAACTTAATTATGTAGATAAAATAGAAAAAGAAACCAATGGTAAGTTTTTAACATTAAAACAATACATTAAAGAATAACAAATGCAACAACTCACACAAAAGCTAGGTACAGGAGATATGATTATACAAGAGGTGCCTTATCCGCAACTAGGAAAAGGGATGGTTATCGTTAAAAACCATTACTCTATCATAAGCGCTGGTACAGAGGGATCTACTGTGGTCGCTGCACGCAAAAGCTTAATTGGTAAAGCCAAAGAACGCCCACAACAGGTAAAGCAGGTTATTGATACCTTAAAAAAACAAGGACCCTTACAAACCTACAGAGCCGTAATGAAAAAGTTAGATGCATACTCGCCTTTAGGCTACAGTTGTGCGGGTGAAGTTATTGAAGTAGGCGAAGGTGTCACAGAATTTGAAATTGGTGATAAAGTCGCCTGTGCGGGAGTTGGCTATGCCAACCATGCAGAAATTGTCTCAGTACCCATTAATCTTTGTGTAAAATTAGACAAGGAAGCCAGTTTAAAAGATGCGGCCTACAATACGGTTGGAGCAATCGCTATGCAAGGAGTACGCCAAGCTGATATGCGTTTGGGTGAATCTTGTGTGATTATTGGTTTGGGATTGTTAGGGCAATTAGCCGCTTTAATTTTAAAAGCATCTGGTGTTACAGTCATAGGAATCGATGTGTCTGAAGCGGCTGTTAAAAAAGCGGTTGATAATAATGTGGTCGATTTAGGCTTAACCAGAAATGCAGCAGGTGTAGAAGCCCAAATACAAGATGCTACCAATGGCTATGGCGCAGATGCGGTTATTATAGCTGCAGCAACAGATAGTTTAGATCCTATAAATTTTGCAGGAGCCATTGCTCGTAAAAAAGGAAAAGTAATCGTTTTAGGTGCAGTGCCAACAGGCTTTGATCGCGATCCCTATTGGTATCGTAAAGAACTCGAGCTTAAAATGGCGTGTTCTTACGGACCAGGACGTTACGATCTTAATTATGAAGAAAAAGGCATTGACTACCCCTTACCTTATGTGCGTTGGACAGAGAAACGCAACATGGCAGCCTTTCAAAATTTAATAGTTACCAATAAAATTAATATAGACTATTTAACCACACACGTTTTCGATTTTGATAATGCAAAAGACGCCTTCGATTTAGTGGTTTCAAAAACAGAACCCTTTACAGGTATTGCTTTAAAATATGATACGGAAAAAATAGCTAATAAGTCTAAAATTGCAACCTCTGAAAGTGAGCAATTAGGGAAAGTAAATATTTCATTTATTGGAGCTGGTAGTTATGCGCAAGGCAATTTGTTACCTAATATTCCTGAAACTAATGAAGTGGGTAGATTAGGAGTCTTAACTAATACCGGTACAACATCTAAACGTGTGGCAGAAAAATTTAAATTCCAATTTTGTGCCACACAAGAAGAAGATGTTTTCGATGATAAAACAAATACGGTTTTTGTAGCGACACGTCACGACTCTCATGGGTCTTATGTCTTAAAAAGTTTAAAAGCAAACAAAAATGTATTTGTAGAAAAACCTTTGTGTTTATTAGAATCGGAACTAGAAGACATCATTGAAGCTCAAGCTGAAGCTAATAAAGCGGTAATGGTTGGCTTTAATAGACGGTTTTCACCATTGACAGAAAAATTAAAAAAAGCAGTAGGCAATAGTCCTATGACCATGCTGTATCGCGTCAATGCAGGTGCTATTCCTGGTGATAATTGGATACAGGATTTAGAAATTGGCGGTGGTCGCGTTTTAGGTGAAGTGTGTCACTTTATTGATTACTTAATGTATCTCAACGGAAGTCTGCCAGTTAAAGTGTCTGCAACTGCATTACCAGACCCAAATCACCTAAATGATACCTTGAATATTTTAATTCAATTTAAAAATGGATCATCTGGTGTTGTAGCATACTATGCCAATGGTTCTAAATCGATGACTAAAGAATATGTTGAGGTGTTTTCTTCTGGATTATCAGCCACTTTAAATGATTTTAAAGAGTTGAAGATTTACGGAAAGGGAAAGCCTAAAAAGGAGAAGCTGTTCAATCAAAATAAAGGTCAAAAAGAAATGGTTGAAGCTTTTGTTAATGGTTTATTAACTGATGGCACAGCACCAATTGCTTTTGAAGAAATAGTGGCAGTGACCAAGGCGTCATTTAAAGTTTTAGAATCTGTAAAACGTGGAGGTGAGCAAGTCAAAGTCTAATATTACATCAAGTTTTTTAAAGCTCAAGAATTACTGCGAAGCTGAGAATTTTAAAGGTTGGGATCCTTATGATGGGATGAACTCTAAGATTTTTCAAGCCTTACCTTTTAAACATTGGGATTTAGCGCGTTTAGCTTGGATACAAGGTTTTAAGCGTAGCCCTATTAATTTTAGAAAATTACTTCTAGTACCAAAAGAGCACAATGCCAAAGGGGTTGGTTTATTTTTATTAGGCTATTGTAGGTTATATAAATTGGCTGAAAGCGGCTGCGAAGATTTTGGTACCAAAGCTGAACTATTAAAACGTATCAACGCACTTACCGATTTGTTGTTAAGTTTGAGGACAGAAGGGTATTCTGGTTCTGCTTGGGGTTATAATTTTGATTGGCAAGCTAGACGTTTATTTTTGTTTAAAAAGCACACACCAACCGTTGTTGCCACCTGTTTTTGTGTTGAAGCTTTATTAGAAAGCTACGAAATTACTAAAGATGAAACAGTTTTAAAAGAAACTTTAACGGCTGCCCAATTTGTGGTTAATGATTTATCGAGAACAAGCCATGGTAAAGGGCTTATGTTTTCTTATAGTGTACTAGATGGTAATAATACGGTTATTAATGCCTCTTTATTAGGTGCTAAAATACTGAGCTACTCCTATAAATACACCAAGAATCAAGAGCATGCCAATTTAGCAAAACAAGCGGTTGTTGCGGCTTGCGATTTACAAGGTGATGATGGTTCTTGGATTTATGGTTTGTTGCCCATTCAATCTTGGAAAGATAGTTTTCATACAGGTTTTAACTTAGATGCTATTGCAACCTATCAGCAAAATACTGATGACAGAAGTTTTCAAAACTGTTTAGAAAAAGGATTAACGTATTATTTAGAAAATTTCTTTGAAGACGATGGTATGCCAAAATACTATCATAATAAAATATTTCCTGTAGATATTCATTGTCCGGCTCAAGTTATTGTAACTTTGTCTAAAATGAATCTTTTTGAACCTAATAGGGTATTAATTTCAAACATTTTACATTGGACGATTGCTAATATGCAGCATAAAAAAGGCTATTTTTATTACCAATATAGAAAAAACTTTAGTTCTAAAATATCATATATGCGTTGGAGCAACGCTTTTATGTTTAATGCCATGTCTCATTATTTTTTTGAATTAGAAAAGCATAAAAAATGAAATTTGAATTGTTAAATGGGGTTAAGACATATGCTCCAGATTCTAGAAAGCAGTTAATAGACTATGCTGTGACTCACCATAAAATTATGGTTGCTGTTAATGCAGAAAAAATCTTACATGCTACTGAGCAAAGTAGAGCTATAATTAATAGAAACTTGGGCTACCCTGATGGTGTTGGTGCTGTTTGGGCGATACAAAAAAAAGGGCATAAATCTACTGTTAAAATTCCTGGGTGCGAATTGTGGCTAGAGGTTATAAAATCTTATTATACCTCTAAATCTTTTTATTTAGTAGGAGGAAAGCAAGCTATTATTGAAGCTACTGTAACTAAGCTCAAAAAAGAATTTAAAGGTATTAATATTTGTAATTATAGAAATGGTTACATTAAGACTGAAGCTGAAGAGCAAGATTTAATAGACGCTATTAAAACGTATAAGCCAGATGTTGTTTTTGTAGCAATGGGTTCCCCAAAACAAGAATTGTTAATGGAGCGCATACAGAAGCAACATAATGCCGTTTATCAAGGTTTAGGCGGAAGTTTTGATGTTTATACTGGTAGTGTTAAACGTGCTCCTATGTGGTGGGTTAAAAATAATTTAGAATGGGCCTATAGGTTATTTAAGGAGCCTTCAAGAATAAAAAGACAGATTCATTTAGTACGCTTTTTTTTTAATTTGCACTTAAATCGGTATTAGATGCAGTCTTTACTAATCAAAAAGAATAATTGATTAGGGTTGCCCTAATGGGGTTTTAGGGTATGCTACTAAAACGTTTATGAGTTGCCCAAAGTAGTTAAATTAATTTATTATATTTTAAATATGTACAACATCACAATTATAGCAGGTGCAAGACCCAATTTTATGAAAATTGCACCAATTATTCATGCCATAGAAAAGGCAAAAACTACCGGAAGCACTTTAGATTACCGTTTGGTACATACAGGGCAACACTACGACAACAACATGTCTGGTACGTTTTTTCAACAATTACAAATACCAGAACCCCATGTTAATTTAGCGTGCAGTGGTGGTACACAAGCCGAGCAGACTGCCGCCATATTAGTGGCTTTTGAAAAAGAGCTACTAGCCAACCCAGCAGATCTCGTACTTGTTGTGGGTGATGTTACCTCTACCATGGCTTGTGCTTTGGTGGCTCAAAAATTACACACCAAAGTCGCCCACGTAGAAGGTGGTATTCGCTCTAATGATTGGAGCATGCCCGAAGAAATAAACCGTTTGGTTACCGATAGTATTACCAATTATTTTTTTACAACCTCTGCTACAGCAAATACAAATTTGAAGCAAAGTGGTGTAAAAGACAATCAGATATTTTTTGTGGGCAATACCATGATCGATACCTTGTTAAAACAACGTCCTAATTTTAAACCACCAAAGCTTTGGGACGCTTTACATTTACAAGAAAAAGGCTATATTGTAATAACACTACATAGACCAGCTAATGTTGATGAAGAAAGTCAGTTAAAAGACATGATTCATCAAATTATTATAAACTCAGAAGAGGTGCCCCTAATATTTCCGGTACATCCCAGAACCGCTAAAATTTTAGAGCACTTAGATATTGTACATCCACGATTACATACTGTTGCACCTTTGGGGTATTTAGAATTTAATTATTTGGTAGAACACGCCAAAGCGGTCATCACTGATTCTGGTGGTATTACAGAAGAAGCATCGGTAATGCATGTGCCCTGTATGACACTACGAGACAACACCGAGCGTCCCGAAACTATTACCTTAGGCACTAACGAACTGGTGGGTACAGATCCGGCTAATATTCAGTTTTATTTAAAAAAGTTGTTTTTAAATGATTGGAAGTTAGGAAATTATATACCTTTGTGGGACGGAAAAACTGCCGACAGAATTGTTAAAGTTCTTTTAGATTTTACAAAATTAAAGTAACAAAGCAATTTATAAATAATAAATGTGTATTTTTGCAAAGTTATTTCTTACAAAGCCTCCTAACCAAGTATTGCCTAGATACTTGAATAACACTATATCATGATTAAAACATTATTTGATAATTTTTCCCCCGAAGATTATTACATTGTATGTCTTTTCTTCGCCTTTGTTATCGCTTTTATTATAGCAAACAAAACATTTCCTACCGTATTATATATTGCAAAACACAAGCAGCTTATGGATGAACCCGATGCTAGAAGTTTGCATTCTAATAAGACACCAACTTTAGGTGGTATTAGTATATTTTTTAGCCTCATTGTGGTGATGACGCTAGCTGGTGGCTTTTTAAATTCTAAAGTTTTACTGTTACTTATGGGTGGGCTAACCATCTTATTTTTTTTAGGTTTAAAAGATGATTTAACAACCTTGTCGCCTGGTAAAAAATTAGCGGGTCAGATACTAGCCGCAGGTTTGCTTATTGTGTTTACAGATACCCGTATTATTGGTTTTTCTCATATTTTAGATATTAACGTATTGCCTTACGGGCTTTCTATTGTATTTACACTGTTTGTGTATGTTCTTATTATTAACGCCTACAACCTTATAGATGGTGTTGACGGTTTAGCAGGTACCATTGCATTAACTATTAGTGGTGTTTTTGTGTTTCTTTTTATTAACGGAAATGATTTAAGTTTAGCGACTGTGGCCATAGCTTTATGTGGTGCTTTAATTGCTTTTTTGAGGTGGAATTTCTCAATAAAAAATAAAATATTTATGGGCGATACGGGCTCTATGATTGTTGGTTTTTTATTGGCCTTTTTTACCATTAGTTTTATTAATATGGTGCAAAAAGATCCTGGATCTATATACTACAGTGCCTCACCTGCATTAGCCTTAGCATTGTTGTTTTACCCTTTGGTAGATACGTTTCGTATCTTTTTTGTAAGAATTATAATACATAGAAAAAGTCCGTTTAAGCCAGATAAAAACCACATACACCACCGCTTTATTGCTATGGGCTTAAGTCATATGGCAACGACTTTAACTATAGTCGCTATCAACTTAATTATTATTTGTATTGCATTTAATCTTTTAAGTTATAATTTGAATGACCAAATTTTGTGTTTGTTAATTTATGGTACTGCGCTCTATTACTTGCCCTTTGTAGTAAAAAAGTTGACACAAAACCACGTGCTTTAATTATAACACGTACCTTGGTATTGCTGTAAAATGAAGCTATATTTGCCGACTTAAACATTGAGATGAAATGAAATTAACAATCACCAGTTTACTAGTGCTTTTACTGATGAGTTCTTGTGCATCAAAAAAGGATATATTATACATGCAAGATGCAGAGAGCCTAGATGGTGCTGTTTTAAATTATACAGATCCTACCATACAGCCCAATGATATATTAAAAATAACAGTCGCTAGTGCCATGCCAGAAGCAGCCCTATTATACAATAAAGCTGGCGCTCAAGGCATGCAAGTTCAAAACATACAGCTATTGCAATTAGATGGGTATTTGGTCTCTTTAGAACATACCATTAGCTTCCCCGTTTTGGGCGAAATTAGTACCGTAAATAAAACGACATATCAGTTAGCAACAGAACTCACATCTTTATTAAAATCTGGTGACCACTTAAGAGATGCCACAGTAAATGTACGTTTACTAAATGCTAAAGTGACTATTTTAGGACAAGTAAATAGCCCAGGCACCTATAGTTTTACAGAGCAAAACATTACCGTATTACAAGCGCTAGGTTATGCTAACGATTTAACTATAAATGGAAAACGTGATGATATTTTAATAACACGCGAAGAAAACGGTATTAGAAAAATTGCACACATAGATCTTACGTCTGCGCAATTTTTAAACAGTGAGTTCTATTTTGTGAAGCCTAATGATGTTATTGTGGTAAACCCAAATAATCCACAGGTAAAACAAGCTGGTTTTATAGGTAATGTAGGTACCATATTAACCATAGCGTCTTTAGCATTAAGTATTACAATTTTATTGTCTCGATAATATGGAAAAATCAACACACGGTATGCATGCATTTATAGAGGACGACAGTACCATTGATATAAAACAAGAAATAAGACGCTACTTACGCTATTGGCCTTGGTTTATCTTTGCCGTATTTACAACTATATTTTGTGCCTATTTTTACCTTAGATACGCACCTAGAATTTATGAAACCACAGCAAAAATTAAAATACTAGATGAGTCTGAAGGTTTAGAGTTGCCAACAGCAGCCTTAATTTTAAATAGAAGTAATATTAATCTTGAAAATGAGAGAGAAATTTTATCGTCTTATTTAATTCTTGAGCGCGTAGTTAGAGACTTAAATCTTACGACCAATTTTTTTGAAGAAGGCACTATACAAACGTCTCCTGTTGAATTTTTGCCATTTCAATTTGAACAGCTTATAGACCAAGATAGTATTACATCTAGTTTGTCTTACAAAGTCGTGGTTAATGCTACTAATTTTTCTGTCACGGATATGACATCAGAAAAAACAATTGAATTTTCTGGGCACAGTACTTTCGCTACAAAACACAACCTTCCTTTTGAGATAAAGCATAATGCTTTAAACGATTTTAAAACTACTGAAGGTAAAACCTTTTTAATATATTTTCAGTCTATAAAAAATGCGGTCTTAAACTTAAAGGGACAACTAAAAATTGAAGCACTTGGTGATAGAAGTGATTTATTACAATTAACTATAAACGGTGAGAGTACTGCCATATCAGAAAAAATAATTAATACATTAATACAAACCTTTAATAAAGATGGTATTAATGACAGGCAATTGGTCTCTAAACGCACTTTAGATTTTATAGACGAACGTTTTCTCTTTTTAGCAAAAGAGTTAGATGATATTGAGATTGAACGTCAAGAATTTAAACAACGAAATAACCTCGTAGATTTAGTAGCAGATGCTGGTATAGGTTTAGAACAGCGTACCCAATCTGATGCAGAGGTGTTTACAATTAACTACCAATTGACATTGGCTCAAGATTTAAAAAATGCGATAACTAAAGATACAACATTAGGGCTTTTACCTTCAGATATTGGTTTAGAAAGTAACGGTGTTAATAGTCTTATTAGCGATTATAATACGGCTGTTTTAAATTTAGATAAATTAAAGACTAGTGCAGGTGGTAATAACCCAACTGTAAAAGTAGCAGAAACAAGTATAGCGGTTTTAAAACGAAATATCAATAGATCGCTAGCCTCTTATGTAAGTCAATTAGAAATTTCACAGTCGCAATTACAAACCCGAAATAATAGATTTAGAGGGCAGGTCGCACAAATACCAGAAAAAGAAAAATTACTGTTAGCTATAGAGCGTCAGCAAAAAATTAAAGAAAGTATTTATTTACTTCTACTTCAAAAGCGAGAAGAAGCAGCAATAAATTTAGCCATTACAGAGCCCAGTATTAAAGTGGTAGAAAATGCCTTATCTGGGTATCTGCCAATATCACCAAAGTCTAAAATTGTTTATGCAGGTGCTTTATTAGCCGGACTTTTAATGCCGTTTGGCTTTTTGTACATACTATTTATGTTAGATACCAAACTGCATACTAAAGAAGATATTACCGATTTAAAAATTGACATACCCGTTATAGGTGAAATACCAGAAATAAAAAATGCAAAAACAACGGTTTTTGATGATCCTAATGATAGATCTGTATTAGCAGAATCCTTTAGAATACTTAGTGCTAATGTAGATTATATTTTGCCTATTGTAGATGGTGAAAAAGGTAAAGTAATCTATTGTACATCTACTATTAAAGGTGAGGGTAAAACGTATGTTAGTGTTAATTTATCTTTAGCATTATCTAGTATAAACAAAAAGGTGTTATTGATTGGTACAGATTTAAGAAACCCTCAAATTCATACCCTTATTAATGAAGAGAAGCATAAAGCTGGTTTGTCTAATTATTTACACGACCCAAGTTTTGATTGGAAAGACGCACTAATATCTGGTTTTGAGAAACACCCAAATCACGATATTATACTTTCAGGTAGTATTCCTCCTAATCCTGCTCATTTATTAACTAATGGGCGTTTTAAGAAATTAATAGAAGAAGCAAAACAAGCGTATGATTATATTATTGTAGATACGGCACCAACGATACTCGTTACCGATACATTGTTAATATCGCAATATGCCGATGTTACCGTTTATATTACACGTTCTAACTTTACAGAAAAGAAGCTATTAAATTACTCAAAAGAATTAAATGAAACAGGTAAGCTAAAAAACATGGCATATGTAGTTAATGGTGTTGGAGCAAGTAAATCTTATGGCTACACTTATAATTATGGTTATAGTTACGGTTATGGTGAAGATGAATAATTGTTGTAATTCAATTTTCATAATTATATAAGTCAACGATTATAACTTGGCTTCACTGATTTTAACATACGAAACCACGTATTAAGACAAAAGTTTTCTGCTTTTTTCTTAATACGTGGTTTATGCGTTTATGTAAAAAATGAACCTAATAGTAAAAAAGCTTTATGACTTTTGTCATAATCTAAAACACTTAGGTTATGTACTTTTAATATGAATTAAAAACAAATCATATTATGAAACAAAGAGAACCCGTAAGTGCTATAATGTCTAAACATCTTATTGTATTAACCCTTAAAGATGATTTAGAAACTGCAGAAGCCCTGTTTAAGCAACATAAAATAAGACACATACCAGTGGTTTCGGGGACTGGTATTATTGGTATGCTAAGTTATACAGATGTGTTACGTATAAGCTTTGTAGATGCTGCAGATGAAGATGATAAAGACATAGACGCTGTAGTTTATAATATGTTTACTATACAGCAAGTTATGGTTAAAGATATAACCACTGTAACGTCTAACACTTCTATTAAAGATGTCGCCAAGATACTAGCAAAGAAAGAATTTCATGCTTTGCCAGTAGTAGATGATGCTACTTTGGTTGGTATAGTTACAACAACAGATTTAATAAACTATTTGATTGACCTCTATTAACCAAATAGTTTATTAAACACGTGTTTTTATGAATTAGCTAAAGTTTTTAGATGCTTAATTGTGGCTATTTGGTCATCACTTTTAAATACATGGCTGCCTGCTACAAAGGTATCAGCACCAGCCTCAACAAGCTTTTCTATGTTTTTGTCTGTAACACCACCATCAATTTCAATTCTTGTACTAAGACCCTGATCGTTAATCATTTTACGAAGATTTTTAACACGTTTGTAGGTGATGTCTTCAAATTTTTGGCCACCAAAACCTGGGTTTATAGACATTAAAAGAATCATATAACATTCGGGTAAAATATCTTCTAAGACGCTAAGTGGTGTTGTAATATTTAAAACAATACCTGCTTTACAACCCGCATCTTTAATTTGTCTTAACGTTCGGTGTAAGTGCACTGTAGATTCGTAATGTACCGTAATGATGTCTGCACCAACTTTTGCAAACTCTTCAATATAGCGTTCTGGCTTTTCAATCATTAAATGCACATCTAATGGCTTTGTAGCATGTTTTTTTATGGCAGCAATAACTGGCATACCATAAGAGATGTTAGGTACAAAATGACCATCCATAACATCGATGTGAAACCAATCGGCATCACTATTGTTTACCATTTCTGTATCGCGCTGTAAATTGCCAAAATCGGCAGCTAGCATTGAAGGAGCAATTAATTTAGTATTCATGTGTTGTATTTAAGAAAATTCTTGGTTAGATGTATAATCTCATTAGCAGGAAGATAATTGGCTTCCTTTATCCAGTTAAAATACAAATATAACTTTTTAAGATCTGAATAATTCGATACCACACTAAATTTACCAGCACCATAAAGACTAAAAATATGATCTTTAATCGTTTTGTCTAACAATTTAATAATACCGTTATGTCTATGGTCTTGATAAATTTTGAGATAGAGTTTATCTATGTAATCTGTACTTCCTTCTATTATTTGAAAGACGTGCCCATTTTTAATCAAAAGAATACCAGTGATACCATGCTGATTGTTTTTTATAACAATTCGAGCTTTTAGCTTATGAATATCGTCAGAGGTTAGGTTTTGACATATATTACTAATGTAGCATATCGTTTTAATCAAAATGTGAAAATTTGGGGTCTTTTTAAAATTAAGACAAATAAATGATAAATATGATTTATTTCTTAAAAAAAAAAGTGAACCCACGGTAATCAGCCGTGGGTTCTTTCATCAATCAAAAAACGAACAGTTATGTTTGTAACTGTTGTTACTTTTATGAGGTTGGTCGTTAAAGGTACAAAAACTTAACCTAAATATGTCTTTAGTATTTTGCTTCGAGAGGTATGCTTTAACCTACGAATTGCTTTTTCTTTAATTTGTCTTACACGCTCTCTTGTTAAATCGAAGGTTTCACCAATTTCTTCTAAAGTCATTGGGTGCTGACTAGCAAAACCAAAATACAACCTAATAACATCAGCCTCTCTTGGTGTAAGTGTGTCTAATGCACGTTCAATCTCAGTTCTTAACGATTCATGTAATAAATCTTTATCTGGGTTTGGTGATTCTCCACTTCGCAAAACATCATATAAGTTAGAATCTTCGCCTTCAACTAAAGGGGCATCCATACTTACGTGACGACCAGAATTTTTAATAGATTCCTTAACATCATTAATCGTCATATCTAATTCTTTAGCAATTTCTTCTGCAGAAGGTGGTCGCTCATGGCTTTGCTCTAAAAAAGCAAAGGTTTTATTAATTTTGTTAATAGAACCAATCTTATTTAAAGGCAAGCGCACAATACGAGATTGCTCTGCTAAGGCTTGTAAAATAGATTGTCTAATCCACCAAACAGCATAAGATATAAACTTAAAACCACGTGTTTCATCAAAACGTTGACCCGCCTTAATTAAACCTAAATTACCTTCATTTATTAAATCGGGTAGTGTTAAACCTTGGTTTTGGTATTGCTTAGCTACAGAGACAACAAAACGTAAATTGGCTTTAGTTAATTTTTCTAAAGCAAGTTGGTCACCAGCTTTAATACGTTGCGCTAATTCTACCTCTTCATCTGCAGTAATAAGATCTACTTTGCCAATTTCTTGTAGGTACTTATCTAATGAAGCAGTTTCTCTATTCGTTACCTGCTTGGTAATTTTAAGTTGTCTCATTTAATTTTAAGATTTGTGCACTGTATTCACATCAATGTGATACTCTAATTATACGTATAAAACCATAAGAATGTTACAGAAAAACTAGATTTTTTATCTAATTATTTGAAATTTAATACTTGTGTTGCTTTTTTAATTTGGTAAAGCGCAACTCTCTTAAAATAGATGTTATTAAAAAATGTTAGCTTTCCCTTTTCGCCAGCAGCATTGACCAGTTTAGAGTTTTACAGTTGTTATTTAGCAATGCTTTTCTTTAGATGCATTTTTTAGTGCAATAGTCTTGTTTTGTCAACTCAATTGCCAAGTTATATTGATGTGTATTTATTAATATAGTTACTAGCGTATTAAATGCTACAAAAATGGTTGTAATCACTAAATTACTGATATTGCGCACCATGTTTTGTGTATGGTAGTTGTGGGTTTAGTGTTTAATTTAAGGGTGTACACCAAGTTTGAAATTACGTAAGAATTTTTAGATGAGTGTTGGCCAAGCAATGGCTCATACTCAGTTTTAGTCCCAATTATTTTTAAATTTTTAACTCGTCCTGAATCAAATTTGAAACCACAAATTAGGCCACTTTTTCTTTCAAATCTAAATAATCCTAGATCCGACGTAAATTGATTTCAATCACTAATTGTACATTTAAAAGTTGATTGTGTATTTTAATTCTAACACTTAAAGTTTCGTATTCTATTTCAAAATTATAATTCACCTCAGTTCTTTACTATAATAACAACCTACATAATCTTTTAAGTTAATTTTAGAAGTATCAATCTCTTTTTTCCGCCTGCGATTGTTTCACTATCACCTTGTAAAACTTTAAGCGTTTGTCTAAAACCATCTTTTAGATTAGAAAACGAAAAGCTTATATTTTCAGTTTAAAAGGC
>TARA_R110002051_G_scaffold4579_7_pt1 | contig 40722 bp, 41 predicted proteins | sample TARA_R110002051 | Tara Oceans TARA_R110002051 (sample SAMEA4397023) | marine metagenome | biome: Polar Biome; feature: [MES] marine water layer (ENVO:01000295) within the mesopelagic zone...; material: water (ENVO:00002006), including particulate matter (ENVO:01000060) such as...... | reverse complement strand
GCGCTCGGCGGGTTCCGTCGCCGCCCAGACAGGGGCCGCAGCCTCCGCATTCTCGAACGCCTTGCCGATCACCGCCTCGTCCGCATCGCGCACGGTGCCGACCAGATCGCGCCGGTCGGACGGATTGCGCACTTCCCGCACCGGGCCGGTCTCGGCGGCGCCCTCCACCGTCGGCGCCGACTGCCAGAAGGTTTCGGCACTGGACAGCAGGGCAGCCGACAGCGAGGCCAGCCGGTGTTCGTTCGACAGGTCCAGCCCCTGCGCGTTCGGCCGTTCCGGGCCGTAGAGCGTGCGCGGCGCGCTGATCTTCGGATGCGGCGCGCCGACCGGCTCGACCTTCAGGGCCTCGGCCACCGGATCGGCGATCAGATCGTCCACGGAGAAAGCCGCATCGGCGATCCGGTTCACGAAGGAGGTGTTGGCGCCGTTTTCCAGCAGCCGCCGGACCAGATAGGCCAGCAAGGTCTCGTGGCTGCCGACCGGGGCATAGACCCGGCAGGGCCGGTTCAGCTTGTCCCGACCGACCACTTCCTCATAGAGCGGCTCGCCCATGCCATGCAGGCACTGGAATTCGTACTGGCCGGCATAATAGTTCGGCCCGGCCATCTGCATGATGGCGGCGAGACTCTGGGCATTGTGGGTGGCGAACTGCGGATAGACCGCGTCCGGCGCCGCCAGCAGCTTCTTGGCGCAGGCGAGGTAGGAAACGTCCGTGTGGATCTTCCGGGTGAAGACCGGGAAATCCTCCAGCCCATCCACCTGGGCGCGCTTGATCTCGCTGTCCCAGTAGGCGCCCTTGACCAGCCGGATCATCAGCCGGTGACCGCTGCGCCGGGCCAGGTCGATCAGGTAATCGAGCACGAAGGGGCAGCGCTTGGAATAGGCCTGCACGACGAAGCCGATGCCGTTCCAGTCCGCCAGATCCGGATCGAAGCAGACTGCTTCCAGCAGATCGAGGGAAAGCTCCAGCCGGTCCATCTCCTCGGCATCGATATTCAGGCCGATATCGTAGGAGCGGGCGAGCAGGGCCAGCTTCTTCAGGATCGGCAGCAGCTCTTCCATCACCCGGTCCTGCTTCATCCGCCAGTAGCGCGGATGCAGGGCGGAGAGCTTGATGGAGATACCCGGACCCTCATAGATGCCCCGGCCCTTCGAGGCCTTGCCGATAGCATGGATGGCCTGCTCGTATTCCTTCAGGTAGCGAGCCGCGTCTCCGGCGGTCGTCGCTGCCTCGCCCAGCATGTCGTAGGAATAGCGGAAGCCCTTTTTCTCCATCGACCGGCTGTTCGCCAGCGCCTCGGAGATGGTCTGCCCGGTGACGAACTGCTCGCCCATCATCCGCATGGCAACATCGACGCCACTGCGGATCAACGGCTCGCCGCCGCGCCCGATCATCTTGGTCAGCGCCGCGCCCATGCTGTCCTCGCTCTGGGTCGCGGTCAGCTTGCCGGTGACGACAAGGCCCCAGGTGGCCGCGTTCACGAACATCGAGGGGGAATGGCCGAGATGGGATTTCCAGTCGCCGTTCGAGATCTTGTCGCGGATCAGCGCGTCGCGGGTCTGCCGGTCGGGAATCCGCAGCAGCGCCTCGGCGAGGCACATCAGGGCCACGCCTTCCTGGCTGGACAGATCATATTCGTGAATCAGCCCCTCGACGCCGCCGCGCACGCTCTTCTCGCGCAGGGCTTCGACCAGCGTGCGGGCCAGACTTGAAGCCGCCTGCTGCTTGGCAGGGGTCAGGGTGGCCTCGGAAATCAGATAGGGCAGGCATTCCATCTCCGGCTTGCGGTAGGCCGCCGTGATCCCGGCCCGCAGCACGCTTTGCGCCTGCACACCCTGGGCGAAATCCAGAAACGGCCGGGGCAGATGCTCGCCGGCGGGTGCGTTTTCATCGAGATCGAGATCCGCGTCCCCGGCGAGATAGCCGTCCAGCGGCTCGCCGCGTTCGATCCGCTCGATGGCGCCGACGAGAGACTGCTTTACCAGCCAGTGGGGCGTGCGGCCGATCCTGTCGGCGGCACTTTTGAGCCGCGCCCGCAAGTCTTCGCTGACCTTCACGCCTATGGTCTGGGCCGCCATCTCTACCTCCCCTGGATCGATCCGAAGGCGAAAGGTTACACCGACAATTGCGGGAAGGTGCAACCTGAATCTTCCAGGGAGCAACCAAACAAGATTACAGCGGCTCCAGACGCAGCAGATCGCCGCCGGAACTATCCGTCAGAACATAGAGATAGCCGTCCGGTCCCTGCTTCACCGCGCGAATGCGCTCTTCCAGATCATCCAGCAGCACTTCCTGCTCCGTCACCCTGTCGCCGTCGAGCACCAGCCGCCGCAGATGCATATGCGCCAGCGCGCCGACGAAGAGGTTGCCGCGCCAGTTCGGGAATTTGTCGCCGTCATAGAATTCCATCCCGCTCGGCGCGATGGACGGCACCCAATAGACCACCGGTTGCTCCATGCCGGGCGCTTCCGTTTTGTCCGAGATGATGGCGCCGCTGTAATCGATGCCATAGGTGATCGCGGGCCAGCCGTAATTCCGGCCGGGGCGGAGGATATTCACCTCGTCACCGCCGCGCGGCCCGTGCTCCTGCGCCCAGATCGTGGAGGTGCCCGGCCGCAATGCCATGCCTTGCACGTTCCGGTGCCCGTAGGAATAGATCTCCGGCAAGGCGCCTTCCCGGCCAACGAACGGATTGTCCGGCGGCACGGAGCCGTCATCCTTGATCCGGGCAATGGTGCCGATATGCGTGCCAAGGTTCTGCGCCTCGTTCATATGGCTGCCCCGGTCTCCCATACTGATGAACAGCGTGCCATCCGGCGCGAAGACAAGACGGGAGCCGAAATGCCGCCCGCCGCCGACCTTCGGCTTCTGGCGGAAGATCACGTCGAGGCCCGTCAGGGCGCCATCGGCCAGACGCGCTCTCGCGACTTCGGTTCCGGCGCCACCGTCGCCCCGCCCGGCGAAGGACAGATAGATCAGCCGGTTTTCGGCAAAATCCGGATGCAGCACCACGTCGAGCAGGCCACCCTGACCGGAAGCATAGACCTCCGGCGTGCCGCGCACCGGCTCCGGCTCCAGCCCGTCCGGCCCGACGATCCGCAGCGCCCCTTCCCGCTCGGTCACGAGAATGCGGCCGTCCGGCAGAAAAGCCAGCCCCCAGGGATGATCCAGCCCGCCCGCCAGCCGCGTCACCCGGAAATCGTGAACGCCGGATCGCTCCGTCATGGGGATGTCGGCACCGGCGGAACAAGCCGACAGGCCGAGCAGCACCATGCCGCCAAGTGCGCCAGCCGCCCCGCCCCGCTTACGTGAAAAAAATCCCGTCCGCATGTCTTCCTCCACTGCAACGCCTGTCATGGACATGGCGTCATGGACGCCACCTGCAAGACCCCGGCGGGAAAGAGCGGTGCCTGCCAGGACATTCAGCAAACCCACATAAAAATTCCGTCCTATTTTCCCGGAAATTATCCCGAACATTATTGTAGTGTTTGGGGAATCAACTTCAGACTGAGCTGAGTCAGAAAACGCGCAGGCAAGGCCGGACAACGGCGCGCAAGGACAATACGAGGGGGAAGCGGCAATGACGGATCAAATGGAAACCTCGCGACTGGCATTTGCCGAGATCGATCAGCCGGCTCTCGCGGCTCTCAGAGAGATCTGGCCCCTGGTGGAACGCAGTCTGCCGCAGATCCTCGACCAGTTTTACCGGCACATCTCCGCCACCCCGGAGACCGCCGTCATCCTGGAGCATGGCCCCGGCATCGAGCCGCTGAAGAAAGCCCAGATCCGCCACTGGCAATCCGTCTTTACTGACGGCTTCAATCAGGACTTCCTCGATCGCGCGCAAAAGATCGGTGAAATCCATTCCCGCATCGGGCTCAGCCCGCGCTGGTATATCGGCGCCTACGCCTTCATCCAGCCGCGCCTGTTCTCTCTGATCGCAAAGCACCACAAGCGCGCCGACGCCGCCACCCGGTACTGCAATGCCGTGGCCAAGGCGATTGCCATCGACATGGACCTCGCCCTCGATTCCTACAGCTCGTCCGGCGAGGCGGATAAACTGAAGCAGCAGATCCTCAATCTCGCCGACACTCTGGAGCGGGAGATCGACCAGACCGTCGAGGAAGTCATGCTGCAGGCCAGCCGGGTTGCCGAGCTGACGAACGGCCTGGCCTCCGCCGCAACCGAAATGGCGGCGCTGGTGAATGAAGTCCGCGGGGCGACGGATATCACGGCCGGAAACGTGAATTCGGTTGCCGCCGCGACCGAGGAGCTCAGCGCGTCGAGCCAGGAGATCGCCACGCAGGTATCCGACTCCGCCCGCCTGACCAGCGAAGCAACCAGCAGCGCCGACGGCGCGCGCGAGCAGGTTTCCGCCCTCGAGGAAGCCACCAAGAACATCAGCTCCGTCGTCGATCTGATCAACTCGATCGCGGCGCAGACGAAACTGCTCGCCCTAAACGCGACGATCGAAGCCGCCCGCGCGGGAGAAGCCGGCAAGGGCTTTGCCGTTGTCGCCTCCGAGGTGAAATCGCTGGCGCAACAGACCGAGAGCGCCATTCAGGATGTCAGCCAGCATACCGCCGGCGTACAGACCGCAACCCGCTCATCGGTCGATGCCATCACCGGGATCGCGGCGAAGATTGCCGAGGTGAACGGGATTTCATCCGGCGTCGCCTCCGCCGTCGAAGAGCAACTGGCCGCCACGAGCGAGATCGGCCGCTCCTCGAACGAGGCGTCGGAGATGACGGGCCAGGTCGCGGCCTCCATTGCGAAAGTGGCCGAGCAGGCGGAGCGCACGAGCCGGTCCGCCAGCGCGATCGAGACCCTGGCCAAGAATGTCAGCCTCAATGTCAGCGACATGAAACGCAGGCTCGGCATCGTGGTCCGGGCGGGCGAGGAAGCCAACCGGCGGGGCAGCGACCGGGTGCCGACGGTGATCGGCGGCATGCTCACCTTCGGCGGCCTCAGCGCACAGGGCTTTATCGCGGACCTCTCGCCACGCGGCGCGCTGTTGCTGTGCGACGGGCAGGAAGATGCGGAAGCGGCGAGTATCGGCAGCATCACGCTCCCGAACGGGGTTGCCCTTCCGGCCCGCGTGGTTGCGGCGACATCCCTTGGCCTGCATGTCGCCTTCGAGAATATCGATGCCATGGCCGCCGAAATGATCGGCGCCATGATCGAGCAGGCGATGGGCGAAAACGATGTCTTCCGGGACATTTGCGTGACCGCCGCGCAGGAGGCGGAGGATGCATTGCAGGGCGCCCTGCGGTCGGGCCGGATATCCGAGGACGCGCTGTTCGACAGCCAGTATTCGATCATACCGGAGACAAACCCGACACAATACACGACCCAGTTTGTCGATCTGACGGATGAGCTGCTGACGCCGATCCAGGAACGCCACAAGGAGCGGGACGACCGCATCCGGCTGCTCTGTGCGACCGACAGAAATGGCTATATCGGCACCCACAACGCAGCGGTCTCGCAGCCGCAGCGCCCGGACGATCCGGTCTGGAACGCCGCGAACTGCCGCAACCGGCGGATTTTCGACGACCGGGCGGGCCTGCTGGCGGCAGGCAACAGGGAGCCGCACCAGTTGCAGACCTATCTCCGCGATATGGGCGGAGGCAAGAAGGTGCTGCTGAAGGAAATCGACGCGCCGATCACATTGTCCGGGCGTCTTTGGGGCAACATGCGCTGCGCCTTTGTTCCCTGAACAGGGTTGGCCCTGAACAAGGCTGCGGCGGAGCAAAAGCCCAGCCTCACCCCTGGCCGTTGACCTTGCAATAGAGCTGCCGGACGGTCCCGGCCCGCTCCAGTTCCGAAAAGGACGGCGCGGCGGTCCAGCCGGCCTGCTGCATGGTTTCGACCGGCACTTTTTCGGCGCTCAGCATCTGCTGGATGGTGCGCGGCGCGACCGTCGAGACACGCCCGCGCCGCGTGTTCGACGCAATGGCGATGCCGACCAGACGCCCCGATGCATCGAGTGTCGGCCCGCCGCTGATGCCGCCAAGGCTGCCCGGCGCCACGCCCTCGCGGCCGGTCTCGGCCCAGACCAGAACAAGACGACCAACACCGCGCAATGACGCCGAGCGCAGATCGCCCCGCCCGAGCAGCGTGGAGGAAACGCGTCCCTTGCCCGTACCGGGAAATCCGTAATGGTACCCGGCATCGCCGATATCCGGCAGCGGGCCGAGGGAGAGTGCGGGAGAGCGCCCGGCATCGGCATGCACCAGCGCGATATCCGCGTCCGGATGCGAGACCGCGGCATCCCTGATCGGCGTCACATGCCGCCGGTCAACGACAAACCCCAGCCGGTCGCAGCCCTCGACGACATGCCGCGCGGTCAGCCAGTAATCCCGCGAGACAACAAATGCCGTGCCAACCCCGCTCTGGATCTTTTCGCGCTCCTCGAGCTGCAGCCGGATGTCATTCCGGCTGGGCGCGGGCAAGGGACGGCGCGGCGTACGGCCCGCATCCTGAACCGGCGGGGCCTCATATGCGGGACGGCCGGGGCGGTCTTCCGGCGCCGGCTGCAGAAGATCGCCACCCCACTCGAACAGCCCGGCCAGCACAAAGGCCGCCACGGCGCCGAGTATTCCCAGTTTTTCAGGAGGAAGAGAGCGCATGACCGCTAGCCCGAAACAGCCGCCGCATTCAGGGCCGCCACCGACAGCTTCATCGAGACAAGAAGCGTCGCCGCACCGATTTCGCCTGCTTCGATGCGTTTGGAAAGATTACGCACCATGAGGTCGGTCAGCCTGAAAACCAGAATCTGGATCAGCAATGTCACCGTGCCCCAGATCAGAATATCGAGAAGGCCGACACTGGCCGCGAGGCAAAAGGCAAGCGGGATGGCCAGACCGAGCACGGCACCGGCAAGCGACAGCGCGGCCGCGGCGTTACCTTCCCGGATCAGCTTCATCTCGTCATGCGCCGTGATCCGCATATAGATCAGGGTTCCGATCAGGAGCATTCCCAGGCTCGCCGCGAAATGCGCGATCAGATACGGAAGACCAGCCGCCAGACTGCTGAAGACACCGGACATTTTTCGCCCCTCACCCAGAAACAACACGAACGGGATCGCCATGATAAAGCATCTCCCCCAGCCACGACATATGCGTCAGGCCGGGCATGGGCGCCACAAAATATTCGAAATTTTAAGGATATTCATCGCAATTTCGGCTTATAATAAACGCGCCTCTGGACAATCATAAGTTCTCTAATATATTTTAAGTCAATTGATCAAAATTGGTTTAAGATCAGAAATAGAATACAAAAAGTGCATTAAAAGGGAAAAGATTTCCGCTGATGCAACAGTATGTCATCCTCGACGAGCAAGCCGAACGTGAAGCGCGTGTCATGCACCGCTATCGCGTCGAGGTCGCTGCGTACTGGATGAAATGGCACCTTTGCATAGCGCTGGTCTCCGCCCTCGGAATGATCTTCCTGGTCGGCCTGGTCGTCGCCCTCTACAACGCCGCGATCCTCGGTATCGGACCGACCCTGAACGACTGGGGCGATTTCTCGTTCCTGCTGCATATCAACATTTTCAACTGGCGGGTCGACCCGGATTATTATCACCGGCTGGTGACGTATCCGATGATCCCCATCACGCTCGATCACATGCCCTGGGCGCATCTGTTCGGCTTCATCACGTTCGGCACCTGCCTGATCACGGCAATGATGAGCGTGCTGCATTTCGAGCCGATCATCAGCCACGACCCGAACCGCTATATCCGCATTGAACCGGTACGGCTGGTGCCTCCGATCGAGGTTTATTTCGAGACCGATCGCGGGTTCGACCAGAAATGCGTGATCGACGTCATCTTCACGGCGCCGGGCCCGGCCAGCGCCCAGGTGATCCGGGAGAAATCGAAAGCGATCTCCCTGCATTGCCAAACCGAAATCCAGCGTCTGGTCGATAGCGCGGTGTGGCAGATCCGGCTGCCGCAGCTCCGCCGGCAACTGGCCCGCATCGCCGTGGAATACGTGCCGCGCGATGCGATCCACGACCTCAAGATCCGCTCGATCAAAATGCACCCGGTGGTACGCCCGATGCCCCTGACCCTGCCAGCGGGCGTTACGGCAGCGGGCGCTACAGCAATGGCGCAAGGCATTGACGCAGAGGCCTCACCGGATGTTCCGGCCGCCGTCGAGGGCATCGCCCCGGAACCGGTTCCGGCGGAATAGTTCCCGCCGGCAAAGGATCACGGCTCAGACGCCGGCCCGCTCCCAGACCGTCACGTTCTTCTGCTCGATCATCGGCGCGACCCGGCCGTCGAACGCCTTGAAATGGTCGCTCGCCAGATGCGCCTTGAAGGCCGCCTCGTCGTCATAAAGTTCGTACAGGAAGCAATGCGCCGGATCCTGCGGATCGAAACAGACCTCGAACCGGTGACACCCCGGCTCAAGGCGCAACGACGCCTCCGCATTCTCAAGCATCGCCACTCTGAACCCGGCCGCCATGTCGGGCCGGATATGAAACTCGACGGTGATGACATACATCGCTTTCACCCCTTCAGAAATTTTCCGATACCGGCCTGATCAGGACGCCAGCAGGCTGCTGACGCCGACCCAGAGAAGCCGCGCCGCCAGCAGTGTCAGAACGGTCTTGAAGCCGATGGCAAAGACCCGTTCCGGCATCCATTCCAGCACCTTCTTGCCCGTTGCCGTGCCAAGAAACCCGGTCGCGATCATGGCGGCGATCAGCGGCAGCCATTCCGGAAAGGCAAAGCCGACAATGCCGAACGCCACCACCTTCACCCCGTGCTGCACCGTCATGCAGGCGCTGTGGGTCGCCACCGTGACCATCTTTCCGTACCGGTCCGGCGGCAGGAAGGCGGCCAGCAGCGGGCCGGTCGCGCCGACGAACATCGTGGCGAAACTGGTCACCGCGCCGACCCCGATGAAGGCGGGCGCCGGAACCTTGTGCTTGCCGAGTTTCGGTCCCCAGACCGTGTACAGGATGAACAGTGCCAGCAACGCCTGCAGGGCCGCCTGCGGCACGGAGACGACGATCTGCGCCGCGATGGCGATGCCTATCAGCGCACCGATCACGAAGAACCCGAAGAGCCTGCGCTCCGTATGCGCGCGCATCACATAGGCCCGCCCGGCATTCGAGCCGAACTGCACGACGCCATGCACCGGGATTACCGCCAGCGGCGGCAGGACGGAGCCGAGCGCGACCAGCATCATGACCCCGCCCCCAAGGCCGAAGGCAACGGTTACCGCGGACGTCACATAGCTGAAAAGGATCAGCGATATACCAGCCCATAGCGGTATGGAATCAGGCAGCAGGAATTCGATCACGGACGCGTCCCCCAACGCTGGAATTATTACTGGAATTATTAAAAGCGGGCGCAGCTTACCCCATCCAGGCCCGGCCGCCACCCTGTCGCGCGCAGGTGACTTGTGCCGGAGAACGCGCCATGTAGAGTGAGAACCCGATTGCGTGCATATTGCAGCCGTACTCTCAATCAACCCAGTGCCGCCCCACATTGGACGGCACCATTTGGAGACCCCTCTTGAAGAAACTGGTTCTTACGGTTCTGGCGCTGATCATCGTGCTGGGCGCAGCCGTCCTCGTTGGGCCCAGCTTCATCGACTGGAACAGCTACAAGGACGAGATTACCCGCACCGTCGAGGAACAGACCGGCCGCCGGCTTCAGATCGACGGCGATATCAGCTTCCAGATACTCCCGGCTCCCCGGCTTTCGGTGGAACAGCTGAAACTCGCCAACATCGAGGGCGGCAGCGCCAACACCTTCGTTTCCGCCGACGCGCTCCAGATCCATGTGGCACTGGCGCCCTTGCTCAGCGGCAAGATCAGGGTCGCCTCCGTGACCCTGAACGATCCCGTTGTCGCGCTGGAACAGTTTCCCGACGGCCGGAACAACTGGACATTCAACGCTCCCGGAAGCCCGGCGGGGGAAGCGGCAGGCAGCGCCGGGGACACCAAGGCAGCCGAAGGCGGGGATATTGATTTCAGCCTCGACGGCGCCACGATCACGAACGGGCGCATTTCATTTTACGACCACGGAACGGGCACCACGCATACCCTGTCCGGCCTGAATGCCGCCCTCAGCGCCAGCAGCCTGAACGGCCCGTTCAAGCTGACGGGCGATCTCACCTACAAGGGGGTTCCGCTCACGCTTTCGGCCGCGACCGGCCAGATCGATGCCGGGCGGGCAACCCCGCTGGAAACCATCGTCACGCTCGGCGACAAGGCAGCGGAGCTGAGCTATAGCGGCACCCTCGTGCTCGGCGACACGCCCCGGCTGATGGGCAGCATCGGTGCCTCCGGCAAGGATCTTGTCGCGGCCGGTGCCGCGCTGGCCCCGCTCAGAGCAGGCACGGACGCGCTTCCGCCGGCCCTCGCCGGCCCCTTCAAGCTCGCGGCCAGAATGCAGGCCTCCCCGGAACAGGCCGCGCTCAGCGACCTGACGATGAGTGCGGGCGGCTTCTCCGGGAAAGGTTCCGTGACCGTCTCCCTTGCGGACCGCGTGGCCATTGACGCGGCGCTGGCCCTGGATCGCTTCCAGCTTGACGAGGTTCTGGCCTCCCTGCAGAAACAGGCAACCGGCCCTGCCCCGGCGCCCGCCAGCAGTCCGGCCCCGGCCAGTTCGGCGGATGCGGGCTTTGCTCTTCCCGCCGGGATCGACGCCGATCTGGTCCTGACCGCGGACGCCGTGGATTATCGCGGCGGGGTGATCCGTCAGCCCCGGCTCGAAGCCTCCCTCGCCGATGGCGTCGCGGTCCTGAAAAACTTCAGCGCGCAGATGCCCGGCGGCTCCGACATCAGCCTTTCCGGCAGCCTCGAAAGCGCGAATGGCGGCCCGCAATTCTCCGGCCGGGCCGACTTCGTTTCGGACAATCTGCGCGGCACGCTCGACTGGCTCGGTGCCGGTCTCGACTCCGTCGCCGCCGACCGGCTGCGCAAGGGAAGTCTCGGCGCGGACATCACCGCCAACCAGGAACAGATCCAGCTCACGAACTGGACCATGGATCTCGACACCACCCGGATCCGGGGCGGCCTGACCCTGCTGCTGCGCGACCGGCCCGCCTTCGGTCTGGCGCTGGATCTCGGCAAGATCAATCTGGATGCCTATCTGCCGCCAGACGGCCAGACGGGCGGCCAGAAGCCCGCCACGGACCAGTCCGCAGCGGCCGGAAGCCCGCAGCCCGGCCCCTCTCCCATGGAGCAGGTTGCCGTCGCCCTGAACAGTTTCGATGCGAATGTCCGGATCGGGTTCGAGGAAATCACGGTGCACAAGACCCCGATCATCGGCGGTCAGCTGGAAGCGCGCATCCAGAACGGGGCATTGTCCGTCAACAAGCTCGCCATCGCCGATTTCGGCGGCGCGAAGGTTACCCTGAGCGGCTCGCTCGCCGGGGCCGTATCGGACCCGAACACCAAACTTGAATTCGACATCGACGCCAAGTCTCTGGCCCGGCTCGCCCGCCTTGCCGGGATCGAGCCCGACGAGACAGTGCAGCGGATTGGCGGCGGCAGGCTCAGCGGCAGCATCCTCGGCGATCTGTCCGCCATGACCATTGATGCAACGGCCAGCACCGCCGGAGCCACCGCCACGGTCAAAGGCATCGTGCATCCCCTGGCACAGCCCCTCAATGTCGATCTCGCGATCAAGCTGCAGCACCCGAATGCGGACAGCCTCGCGGCAACCCTGTCCCCCGGCGCCCTGCCAAAGGGCGTAAAGCTCGGCTCCCTGGCGCTTGCGGCAACCGTGATGTCGGCACAGGACGGCGCCTATAGCCTCGATGCAACGATGGATCTCGGCGGCGGCCAGCTCGGCCTGAAGGGCACCGTCACTCCCGGCCCCGAGAGAACCGCGCTCGCACTCGACACTCGGTATACGCATCCGGATGTGGTTGCCCTGATACGCAGCCTGTCCCCGGACTACACGCCGTCGAAGCGCGATCTTGGCCAGGCGACTCTGGCCAGCCGCCTGGAAGGCAGCACCGACAACCTGAAGATCAACAGCCTGCGGCTCGGCCTTGGCCCGATTTCCCTGACGGGCACGGCCTCGCTCTCCCTGACGGGCCCGCGCCCCAAACTGACGCTGGCCGCCGAAACCGGCACCATCGCCATCGATCCCTGGCTGCCCAAGGGCAGTGCCGCGCCGGCCGGCGGCATAGCCCCGGTCGTTCCGGTGAAAAGCAGCTCACGGACCTGGTCGCGGGAGACCATCGACACCTCGGGCCTGCTTGCCGCCGATGCGGATATCACCCTGAAGGCGGAGCAGGTTCTGTACGGCGCCTACAAGCTCGACAAGCTCGATCTCGCCGCGATCCTGGACAATGGCGCGCTGACGGTATCGAAGCTGTCCTCCGGATTGTTCGGCGGCACGCTCGACGGCACCGCGTCCCTGAAGCATGGCGCTACTCCGGAAGGCGGCCTGACCCTGTCGATCAAGAATGCCGATGTGCGGCAGGCGGCGATGTCCGCCTCCGGCGCGGCGCAGGTCACCGGCACCCTGAATTACGAAACCAGCCTGAAGACCGCGGGCCGCAGTGAATACGCCCTGGTCTCCGGGCTGCAGGGCAATGGCTCGATCAAGGTCAGCGACGGCACCGTCGAAGGCTTCGATCTGCCGGCGGTGAGCGACCAGTTGAAGCAGCTCGACCGTTCCGTCGATTTTCTCGTGCTCGCCCAGCGGGCCATGCAGGGTGGCACGACGCCTTTTGACAGCCTGACGGCGACCTACAAGATCACCAATGGCGTGCTGCAATCGGAAGATATCTCGCTGAAATCCAAGGCCGCCGAGGGCCGGGGAACCGCCGTGGTCAACCTGCCGCCGCAGGAGATGGATGTCCGCACCCAGTTCTGGCTCAGCGAGCATTCGAACTCACCGCCCATCGGTCTGCGCCTCACCGGCCCGCTCGACAATCCGCGCCAGATCCTGGACGCCAACAAGCTGCAGGCCTACGTGCTGCAACGGGTGATCGAGCGCGGCATCCTGCGGCAATTCAACAAGGGCAGTGATTCGAGCGGCAGCAGCGACAGCACGACAACGCCGGACGCCGCACCGACAGAGCCGGTCGAGAAGGTCGATCCGCGCAAGGCTCTGCGCGGTCTGCTGAAAGGCCTACTCGACAAGTAACGGCTTCCGGTTCTGCAGTTCCGACAGCACGAACACGCGCAGCGCACTCGAAAGATTGCCGCTGCGCGTGGCGTCCACCTCGGAAACCAGCCCGTTGATCGACAGATCGCGGGCGGTGGCGATTGCCTTCAATGCATCCCAGAACGCTTCTTCCATCGACACCGAGGTGACGTGTCCGGAGACCGTCACGGTGCGCTTGCGAATGCGGGCCGGATCCTGCATTCCGGCTACCCGTCACGCCGGACGAAATGGGCGACCAGCTCGATATGCGGGGTCCAGAGGAACTGGTCGATCGGGGTGACTTCGAGACACGCGTAGCCGCCATCCACCAGCGTCCGTGCATCCCGGGCGAAGGTCGCCGGATTGCAGGAGACATAAACGATCCTCTGCACTTTCGAGTCCGCCAGAGCCGCCGCCTGCTCGCGCGCGCCGGCACGCGGCGGGTCGAGCACCACGGCATCGAACTTGCCGAGCTCCTTGCCCGCGAAGGGGCGCTGGGTCAGATCCCGCCGTTCGGTCCGCACCCGGCCGCCGAGCCGGGCCGCATCGGCCCCGCCCCGGATCGCGGCCAGCAAGGCATCGTCGCCTTCCACCGCAAGCCGTTCCGCCGAGCCATCCAGCGCCAGACAGAGCGTGCCGCATCCGGCATAGAGATCGAGCACGGCGCGGGCACCCTGCGTGCCTTGACGCACCAGCTCCTGAATGGTCGCTTCACCATCCATCGTCGCCTGCAGGAACGCCCCCGGCGGCGGTGTCACGGTAACCGGGCCGAACGTGATCACCGGCGTCCGGCGCTGTGCCAGCGGCACCGGCGCGGGCAAACTGTCACCCTCGGCATGATAGGAAAGCCGGGTCAGGTCCTGTTCCTCGGCGAAGGCGGCGAGCCGCTCCCGGAAATCGAGATCCGGGTGGTCCGGCAGGCGGAGCAAAAGGTCGAGCCCGTTATCCAGCTCGTTCACCACGCAATCGATGGACTGCCCTTGCTCCAGCATCCCGTCGAAAAGCTGCCGCAGCGGCTGCATCAGGGCGAAGATCGCCGGACGCAGCACCGGGCATTCGGTGATCTCGACAATCCTGTTACTGCCGCGCTCATGAAAGCCCGCGACCAGCTTCCGGCCGATCATGCGCAGTACGAAATCCGCCCGCCGCCGGGCTTCCGGCGCACAGGTCCGCAGCGCCGCGACAGGGACATCACCCAGCCCGGCCCGGCCGAGATACTGTACCACCTGGTCCCGTTTCCAGGACTGGTAGGCGCCCGCTTCCAGATGCTGCACGGCGCAGCCGCCGCAGATCATGAAATGCTCGCAGGCCGGATCCACCCGCTCGGGCGCGGGCTCCACCAGCTCGATCAGATCGCAGGCCACGCCTTCGCCCCGATCGGAGACCGGGCGCACCCGGACCCGTTCGCCGGGCAGCGCGAAGGGAATGAAAAGCGGTCGGGTCTCGGTGACATAGCCGACCGTGATATCCGCCTTGGCCAGCCCGTCGCCGCGCCCGCCAAGCCGCTCGACAACGACGTCAAGGAGTGGCGCATTGGAGGCGTACCCCTTGCGTTGTGCCGGCCGCTGCGATGACCGTTTTGCCGCCCGGGGGGCTGACTTCCCCCGCTTGCTTCCCTGCCGTCCTCGGCCCATAAAGCCATCGTCCTTTTCTGCATGCGACGTATGGCGCCTAACCAGTGTCGGCGGCGCCTGTTATGGTGATGACATGCAACGCGCCAGGCTGACAACATCCGAACTGCGAAATCCGGCGGGACACAGCCATGCCCGGCGCCGGATGATCGCGGCTGTTTTCGGCGTTCTGGCGCTTTTGACCCAGGCCGGCTTCACCCTCGGCGCCTCCGCCGCGCTGACCTCGGCGCCTCCCGGCAGCCTCGCCGCCGACCTTGCCAAACTGTGCCTCGGCGCCATTGACGGGCCGGATGGCGGCTGGGATGACGGCAGCCCTTCGGGAAGCGCCGCCAGTTGCGGGCATTGCAATCTCTGCGGCGTGGCCGGGGCCTCGGTCCTGCCCGCTACCGAACCGGAGACGGCCGGACGGATCGCCGCCTCCCTTCGCCTCCGGAGCCTGACATATCAGGTACACAGCCAGGGCTTCACCCGGTTCCGCAATCCCCGGGCCCCTCCCCTCTGACTTTCAGCTCACATTCCAGGAAGACAGCGGTATAGCCGCACCCAAAAGAACTGCCCAAAAAAGCTGAAAGACAGAGCAATGATCACTTTTGCAAAAAACGCCGCGCGGGTTCTCGCGCTTGTCATCGTCACCCTGCCGCTGTTCGGCGGCATCGCCTGCTCCCATGAATTCAAGGCCGGTGACATTCTGGTCGATCATCCCTGGGCCCGGGCCACGCCCGGCCGGGCCAAGAACGGCGCGGCCTTCATGAAGCTCGTGAACCATGGCGGCGCGGATGACCGGCTGATGAGCGTGTCCGGCGAGGTCGCCGACCGGGTCGAGCTGCACACCCATATCCATGAGAACGGCGCGATGAAGATGCGGCCGAGCGGCCCCGTGCCGGTTCCGGCGGGCGGCATGGCCATGCTGGAGCCCGGCAGCTTTCACGTCATGATGATCGGCCTGAAGGCACCGCTGGTGGAAGGCGAGAAATTCCCGCTGACCCTCAGTTTCGAGAAGTCCGGCACAGTCACTGTCGAGGTGAAGGTCGAGTCCGTCGGCGCGGGCGCTGGCAGCAAACCCATGAAGCACGACATGAAGTCCGGCCACGGCATGAAGAAGAACTGATCCGCAGACACGCGGACCACCGGACGATCAGGCGGGGTCTTCCTGCTTGATCGCTCCGGGGCGGGTCGCGATCCAGGTGGCGACCAGGGCCAGCACGACGCCTGTCGCCGCCGCCAGTCGCCAGTCCTCCAGCACAAAGCCCCAGAGCAGCGCGAAGGAAAAACCGATCATCGTCACGGCGGCGATCTTGGCGCGCGGCGGGATCACCCCGTGCTCATGCCAGGCACGCACACCGCTGCCGAAGCGCGGATGATTGTAGAGCCAGAGGTGAAACCGTTCGGAAGAGCGGGAAAAGGCCCAGACCGCGATCAGCAGGAACAGCGTTCCAGGCAATCCCGGCAGCACGATACCGGCAATGCCCACGGCCGTGCACAGAATGCCGAAGCAGAACAGCACATAGCGCCAGGGGCCGCAGATGGTTTTCGGAAGTTCACTCAATTCTCGTCTCCGCGCGTTCCGGCTCGCGCGCCGATTATGGTCTCGATCCGTTAAGAATTAGTTCGGGCCAGGCATTTGCCCAGGGGCAAAACCCGAGAGACAATCCCTAAAGCCGGCGGGCGAACCATATCACGCGGCCGACGATATTCACCTCCTCAATCGTCCGCTCGTAATCCCGGTAGCGCGCGCTTTCCGAGCGGATCAGCACGCGCGGCGGATCGCTGTTCGGAATATATTCGAGCTGCTTGGCAACCAGACCGATCCCGTCATGCAGCACGAAGATCCCCGGAGGCGACGGGGCCGTCCGGCTTAGATCGATCATCACCTTGTCGCCGGAATACAGCACCGGCTCCATGGAATCGCCATCGATGGAAATTACCCGCAGATCCCGGGCCGATGCCCGCAGCTCGTAGCGCAGCCAGCCCGCATCGAAATACCAGTCATTGCCGCCCGGCTCCTGCTCGAGATTGGCGCCGCCGCCGGCCGAAGCGGAAATCCGGACTTCGGGGACCGCCGTGACTCTCGCCGGGTCGATGGAGCCCGCGGCAGGGCCGAGACCGGAAAAGGGCCGCATGGCCGCCGAAGGACTGTCCCTGCCGGCAGCAGAAGGCAGGGGAACCACCCCCTGTTCCGGCCGCAGCACCGCCTCGTCGACGCCAAGATGACGGGCCAGGGCGTAGCGCACGTCTTCCGGCAATTTTCGCGGCGTCCCGCGATTGATGAACTGGTGCAGGTAGGCGTGATTCTTGCCACAAGCCAGCGAGGCTTTCTTCAGATCCGTTGGGGGATCACGATGCGCCACCAATTCCAGGATGCGCTTTCGCTGGATATCGAGCTTCATAACCGGAACCTAAACTTCCATAATCGGATGATCAAGAGTTTTTTTCCTATTGCCGAATATTAATCTTTCGCCTAGAACAACCTAAGCGTCAGTGGCAAAGATGTTTTTTGACCGGGAAAATCCGATCCCGCCGCAACCTAACGCTCTGAATGCAGAAAAGCCACGCCCACATCTTTAACGACGCTCTGATCATGCGGCGCGGACCGGTCCCGACTGGAGGGAGTCAATGACGAGCACGCAGATTGTGCCGGATCCAAAATGGATCAAACATTACCTGAAAGAAGCAGCGGACACTTTGCATCGACTACCGCGGGCATATGCCAAAGCCCGCCTCACGGGATGGCCGGACGTGGCGCAAAACAGCTTTGCGCATGAATTGTCGCCGGGCAGGACACGGCCGGCGTCCCCAAGTCCGGCAGCGATCGACCGGCTCGATGAAAGCCTCGGCTGGATGTTTGCCTGCGATCAGGAGGAACGGATCGTGGTCTGGGCCCGGGCCTGCGGCGTCGCCTGGCGAAAACTGGAGGATATCGACGGGCGCAGCCATGTCACCCTGCGGCGGATCGAGGATCGGGGCCTGGCCGCAATCCGCGACCGCTTGCGGAAGACACCCCCGCCGCACGTTTTTCGCAGGCCTGATTAATCGGTTTTTTCCGATTAAAGAAAACTATAATATGTTGATATAGCTATAATATTTATAATTCATCGCTAGATCAACATACAAACAAATGACAACTATCGGAAAAAACCGCTTTACAGGGTTTATAAAATCGGCTAAATACTATCCTATCGTCGGCGCTTTGTGGGAACACCCCGCAAGGCGCCTTTTTCTTTGGGTGAAACGCATGGCCGAATCCGCAGCACGGACCCGCAAGAAGCGGCAATTTCTGAAAGCTCTCGCCGAAACCGGAAACGTCAGCGAAGCCGCCCGCAAGGCGCGGCTGGACCGCAGTCACGCCTATCAGATCAGACGCCAGGATCAGACCTTCGCCGAGGCCTGGGATGAAGCACTCGATATCGCCGTCGACCTGCTCGAGGGCGAAGCCCGGAGCAGGGCCGTCGAGGGCGTGGAACAACCGCGTTTTCATCAGGGCAGGATCTGCGGGACGGTCCGGAAATATTCCGACTCGCTCCTGATGTTCCTGCTGCGGGCACACCGCCCGGAAACCTTCCGGGAGGGCAAGGATGCCGGATCAGACGACATGGAACGCCACCTCAAGGGAGCAAAGGAAAAGCTCGCCGCCCGTCTCGAAGCCCTCGCTCCGGACAATGACTCCGATGGAGCGGACCCGGTTCCTGGGCGGGATCAGTGACGCCGAAGCCGCCCTGCTGCTGTATGACTGGCCGTTCTGGGCGCGCGAGAAACAATTGCCGCCGGACGGCGACTGGCGGGTCTGGCTGATCCTGGCCGGGCGCGGTTTCGGGAAAACCCGGACCGGTGCCGAATGGATCAGGGCCGCCCTTGAAAGCGGCCGCTGCCAGCGCGCCGCGATCATGGGGGCCACCGCCGGAGATGTCCGCGACGTCATGGTCGAGGGCGAGAGCGGCATTCTGGCCATCGCCCCGCCCTGGGAACGGCCGCGTTACGAGCCATCGAAACGCCGGCTGACCTGGAAATCCGGCAGTGTCGCAACCCTCTTGTCGGCGGACGATCCGGACCAGGTGCGCGGCCATCAGTTCGACATGGCCTGGGCCGACGAAATCGCGGCCTGGCCGCAGCCCGAAGCCTGGCACAATCTGATGCTGGCGCTTCGGCTCGGCCCCCGGCCGCAATGCATCGCCACCACGACGCCGCGTCCGAAGGACTGGCTGAAGCGGATCGCGGAAGCCGACGACACCCGGCTGATCCAGGGCCGAAGCACGGAAAACCGGCTCAATCTTGCGCCGGGTTTCCTGGCCGCGATGGAGAATACCTATGGCGGCACCCGGCTCGGACGGCAGGAACTCGACGGCGAATTCCTGACCGATGTGCCGGGCGCCTTGTGGCGCCGGGACCGGCTGGAAGCCGACCGCCTCGCTCCGGGGGAACGCCCTGCTCTGGACCGCATCGTCATCGCCATCGACCCGGCGGCGAGCCACCATGCCGCCTCGAACGAGACCGGCATCCTGGTTGCCGGGCGCGCCGCCGAGACCGCTTTCATACTGGAGGATCTCTCCGGGCGGCTGGCCCCGAACGACTGGGCTGTCCGCGCCATCGACGCCTATCACCGGCATGACGCGGACCGCATCGTCGCCGAGGTCAACCAGGGTGGAGACATGGTGGAGCAGGTGCTGCGCAGTGTCGACCCGTCCGTCCCGCTGCGGCTGGTGCGTGCCAGCCGCGGCAAGCAGACAAGGGCCGAGCCGGTTGCCGCCCTCTATGAGCAGGGCCGCGTCCGACATGTCGGGCGCCTTGATCTTCTCGAAGACCAGATGTGCAGCTTCACCGGAGCATCGGGCGGCAATGGCTCGCCTGACCGGGTGGATGCGCTGGTCTGGGCTCTGACCGAACTCTTGCTGAGCCGGAACCGGACGCAGACCGGGCAATTTCTGATCTGAGCCTGACTATATGACCTTTGGGGCCAACCACTGGGGGAGGTGGGAGATGCCTGTAATCGCGTATCTCGAAACAAGCGTCGGCCCCGGCACCGGGCAGCCGCACGATATAGCTCTCGTTCAGGCCCTGCTCGCCCACATCACGGATCTGTTCGGGCACCCCTACTGGCCGGACAGGATCGATGGCGTGGCCAGCGATGCCCTGCTGGAGGCGATCAACCGCTTTCAGGAAGAATTCGGCCTGCTCGATACTGCCGGTGAGGATATCCGGACGGTGATCTCGCCCGCCTCCGTGACTTTCCAGTGCCTGCGGGAAGCAACGGCCCCTGTCCTCTCCGGTCTGCGCGCCGTTACCGGCACCGCGACCCTCTATATTCCGCCCCGTTGCGGCGAGCAGGTCCTGGGGGTGATGGCCGCGAAGCTGCGCAGCCTGGGCTTTGAAGGCAACACCGTTCTGGGGCGGCGGCTGGCGGCCCTTGCCGAACGGGTGTTCGACAGGCACCGCTTCCTGATCCGCTTTCCGGCACCGGAAGACAGCAACAGCCGGACACAGCGGGTCCGGGTGCATTTTCACGGCCTGAAATGGCTGACCGAACAGGGGCGGCTGGCCTCTTCTGAGCAGCCGCACAGCCCGGTTCCCGAAGCACTCTGGTCCCTCGTCACGGCGGAAACCCGCCCCGTCGGCGGGCTGATACCGGAACAGATAGACTATGCCGGCTGCCGGGAACTCTGGCTCAGGCATGACGGATGAGTTTCCGCAGAAAGGCTAAAAAATGAGTTCCGACGTCGCAACTCCGAATGCCGCCTATCAGGACATGGCCACCGACTGGGAGCTGATCCACGACCTGCTCGGCGGCACCCGCATCATGCGGCAGCGCGGGGAGAAATGGTTGCCCCGGGAGCCCGGCGAAAGCCGTGAAGCCTACGCCATCCGGCTGAACCGGAGCGTGCTGTTCAACGGGCTTCAGCGCACCATCCAGACCCTGCTTGGAAAGCCGTTCCACCGGCCCGCCAGCCTGACCGGCACGCCGCCGGACGCACTGGCGGCACTGGCGGACAATGTCGATCTCGGCGGCCGCAATCTCACGGTATTCGCCCGCGATGTGATGCAGGCCGCGCTGACGGACGGTCTCACGCATATCCTGGTGGACCATCCCCGGGCCGGGGAGAGCGGAAAGGATACCGCCCGGCCCTATCTTGTGCATATCCAGGCGGCGGACCTGATCGGCTGGCGCGGCCAGGAAAGCGGCATCGGCAGCGCCCTGACGCGGGTCCGCATCCGGGAGACCGTCAACCGGACATCCGGAACCTGGGACGACAGGGCGGAACGCCAGATCCGGGTGCTCTATCCCGGCCGCTTCGAAATCTGGCGGCGCGGCGGTGACGGCCTTGGCCCCTGGCTGCGCGACGATGCCGGGGACAGCAGCCTCGACTGCATTCCGCTCGTCACCATCTATGCCAACAGGGCCGGTTTCATGACCGCCCGTCCGCCGCTGATGGATCTGGCCTGGCTCAATCTGGCGCACTGGCAATCGGCAAGCGATCAGCGCCACATCCTGCATGTCGCCCGGGTGCCGATCCTGTTCGGCCGCAACCTGACCCTGCCCGAGGACGGCCTGGCGCTCGGCCCGAACCGGATCGTGACCGGCGAGGGCGAAAGCGCCGATCTGCGTTTTGTCGAGCATAGCGGTGCCGCCATCGCCGCCGGCCGGCAGGATCTGATCGATCTGGAAGACCGCATGGCGGTCATGGGTCTCGATCTGATGACCCGGCGCGGCGGCGCGGGATCGACAACGGCGACGGCACGGGCCATAGACGCGGCGGAGAACAACACATCCCTGCTCGGCCTGATCCATGCCGTCGAGGACGGGCTGAGCACCGCCTTCGGCTTCATGGCGGACTGGCTCGGCGTTCCAAGAAGCGAGGCCGGACGTGTCGCCCTGCACCGGCAGGACCCGCAGGATCTTTCGGCCGGCTGAAGATCGAAGCTGTTGCAACCCAATGATTGCAGTGGCACAGGATGCAACAAAACCATCTTTACCGATTGATAACCTCAATCGGGTAGAACTTGGGCGAGTTAGAGGAGTAGCGCTTTGCCTAGGTATATGAAAACGCCGTACAGCATCGAAACGCGCCGCGCCCCCAATGCGGGTGCGAAGACTGGCGCGGTTGCGAAAAATGGTGCGGGCACCAAGCACAATACCGGCAGCAGAAATGCTCTGGTCGCCGAGAGTGTCGTCACCGCCGCCGAGGTCGATCTGTCCGAAGTGATGGAGGCGATCCGTTCTCTGGAACGCAAGATCGACGGGAAGCAGCCAACACCGGTAGCAGCAGATAAAGATGCGGATACTGCAGCGGTTGTCGGCAAGCAGGATCAGAAGATCGAGGAGATCCGGACAGAGATTTCCGAGATCGCCGGCCGTATCCAGGCCACCAAGGTCGAGATTGCCGCCCTGCGCCATCCGCTCTCGAACGACGACAAGTTCGAGTCGGCGACGGAAGAACTCAGCGAGATCGTGCGCCAGACCGAGACCGCGACCGACGGGATCATGACCACCGCCGAGAAAATCGAGGAAGTCGTTGCCGACCTCCTGACGGTCACGCAGGACGAATATGCGAATTCGCGCCTCGGCGACATCGCGGATCTGATCACGGGAATATACGAGGCCTGTAACTTCCAGGATCTGACCGGCCAGCGCATCAACAAGGTGATCAAGGTTCTCAATTATATCGAGGAACGGGTCGATGCGATGATGGCGACCTGGGATATCCGCGAATTCCAGACCATGCCTCTGCCGCAGGACATCACCCGCAAGGACGAGGATCTGACCCTGAGCGGGCCAATGGCGGAAGGCCAGGCCATCTCGCAGGACGAAATCGACGCCCTGTTCGATTGACGTTTCTCCTACCCGGACTTTTCCAAAGCGCCCCGCCCAGCGGGGCGTTTTTCGTTTCAGCATCTTTTATTACTGGAGCTCATCATGCCGTTGCCCGCCGAAACAGACTCTCTCGACGCCGTCCCGGAAGCGGTGCGCGCCTTCTATGTCGCAACAGACGAGGGCCGGTATCGCCTCGACGCCGACGGCGTGGAAGACGTCTCCGGCCTGAAATCCGCGCTGGAAAAGGAACGCGCCGCGCGGCGGGAACTGAAAGCCGAACTGGACGCGCAAAGCACCGGAGAGGTGTCCCTGACCCAGGTGAAACTGGAAGCCGCGCTGATCGCTGCCGAGGCTCGCGCCGCGATCCATGCCGAGCACGGGATCGCCGAGCTGCTTCTGCCGGTCATCGTGCCCCGGCTGATCCTGACCGAGAGCGAGGCCGGGATCTCGGTGACGATCCGGGGCGAAGGCGATGCCCCGGCGGAAAACCCGGAAGACGGCACCCCGCTCACCCCGCGCGATCTGGTGCGCGAACTGCAGGCAAGCCCGGTCTATGGCCGGGCCTTCGAGCCGCCCGCACGCGGCGGCAGCGGTGCCCCCAGCCTCGGCCAGGCGGGCGGCAATGAGAGCGTCATCGCGCTGAGCGACCAGAACGCGCTCGACCGCAACATCGCCGCCATCGCCAGCGGCCGGATACGGGTCTCCCACTAGGCCCAGCTTCAATAGATTTAGAGCGAAAGATCATGAAATCAGCGCTATACTCTCCAAGGTTGCATGAAGAGCTGATTGAAAATGAAATGGCGCAATTCCCGCACCTTGAATACAGCATGAAACAAGTCCTGAGAGCCGGGAAGGCCTTACAAGGCGATATGCATTGGGATGAGAGCACCAAAGATCAAGCAATCGAAATATTTCGCATCGCTCATAGTTGGAGAGACTCTCACGCCCTGCCCATGAAAAGCATCCGACAAGAGATGCTTTCTAGAATGCGCTCGCTCAATCTCCGCGGAGTAACTGCCGCTCGCTTAAAGCGAATGATCTCAATTCGCAAAAAACTGAGGCGGATATCCGCAAAATTAAATCAGATTCAAGATCTTGGCGGATGCCGGATCATTTTGCCCTCGATGGAAGACACCAAAACTTTTATCGAGGAAATGAGGCAAAAATCGAAACACGATCTATCCCGGGAAACCGACTATATCGCCTTACCCAAGGGTGATGGCTACCGAAGCCATCATATGGTTTACAAGTTCAAAGGAAACGCTCGACAATCCGAATTCGATGGTCGGCGAATCGAAATTCAAATCAGAACACGCCTCCAACACACATGGGCAACTGCCGTTGAGACCATAGGACTTGTTCGCGGCGAGGACATGAAAGCATCACAGGGTGATGCCGACTGGCTTCGATTGTTCGATCTTATGTCCGCTGAGTTTGCTCTGGCGGAGAATTCACCGGAGAGAAACGACCTTCCGGAACACACCGAACGAGTACAAGAAATTGAGTATTTAGAACGAAAATTGGACGCCGTGAATATTTTAGACGGGATTAGATTCGCGATACATTGGACAGATAGAGTCTACACCAACAAAACTAAACCGGAATATTTCAAAATTGCTTTCAACAAAGAAACTCAACAAGTCGATATATCAGAATACACAGAACCCAAAAAATGGATAGACGAATACAATTCAGATGAAGAAAAACAAAACCTAGACTCAAACAACCAAGACAATACCGTAATCATTGGAGCCAATAGAATTGAAGATCTACGGGTCACCTATCCAAATTATTTTGGAGACGTGCAATTGTTCAACAAAAACCTGAAAGATCTTTGCTTAGGAAAAACAGCCCAAGAATATACCTTACCACCTATCAACTCAGCTCCGAATATCGAATTGGAGCCAGCAGATATGTCGTGGTTCAGGCCAGGACGAAATCGTCGCTGGACATAAATTAGACTGACCCCCTTCCACTAAGTTTCCCTGACTACACAACCGGCGGCCGGGATGGCTGGCGGCGCTTTGTGCTGCGCGCGGGCCGGGCAGCACGGCACGAACACGCCTTTTCACACATCGAGGAGCCTTCCAGATGGCAAATGCCATGACCGAAATCATGCCGAAAATCCTGGCCCGCGGCCTCCTGGCCCTGCGCGAGCAAGCGATCATGCCCCGGCTGGTGAACGCGGATTATTCGAACGACGCCGCCCGCAAGGGCGACACCGTGGACGTGCCGCTGCCGAGCGCGATTACGGCAAGCGACGTCACCCCGTCGAACACCGCCCCGCAGCCGGACGACATCACCATCTCCAAGGTCCAGGTGCCTCTCGACAAGTGGAAGAAGGCGGGCTTCTACCTCACGGATAAAGAGGTGATGGAGATCGACCGGAACGAGAGTTTCGTGCCGATGCAGATGAGCGAGGCGATCCGGGCGCTGGCCAATGCGGTCAACGCCTCCGTCCATGCCGAATACAAGGGCGTCTTCGGTCTTGTCGGCGCGGCGGGCGTGACGCCTTTCGGCTCCGACGTGTCCGACGCAACCTCCGCCCGGAAGCTGCTGAACAAGCAACTCGCCCCGCGCGGCGACCGGCGGGCCGTGCTGGATTTCGACGCCGAGGCCAATGCGCTGGCCTTGGCACCCTTCTCCGACGCGGAGAAAGTCGGCTCCGCCTCGGTCAAGATCGACGGCGAGATCGGCCGCAAGTTCGGGATTGAGTGGTATGCCGATGACGGCGTGCTGACCCATACCGCGGGCACCGCCAGTGACAGCGGCAGCTTCACCATCACCGCCAATCTGGCGGGCACCGGGGCAACAAGTGTCGCCCTGAAATCCGACACCGGCAGCCCGACCCTGAAGGCGGGCGATATCGTCAGCTTCGCCGGACACGCCCAGAGCTACGCGGTGACGGCGGATGCGGTGCTCGATGGCAGCGGCGTCTCCGTTGCCATCAACCCGGCCCTGAAAGCGGATGTCGCGGCCGATGCGGCGGTGACCGTCACGCCGAGCCATGTGGTCAATCTGGCCTTTCACCGGGACGCCTTCGCGCTCGCCATGCGGCCGCTCAGTGCCGGCACCCAGGACCTTTCGCTCGGCAACCAGATCCTGTCCATGACCGATGCCGAGACGGGCATCTCGCTGCGGCTGGAGATCTCCCGGCAATACAAGCAGACGGTCTGGGAGTTCGACGTGCTCTGGGGCGTGAAACTGGTCCGCCCGGAACTCGCCGTCCGCATCGCCGGCTAACGCCTCCGTTCATCTGCCTCCCCTGCCTGGCCCGGGTCTCCGTCTATCGGAGCCCGGGCCGCTTTTTATTCAGCATTCGTCAGACCGAAGGGGCCGTTCCATGTCCGAGCCTGAAGCCGACCTGTTGCCGACCGTCACGCTGCAGCACCGTTATGGCGAGCAGCGCCTGCTCGCGAACCGGGCGGATTACATCCACGAAAAAGACGGCCGGTTCAGTGACTGGCTGCTGTCGGACGACGATCCGGAAGTGCAGCCCCCGCCTTGCCAATCTGTGCCCTGCCGATCCACTCCGGCCCATGTCCCGGCGCCCGCTGCGGCACCCGTTGCCACCATGATGGCGCCGCCAAGCGTTCCCGCGCTTCCGCCCGCGCCCGTCGTCCCACACGGAGCACCGCGGCCCGGCAAGCGGCGGCGGCGGGGGAGGCGGAAATGAGCCTCTCGGTCGGCGAAGACACCTATCTCGCGGTCGCGGACGCGGATGCCTATTTCGCCGCCCGCAATGCGGCGGGATGGGCGGCGGCGCCAATGGTCGCACGGGAAGCCGCCCTGCTTCAGGCCACCGCCTATATCGACGGCAGCTACGCCTTCCGGGGCCGCATCGCCGATCCGGGCCAACCGCTGTCCTGGCCACGGCGGGATGCGGTGGACAGCGAGGGCCGGTCCCTTTCCGGCATTCCGCGCCGGGTCGAGCACGCCACCGCCGAGCTGGCGCTGATCGCGCTGGCCGGTGATCTGACACCGCCACTGGAACGGGGCGGCAAGGTGCTGCGGGAGAAGGTCGGCCCGGTCGAGGTCGATTACATGCCCGGCGCCGTGTCCGGCCGTTCCTATCCATTGATCGATCTGCTGCTGAAGCCGCTGCTGCGCTCGGCCGCCAGCCATGAGGTGATACGCGCATGACCCCGCTCGGATCTTCGCTTTCAGGTGTCGCCGCCCGGCTGATCACCCGCTACGGCGCCCCGATGGTTCTCAGCAAAACGGAAGCGGCCAGCTATGATCCGGCGACAGGAAACGTCACCGGAACGCCGTCCGACCATCCGCTGCTGGGCATCGTCGAAAGCGTCTCGGCGGCCTTCGTCGGCGGGCTGGTGCAGAACGGCGACCTGCTGGTCACCGTCGCCGGAGAGGACCTTTCCGGTATCCGCCCCGCGCCGGGCGACCTGCTCCGGATCGACGGTACGGCGCATGACGTCGTCAATGTCACCACCATCGCCACCGGCACCGAGCCCCTGCTGTTCCGCCTGCTCGTCAGGCGCTGAGGAGAATAGAGATGTCCTTCACCAGTGCCCGGCGCGCGGTCGAGAGCTATTTCGGCGCCAACTGGCTGCTGACCCCGATCGCCTTCGAAAACGTTGCCTTCACCCCGCCCGCCACCCCGCCCGGGGACGGGCGCTGGGTGAAGCTGATGATCCTGCACGAACAGTCGGAGCAGGCCGCGCTCGGCAGCCCGGCACTGCACCGCTACCGGGGCCGCATCCTGATCTACTGCTTCACCCCGCTCGGCGGCGGGGCCCAGCAGGCAACGGCCCTCGCCGATGCCGCCGCCGCCCTGTTCGACGGCGCGCTGATCGCCGGTCACGTGCTGCTGCCGCCGGAAATAACCGGGGACGAGGATATCGACGGTGCCTACCGGGCAACCGTCGCCATCCCGTTCTGGCGCGACGAAATCCACTGATTTTCGCCTCTATCCCTAACCTCACGTCCAAGGAGACCACCCATGGCGGATTCAAGCCGCACGGAACTCGCCTATGCAAAGGAATCGCTCTGGGGATCGACCCCGGCATCCGCCCTGACCAAACTCCGCTTCACCGGCGAGAGTCTCGGCTACACGATCGCCACCACCAGCTCGTCCGAAGTCCGGGCCGACCGTCAGGTCCCCGACCTGATCCAGACCGGCGCGTCGGCCTCGGGCACGGTCAATCTGGAGCTGTCCTACGGCGCCTACGACACGCTGATCGAAAGCGCCCTGTTCTCCGTCTGGTCCGCCCCGCTCGCCATCTCCGTCGCGGACGATATCGCGGCGGACGCGAGCGGCAGTGCCTTCACCAGCAGCACAACGGACTTCGTGGCGGCCGGGATCAAGGCCGGCCAATGGGTCCGGATCGGCGGTTTCGCGGCAAACAGCGGTGAGAATAACGGCCTCTACCAGGTCAGCGCCGTCACCGCGAACAGCCTCACCGTGGCATCCGCTCCGGCAAGTGACGAGGCGGCGGCCGGGCTGACCGTCAGCATCGACGGCTCGATGATCCGGAACGGGGTCTCGGAAACCGCGCTGACACTGGAAAAGGCCTTCACCGATATCGGCCAGTACATCGCCTTCACCGGCATGGTCGCCGACACCATGGATCTGCAGATCCAGACCGGCCGGGTGCTGACCGGCAGCTTCGGCTTCATGGGCGCTTCCGCCTCGATCGGCAGCGCCACCGTCGGCACCGGTTCGGCCATCCCGGCCCTGAGCAACCCGGTGCTGAACGCGGTCAACAATATCGGCCAGGTGATGGAAGGCGGCGCCCCGCTCGACGGCATCTTCCTGCAATCGCTGTCGATTTCGCTCGCCAACGGGCTGCGCGGGATCGGTGCGGTCGGCAGCCTCGGGAATGTCGATATCGGCACCGGCCGGTGCCAGGTGACGGGCCGGGCCAGCTTCTATTTCGCCGATGGTGCGCTCTACGAGAAATACCTGAACGGCACCCCGACCAGCCTATCCTTCCGGGTCACCGACGCGGACGGCAACGCCTATGTCTTCACCCTGCCGCGCGTCCGCCTGACCCGGGGCAGCATCGCCGCCGGGGGGCCGGACCAGGACGTGATGGCCGACTTCCAGTTCCAGGCAGTGCGCGATCCGGCCACCGGCGCGACCGTCCAGATCGACCGCATCGCCGCCTGATCGCGGACACACCCTCATTCCAAAAGGACAGACAATGGATCTCTCGAAATTCAAGGCCGACCGCACCGCCGAGGATGAAGGCGTCTGGGTTGCACTGGACGGCGACGATACAGGCGCGCGGGTCAAGCTCGCCCGGATCGGCAACCGGCGGTATCGCGAGGCGATGCAGCGCCGGATGAAACCGTTCCGCCGGGCCCTGCGCGCCGGAACACTGGAAGAGGCGACAGCGGAGCGGGTCACCGCCGAGGTGCTGGCGGAAACCGTGTTGCTCGACTGGCAGGATCTCGCACTGGACGGCACGGCGCTGGCCTATTCGCCGGACCGGGCGCGCGAACTCTTGCTCGACCCGGCATTGCGCGATTTCCGCGATCTCATCGTCGAGATGGCGACCGATATCGAGCTCTACCGGCAGCAGGATCAGGAGGAAGCGGAAAAAAACTTGCCGCCTTCGTCCGCTGGCAGGTCGCCTGGGGAGGACGGCAGGACTTCCTGACCCTTCTCGCCGAGCAAAGCGGCACATCACCCTCGGCCCTCAGCGAGAAACCGGAGCTGTTTCCGGATCTTGAGCGGGTGGCCCGCGCCTTTGCCCTGCTGACGCGCGGGCGGCCGCTGGTCGCCACCCCGTTCGGCACGGCCGAAGGGGCCATCCCGCTGGCCGAGATCGCCGCCTATTGCGGGCTTTTCGGCATCACGGACCCGGACGAGTTCGTGCCCCTGCTCCGCACCATGGACGAGGCCTATCTCCGCACCCGCGCGGAGCAGGCTCCCCCGCACACCAAGAAGAAGGACTGATCCGCCATGCCGATCCGCCGCCTGCCCGAGGATGGAGCCGCCGCCGGTATCTACACCTTGCTGGAGGCCATCGAGACCATGCCGCCGGTCCTCAGCCGCGCGGAATCCGCCTTCGACCGGCTGGCCGACAGCATCACCGGCGCACTCGACCGGATCGGGGCCGCGCTCGACACGTTCGAACGCCGGAGCCTGACGCCGCCCGCTCCCGGGATACAAAATCCGGGCATTCAGGAGGCCGCCTTCACCTCCATCGACGCCGATCTTCTCTCCCTCGGCGAAGACCGGCTGCATCTGGAAGACCTGATCACGGAGTCCATGGTCGAGCAACTGACCGCATCGGAGAATATCGCCTCCGCCCAGGAAGATGCCGCCCGGCGCAGCGATGCGGCATGGGGCTCACTCTCCGACGATATCGTCGGCGATTTCGACCGGGCCTTTTCCGGTATTTCGGAGAGTGGCGCGGAGACCTTCTCCACCCTGTGGCGGGGCATGGCGGCGGGGCTCGACCAGACCATCTCGGCAATCGACTGGGATGGCCTGTTCGGCCCTGTCGCCGGGCAATTCGCCGATGCCGCATCCGGCCTTCTCGGCTCGCTCGGCGGCCTTGGCGGTACTGGCGGCGGCGGGCTTTCCAGTCTGTTCGAGGCCGGCGGCTCGCTGCTGTCCAGCTTTCTGCCCGGTCTCGGCGGAGGAGGCGCTGCAGGCGGCTCCATGCTTTCGGGCATTACCGGCTCGCTCGGCAGTACCGGGGTGATCGGCGCCATCGCCACCGCCGCCGTTTATGGCCTGAACGAGCTGTTCAAGGACGAGGATTATCCTTTCGCCAGAGCGGAGATCGGCATTCAGAACGGCACGCCCACCGCCGGAAGTTCCATGGAGCTGGATGGCGGACCGCTGGACAATATCCTGCAATTGCAGGACCGGGTGCTGACGGCCCTCGATGCGATGACCAACCGGCTTGGCGCATCCTTCTCCGGCGATGTCAGCGACTTTCTGCAGATCGGCTATTCCAGCGGCCGCAAGTCCATCCTGCCGTCCGGCTATTTCGTCGCCGGTCTGGAGGCAGGCGGCGATTTCAACAGCGGTGCCGACTTCACCGGGATCGAGGATGAAGAGGAGCTGATCGGACGCGCCATCGAGCTTGCCTTCGCCAAAGCGGCACGGGACGGCACCCTGACCGGCCTCTCGGACGATGCCGGGGCGGATTCTCGGGGCCAGAAAACATTCGAGGCAGGCATCGAAAAGCTGCTCGCCGCACCGTTCGAAAGCCTGGAGACATCCCTGCGCCGGATCGCTTTCCTCGCCAGCTTCGAGGAGACCGTCGCACTCTTCAGGGACGGCACCGAAAGCGTCGATGCCTATACCCGCTCCCTCAGGGCCCAGCGCGCGGCTCTCGAGGAAGCGGCACAGGCCGCCGCAGGCGATGCCTTCGAGCCGATCCGGTTGTTCATGGAAGATGCCGCTCTGCTGTTTGGCGGCGGCGAGGAGCAGGACGCCGCGTCCGGTTTCCGCCTCGATCAGGCGGGCGACGCGGTTCGGGGCATGACCCGCGATCTGCTCGACACGCTCTCCCTGAATGGCCTTGAAGCCCCGCTCGAAGGATACGCCTTGCTGTACGAACAGCAGGCCGCCCAGATCACCGCCCTTGTCCCGGCACTGGAAGAACTGAATCAGGAACTGGCAGCACTCGGGCTGGAGACCATCGATGTCGCCGCCGAGATCAATGCCGCCAACGAGACACTGAGCGCGGAAGTCCGGACCCTTTTCCTGAAGGAGCTGGATGCCGGGCTTTCTCCCGAACGGGCGGCCGCGCAACAGGCGATGGATGACAGGGACAGCCTGCTGCAACAGGCCGAACAGCTCGGCTACGGGCAGGACCGGGAGATCCTCGGCAAGATCGAGGCGAACTTCACCGCGGAACTCGACCGGCTCGGATTTACGGTCGGCGAGAGCGGCAATCTGCTGCAGACCTTCGCCGACAGCATCGAGGCGGCCACCGCCGGACTCGACCGGCAAATCACGGCGCAGGAAAATTCGGTCGGGGAATTTGTCCGCCTGGCGGAGAGCCTTGCAATCGCCCGGCAGGATTTCGCCCTCGACAGCACCCTCTCGCCGCACGCACCGCTGGACCGGCTGGCACAGGCGAAAGCCGGGTTCGAGGAGCTTGCCGCCGCCTCCGCCGATGGAGATCTGGAAGCACGGGAAGACCTGGCGGCCAGCGCCCGCACCTACCTGACACTGGCGCGGGAGGTCTACGCCTCCAGCGAGGCCTATACCGATATCTTCCATCAGGTCGACGCGGTGCTCGCCTCGGCCCTGCATGACACGGAAGCCCAGGTCACGGCGGCCGAACGCCAGCTTGATGTTCTGATCGAAATCCGCGACCGGCTCGGCCCGCCCAGCGCCACGGGCGGCGCCATGGAATTCCGCGCGGCTGGCGGCGGGCAGTATCGTTCGGAAAGCGGCGGGCCGGTCGGGGCCGGGTACGATCTCGGCTACAACCCGGAGCGCAACATCGCCATCCTGACGGCTCTCGATGCCGCTGGTCTGCCCCTGCCCAGCGGGTTCGGCGAAGGCCAGCTCTCCCGGCTCAGAGCAGACAATCAGGCCGTGGATGCGGTGGTCACCGCCATGGGCTTTGCCAATGGCGGGATCATGACCGCAAGCGGCCCGGCCCGGCCCGCGCCTTATGACGGCGGCATTACCAGCGATGTCTCCGTCGCCCTGTTCGGTGAAGGCAGCCAGCCGGAAGCCTATGTCCCCCTGCCGGATGGACGGTCCATTCCCGTCACCCTCAGCCTGCCCGCCAACGACGATAGCGGCGGCACCAGCGAGACACGGGACGCCTTGCGCCTGCAACGGGCGGACAGCCGCGCGCTGGTGCAGGAACTGAGGAGCCTCAACCGGGAGGTCGCCGCGCTCAGGGACGACAATGAACGGCTCAGCCGCGTGCTCGGCCGGGCCTTCTCGCGCCAAACCGCCTGAAGGAACAAAGATGTCTCTTTATGACGAGCTGATCGCCGATCCTTTTTCGATCCGGCGCTATCTGGCGATCCTGGAGCCGTATGATTCCGGTCTGGAAACAACGGTTCCACTTTATCTGAGCGACCATGGCTTCACGACCGAGCCGGACGAGGTGCCGGGCAACCAGTATTTCGATGCAAGGCTGCTCTCCGCCATCAGTTTCGAGCGCCATCTCCATCGCAGCGGCCAATTGGAAGGCCGTTCGGTGCCCGGCTTCGGCACCCTCGACATCAACAATGCGGACGGCGCCCTCGATGATTGGCGCAGCTTCGCGTTCGACGGCCGCCGGGTCCGGTTACTGCTCGGCGGCGACCGGTTCCGTCTCGCCGACCACAGGACTGTATTCGACGGCACGGCGGAGCGTATCGAGTTCGACGACGACCGGATACGCCTGCATCTCCGCGATTTGCAGGTGCTGTTCGAACGGCCGTTGCAGCAGAGCCTCTATCTGGGCACGGGCGGCAGCGAAGGCGATGCCGGGCTGAAAGGCCGCCCGAAGCCGTTATGCTATGGCCGCTGCTTCCATGTCCCGGCGGTGCTGATTGACGCCGCGACCCTGACCTATCAGGTGCATGACGGCCAGATCTCCGGGATCGATGCCGTCTTCGACAGCGGCCTGGCCCTCAGCGCGGGGACCGAACCGCCAGCGCCGTCACATTATGCCGTGGATCTGGCGGCAGGCACCTTCCGCCTCGGCAGCGCGCCGGATGGCCCGGTCACCGCCCATGTTCGCGGCGATGCGACGGGCGGCGCCTATGCGGAAGACGCGGCTAGCCTGATGCTGCGCATTGCCATGCGCGCCACCGGGCTGTCGCTCATCGACTGGGGGGCTTTCGCGGCTCTCACCCTCGCGGCCCCGATGGCGGCCGGTTTCTTTGCCAATCAGGAGACCGGAATGCTCTCCGCCCTCGACAGTCTGGCGGACAGTATCGGCGCGCATTTCGGGTTCAACCGGCAGGGCCAGTTCACCGTCGGAAGACTGACGGAGCCCTCGGTAACGGCGACGGAAAGTTTCGATGACAGTGCCATCGTCAGCCTCGAGCGCGAGCCATTCGCCTTGCCTATCTGGCGGCAGAAACTTGGTTATGCCCGCTATTGGCGCCCGCTTTCGGACGGGGAAAGCGCGGCTGCACTCGGCGCGGAAGCGCGGAGCGATCTGGCCGCGTCCCATCGCTATGCCGACGCATCGGATCCGGCAATCCAGATCCGGCACAAACTCGCCGGTGACACCCAGAAAGACGGATTGCTGGCAACCGCGTCGGATGCCGGGGCGGAAGCGGCCCGGCGCCTCGCTCTCTTCGGGATAGCACGGGATCTTTTCCGGGTCCGGGTAAAGACCCGCCCCTACAGCCTCTCCATCGGCAGCACCATCCGGATCAGCTACCCGCGTCACGGGCTGGCGGGGGGACGCAATCTGGTGCTGGCCGGACTGTCCGAAGACAGCGCCTTCGACGAAGCCGAACTCACCCTCTGGGGATAGAAACCGATGAGCAACATGCTGATCGTCTACCGGAATTATCTGGACGCGGCCGCCCTCGATGGCGGGGACTGGAGCAGCGGCCTGCCGCTGGACAATCTCGCCCACCCGCATCCGAGCCGGGTCGCCCGGTCCACCGATACCGATCCGGCGTCTTCCTGGTTCAAAGTGGATTTCGGCGCCCAGCGTCCCGTCAGCTTCGCCGGTATCCTGAACCATAACCTGAGCCAGCGCGGCACCTGGCGGGTGCGTCTGTTCAACGCCGATCTGGAGCAGCCTGAACTCGATACCGGCACCGTGCCGATCTGGCCCCGCGTGGTGCCGTTCGGCACCGGGCACTGGGGCGAGTTCCAGTGGGGCGGGCATCTCGATACCGAGACGGCGGAGACCTACGGTATCGGCTCCTACGCCATTCTGCCGGCGGCACGGCGCGTGCGCTATGTGCGCGTTGATCTCGAGGACCCGGACAATCCCGCTGGCTATCTGCAGGCCGGGCGCGCTCTGCTGGCCCCTGCATGGACCCCGAGCGTGAACCTGCAATATGGCTGGAGCATCGAGCAGGTCGATGAAAGCCGGATCGTGAAGTCGCGCGGCGGTCAGGCCTATTTCGATGGCAAGCCGAAATACCGCCGCCTGCGCTTCCGGATCGAGCATCTGGATATCGACGAGATGCTGGCCAATGCCTACGAGCTGGAACGGCTGAAGGGCACCGGCGGCGACATCCTGGCGATGGTCGATCCGGACGACACCGCCCATCTGCACCGGCGCACGGTCTATGGCCGGATCGCCGAGACCACCCCCATCGTGAACGATTTCAACGACCGTTATTCCAAGGAATTCGTCATAGAGGAGCTGTACTGATGACCTGGTCCGTGACCATCGGCGACCGCACTTTCACCGACGCCAATCTGGACGGCAACGCCTATGCCGAGGAGGAGTCCGGCTTCCCCGCCATCGTCCGCGCGGTTGCGGAGGAGACCGCCGCGCTGAAGGGCGTGGCCAGACTTTCCGCCTCTGCGCTTACACCCGCGACCGGCCCCGTCGCCTTCACCCTGCTTTCCGTCCCGCCGCCGGGCTGGAAAGCCGGGCAGGTCTTGCGCGTGACCAGTGCGGGCGACGCGACGCATTTCATGGCTGGCACGATCTCGACGCTCAACGGCACGGCCCTGACCATGGAGGTCAGCTTTGCCGAAGGCGCCACCGAGCGGAGCGACTGGGTGCTGACCTATCCGCTTTTCACCGCGTTCCTGGAACGTGCGGGCGGAACAATAACCGGAGCCCTGAAGATCGACGGCCATTCCCCGGCCCTGAACGCACCGCCCGGCCAATACCTCAATCTCCGGATGATGCGGGATGACCTGCCGCATCTGGATTTCGGCCTCGACGACGCTCCGCTGACGGACACCGCTGGCGGCAGCCTGATTTTCCTGCACACGTTCGACAATTCCGGCGCCTGGACCGGCCGGCCGCTGGAAATCAACCGGGCAACCGGCGAGATCAAGACAATGGGTCTTAACCTTCAGGGCTATGCCCTGGCTGACGGGAACCTGCGCGGCACCCGGATGAGCATCGAGGACCTTGGGGCGGTCGGCGCCGGAACCGTGACCATCAATGCCTCACGCTGGAACGCCTTTGCCGTGACCCTGACCGGAAATGTCGCCTTCAATTTCGAGGCGCTCGACCTCGGCTTCACATACACGCGAAGGTTCCTGATCACCCAGGGCGGCGCCGGTGGGTTTGTGCCTTCCTGGACTCTCGGCGGCAGCGCCAGCGAAGTCAGGCGCCTAAATGCAGTCCCGAACTATGCAGCCCAGGCAGCGGGCACTGTAACCCGGGTCACCGCCGAGGTCTGGGGCAACCAGCTCCGGCTCTGGGAGGCGGAAGAGAGCCCGTGATGCGGACGCCTAGGAAGATGGCAAGCCGCTGAAAGCAATTTACCATCTCGTGATGTCAGAACGGCTTCCCGGACTGCGCTCTTTTCGCTTTTAGCTCTTCGACTTTCAGAAGGAACCGTTGCATCGCATAAAGACAGGGGAAAGCGTCACCTGCCGGCCGGTTGACATTAAGCCTCAGGTAAGCGCGCAGCCCCGGAGATATCTTCCTGAAGAGCTCTTCCGGCAAAGTGCGGGCCAGAAAACGGTCCACGCCTTGAATCGTAGGCTCAAGATTTGCGGCCCGGAGGCGATGGGCCATCTCGTCATGATCAAGGTCATGAAGGTAAGCCTTGATATTCACTACACTGGAAAGAGCCGTTCTTTGCCCCAAAGTTTCAGTGATAACATCACGGTGCCGCCGCCACAGAATCATCGATCTCCCAGGTGGATCAAAGGCCGGATGATCAGCGAACGGGATCTTTGCAAAGGCCGAGGGTTGAGAAATTTCGAGCGCACGTCGCGCCAGACTTTTCTCATTGGTGAGATCCGGCGCGGTATTCTGGAACCTGGCAACAATCCGCCGAGACAGAAAAGGGCTGCAGCTCGATGTGAATCCGCCGACGGCCAACTGGTTCTTCATGATGAAACTGCTCACGCGCTCTTCACTGTAGAGCCGCTGCTTCCATTTGCTGACACTCGCTTCATCGGGGCTATCAGGGAACGGATGGCGATCAAGGACCATCGACAACAGATCGGGGAAAGCCGCAATCCGCTCGTCCTTGAAAGTCAGGAAGCCGAGTTGGGAAAAAACACCTCCCAGATCCGTTGTCGTCTGCCCCCAGCCGAATGTCTCGTCACCCCACAACATCAATGCATCGGAAAACTGCTCAAGAAACCCATCGCCTTGCGGCCAGACCTGAAAATTATTCGAAAGGCCAGCGCTTCGATAAATCCCCGGATCAGCGGAGGCCGGAAAATTCTCCAGGCTCCATTGCCATGAATGATGCCTGGCACCGGCTGCGGCGGCGAGAGCCGCGCCTGCGCCGTGATCATCCATAACCCCGGGCTCGCGTCTTTGTCCGGTCCAGGAGATCGCCTCAAAATCAGATCCGCTCGCAAGAAGCCTACTGGCAAGAAGACGGGAATCGACACCACCAGACAGGAACACCACAGAGCGGCGCCCCGTATGTCTGATCCGTTTCAGGCTCTCATCGATATCCTGGACGAGTTCTTCGGCGTTTTCGTATCCAGGCGCCGCTTCGCGTTCCGCCCGAATATAATTGCGGACAGCGCCCGCTTGCCCGGGAGCAAGGGTCAGATGCTGTCCCGGCCCCAGTGTGGAAACATCCTTTAAAAGTGTCCGCCCGCAGAGTGTGTAGCCCGCAGTCAGAACCATCGCAGCGGTATCGGCATCAATATCACCGCTGGAAAAGGCTCCGGCTTCCAAAGGATCATCGGTGATGTGGAGAAGCCCTCCCTCTCGCACGAGATAGAGCGGGTATCCAGCGAACGGATCCGTCGCCAAATCGAGCAGCTTGCTCTCGGAGTTGAATAAAACCACCCAGAAGCGGCCCTCCGCACGATCAAGGAGCGCCTGCATACCTCGCTCAAGCAACGCATCAAGGTTCGGGTGAGTTTCATCGAGCGGATCGTCATCTATCCAGAGTGCCCCCCGAAACAGGAGCGTCACGGGACCGCGGGCAATTTTGGTTACCGGAGAACCCCAGACCGGTCCGTTCTGACCGTTACCAATATCCACGATGGCACCGTCGCGGCAGGAAATTCTCATTAGGCGGCCCCCTCGTCCTTAACCAGCTCTGATCGCATTCAAAGAACTAACCGTGCAACCCCGGGCGTATCAAGCGATTGAGCGCTCGTCTGTGACTTCCCCCGTCATCCTCAAGGAGTTGAAACATGTTGCCCAGACCATTTCTGGCCACTCTCGGCCTGCTCACAGCATTGCCGGGATGCGCCGATCCCGGTGCCGCTGCGGAAATTGAAATCCGCAAGGCCAATGCGCTCGCCGCCATCCGGGCCGTGCGCGACGGCTACTGCGCCCTCTCCCCCGCACTCCGGCAGCGGTTGCGGGATGAAGGGGATATCGATCCCGCGCTGGATAGCTGCACCAATTCCACCGAAACCATTCTGCAGGAGACAAGACCATGAAATTCAACGCAACCTGGCTGCTGGACCGTTTGGCTGAACGAAGCACCTGGATCGGCCTGACAGGATTTCTCACGGCCACCGGCGTCTCCCTGGAGCCGGAGATCGGCGAGGCGATCGGGGCTGTCGGCGTTGCCCTCGCCAGCCTGATCGCCATGCTGACGAGAGACCGCTGAACGCGGCGAAGGGAGTGCCTTCCATGGACCAGGACGATGCCCGCCGCGTGGTGCGGGCGACATTGACCGAACTCGGCCTCGACGTCACCTCGCCGGAACGGGTGATCCAGGCGCAACACGATTTCGCCTACCTGCGCCATCAGCGGAACCTGTCGGAGAAAATCGGCGTCGGTGTCCGGCTGATAATGCTGACCAGCATCATCAGTGCCGGGCTCGCCACCATCTGGCTCGGCATCCGGCATTCCCTTCGCTGACCCCAGAAAGCGGACCCTCGCAAACGATTTACCGCCAGTGATCCTCCACCCAGCCGCGCCCGATCTGGTGCGGCTTGGGCACTGTCGGAAAGGTCACGATCCTCGCATCGGTCTGCGCCAGAGAAGCCGAGTCGAGATCCGGATGAAATTCCCGGTAAAGCTGGGCAAGACCATGTGGAAACGTGTCGATCCCCGGCATGCATTCCTCAATCCAGTCCTGATCTCCGGGCAATCGGTCCAGATCACTCTTCTTGATGCGCTTATAGACGGGTGCGGCGAAGGCCCTGTCGAACAGCATGACGGAGGAATTGAAACTGGGCGCGTCGGGGTGCTCCAGAATATGGAACCCCACCTTTAACCCTTCGATGAAACTGAGGTCACCGACCACGACCGTATCGAGATCGAGGTAGAAAACTGTCTGGTCCACGATCTGTGATCGTGGATCGAACAGAACCAGCTTCGTCCACCATCCCCGGATTCTGATGCCCGAGATATCGATGACATCGACCTCCGGCCGAAGCCCTTCCGGATCTTCCGTAAAACAGACAAAACGCCAGTTTCCCGGCAGATGCCGGCGGACCATGGCATAGAGCCGGTTGACGTAATCCGGGCCGTATTTAGTCCCGTGCTTGACGCAGGCAACGGTCAGATGGTCGAGATCGACCGGCCGCGCCTCGGGCCGTTGTGACGGCAGTCCATCACTTGACAGCGTGCGGGCCCGTCTGAGCGTACGGTCAAGAAACGGGGCCTCGACCGCCTGCGGAAACGCCTCGACCACCTGCGCGGCGCGCGCATAATCACCTTCGTTGATGTGGGCGCGAGACAGCCGTGCGAGCACCGATCCAAGAAACCGCCCCTGCTCCTTGCCCGGCGCGGGCCCGAAGGTCTTGAGTCCGAGTGCAAGGGTCTCTTCCAGCATCCCGATCGCGGCGCCGAATGTCCCCTGCATATAGAGCACCCTGGCCATAGCGGCCAGAACGTTGACATCGGGTGCATCTGCCGCACGGAGGGGCTCGAGAAGAGCCATCGCTTCGTCATGGCGGCCAGTATCGATCAGCAGATAGGCAAGTTTGAAGATATAGACCGGGTCTTGCGAAGCTTCCGAGTACAGGATCCGCATATGGACGAGCGCAGCCTCATAATCCCGCTCCAGATGAGCGGTGCCGGAATCCTTGCCCCTGCGGGCGCCCGCGCCCTTTGTATAATGATGCACCAGGGCCTTGCGGATCTCGTGCGTGCCTTCCGCAGTGGCGGCCTCTCGTATACGCGCTTCGGCTTCCTCTACTGCTTGCCGGTCTCCCTCGAAGATCCTGCGTGCAAGTGTCGTCATTAACTGTCCAGACTGGCTGCAAATGATGCCGGTCACGCCCGGCCGTCTCCTGATCCCGCGCGCAATATGCAACAGGCCGCCTGTCTTGCAAAAGACGGAGACCCCATAATTCTCGGCTAAGGAATATGATTACGGCTTCAGCAAGATTCTGTCCGCCAGATCGACACGTTCCGACGCGCCGGTGATATGGCCAACGATCATGCCGAATGGCCCTTCCGCTTCCAGACGGACAGGAACCCAGGCGCCGCCATCGGTCAGCCGGGCCACCCAGAGCCGGGTCACGGCATCTGTCTTGTCCTCTCCGAACCAGGGCTTCTTGTAGCCGCCGGCAAGGGTCTCGTATGTCACGTCACACAGCTCCGCCGGGCCGTCGAAAACACTGTATTCCGTCTTCTTCAGAATGTCGGAGCCGGCGTGGGACAGACGAAAATCCGTACGTGTTCTGCCGTTGAAAACCCGCAATTCTTCCTCGCAGGGATTGTCCTTGGCGGTAAGCGCGAGCGAGACGACCGCCGCGTAAGGGTCGATCGTGTCCCGTTGCAAATCTTCCGGCACGGCATCCCGTTTCTCCGGGTCCCGCGGCGGATGCATGACCACCGCCGGAGCATCTCCCGCACGGTTGGTGAGCGCGATCCGGCGCGGCTTGCCGTTGAAAGTTCCGTTGCTGCGATATGTCTCGGGTTTGATGCCCGTGCCGGTCACCTGGCCGGAGCCCTCGCTGGTCACTTCGATCGGGAAGAAATAATCGAGAATGCCAAGGGACCGGGCATTGGTCGTGACCCGGTAGGCCGAGCTTTCAACGGCGATTTTCGAGTCGAACGCGGCGACGGAGAATCCACCGAAATAGATCGTATAGGAGAGGTCGAGCTCCCGGGCCTCGGCTTTTGCAGCCAGCAGGGCGCCACCGATCAGTCCCAAAAAAAACCACCGCATACCCCGCCCTCA
>TARA_R110002051_G_scaffold257435_5_pt1 | contig 40737 bp, 44 predicted proteins | sample TARA_R110002051 | Tara Oceans TARA_R110002051 (sample SAMEA4397023) | marine metagenome | biome: Polar Biome; feature: [MES] marine water layer (ENVO:01000295) within the mesopelagic zone...; material: water (ENVO:00002006), including particulate matter (ENVO:01000060) such... | reverse complement strand
TGTTAAAAATGCATTAATACTATATTAAATGTTATTTTTCTTACATGAAAAGTTGTAACTTATAGGTGCCTTTTAAAACGAATATTATGAACTACTTCAAAAGCACCTCAGAATCTCAAAAATCTAGCTTGAATACACGTAATTATATCGTTAAATTAGAGCGATGTACTAAAGATTTAGAGCAGTTAAATTCAAAACTAAATAGTTACACATGTGAACCCAAAACAAAAGATCTTTTTGAGAAAAGAAACTTGTTAAAAAATCAAATGGAGCGGCTTAAAAAAACGAATCAAGAAATTATAAATTCCATAAGAGAAAAAAAAGAAGTTATGGAAAATCAGCTTGAACGTATAAAAGTTCAGTTTGATGCTTTCGGGATTTTGCAATCAGAATTACGAGACTATTATACAACTGCTCATAGCCATTAAAAGTGGTATAAAAATTGCTAATTTTAAGTAATTAAACATATCATTATGAAACTATCGCTATTAATTACTTGTATTCTAATTATAGGATGTACTAGTTCAAAAACAATAGTTGAAGCTACTCCAAAAAGTATAGCTTTAGACAAACTAGTTGCAAATAAAAAGTTTAAAATTGAATCAGATTGGGCTTCACCAAGAGCTTCAAATAGTTTAAATGCACTTTCAAATAGTGGCTTATTAGGTGTAGGCAATTCGAGTGGAAGTATAAATTTAATAGGAAATGCTAATTTTTTAAAAATTGAAGGTGACACTATTACGGCAGATTTGCCTTATTATGGAGAACGGCAAATGGGAGGGGGGTATACTTCAGAAACAGGAGTTAAATTCAAAGGTGTTCCAAAAAAATATGAAGCAATTAAAGATGATAAACTGCAACGAAATATAATTTCATTTCAAATAAATCAAGCGTCAGAATCTTACAATATTACAATAACATTGTTCCCCAATTGGACAAGCTCTATCGTAGTAAATAGCTCACAAAGAACGCCAATTAGCTACCAAGGCAATGTATTAGAAATTACTGAAAAAAAATAAATTCAATAAAACACCTAATTGTTAATACTCCTAAGGTTTTTTATACTCAGTTACAGAATAAAATACGATTTTTACAAGATAATTAGTAATATCTGAATGAGAATGACCAAAAGAGATGAATATTTTATGAAAAGAGCGATAGCGCTTGCAGAAGAAGGAATGAATGCAAATGCTGGAGGTCCTTTTGGTGCGATTATCGTTAAAGATGGTGAAATAATTGCAGAAGGCTATAACAAAGTTACTTCTACAAATGATCCTACAGCTCACGCAGAAGTTGTTGCTATCCGTGAAGCCTGTAAAAAGCTAAACACATTTCAATTAACAGATTGCGTCATTTATACGTCTTGTGAGCCATGTCCAATGTGTTTAGGAGCCATTTACTGGACGAGACCAAAAATGGTTTTCTATGGCTGTAATCGTGAAGATGCTGCTGCTATTAATTTCGACGATCAATTTATTTATGATGAGATAGATAAAAATATTGATGGTAGACAAATAAAGTTTGTGCAATTATCTCGAAAAAATGCTTTGCAAATCTTTGAACAATGGGATTCTAAAATGGATAAAACCAAATACTAAAAATGAGGAATTTCATTCAAGAACATTCAAAAGCTATTTACTATTTTTTTGGTGTTATACTTACCGTTTCTGTTTTATTAATTTCAACAAATATTCTACACAATTGGTTACAAAAAAGATTTTTGAAAAAATTTCCAAAACAAGATGGGAGTACACTAAATTTAGTTCGTAGAATTCTAAAGACCTTATGGGTTATTTTAGGATTAAGTGCAATTAGTTTCATTTTTATAGATGAACAATATTACGATCGAGCTACAAAAGATTTCTGGCTAATTTTCTATTTAGGTTTTGTGGTTATTATAACCGTTGTTTCCGTTTCTTTAGTGCAAACTTTATTTGCTAAAGCCATAAAGAAACGAATTGAAGAACAAGGAGATCCTACGAGTTTTAAATTTTTAAGAAACTTGGCTGTATTTGGTGTTTATTTCATGGGGATACTTTTTGGAATTATGGCTTTTCCTGCATTAAGAGGTGTAGCACAAACAGCGTTAGGTGGCGCTGGAGTTTTAGCTGTAGTTGTCGGAGTAGCATCACAAGAAGCCTTTGCTAACCTAGTTGGAGGAGTATTTATCATTACATTTAAACCCTTTAAAATAAATGATGTTGTTAAAATTTCAGATGATATGGTAGGTACTGTAACTGATATTACCTTACGCCATACCGTAATGAGAAATTTTGAAAATAAAATGATTGTGATTCCAAATGCAATTATCAATAAAGAAAAACTAGTTAATTATGATTTAGGAGATCGTAAATGTTGCCAATGGATAGAAGTGGGGATTTCTTATGATAGTGATATAGATTTAGCAAAAAGTATCATGATGAAAGAATGTACAGCACATCCAAATTTGGTAGACCATCGTACTGCTTTAGAAATTAAAAACGGAGATCCAAAAGTATTGGTTAGGGTTATTGGACTTAATGATTCAGAAGTTACTTTACGGGCCTGGGCTTGGGCTTGGGATTATTCTTCAGCTTTTGTAATGAAGTGTGATTTGTTAGAAAGTATTAAAAAGAGATTTGATGCCGAAGGAATCGAAATTCCTTTTCCACATAGAACTATGGTTTTTAAAGAAAATCAATTAAAAGATTTAAAGGAAGGTTTAGGGAAAGTTTAAGAAAGCTATAAAATATATCATAAAAAAACCCTTTACATTAATAATGTAAAGAGTTAAAAAATTAAAAAAGCATTGTATTATTTTAAACTTCTATTGCTTCCAATATTTCCATTGGCTAAAATAATACTCATTTTTGATTTACTTTGGTGCACTCTCACATGACCGTTAAATTTTTTTAGCTGGTCAAAGCTAATTGAAGAACCATCATCTAATTTTTCTACATACGTAGTACTTGCTTGACAATTACATTGGATAGGCTCAAGGGTAATTGCAATCTGCCCGCCAGTTTGATAATTGCCAGCATAAATAAAAGCAGGGTGAATGTCATCATTAGAACCGTCCATTTCTAATAAAACGATTGTAGAACCATCTTGCTTTTCTGTAAAAGTAATTTTACCACTAATTTTTGCATCTGAACTCGCTTTTAATAAGAAGACTTCAGATTGTGGAATAAATACATCTTCAGTTTTTGAACAAGCTACTAATAAAGTAAAAAGAAATACAATCAGAAGTAAAGGGTTTTTTTTCATATAATATGTCGTTTATTTTATTTTTAGTTTTATTGACCAAATGTAGTGAGCAACTTAATCCGGTAATTAAATCTTAGTTTAATTCCGTTAAAGAATATAAAGCATCGACATAATGCATTTAGGAGGTAAATAAATATTCTATTTTACATAATATAAATTATAGTACAAAAAGATAATTAAAAAAAACCGTATCAAGTACGGATTATCTAAATGTAAAAAATTAATTGAAATTCAATTTAAAAAACAATAAAAAAAAACTGTTTTTTAAGTTTTTGAAATCTTTTTCTGTATTCGCTTAAAAGCTTTTCGTATTTCTTTTCTTGTTATTTCGTCAACAAGCTTCATATCCGCATGTAAAAAAGTTTTTTTTCTAAGATAAATTTGAACATTATCTTTTATACAAACAGCAAAAAGAAAATCCTCTAAACATATTAAATCGTTTTTGATATTATCAAAAGCCTTAATCATATTAAAAGACTTGACTAAAAGCAATCATAAAAGCGATTACAAAACCGCAAGCGAGAAAAAAGAAAATCAAAGCGTAAAAATGATTAAGGTTAAAATTATTTTTCATCCTTAATTTTTTGACCTTTAATGTCTATTGAAACCGTTTGTAAAGAAGAAACAGTTTCATGTGTTGCAAAACCTTTATGTTCATTTTGCATATAAGCATTAAATGACACCATCGGAATAGTATCAGGAACATTTAAATAATAAGGTTTTTTATTGAATGGAGTAACTAAAAATTGCATCATTTTTTTTTGGATTTAAAAATCCAAAAAGGGACAACCAATATGCCAAAGAACTCTAAAATTATTTCTCAAATTAACACATAAAAACCGACATAAAAAAATATTATTCTTATTTTTTTTATAAGTAATTGATTATGAGATAGTTAATTTATAACTAATTGATTTCTAACAAGTTATAAATAAATCATTGGGAAAGCCTATTTTTAAAGGCACTCCCACCGTTTTTGTTTTTTGAAAAAATAAAAAAACGGGATTTTCCTTAAGTTACTGATAGAGAACATTGTACGGTGATAAATGTTGCACAAGTGGGATACGGCAGCAGGTGTTACTTTGGGCCTGCTGCTAAAAAAAATGAATGAAAGAAAATAAGACGATTTAACTAAAAATAGAATGACAATATGTATGAGAATAGTAGTTAAATCAAAAATAAGAGTGTATTACAAGAAAGTAATACTATCCTTTAGGTATTTTAAATAAGCCTTTAAAAAGCTTATTTGAGGACGGGAAAAAGTGTTTGAAAAATCATAAAATTGAGATTGCGAATATTAGATAATAGATAAAAATTCACCTATCAAAAAACGGCATAAATCAGGCTCGTAAACTCGCACTTTTTTATACGTTTTTTGGGTGCATTTTTCCTAATTATCTTTTGTTTTGCAAAGATTTTAGATTTTCCTTTAAAAAGTTCTTACTCAAATGAATGTTCTTTTGGCTTTCCAAAAGAACCAAAAGAAAAGAGAGAAAAATTGTTTGAGAATATGACAAAAAAACCCTGACCAATCAAGGCAGGGAATTAAACAAGTGAACCGAAAAACAGCTAAATCAATTCACCGTTATATTATAACCTGAAAAATAACAGTTCGTACCAGTAACTACGATACTTTTAAAACTAGTGATTATCTGACTGTTTGGCGTTGCTATATTAAACGAACTGCCATCGGGTAAAGTAATCACAACAGTTGTACCATTACCAACCTCTAACAGACCGTAAAAAAAAGTTTTTCCATTAAAGACTAAATCATCCATTTCGCTCCTATAAATGTCAACTGGTTTAGTTTTTACATCATTAGAACGGAATCTATCCTTTAAAGCACAAACCACTCTATCTAAATTCTCAATATTATTTTGCTTACACATAATTCTTAATTTTAATACATTAATAACACATTTGCAGACCTAGATTTTAAAACTTTTATATCTAAATCATTATCATTGTGAGTTTCTATCACTCTTACTGTCCTTTTTATCTGACTGGTATTACCATTACTATCAGTTATTGAATAAAAAATATCATAATTACCTAAAGTGGTAAAATCAACACTACCAGTAATTACTATTTGACTGGTTAAATCACCATCCTCTACATCTATAGCAGTTGCGCCCAACTCTACATATTCAAAACCAATCAAATTGTCTACAACGCTCGAACCATTTAAGTCAAGAACTGGAAACGCATCTATATTGCCCACATTTATCTGCCTTACAACCTCAAAAGCAACAAAACCATTACTGTCCGTAACATTGTAGTACTTGTAATACGTACCAATTACATCAGTATCTACTAAACCGCTAATTACTATTTGACTAGTTAAATCACCGTCCACTAAATCGGTAGCTGAACAACCAAATTCAATATAATCATCAAATTGCGATAAATTTAAAACACTAGAACCGACAAGAGTTAAAACTGGTCTAGCATTATCGGGTGAAACACTAACAGTCCTAACAACTTGAGGAGCAACATTACCATTACTATCTGTAAAATTGTAAGTAACCAAATAAACGCCTTTAACAGATGTATTAACAGAATCACCGCCAACAGTAGCCGAACCAATTCCATCTTCAACATCGTCATAAACAGCACCCAACTCTACGTAAGAACCCCCTAAAGGAATTTCAATATAAGAATTACCGTTTAAAATTATAAAAGGTATTCCATCATTGACAACTATATAACTGGATGAATTAGGTACTTCAGAATTAACGAAATTTACATTTCTAAATTCAGTATTGCTATTTAAAAAATAAGAACCTGAATTTTTAAAATTAGTTCTAGCTAATTGAGGAACATTATTTATTGTTGAACTTATAATTTTTGTACCTGAATTACTACGAGAAATTAAAAAAAGACTAGGCGAACCATTTACTATCAAATTCAAAAATTCATTATCAGCACACACATCAGTAACTTCATTCCACCAATTAAAATCTATAACGCACAATCTTGCATTGGTAACTGTGAAATTTTCAATAAAATTATTCCTGCCGGGGTGTTCATCATATGAGTTTTTACCTGAATCAGAAAAAGAAATCGCACTTTCACTATTTAAAGACGTTACATTTTTAATATGATTGTACTCTGCATTGTCATAAATAGAAATACCGCCACCATCGTATAAAGCATAAGAAACAACTCCAACAAGATCAATACCATCAGCATAACAGCTCACAGCACCATCAAAATGTATATTTGTTCCATATACATACGAATCTAACATGATATTCAACTCTGATTTTTGATTAAAACAAATTCCATGACCTGAATGATTGGAGCTTATTAAACGATGCGCTTCTAAATTTCTAAAAACTGAGTTTTTGCCAATCGTATGAAAATAGTAATCTTGAGGATTGCCGTTATCAATATCAGAATAAGCTTTGCAATATTCAATAAGGGAATTATACCCCTCACCCAAAGAGAAAGCCGTCATAGCCATATTATAGCAAGCACAATTCTTTATAACCAAATTATCGCACCTTTGCGTCATAGAAAAGGCTTTTCCAATCAAATCTTGATTGATACCACCTTGACCCGAAACAGGAGCAAATTGCCCCAAATTACCAACTACAACATTTTCAAAAACACTATTTGTTAAATTTCTAAATTCAAATGCATATCTAAAATATTGGATTTGAATATTCCTAAAAACGAAACCACTTTCGCCACCATCTTGCCAAAATAAACTTTCGTTTTGTATGTAAGACGGACGATTGGCAACAGAACCGCTAAAAGTAGGCATTACACTAGAATCCAAAACATGAGTTAAATCCGTACTTCGTGGTCTAGCTTTATAATCTGACCACGTAACAGTAGCATAATTGGTAGCATTAATATCATTAGGAGTATTTTTATAACCAATCCAATAAATAGGATTTGCTAAAGAACTAGGTAAATTAGACAAATTAATTTGTCTATTATTCGATGGATTTAAAGGAAATTGATAATTTCCCGCCTTAATATAATATAAATCTCCTGACTCTACGAAAGACGAACTAAAAGCCGTCATAATATCAATCGGTAAAGAAATTGTTAAACCGCTATTGGTTGGCAAACCATCAACAGCGACATAAATAGTCCTGTTAGGTGAAACAGGCAATAATGGAATGTCATTACCACAATTAGCGAGTATATCCGCTTTTTGTATGTCAGTCATTAAAGCCATTTACAATTCTTTTATACTTATTAATACATCAACCCACGCATAAGCATCTAAACCGCCCCTATCAGGCTGCAAATAAAAACGGATATAGCCTAAAGTCGTACTAGTAACTACATATTCCGATAACTGCCAAACAGTATGCGATTGACTACTCACAACATTTGTTTCTACAACCTCGCCAAAACCCGTACGCATTGCGCCAGTTCCCGAAGTACGAGTTAAAACAAACACTTTATATTGTGTATCGTTATCAGTAGGTATATAAAAAGTACCCGAATGAGCAGAAGTTAAACTATTGTTTTTTGAAATTCTTAAAACATTTGAAGCACCGAAACCATTAGTTGAATCCGACTGAACAGACTGTAAACATGTGTTTAACAACAATTGACCAGCAGCAGAACCGACAGGCATTAAATCAGTTGTATTGTCATTAGCAAATGCAGAAGCACTACCAACATTTAATTCATCATTGGAATTACTAGCGGATGGAGACAAATTAACAAAAGCAACCACAGGCAAAAAATACCCATCAATACGATAAGTATTGTCTTTTTTCTTTAAAGCTACTATTCTAGTGAATGATGGTAATTGAACTGCATTTAATATTTCGTCTAAACCATCGCCTAAAAAAATAACATCAGTATCAGGAATCATTTTCACAACGCCAGTACCATCATTATCAAAAATCAAAGTATCGCCAATTTCTAAAGAATTGTCTAAAACAGCAATAACATCGTCGGAATTTTCAACGGTATTAATTACTTTTTTTCCAATGTTAGAACCGCTCAAAACCCTAACGTTTGAAGCTACAAAAGTTAAATTGTCAGTAATATAAACAGGAGCAAATTTATTTTCATTTGCTATTGAATTAGCTTGGTCAGTTGTAACGCCATCACCGTCATCACCTTGTACGCCTGGATCACCCTGATCACCTTTTAAGGTTAATAACCAAGCGTCTAAAGTTCCAACAAAACCATTATCGACGGCTAATTCGTATGCGCTTTTTCCAACTGCTCCCGAACTTGGTGTATATCCAAACATATTTTATACTTTATTAATTAATTCTTAAAACCGTATTAAACCGAATAGAGTAATTAACAGCTTCACTAACGGCAGTAGCTAAATTAATAGCCATAAATTGAATGATAAAAGAACCCGAAGTACTTATATATCCCTGATAAGGAATGAAAACACCCTTAGAAATAGGCGGCGGAGTTCCAAATGAAAAGCTAACATCAGCTACAAAAGCTATATTAGCAATTCCTGTAGCCATTGTAAAAATTCCAGCTTCATCACCAGTTAAACTATCACCAAGTTGTATACCAGTAATCTCACCAGTAACATGAATTAACTTACCTACTCTATAGGTTTTTAAACCTATTGAAGCACTAGAGGATTTAAAAAGATTACCACTTCTTACTATAGTTTTTGAACTATCAGCAGCAAAGCCAGTAAACTCTAAAGGATTTTGGAAAACAGGAGTATCAACAAAAGTTTTTACGCCCTCAATTTCTTGGTCGTTTAAAATGTCGACAAAATCAGAAGTATCTAAACCTGATGTATTAGCTTGATATACTTGCATCCTCTTTTTGTTTTTTTGTTTCTTTTCTGTATTCCAATACTTGAGGCACTATTTTTTCAGCAGTTCGACCAACGACATAACCACCTATACCAATTTGTAATAAATCCCAAAAATTTACGCCCAAAGCAGGTAAATCAGGCAATTCAGGATTAAATGCTAATAAAACAGGATATAAAAAATAATGAAATACCACAATGGCAGCAAAAGACAACATTATAAGAGGTCTCCAAGAACGCTGTAACCAATTACCTTTTGCTTCCTCTAAAATGATAGAAGCTTTTAAATTATCGCTATCCATTGCATACTTTAAAGCTATTTCCTGTAATTTTAAAGAAATTGCAAGTTTTTCCTCTTTAGTAGTAACTAAATCGTCTAAAATAGTACCGACCTCTTTTATTACACCTCCTGTCAACCAATCCCAAATTTTTTTCATAACTATAAATCTAAATTTTTAAGAATAGTATATTGTTTTGTCTCAAGGCGTTCAATTCTACTTGAAATTGTTAAATTAAAATCAGTTTGCGTATTTAAACGACCTGAATTACTATTTTGTATGTCCTTATAATTAACTAATTCACTTTTAATGACATCAATACTAACCTTCACATCGTGAACGACAAAAAGAATTATTGTAAAAATCCCAATAGCCAAATAAGAAAATATGTTACTTAAAATGTTCTTTTTTATATCGTTCATTCTACAACTTTTTTCTTAGTAAATAAAAAATCAAACTAGCTATTAAAGACGGTATTATTAAATCCATCCAACTTTTTTTTTTACTGTTCGATTATCCCAACGAGCATGAACACCACGTATGTCATAATGTACAAACGTGTCGTATAAGCCTAAACCACCAACAGGAATTAAACCTTTTTGCATTAAGTCATCAATAATATTGTACAAATCTAAAGGACTTAAACTAGTACGCAAATCAGCAGCCTTGCCTTTAGTGTGTTGAGAATCTTTAACACCGCCAATTGACTCATTATGCGCTTGACTCCTAAATCCTGAATTAATAGAAATGGGAACACCTATTTTTGAGCGTACAACCTCTAAAGCATCAGTTAAACGATACAAATTTGAAAGCTGTACATCGTCAGGATAAACGCCATCTTTTGAAATAAATTCATCCAGTAAAAAATTAGGACTTAATCTCATTGAAAAATACTTTTAGGTTTATTTAAAATTTCAAACTTCATTTCTAATTTGCGAGACTTAATTTTGTGTTCACTAATAATCGATACAATCCAAACACAACACAAAAAAGGACTAGCGCAAACAATACACACTAACAAAAAAATTACCAATGGTATTGAAACAATTAACAGGAGTATTTGTGTAAATGCATTTAATTTCATTTATTTAGCTGTTTAATTTAAAAATCAATTTATTATGTTTTTATTAGCAGGGCCAATAAGTATATTATTAATTATCTTAATACCGATAATAACTCATATAATAGCCTACAAACTAGGTCAAAAATCAAAATCTAAATAAGATTAATGAAAAGCTGTTTAATTTAAAAATCAATTTATTATGTTCGAATTAGTCTCTATAGCGTTAATTGTATTAATAGTAATATTTTTTGCACTTGGTTATTTTATTGGATTAAATAAAGGAAAATCAAATAAAAGCCGTAATTGAACTATTCATTGTGATTTTATCCAAATCAGATTTAGAAAGTTCACTTCTTAACCAATAAAGCAAATCCCTATCAACACCGACAAAACCCTCTGAAGAAACACCACCACCCTCAAAATACCTTTTTAAACCAAAAGAGTTAAAAATACTAGCGAAATCGGAATCAGTAAGACCAAACAAAACACTATAGATTTCCTCTTCATCAGTACCTATATCTTTCATAGCAATATATAAACGGTCGGAATATCTTTTCGCTTGACTAGCTGTTATCCTTGAGCCACTTTCAGGCATTTTTATGTCTATCCCTTTTTCAGAAGAAAAAGAAAAAAGACCTTTTATAAAAGACCAAAAATAAATAACTGCAATACCTATTAAAATAGGTTGCCAATTCTTACGAACAACCGTTACAACCTTTTGTACCATCACTATATGTATAACTTTGTTTAACTGATTGCGTCAAATCAGGCATAATACCCGAAGAACTAGATTTTGCACTAATAGGATTAAATGCAGGAGTACTGCCAACAGTCGGCATTTGAAAGACATCGTTCAGATCGTCTAACAAATCGTAGTCATCTACAAAATCACCCTCACCAACTTCAAAAGATGGTGTTAATTTTTTCTTTTTACAAAGAAGCCACGCAATTAATCCAATTATGATTAATATAAAACCGTTCTTTTTTTGTTTCTTTTTCATAAACTACTATTTAAAAAAAGCCTACCTAGTTATTAGGTAGGCTTTTAAATGAATACATCAAATTAATCTCCAAAATTAATATCTTGAACGTCGTCTTTTTTTGTAAGATGTTTTACGTCGCCTTGGTAAAGTTTTACGTTTATACGTTTTAACTTTATATTTCTTTGTTTTGCTAATAGGAACAACTCTAGCAGCAGAACCAATTGAACGAGCCTTTAAACGTGCTAAAGTAACCTTACTATGTTTGGAAATTGTAACACCTTTTACAACTACCTTATACTTTAACTTTTTTTTCTTAGGGGTTGAGAACAATCCGAACATACCTATAAATTTTGATATAATTCTTTTAAAGAATCATAATAATTAACACTTTCACCTTTTACCACTTTAAAAGATTTTGTTTTTGTATCTCTGTAAAAAACATCTAAATTTTTAGTTCTTTTCCAAAGTCTATACTCTACTTTTTTTGCCATTATCTAAATAATTTTAACCTTTTACCAAAAAACAATAACGCTACAAATAAACCGCCAATTATCAAACCAAAATTACTTTGAGTAACTTCGTTTACCTTACCTATTGCATCGTCGACAAAAGTTGCATTCCCTGAACCAGTTACTTCAAATTGGTCTATAGGGAAATTAGGATATCCGTGGTCTCCGTTAGACCAAGGAGGAAAATTAACATACTTAGGAGCGACTTGAGTAATTTCGTAACCGTTTTCCTCTGCATGCATCTCAAAAGCAGTTCGTATTTGGTCTCTTAAATCCGTCAAAAGACTTATTAAAAGCTTTAAACCATCTTTAGTGCAATCTTTTGCGCTAGTTTCTAACCAATGCCGTTCTTGAGGTTTAAAACCATAAAAGAAAACCCAAAAATCATTAACATGCTTTTCAAGATTTTTAACATCCTGCCTCAAAACCCATTGCGCTTTATCGATGATAGTCGGAGAAATTTCCGCAAAAACAGCTTTTGCTTTTGTAGGATTCCAAGAACTACCCCAGCATTTTAAATTAAAGCCGTTTTGAAAAACAGCGCCAAGGGTACGATTATAGATTTCATCTACTCCCAAACCTTTTAATAAACCCAAAGCAGCACTAACCGTATTTAAGGTATTTGAAGCACTGGCAATTGCGTTTGTCGTTTTAGCACCTAAAAAACTAGGAGAACCTAACGAAGAATTAGAAGTATCTAACAACATATTATTAATTTAAAAAACCCTCATCGTCCTTATCTTTGTTCATATCTGTAATTTGTTTTACCAAAAAGAAATGTACAAAAGGCAAAATTAACCTCGTATAAATTGGTTTGTGTAATTTGAAATACAGAACTTTAACCTTATCGGTTGAATTTTCCGCAACATCAGATTCCCAATTTTTTACATCATTTGCCAAAGTTTGGCGTTCATCACTAGGCATTAAATTAAATTGCTCAATGATTTTTAAGGGTATGTGAAATAATTTCATTTTTTTTTAGCTGTTTAAAATTAACAAATGGTAATCAGGCTTAAATTAAAGCCTGATGTACTACCAATATTCTTGCAGAAGCATCTACACCCATATCAAAAGTTCCTTTAATAGAGACATCATTGATTAATTTTGGTTCCCAAAAAACAACCAATTGAGCAACAGAACTTTCAGGATTGTCATCGAAATACATAACGTTTTCGGCTTCAATCGCTGTAGGCGTAAGTGTTCTTTTATAATCCTTACCAATTACACTTAATTGGTTAATGAATTTAGCTTTTGCACTTGCTGTATAATCAGCAGTAAAATCCATCGCAGCGACAATTTTATGAACGTTATCGCCTAGCTTTTTGTCTAAATAAGTAGCTCCATTTTCCAAAGCGTGAGACACGACAACAGGCAATAAAGTTCCTTTTCCAACAGCAGGAATGGTATGTAACTGAACATACGATTTAGTAACGTCTAAAGAAGTAAATGCAGATGCATTAACTTGTAACTCAACTTTAAACTCATCGCCATCATGAAGCTCTAAAATACCCCCTAGAAAATCAATAAAAAACTTATGAGTTAAGCCAAAAGGCTTTAATTGAAGTTGGTATTTTACGCTTTGAGCGTATAAACCAGTTAATAACTCGTTTAAATAACCCGAAAACATGACTTTTTCAGTTCCACCTCTACGAGTTACAGAATATTTTAAATTAATATTCTTTAAATCAGCAATAGCCGATAAAGTTCCAGCAGCAACTTGAGTACCACAATCAATTACGAAACCTTTAATGGTTTCTTTGGTAACTGTCATTATATCACTAGTACCAAAATCAAATTTCTTTTGCATAATTTCTTAATTTTAAGATTTGTAAATACTACTTAGTAGCGTTTTCACCGATTTTGTCTTCAAGTGTTCCGACTACTGGTATTTTACGTACAGCACCTAAAATTGCGTTTTTATACAAAGCACCAATTAAAAGCATAATGCCCATTAATAACCAACGAAACCAAGCTTTTCTAAATAAACTCATATTTATAATTTTTTACGATATTTAAATCTTAATTACAAAATTAATATGAGAAATAGCTTATCTTGATTTTGTCGACATTTTTAATTGTAATTTTAAATTTCTGATTTCATTGTCCTTTTGTTTGTTTAAAATTTCTAATTCATTATAGCGATTGACTAAAAAAGGTAAAAATTTAGAAATAACAGTAAAACCATGGCACTCCATCCAAAAAATTAAAATCTTTTTTGTTGGAGCGTCCGAAATTCTTATTTGTTTAGAAATAGTTATTTTACTCATTTAGTAAGTCTAAAATTTCTTGTGTTTTCATAATATTTGTTTTAAAATGGACAAAAAAAATAACAGTTAATAAAAATCATTAAAAACGATGTTTATTTTAATGTTATGTACAAGCACTAAAAAGGTCTGTGCCTTTACGTTCGGCTGTGCATATAGTATCATTGTGGTGTCCTCCATGCGCAACTAAAAGAATTTCTTCCATAATAAAGCCTCTTGTTTTTCCTATTCCTTGAGAGTTCCACCCAAAGCAAAGTACAATTCCGTTTGGCTTCACAATTCTAGCAATTTCCTTTTTCATATTACTCCAAAAAGAAGCCTGTGTAGTTTCCATGTTCACAGTCTTGCCAAGTTTTTTATAACATTCACTTACTTGTCTTGGACTGTATGGCGGGTCAAATAACACAAGGTCAAGGCTATTGTTTTCAAATTGCTTCAAGAAGTCAATAGCGTCCATATTGTATTCCGTTCCCATTTCAGGGTCAAGGTCGTTTAAAAACTTGGCAATCCTGTTTCGGTTTGCAAAAGGGTCAGCACTTTCTAAATTGCCAGAATTGTATCGCTGGATAAATTCTTTAATCGGCTTTATTTCAAACGTGTTTCCGTTGGGCATTGCCCATTCTCTTTTCAATATCATATTTTCAAATTCTTTTAGTTGCTTAGGTTCGTGCTATGTGCCAGTACATAACAATGTATAAGCCACATTAAAACGATGGCTTATACTCACCGTTATGTGAAATTTATAACTCAGGATAATCGCTTCTATCCATTTTCATAGCTTGCTGAAAACCATCCGCTAATTCATCTTGACAATTGACACATAGGATGCAGTCTGTAATTGTTAGAAATTCTACCTTATCATCACTTTTACAAACTGCACATAACATGGGTTTTGTGCCATTGTCGGTTTCGTAGTTGTTTAATATTTTGTTCATCTTATTAAGTTTTATCTATTATTGAAATTTTTCGTTTAAGTTATATTTAGTATTTATATTTTAAATTCAAGAACTAAGCATATACAAACACTTTAATCATTATAAAACATACTTTGGTCTCTAAAAAAATTATCTCTATAATCTTTTCTGTCCATATTTTCATAATATTTTTTCCAGCTAACGCACGTTTCTATAGGAATAGGCTCCTCAATAGACTGCTCAAAAATTCCAAAAATTTTTAAATCCTTTCTTAATCGAGACCATGCAGAAGAAGAAAATTTTAACTTCAATCGAATTTGGTTTAAAGACCATTTTTTTTCTTTCATTAAATTAACAACTTGAAAAACACGAACCGTTGAAATGGTTTTTAATCCTAAATCAGCTAATTCAGATTGAGTTAATAAATCAGTAGCCTTTTTTAATTTCTTATAACCTCGCTTTATTAAACTCAATTCCTCAATATCATTATTAGCGTATTGAATATCGCTAGCTTTTTTATATTTAGGACAACCATTAAAGCCTTTTATGTTAGAAATATGCAAAGCATTATACGCCTCTACCCTATCTTTTACTTCATCATTGTATTTGGAAATTTTTGTAGCTAAATCATCAAAAGAATCCAAACGCTTAACTTGATAATATTTATACTCTGCATAAAATTTCTTAACTCCTAGCATAAAGAGTTCAGGAGAAAAAAAAGCGACATCTTTTGTAGATAAAAAAGAATGTACATATTGATACCTAGATGGTTTATAGGAATCATTAAGCTCTTTGTAATCTACAGAAGAAGAAGTTTCAAAACGTCTTAATCCATAACCATTATTTAAAACGAAACAAGTTGTACGATTTAAAAAATCATGTATGTTGTCGTAATTTTGTTTTTCCTTATAACTGGTTTTATTTTCAATACCAGTATTACGACCATCATACTTAGATTTAGTTTCTTTATACTTTTTTAACGCAATTTGATGAATTACGTCATCTTTGCGGAAAAGTTTGGTTTTATATTGATAAGAAAACCACTTTGAACGTAACGTAATTTCATATCTTAAGACCTTATCCATCTCCTGTTTAAGAAAATCAATTTTATAAGGCAAATGCTTGTATAAACCGTTAATTGTTTTCTTAATTTCCAATTTTTTTTCCTCGTTTAAAACAGGAGGAACACCACGAGCGGAAGAATCAAACAAATGCAATACTAAACCTCGATTTTCCTTATAAATTTCTTTATGCAAATCAATTAAAGGCAAACGGTCTAGAACTTTTGTATTCTCCTCCATATGCTTTTTCCTATCACCATGAGGACTATCGGAATACTCTGTACCTTTATGATAAATTTTGAAATAAGTACCCTCTGCACCAAAATATTCTAAAGTAGTCGCATGATGCCCTTTTTTATTCTCATTGGATTTTCTACGAACATTTAATCTAAATAAATTTTCTAAATAACTAAGAGAATCCGCCTTAGTATTAAAAAATTGATTTTTACAAAAATCCAATCTTAAAATTTCAATATAATTTTTATTTAAATACTGGTCTAACTGATAAAAATTAGAAATATCAACAATAAATAAATCTATAAATTGTATTAATCTGTCATACATGATTTTAGACACAAATTTCCAAGTATGTGCAATGGTATAATTCTGTTTTACAAAATCACTTAAAATTTGAGGGATAAATTCAGCTAAAGAATGCCCGTATAAATATTTAGGAATAGAAAATTCAAAATCGATACAACCTTTTCCTTCATTTACAGAAAACGTAATACCATTAAAAGAACTAGGAACACGCAAAGAACCATTAATTGCCATAGTCAATTCTTTTACTTCCCTTTCGTCCTGTATACGCATGATATTACGCTGTTGAAAATGATCGCTTAATTTTTTTGAATTTTCTAAAACCATGAAATCTTGTTGAGATAAAGTACTACGTTCTTTAATTTCCCTCGACATAATTGTTTTCATAGATGTATTTTTGCCTTTTTTACGAAGCATTTTTTTATACAATTCATTGTGTTCAGGAACGGCAAAATAATCTACAGGAGTATCATTATCAATTGCTAATTCGTCAATTGATTTAGAGGTTTTTAACAAATGCTGAATGCCCTTTTTTAATGAATTAATTCCGTGAACACGTAAACGTAACGTATCATTCATCTAAAAAATCAGTATTTTTCATTATATCATAAGAATCTATGTATAAAGACAATGCTCTGTACATAGGTTTTCCTAAATCTTCATATGAGGATTTTCCAGATAAAATACGAGAATGAGCGCATTTTACCTTATCTATACAATCCTCTAGAGGAAGATGTAAAAAGGTTGTGATAGTTTCCCAACCCAAACGACTTAAATAATTGTTAATTGAACTCATCGAAAACAACATTTAACGAGTTAATTTTTTGTTGTTCTTCGTATGTAATAGCATCAACATAGAACTTTTTATTGTATTCATGATTTGAAAAAATCAGAAAACAAAAAGTATCTACTTCGTGATCATCATCGTCATAATAAGTTAACATTTGTTTAAATGTATGAATATCAACACCCTTACAAGCATAAGAATGATAATTACATATTTCATTTATTTTTACAATTTCAGAACTTACTAAAATAGCGTTGGTTATGAAATTTTTATTTCCACTTTCAATTAATTGAAATTCTGAACCAATTGTATAATGACCGCTTAAAGGTCTAAATTCAAAAATAGTATCATGAACTCTTTTGTATTGGTCTAATATATGTATCGTTTTCATCGTCTAATTTGATTAAACGAGTTCTATAGCCATGATTAACATATAATTTTTGAACATCACTTACATAAGAATTATGTAAAAGTTCATAAAATTTTTCTAGAGGATAAATTTTTGCAAGAAGTACAACACGCTTATTTTTTTGAGCATGCTTTTTAAAAAATTGTATAATGTCATCTAATAAGTTAAAGCAAACTTTAATTTTGTTGAACTGGACATATGATTTTACTTCATAACCTTTGTTATGATAAATCTGCAAAAATTGATTTTCAAATTCACAAAAAACATTATTTAAAAAATTCAATTCCTTAAAATTAAAAAATTGATAATAATGATTTTTTAATAAAAAAAGCTGGTCATATTGATTGGACATCATTAAAACGTTATCATGAACAACTTTTTTATGAAATTTTACATATTTATTTGCTTGGTTTTTTGAGTTAAAAATGTGTTCAACGTGTCTTTCGATGTATATATAATATTTTTCGCCCCTAAACGTAATCCTATAATGTAAATCTGTCAAAACATATAAAGTTGTACCTTTTTGGATATGATTATTAATATTTATTTTCCTACAATGTTAATCATTTTAGGAGACTTTTTAATTTAAAAAGTTAAAGAGCTGGAAATTAGAGAGTTAAGTACTCAATTTTCCGCACATATTATAAATTATAGTACAAACGTATAGTAATTTCTGTATAGCCTTTTTTCAGGCTATTTAACTTGTAGGTTTATTTGATAGCTATAATTAGCCGTTATGTAAAATAGCCGCTACCAAGCGCTCGATTGTTTTATAAAATCAAATTGCTTTGGAAATTTATTTTACACACAATTATCCAACGCTTGCCAACGCCAAAATAAAAGCTAACCTTTTTGCTCTTATTAAAATTCGCGTATTCGATAAAATGTACGTCATAAAAAAATTTACACGATTCTCGTAAGCTTGCCACAAGAGTATAAAATTTTCCCTTGCTCAAATCCTTGGTTCAAAATTTCTATACACTTGTTATATGTAGAACTTCAATTAATCCTTTTTTTAATAATTCAATATCTTTTGACTTGAAACAAAAGAAACAAAAATTCAAGGCTGCATATAATTTTGTAAACAATTACGGCTCATTCGCTATATTTTAGGAAACATTGTAACTCGTTAAGATTGCTTCGAAATCTTATGTATAATTGAAACTCTTAAGAAACTGTATTACTAAACCCCTAAAATATGCACGCTCATTTCTCCTATTGTTTTAGCCAAAATTTTATGAGGTCAGAAAAGCATTGAGATAATAATAATATTTATTGTTCCAAAAAATCAACTTCAAAACCGTTTCTTGATAAATAAGTCATAAAATTCTGTAATAAATCTGCTGCAAATGGTGATTTATATCTTTTAATTCTTTTAGTTTTAAAATCAAAAATTCTCGTAGTTGAATTATATATTTTATGATCTCCAATTTTAAATTCACTCATATAATTAGGTCTATCGAAGAATAAATTTAAATTATCAACCTCTTCCTTTAATTTACCATTAAGATGTTTTTTAATACTATCATAAGAAATATAGTTTTTCTCCTTCTTTAGAAAAGATTTATGTATTTTTTCATAACGAATTTTCCACATTGATTGTAATAATAGATTTGAATTAACATCACTAATATTCATATCTATCGTTGCTTTACTATCATTATTAAAAACAGTTAAGTCTAATATATCTAATGAAATTGTTTTATAGTCAGGGAAAATAGCTGCGCAGACTTTTGAATTATCTAAACCTGGGTAAATAAGTGGTGATGATATAGTGCTTTTAAACTTATTTTTATCTTGAACTAATAAAGGCACAATTATTCCTTTATTAAAATCTCTGCTTCTTTTACCATCATTTCTTAATGCTAAATTACAAGGTTGTACTAATAAAATAAATTTTTGAGAACCTACTTGAAAAATATCACCATTCGTTAATGGAAGATTCAATTTATTTAATATGTCTTCTTCATAAAAAATTTCTTTATTTCTTAATTCAATTGCTATATTATTTTTTGAATTAAAATCATAACCTGTATCTACATTGTCTAATAATCTAATTCTAGATATAGAACTTTCAAAATCTTGACGCAAATTGTCATCTTTTAACGAATTATAACTTGCATTATCGTTTATAATAGAATACAATCTAAACAAGGAATTTATTTCCCAGACTCCTTCTTTGAAAGATGCTTTTTGAACAATTTGGTTAAATGTTTTTGGTGATAAATTCTTCAATTCTTCTAAAGAATCAATATTGCTTTTTTTAATTATAACAAGTGATTTATTCTTTAAATCTTCAATATAAGATAATGATAAAATATTTTTAATGCCTTCTGCAAAAGCTGAAAGTTTTGGGTCAAATGCAAATCTTTTTTTAGAAATAGTATAAAAATTTTCAGGGCTTAAATTATATTTTTTTGAATACTCTTGTCTTATACTATCTTCCTCTTCTTCGCTATACTTATGTGAAAAAATACCACAGCACGCTTTAGTATTTTTATCACTTTCTATTATTGATTTTGCAAGTTGTAATCCATCAATTTCACCATTAGAACCTTTGAAATCTTTAAGTTCATAATCAAATAAACACAAATACTTTTTTCCATCTTCTAACTCACTAAATAGCTTACCGTTGGTTTTGTCCCATTCTTCAGGAGTTAATAGTTGTATAGAATCTTTAAGATACTCTCCTATTTCCAAAACTGGAATTATATTAGAGCTCTCTTCATCTCCTATATGTTCACTAATTAAATGAATTAACTTCTTGGCATCAGACTTTTTCCAAACTATATCGATATCACTTAAAAATTTCTCTTTTGGTGAATTCCAATCTATATTCTGAAATTCATCAATATCAGTGGGGAAATTACCTTTGTTTTTAGTGAATAACATTCGTCCTCTAAAAAAATCCCTCTGTTGGTCTTCATTAAACTTATCATCAATGTATAATATTTTGACAATACCTTCTTTGACTAATAATTCATTTATTGCAGAAATCGCTTGTTCTTTTTTGTTGACAATAGATTCATCAACTAAAGTAGCTTTAGATATATTTTGTTCACTCATATTAAGAAATAATATTGCTTAAATTAATTGCTAAAACATATTTTCTGCCACTGTCATTTAATTCAGGTTCCAGAGCAATAGTACAACCAAATGAATCAAGTAATTGTTGAACAATAAATAATCCTAATCCTCTACCTTCTTGCTTAGGTTTTGTCGTTATAAATGGTTCAAAAATATGATTTTCAATTGCTTTTGAAATACCAAAACCATTGTCATAAATATATAACCAAGGTTGTTCAATTTTTACAGCTAATATTGGATTAAAAGATTTGTCTTCTTCTTTTCTTTTCTTCAACCAATACTCTGAATTATTTAAAATATTATCAATTACTTGTGTTAACTTACCTTTATTTACATTTATAGCAAAATCATCTTTAACTTGAATGGGAAATTCAATATCGAATTTAGAAAAACGATTAGAATAATATTCATGTTCTTGTTTAAAGAATGTGGACAACGAAATAGTAGTTTTCTCTTCTCTATGGTATTTTAAAGCAGGATCCAAATGTCTTAATTGAACTTTCAAACCATTAACAGTGGAATTAATGTATTCCATTAAAACATAAGTATCAGATTCTGTTAGTTTGTTATCCTGTAATCTACTAGAGTAAAAACTAGATTTTTCAGCTAATCTATCAGCAATTGAAGCAAATTCGTGACTTACACCTTCAACCGTAAGACCAAGACCAGCTAGTTCAGAAAAATTGTTTAATTGCTCTTCTAATGTTTGTATTTTAGGTTCAAGAATATCAATTACTTCATGCAATTTTTCAGTTTTAGTAATTACTTTTTGAAGTTTCAAAAAAGTATCTTGAATTTGTTTTAAGTCTTTTAAAAGCTTTTTTGATTTGGTTAGATTTCTTTGGTCAATTTCAGTAGAAAAAAGCGGATTTTTTTCTACTTCATCTATAATTTTTTCTTGTTCTTTTACAGTACTATCTAATAAGCTTTTTGCTTCATAAGTCTCTTTTACCGTGTCTTTAGAGCCAATACTTATTTTTTTAATTTCAGAAAAGGCTTGGGAACTTGTTTTAATTCCATTATTTTCAATTTTATAAACCTTTAGGAAATCATCATTAAAAGCTCTTCGTATCCTTTCTTGATACCTATTAATTTCATCTCTTATGAAGTCAGAAAGAACAAAGAAATTTCTAGAGAATGGATTAGAAACTAATCCTTCTCTATCTGTTTTATCCTTAAGCTCAAAATTAAATCCTTCGTCAATAGCAAAATAGCCTATAACGTTAGCAGGTCTTAGCGGATAATAAGAACTTCCAGAGGTTTGAGAATCACTTAATTTTAACCAATCTTGTCCATCTATTCCAAATGGTTTAACAGAAAAACCATTTCTAAAAATTTTTATTCCAGCTTGACTTTGTGCAAAAATTCTATAATTAGATAAACCTCCAAAAATATCATGTATTTTCTCGTTTTTAGACAACCAATTGTCATAACTGAACTCGTCTATTATACCTTCAAATTGTCCTGGATTTGCTCTTTCACCATCAAACAATTCTAAGCCACCAATATCAATGTTGAAATCAAATTTTTTGGAAAAACCTATGTAAAAATTTTCATCCTTTAATAGAATAATATCAGGATACTTTTTACTTAAAACTTCATAAAACTTTTTACCATTATCCAGTTCTAAATAATTATGATAATCATCTAATTTATTACCTTTAAATTTAGAAAGTTTTGTTTTTCCTTCGATTATAATAGACTTGCCATCAAAACTAAATTTAAACCTTGAAATCGCTAAATCCCTAAGTTGCTCATTTGATTTTTCAATATCCAATGCAATTCCATTAATAGTAATAAATACATCAAAAGGTCTATTTTCTTTATATGGAGAAATTATTTGTGATACATGACCTTTAAACTTTTCTAAGTTTTTTCCCTTCCATACTTCAGGATGCTTTATATCAGTAAGTACTAATTTGGTTCTGCTTTTTGATTTTGGAATAAAACTATTTGATTCAATTTTTACTTTACTCAGAGTTTCTTCAATTTCAAAATCTTTCCAATTAAATGCTATATGAGTTCCACTCTTAATATCCTCATTAGTGAAAATTTCACAAACATCTGCCAATCGCTGTGTACTTAATCTACCCAATCCTTTATCTCCTAAAGGTGTTCTCCCTTTTGGTGTTTTCTTTTTCTCCTCTTTAAATTTACGTTTTTGAGAATATGAAATAACAAGCCATGACTTTAAAATAGTATTTTTGCTCATTCCAAAACCATCATCCTCTACAACTATAAAACCTTTATGATTTGGATAAGCTAAATTTTCTTCTGAATACTCTCCAGTTGTATTAATCTCAATAGATACATAATTTGCATCAGCATCATAAGAGTTTTTAATAAGTTCTAATAATGCAGTTATTTCATCTGAAACTAGTTGTTCACCAAGTTGTTTAACAATGTGTGGAGTTATTTCAAAATGATATTTCTCTTCTTTTTCAGTATCTCCCATTAAACCGATTTCTTGAATATTAAAATCTTTTCCTTGTTCATTGTTTTTGAGAAATTATTTTTTTCTGGCATACGTTTAGCAAGAATGTCTCTTTTTAAATTTGTAATATGGCTCACTCCTTTGCTGTCCATTAGTTCACTTAAAATTTTGTCGTTTTCAACCTCTCTATTATTAACATTTCTGTTTCCAACAGTCCAAACTAAATAAGCTTCATCAGTTAACTTGCTTAAAGAATTATCTATAGTAATATCTAAATCATTAAGAAACACAACTACTTTCATAGCTTTAAATTTCTCATCTTTATTTAACTTGTCAAAAAATGTTTTAAGTGTATTTGATTTAGAAAATAACGTTTCTTCAATTTCTAAGTAGTTATCTGCTTTTTTACCTCCTAAGCTATTTGAATCTATAGATTGTATTACTGATAAATAATCGAAGTCTATTGTTTCGTCAATATCATTTACAGGAATCCATTGTAGTGGTAAATATGAAAATTGGCCATATGTTACTGTTGTATGATTATCGCCATATGGTGGTGACGTTACTAACAAATTATGGATTCTTTCTGTTACAAGTCCTTTTTTTGAATCTCCCCATTTAACTTCAATATCACTAATATAACAGTCGTTATAAATTAGTTCTTTTTCTTTTAAAACGAATTTTAAATTTAATAAATCATTTATACTTCGTTTTCCTATTTTTTCGAAATATTGCAATGGAGACAATGTTCTTCGATTAATCTCATCTATAGGTCTAACATGCATTTTGAATGTTGATGTTCTATCATTGCTAGTGAGTCTTATAACTTCTGCAAGAGTTACCCAACAAAATTTTCTAAAAAATAAATCATCACTTCTTTTAATTGCTCGTGATATTTGAGACAATTCAATTTGAACATCTTCTTTAAACCACTTATCAATATTTTTAAATTGAACATCAGGCTTAATAGACCAAGAACGAGAAATTGAATTCAACAAAGAATTAAATTGTTCTTTAATATTATTATTATAAATATTGGTTTTTACTTGGCTAATTAAAATTGATAATGGATTAATATCTTGTCCTGATACATTAATTCCATACTTCATAGAAGTAACTAGTGTACTCGAAGCTCCCATAAATGGGTCAATCATTGATGCATTATTTGGAAGTGAAGAAACAAGATTTTTAATAATTGATTCTTGAACACTAGGAACCATCATTGCTGGATAATTTATTATTTTCCTTGCAAAATCATTTTTATTGAAATTTGTTCCATTAAGTGTTTCTGCACTAATAGATTCTAAAGATTCTTTTATGAGGTTTGTTGTCAACACTTGTGTTTAAGTAAGTTATTTAAGCTGATAATATACGCAATTTCGTAAATAATTTTTAACTTCTCTTATGTTTTTCATAGAACTTAATAAGCTCAATTATATTTTTTGTTAGTATAATAAATTTACACTTTTATAACCCATTTCACACACATTTCACTACGCTCCTATCGTCACTCGTAAAAAGAGTGTTCCATTAACTTTGTAGAAGAAACATTTGTCAAGAAAAAAATAAAGAAAATTAGGTTTTAAACTTTCGCTTTTACCAAAGCTCAAGTTACATAACGCGGTACATTATAGTACAAATGTGTTTGTATAGCTGTTTATCTCAAATGTACATTTGATAGCTATAATTCTCTATTATGTAAAATATCCCATATCGTTTAGAAATACTGAAGAAACATCCTGCTTGGGTCATTAAACTTTTTTAATCGGTCTGCTACGCAGCGTTAATTTATTTGTAACTATAATTTGCCATTATGTAAAATTGCCACTACCAAACGCTCGATTGTTTTTATAAAATTAAATTGCTTATTGCAATTTATTTATAACACAATTATCCATCGCTTGCCAACGCCAAAAAAAGCAAATGCTTTTAGCTTCGTATTTGTAATTCGTCTGTAATTGAAATTCTCGTTGTAAAAAGTTTTCAGAAGCTTCTCGTTAGCATTACGCAACAGTACAAAATTTTCCCTTGCTCAATTCCTTGCTAAAAAATTTCTTACACTTGCTTTATTATCGCTTCCATAACAATATTCTTTTAATTGTAACTTCTAATATTATGTAAAATAGAAATTGTAACTGTAGAATTTTTAAAGGTTTCATTTATCTTTTTTTCTTGATAAAAAAAGAAACAAAAAAATCAAGTCTGCATAAAACTTTGGAAACAATTTTGGAAACAATTAACGGTTCGTTACGCTATATTTTAGGAAACATTGTAACTAACCAAGATTACAATAGAAAATACTTGAAACGCAGAAAGACCAATAAAAACATACACTAAACCCCCAAAATATGGTCGCTCCACTCTCCTATTGTTTTACCCAAAGTTTTATGAGGTCAGGGTTAATTTTGAACTCCAAATAATGTGAATGTTTCATCCTTTCCTTTTAGAAATACATCCGTATACAACTGACTTTTATACGATTTGATAACATCCAATGAATTCCATATAGTTGCCGAAATCAATAGTTCTTGCTTATTCTGGCTGCAAAGTGATTGAATTCTTGCTGAGGTATTAATAACATCTCCATGGTACGCTAGTTCCTTTCTTATGGTTCCTATTTCTGCGAAAATGATGGTTCCTCCGTGAACCCCTGCTTTAAATTCAGGATGAAACCCATACTTGTTTAAAAAATAGTTCTTTTTAGCTCCCAATCGTTCTTTGAAGTTAAAAAAGACTTCTACACAATTATTGTTTTGAAGTCCATTTTTCATTGACCACACCAGTACTGCTTCATCACCTACATATTGATAAATAGCAGCTCTATATTTAGATATAATCTCATTAAGTTCAAAAAATATATCCTGCATAAACTGGCTATATTTATAATTACCTAAGTTTTCGGCAATTGTGGTTGATGATGTTAGATCCATAAACATAAAAATACGTTCCACTTCTTGTGGCTTTTTATAAGTACCCAAAAGCATTTTTACAAAAATTCCACTCCCAAACTTTTGATTCGCGATTTTTAAAAATGAAAATATGATGAGTGCGAATAAAAAATAAAAAATTGTAGTTCTAAAGAAATTATTTTGGATCCACCACCATCGTTCAATAGAAAAAGACTCATTACCATCATATAAAACAAGTATTCTGGCTATAGTGAGCAAAGTAACCAGAATAACAAAATACACGGCAGATTTGATAAGAATTTGTAACCATAGGCTCAACCGCTTAATGGCTGATTTTTTAAAAATAAATTCAACTAAAGCAAAAAACACACCTAGTAAAGCACCTATATAGATTGTATGCAATAGAATTCTTTCAAAAGTTATTTGACTATTTTCCATGAAAACAAATGTGTCAATTCCATAGAACTTTAGAAACGCATAAAACATAAAGGCCAATGTCCAATAAATTATGGATTCAAGTATTAAAAACAGGGGTTTTATTCGAGACAATATCTTATTTTTAAAATTAACTTGATTTTCTATTTTTTAGCCTTATTCATAATTTAAGGAGTAAAGTGGTTAATGGTTCACTATTGTAATAAGGTTATAAAATATAAACTACATTAAATTATGATGCATATCGTTAAAAGCGTCTACTACGGTATTACCATAGCCTTTAATTATTTCATTTTCTTCATTGTCTATTAATGATACGCTATATATTTTGTTGAACATATCAATTTTTATACAGCTTAATTGGTTAATATTTAGTTCCATAATTTGTGTTGTTTATTGTTAATACTATTGTTGTTCTTTAAAGTTGATTTTTACTTCTTCTACCTTTCCACCTCTCCAAATTTTAAGTACGAATGTATTCTGGTTAAAGAAATTTGATGTGTTTAAACTATCGCTATCCAATTTTTCAAAAGATTCTTTGGTTAACGGAAAATCATTTACAGAAAGGATAATATCTCCTCCGGCAATTAAACGTTCTCCATTAATGTCTAAGTTTTCAAATCCACCATTAATTCCTGCAAAATCGGCAGGTGAAAATCTAACGACTGATTCAACCAATATGCCTCCATTGATGGGTACATTTAAAATCCAAGCTAATTTTTCATCTAGAATAAAGCCATTTATTCCTGTCCATCTTCGGTTACCATCAATCACCAATTTTTTGGCTAAGTTGGAGGTAGCTGCAAACCCTAAACCTTGAAAACCGCCAGATTCTGTGATGATATAGCTTGAAATACCAATGACTTCACCTTGCAAATTAAACATGGGGCCGCCAGAATTTCCTTGATTGATTGCGGCATCAGTTTGAAAATATTCGTTAATAACAAACCCGGAAGTTCTTGTCTTTTGCTTGTGTTTACCACTTATGTAGCCAACAGACAGCGAATGCTCTATACCATAAGGCGCACCAAGAACAACAATTTGTTCTCCTACGGAAACATGGTCTGAATCACCAATTCTTGCTACTTCATATTCCTTAGGCATCCAATACAGTTTTAATAATGCTACATCTGCAACGGGTGCAGACTTAACCACTTTCGCTCGTATTTCTTCGCCATTTATAAATTTAACGGTAATATTTTCAGCATTGTCTACTACATGAGCGGCAGTTAAAATTTCTCCTTTTTCAGATATAAGAACACCAGAGCCAATACTCTCATCACTTACCAATTGTTGATTATCATTAAGTAATTTGGATTCTGTTATGATGGTTACCAGAGATTTATTGACTTGATTGTAAAGCGACGCTATTTCTTGTGCATTACTTGAAGTGATTATACCCAAAAAAACTGAAAGAAAAACGAGTCTTTTAATGGTAACGGATGAATTGAATTTATACATAATAGTTTAAAATTTATAGGCCAGCGATAGTCCTAAATTGAATGTTGAAATTTTAGGTTGATAATTTGAAGTTATAACGGTATCGTTAATGGTGGTCTCCACATCAGTAATTGTAACAAAACCACCACTAAAGGTAAATGTTGGCATTAAACAAAAATGTTTTCCCAGGTCTCGTTTAAATCCAACACCAAATTCGTAGCCTAAACCTAATCCGGTTTCGCTAGAACGATTTACTTCAGTATTGTTGTTTTCGTTAGTTGCTTTTACTGAAAACTCTGGATTGGAAACGAACATAGGTCCAAATCCTATACGTGGATAAAAACTGATTTTATTACTGATATTTATTTTGTATTCGAAACCTGCCAAAAGATAATAGGTTTGCCAAGTATTGGAACTACCTGTAAAAATTGTTGCTTCGTTATTGGTTTCCAAACCTTTGGAAAATGCTTCAGCATCTGTGTCAAAAGTTTGATAACGAAACGTGAATGTTAAAGTCACATTTTCACTTAAAACGTTTCCAGCATAGATATCTAATTTAGTTCCTTTTTCTGCAAAACCAGCATTTGAATTGTTGATGTTATCGTCTTTAAAATCACCTATTGGAAAACTTTTTCCGTATGAAAATCCAAAATAATACTTGCTCTCTTGAGCAAAAGTAACCGTTGTGATTATAGAAAAAACAACTATGAATATGTACTTTTTCATTCTAAATTAATTTCACTTTTGAATCCCCTATTGTTTTACTTGACTCCACTCTAGAACTCGAGTAGTTAAACGTGTGTTTACTTCAAGATGAAGTTTACCTTCTTTTACTATACAAATCACACCTAGTAACCTATTTCTTCTTTTGGAATACAGTTTACCTATCCATTTCCCATCTTTATACTCCAAGTTAAGTACTTCTATTTGCTGATTTCGCTCACCTTTTGAGTTTATAGGATTTCCAATATACTTTTCATCTACTTTGTAGATTTCAATTTTGGCTTCACCTGCATCCCAAATAGCAATTATATCATCTTGCTTATCTTGGGCAAAAAGATGTGTAGACATTACTAGAAAGAAAATGGCGATTAACATGTTTCTTTTCATTATTTTATAATTTTTAATTTCGATGCAAACCTATTTTCAAAGCAGATCAGTAACAAAAAAAATTTACGAAACTCCCATATAAACGAACCAAATAAGTATTGAGGTTAACAAAGCTGTTTAATTATTAAAATGAAACATTCATGCTGCTAAACCGTTATTTCATACATTTGATTATCAGTTAATTGAATATGATTTTAGTTTTGTGGTCATGAGTAAAGCATTATCAAAAACAGAACAGTTTCTAAAATATGGACCATACATCCTTTGGTTTGGGATGCATATCGCTATCAGTATTGTATTAACCTACCAGAGAAGTTTTGCAGATACCATATATTATTTAGTAACCTATGTTTTTTTTGGTTCGCTGATTATATGGGTTTTTGGCTATAGGCTCTTTCCGGAATATTTAGAGAAAGAAGGTAGCATAAATAGACGATTAGGATTTTTAATTGGTGCTAATATCATCCTTTTTATAGCTGGGATTTATGCACATACTTTTATGGCTAAAGTTCTAGGATTATCACAAATAAGCGACCAATATGCACCCAAATCGGTTAGAATAGCATTATGGGTATTAATGGTGGTACTGGGAATATTTTTTATGGCCAGTATTCGTGTTGCACGTGTGTATTATCATAATGCCATTCAAAAAATGGAACATAAAGCAGAACGCGCTGAAGCAGAACTTAAATTATTGAAAAGCCAAATTAGTCCGCATTTTCTATTTAATACTTTGAATAATATTTATGGACTTGCTTATTTGAGAGATGAAAGAGCTGCACAAATGATATCAAAACTATCAAAACTATTGCGCTATTTACTGTATGATTGTGATCAGCCCAAAGTATTTTTAACTAAGGAAAAGGAGTTAATAGAACATTATTTAAGCATACAATTACTTAAACATGAAGACTCACAGAATGTAGATTTTTACCACGCAGGGATAAAAAGCAACCATAAAATTGCACCCATGATTCTTATCAATTTTATTGAAAACTGTTTTAAACACTCCGATTTGGAAAATAATCCCCAGGGTTGGATAAAAATCAGTCTGGAAGTAGAAAAAAATGAACTTAATTTTAGAACCGAAAACACCTTTAAGGAAGAAGTTGCGGAAACCAAAACAGATTATATGGGAATTGGACTTACCAACTCACTAAAACTTCTAAAAGCTAATTATCCAGAGAAACACAAAGTTGATATCACCAAAGATAAAAATATTTATCAACTTAATCTAAAGATTACATTATGAAACTAAAATGCCTTATTGTTGATGATGAACATATTGCACGAAAAATTCTTTCGGATTATGTTAGTAAAGTCCCTGAGTTAGAATTGGTGGCTACTTGTAATTCTGCGTTAAATGCACTCAATTATCTTAAAAAAGATAGTATAGATGTTTTATTTCTAGATATCCAAATGCCTAATCTCACAGGTTTAGATTTTTTAAAAATCTTACCTAATAAACCAGCTACTATTTTAACCACTGCATATTCAGAATATGCAGTACATAGTTATGAATTAGACGTTGTTGACTATTTGTTAAAACCCATAGATTTTGAAAGGTTTTATAAGGCTGTTACCAAGGTTATATCTTTAAAGAATTCTACGATAAATTATTCTTTAAATACTTCATCTTCTCAAAAAACAGATAAACTATTTATTAAAGCAGATAGCAAAATCATAAGTGTTTGGTTTCAGGATATTATAGTTATTAATGGTCAAGGTCCTTATGTACAAATTATTGCTAACCAAGGCCGCAAAATTATGTCTTTACAATCTATGAGTAAACTAGAAGAATTACTTCCTTCTAATTTTTTCAGAATACATCGTTCTCACATCGTTAATATTAATCATATAGATAGTATTGATGGTAATATGGTAAAATTAAAAGATCATGCCGCAATAATAAGTAAGAGCAAACGCGACGAATTTCTTAAGTTAATTGATCAACTCAACTTATTGGGTGATTGAATTTAAGATGAAAAATGTGATGCATACTGAATAGTGCAAAAATGCTTTTATTAATAAATATAGGCATATAACCATTCCACACACATTATACTTCCCTCCTACGTCGTCGCATAAAAAGTGTTCCATTAACTTTGTAAAAGAAGCTTTGGAGAAGAAAACTTTTAAAAGAAAAATCAGCAAACGTAACTATTGCTTTTTCCAAAGCAAAGTTACATAACGCAGAACATTATAGTACAAATGTATTGTTTAGTATTTAAGATGGTTTATCCATTTGATAGCTATAATTCAATATTTGGAACGTTATGTAAAAAGCTATCAGAAATGCCACCAATAACATCATTTTTAGCTATAAAAAAGGATTGATTGAATTTCATCCTCCAACCGATTTACCTCTTAAAGAATAGCATTATTTATAATAAAACCGAAAAATAACTTGAACAATCGCCCAACTTTATTTTTCGGTCTCTTAAAAAGTAGTTCAAAAGATATTTTTAAATAAACCCTAATTCTCTTCTGCCGCTACTCTACTTGGTGTATCAATCCCACTAATAATAGTTTTACTACTAATCGCAATTGCTTTTATAATTTCTGACATATTATTCATGTCCAAAGTTTCTATTTCATCACTTGCTTTATGATAATTAGGCTCATCATTAGGTGGTTCTTCCATTTTTGAAGTAGAAATCGTATGTGCAGGCACTCCTAATGCAGCAAAAGTAGCATTATCACTACGATAAAATAGATTTTGTTTAGGATATGGATCTGGCTCAAAATGAAATTTAGATCCTACTAAATTAGCTTGCAAAATTTTTCCCATATTACTTTTTTCAAAACCGGTAATATATGCACTATTCGGTCCCCATTTGCTATCGGTACCAATCATTTCAATATTGAACATCGCCATAACTTGTTCTGGATTAAATTGCTCACTAAAATACCGACTTCCAAAACCTCCTATTTCTTCGGCAGTAAAGGCTACAAAAACTAAGGTACGTTCATTATCTTTTACTTTACTAAAATACTTGGCCAACATCATTACTGCTGTTGTACCGGCTGCATCATCATTTGCACCGTTGTAAATGCTATCATTTTCAGCATCTGGCTTACCTACACCAATATGATCATAATGTCCTCCAAAAACCACATATTCTTCTTTTTTTGACTTTCCAGGAATAACCCCTACAACATTCTTTAATTTTTGTTCAATTAGCTCACTTTCAATATGCAATGCTATGCTATCTGGTGTTAATTGTGTTGTTAAAATAAAAAGTTGCGATGCCGATGAAGGAAATTTGGCTCTACTAGTGAATCTTTTGATGCGGTTAAAAATTTTGATGTGGCTTGTATCCATTAAAACTAGTACATTATTTTTTGCTCTAAATACAGGATATACCTTTTGAGCAAAATCATCCGTTTCGTGTACAGTTACAATTTCATAATCGGCAAGTGATTGTATGTTTAACTCTTTTGTAGTGGTACTAACAGCCACATTTGTAGTATCTAAAACTTCGCCATTCAATAATCCATTTATGGTTATAGGAATTGCTGTTAGCATTGTGAATTCTTGAAAATAAGAGGTATTGTTTCCTAAATAGTTTAGTTCACTTTTTTCAAATTCCGACGCAATAAAATCTGCTGCTACATCAATCTCTGGACTAAAGGTTTTTCTGCCTCTCATCTCATCAGAAGATAGGGTTTTTTCTATACGTTCTACTTCTGTTGCATTAATAATATCATCAATCTTTGGTGAACAAGAATAAAGGCATATACTTAATACTGCAAGCAATACATGTGATTTTTTCATATGGTAAGTTTGTTTGAATTATTTATTGTTAGATTGGTATAAAAATATTTCTACCAAATTTTTATTCTTTCATCTTCTGCTTTGTAATTTTTATCACTAGGTTGAACATTAAAAGCCTCATAAAATGGCGTTATATTCATTAATGGTCCATTTACTCGCCATATGGCTGGAGAATGAGGATTTGTATTTACATAATTACGCAAAAATTCATCACGTGTTTTTACTCTCCAAATTCTGGCAATCGATAAAAAGAAACGTTGATCAGGCGTATAGCCATTAATTTTAATAGTGTCTTGTCCTTGTTCTGTCATTTTAAAAGCATCATAGGCGATAGAAATACCACCGTTATCGGCAGTGTTTTCACCTATAGTTAAGGCACCTTTAACTGGAACGGTATCCAATACCGTAAATGTGTTATAACGATCTATTAATTGTTGGGTTTTTGCTTTAAATTTTTCTAGATCACCATCAGTCCACCAGTTTTTCACATTGCCATCTTTATCGTATTGTGCGCCATTATCATCAAATGCATGGGTTAACTCATGCCCTATTACCATTCCTATTCCACCATAATTAACAGCATCATCAGCTTCAACATCAAAATATGGGAATTGTAAAATACCTGCTGGGAAAACAATCTCATTAAGTGATGGGTTATAATAAGCGGTTACTGTTCCTGGTGTTGTACCCCAACGATCTTTATTAGGAGCTTTATTAAGTTCTTTCAAATTGTACTCATAATCGTTTTTCTGTAAAGCAACTACGTTTTCAAAATACTTTTCTTTATCCATTATAACATCATAGCTTCTCCAAACATCTGGATAACCAATTTTTTTAGTAATAGCATACAATTTCTCTTTAGCTTTTACTTTGGTACTATCACTCATCCAATCAAGTTTGGAAATTCTATTTTCAAAAGATTTCTGTAAGTTATTGACCAATTCTAACACCCTATTTTTAGCCGCTTCATTAAAATATTTTTTTACATACAATTGTCCTAAAGCAAAACCTAATTGCCTGTCTACTTGCTGAACCATTAGTTGAGCACGAGGTTTTTGTTCTGATTGACCATTTAAAACCTTATTATATTCAAAAACAGCCATTTCAAAAGGTGAGCTCAAAACATTAGCATACGTATCTATCGTATGTGCCTTTAAATAGGTCTTCCAATCGCTAAGAGAAATAGTCCCTAATAGTTTATTTAAGGTGCTGTAGTAAGCAGGTTGTTCTACATCTACAGAATCTACCACAACATTTAAATTTTTAAAGAGCGTAACCCAATCCAAATTAGGCTCATTATTGGTCATATCAGCTACCGAAAATTTATTATAATTTGCTTGGATATCTCTTCTCTCTATTCGAGTCTTATGCGATTCAGCTAATTTTTTTTCAATCTCATAAACCATTTCCGCCATTTTTTCAGGGTGTATTTGATTTGTCAATTGAAATAAAGTAGTTATATATTTTTGATAGGCATTTTGTATACCAATGGTAGTAGAATCAGTTTTAAAATAATAATCACGGTCAGGTAAGCCTAATCCAGCCTGACTTGCATGCATAATATTCATACTGCTATTTTTATCATCCGCATAGATGTTTAGATTTACAATAGAAGTATTATCCGTTTCAATTTCTTTGGCCACAAAGTAAAGAAGCTCCTTTATATTGGTAATAGCATCAATTCGCTGTATAATAGGTTGAATAGGTTCAAAACCACGCTTATTAATTTGTGCCGTATCCATACCTGAGGTATAGAAATCTCCAACTTTTTGTTCTATACTTCCTTTTGGATGTTCTACTGAAGAAACATCTTCCAAAATATTTTGAAGTAGTAATTTTTGAGGGATATTTAAAAAACTATAAGAGCCAACCCCTACTTGATCATCGGCAATTTGAATAGTATCATACCAAACTTTATTGACATGCATAAAAAAGTTGTCGCCTGGTTTAATGGCATCGGAAATTCCAGTAAAATCTATTTTTGAAGGCTTTGATGTTGCTTCTTCTTCACATGAAGCAAATAAAAATATAGCAATGAATACTACAGGAACTAATTTTTTCATAAAATTAAATGGTATTTTAACAAATATAGTGAAATTTTGAAGCTACTAGCGATTGTATTAACTTGTTATTTTTGAAGCTATTGACTTATGAATTCCTGATAGTTTATTATCCTTTATTCTCTTCCAATTCCATAATCAAATTAGCTATTAATGCTGTCCATCCTGTTTGATGAGAAGCTCCTAAGCCTTTACCATTATCCCCATCAAAAAACTCATAAAAAAGATGCTGGTCTTTAAATTCCTCATTTTTAGTAAAAACATGGTTTTGGTCATCAGCATGGTATTGGAACTTGCCATTTTTATCACGTTCAAAAAGCTTTATTAATCGCTTAGATAGCTCGTTGGCAATTTCATTTAAATTAAGTTTATTTTCAGATCCTGTTGGGAATTCATACACATAGGTAGGCCCATAAAACTTATAATATTTGCGTAATGATTGTATTATCATATAATTTAAAGGCATCCAAATAGGTCCACGCCAGTTAGAATTCCCCCCAAACATATTGGAACGACTTTCACCTGACTCATATTGAATTTGATGGTGTCCGTAATGTTCAAATACAAATGGATGCTTTTCGTGATATTTTGAAAGAGAACGAATTCCATAATCAGATAGAAATTCTTCTTCATCCAATAATCGTTTTAGAAGATGTCCTAACCTAAATCCTCGCATAATTGAAAAGAGATAATTTCCTTCTGAGTTAGTCTCTTCAATATTAGAAATTAATGATGCTAAATCTGGTCGAGTTCTAACAATATCTGCAGCTCTAATTTTAAATTCTTTTAATTCTTCAAAGAGATTTTTATGAAGGATTTCTACTGCAAATAAAGGAATAATCCCTACCAAAGACCGAACCCTTAAACGATCGGTTGAACCATTTGACATTTCGACAACATCGTAATAAAAATTATCCTCATCATCCCAAAGAGAAATATCCTTTTTACCAATGTGATGCATCGCCCAAGCAATGTTCAAGAAATGTCTGAAAAACTTAGCTACTGTTTCTTCATACGCTTTATTAGTTTTTGCTAGTTCTAATGACATGCGTAACATATTCAAGGTAAACATTGCCATCCAACTAGTTGCATCAGCTTGCTGCATTCTTGTTATTCCTTGCGGCATATGGTTACGATCGAAAACACCAATATTATCAAGACCTAAAAATCCTCCTTCGAAAAGATCAGTACCACTTTTATCTTTTTGGTTAACCCACCATGTAAAATTAATAAGGAGTTTTTGAAATGCTTTCTCTAAAAAACCAGTGTCACCGGTACCTGTACGTTGCTTATCTTTTTCGTAAACCGTCCATACAGACCAAGAATGCACAGGCGGATTTACATCACTAAAATTCCATTCATAAGCAGGAATTTGCCCATTAGGGTGCATATAACTTTCTCTTAAAACGAGAAGTAATTGCTCTTTTGCAAAATAAGGGTCTATCTCTACAAATGAAGCCATGTGAAAGGCAAGATCCCAAGCGGCATACCAAGGATATTCCCATTTATCGGGCATAGAAATTACATGCCTATTGGTTAAATGTTGCCAACTATAATTACGGGCATCGGTCCGATAGGGTGTTGGTTCACCAGGGCCGCCAAAAAGCCATTTGAATACATCATAATAATAAAACTGTTTCGTCCATAACAATCCTGAAAATGCACTTTTTGCAATAGCTTGATGTGTTTCAGGTAAATCAGTTTTTATAATCCCGTCATAAAACTCTTTGCATTCTTTTATTCTTTGATCAAAAATAATATCAAAATCTGCCCAAGGGCTTTGTAATTTCTTTTTTCTAAGACGAATTTTTATACTTTTTTCTTCACCAGCTTTAAGTTTAAGTTTGTGCCAAACTGCAAATTTGGTTCCATTTTTATTTGGATTTACAGTTTCTTTACCATTAACCACATAATCATTTATGCCATCTTTGACATAATCTACCTCGTTAGGAACATTATAAATGAGTTTATTATTGGTTTCATTGTCACAAAAAAGTTGTTCTCCGCTTTCATGATAAAGATAATACCTGCCATTTCTGATGCTTCTAGATTGCACACAATCATCAGAGATAGATTTCATGTTTGGCCGATTAAAACGTTTATTATGTTTCCAGAAATTTCGAAACCAAAGATGCGGTAGCACATGTATTTTTGCTGCTTTATCACTTCTATTAACCACAGTAATTTTCATAAGAATATCACCAACATCAGCTTTAGCATATTCTATAAAGCAATCAAAATAAGAATTGTCTTTGAATGAATTTGTATCTAATAATTCGAATTCTGCTTCTTCTCTACTTAAGGTACTATTTTTTCTAACCAAGTCTGCATAAGGAAATTTTTTCTGAGGATATTTGTATAAATATTTACAATACGAATGTGTTGGAGTTGAAACCTGATGAAAATAAAGCTCTTTTACATCTTCTCCATGATTACCCTGATTATTGGTCAGACCAAATAACCGTTCTTTTAAAATAGTATCTTTTCCATTCCAAAATGCAGGTGCTAAACATAAAATTTCTCTTGAATCACAAAAACCACCAATCCCCTCTTCTCCCCATCTGTAGGCATTACTTCGTGCTTTTTCGTGATCAACAAAATCCCAAGCATGACCATCTATACTATAATCTTCTCTAACTGTACCCCATTGTCTTTCTGCTAAATATGGCCCCCATCTTTTCCAATTTTTATAAGTATCAGAAATTGATAATCTTTCTTCTTCAGCATTTTTCTTTGACATGTATATTCTATAAAATAGTTGAAATTATTTTAAAAAGTAATAACCTTTGGCTGCAAATCATGCTCTAAATAATTTTAGGATAAAAAGAGTTGAAAAGAGTCCATTTTGGCTAGATTAAGGTTAAAAATAATACTTATTTATACAAGTATTTATTATGATTGCAAAGTATTGCTTAATTGATGTTATAGCCAAGATTCTTTTAATATCTCGTAAAAAAAAGTGTACTTATTTAGCAACCTGATATTTACATAAAATAAGACTTAAACTGTTAAACAACAATAATACTATTTAACTATTTGTAGCCTTTTTTGAGATCTACATGTTTTTAATCAAAAAAAATAACTTATAATAAAGTATATACTTTCCACTATACAAATATATCTTCAAAATTAACATACGAGTTTTCTTATTAAATTCTTTAAAAATCTAAATCAAAAGCAGTAATTATCCCACAAAATACTGATGATTAAGGCTGTTCTATATTTTTTTTTATAAATTCTCCAATAATTAATATCGTAAAAATTGACATTTAATATTTTTATATTATTATAATTTTTATCTACATTTATCAAATAAGCAATATTTTATTGTCTAAAATATTTTTTTGTCAATATCGATAAAACGTTTTACTAAATCGATTTAAAAAAACACAGCAAAAATGAATAAAAAATAAAGCTTACTCCCCTATTAATCATTACTGAATAAAATGAACCTTAATTTTTAAATATATGAAGCAAAGAATCCCTAAGAACAAAAGCCATTTTAAGCAACTTAAATTATTGCTTAAACAAGATCATTATTTACCTAATCAAGGCATGTATGATTATTTAAACCTCAATTTAAAAACAACCATTTAAATATATTATTTATGAAGAGTACACTATTAAATAGTTTTTTGTTAATAGGAGCATTTTTATGTTTCGGATTGGCAAAGGCTCAAACAATCACAGGAAATGTTTCTGACAAGACTGGGCCACTAATTGGAGCTAATGTTTTAGTAAAAGGAACAACGAATGGAACACAAACAGATTTTGATGGAAACTACAGTTTAAACGACGTGCCCAAAAATGCTATTTTAGTTTTTAGCTACATTGGCTACACATCTATGGAGGTTTCCGTAAATGGAAAATCAACAGTAAATGCAACTTTAGAAGAAGAAGCAAATGAATTAGATGAAGTGGTATTAGTTGGGTATGGATCACAGAGAAAATCTGATCTTACAGGATCAGTAGGACAAGTAGATGCAGAGCAACTAAAAGAACGACCATCTACATCACTTAATCAAGCGCTTTCAGGAAAAATAGCTGGTGTTCAAGTTAACACAAACTCTGGTCGTCCAGGAGGAAAATCAAACATTAGAGTTAGAGGATTTAGCTCTATTAATTCATCAAACAATCCATTATATGTAGTAGATGGAGTTCAATTACCACAAGGAGGCTTAGATCAATTTAGTACAGCTATTGATTACCTTAACCCTAATGATGTAGTCTCAATTGAAGTATTAAAAGATGCCTCTTCTACAGCTATATATGGAGCTCGTGGCGCCAATGGTGTAATTCTAGTTACTACAAAAAGAGGTCGATCTGGACAAGGTAGAATAACTTACGATGTAGATTATAGTGTAAATCAATTTGGTCCAAACAGGCCAAGAGTTTTAAACTCTGAGCAATATGCAATGGTTGAACAACTTTCTTGGGAAAATACCGCAAAATTTGATCCTGATGGGTGGGCTGCTGGTGAATATGCCCAGTATGAACCACGTTTAAAAAGGGCTGACCCATTAATGGCAGGATTATTTGATAGTACTGGTAAAGCTATTTATGATACAGATTGGTCTAAAGAAGTAGTGCAACATAATCTTTCTCAAAACCATCAATTAGGCTTTTCAGGAGGAAATGAACAAACTACTTACGCAATTTCTTTAGGTATTCGTGACGATCAAGGTCTTCTTAAAAATACTTATTTAAAACGCTATTCTGGAAGATTTTCTATTGATGACCAAATAAAAACATGGTTAAAAATAGGCGGTTCTCTTAGCTACAACTATCAAACTGAGAATCTTGCGGACACTAATGACGAAGTTCCTCGAAGAATGGTTGAAGATTTTCCTTTTCTTCCAGTTAAATATGAGAATGGACCAAAAGAAGGATTATATGCTGACAATAGAGATTATCCGTATGCAGAAGGTACTAGAAATTCTGTACACCGTTTAAATAGTCAAAAATATATCTTAAATACCCAAACCTCAAGTGGAAGCATTTATTCTAATGTAAATTTTACAAAAGAACTTCAAATGCGAACTGTTATAGGCGCTAATATTCTAACACAAGAAAATAATGAATTTAGCGATAGTACATTGGATAGTAATGGTGTAGCAAGAGCTTCAGCAAGTAATGAAAAGCAAACGTTTTGGTCTATAGAAAATTATTTGACATATAATAAAGAGTTCAATGAGAATAATTCATTGACAGCTCTTTTAGGTTTATCATGGCAACAATCTAATCGTTTTTTCATCAATGCTGAATCTAGAAATTTCCCTACAGATTTTTTCCAATATAATAATTTAGGAGCAGGAACCGATAATTTAGGTGTCGCTTCAAATGCAAATAAGGAAGCATTAAACTCGTATTTCGGTAGGCTTAATTATAACTTATATGGCAAATATTTATTTACTGTAACAGCAAGAGCAGATGGATCTTCAAAATTTGGTGATAACAACAAATTTTCTATTTTCCCTTCTGCAGCATTTGCTTGGAGAATTTCAGATGAAGAGTTCTTAAGTAATAATGAATTAATTTCTAACTTAAAATTAAGAACTAGTTATGGGGTAACTGGTAACTCAGAGATCCCTCCTTACTCTTCGCTTTCTCTTTTAAGCTCTAACTATAAAACAGTTTGGGATGGAAATCCAATTGGTGGTACA
>TARA_R110002051_G_scaffold308629_4_pt1 | contig 40762 bp, 42 predicted proteins | sample TARA_R110002051 | Tara Oceans TARA_R110002051 (sample SAMEA4397023) | marine metagenome | biome: Polar Biome; feature: [MES] marine water layer (ENVO:01000295) within the mesopelagic zone...; material: water (ENVO:00002006), including particulate matter (ENVO:01000060) such... | reverse complement strand
GACCGCCGCAAATGACTGAGCTCGTGCCTCCCGTGCGACCGGAACAGCTGAAGCATAAGCGCAGGTGGAGGGGGCGGGGATAAGTTGGCCCCATAAATCGTCATTCCAGCGCAGGCTGGAACCCAGTTCATAGCGCGGAGCCGGGCGAAAACGGGCGCCAAATCAAATAGATGTCGGTGCGTGAATCTGGTTCCCAGCCTGCGCTGGGATGACGCGGATTTTTGGCGTTAATGCTGGATAAGTCGCGAATTCGCACCCCGACCCAACACACCATCTTCCCCCGGAGGAGCGCAGCGAATTCCGGGGCCTGCCATCGGTCGCGAGCTTGACTGGACCCCCGTCCGGCGGGCCCCGGAATGAATCCGGGGGAAGTAGAGGTTTGTATTTATTTAGAAAAACCAAACCGAGCATCGTCGCGCCCAACATCCTCACCGGCTCCGACCGCTTCGCGGCCACCTCTTCCTTGATGGAAGAGGTGGCCCGGACTTGTTCCGGGACGGAGCTGGTGACCGCCTCGCAATTCGCTATCCGAGAGGAACACCACCCGCCGCATCAGCTGTTGAAAGTCGCGCCCTTGAAGTTTGCGACACCAGAAAAGTGCAGGCCGGTGAAGTATGTTTCGGCGTTGAATCTGGCGTCCTGGAAATCCGCTCTGGCGTTGAAGCTGAGGCCGAGGAAGCAGGTCTCGCCGTTGAAGATGGCGCCGCGGAAGTCTGCATCACCTTTGAAACCGTCGACGCCGTCGAGATGGGAGTCGCAGAAGCTTGTTGTGGCGTTGAAGCTGGCCCCCTGGAAGTTTGCTTCGGCGTTGAAATTGATGTCGAGGAAGCCGGCCCCGGCGTTGAATTTGGCGTCGCGGAAGTCGGTATCGACATTGAAACGGGCGCCCATGAAGTCGGCGTCGTCATCGACGCTGATGGCCCGGAAACTGGTATCGTCGGTGAAACGGGTCCGGGCAAAATCCGCAAGCCCCCCGATTTTGGCGTTGTCGAACAGGGTGATGCCGGCAAAGACGGTGCGCGAAAACCAGGCATTTTCGTTGAAGTGCGCATCCCTGAAATTCGCTTCACCATTGAAGCTGACCGCCTCGAAATAAATGTCCTCGCCGTTGAACTGCGCGCCCTCAAAGACCGCAATGCCGTCAAAGCGGGCGCCGCTGAAGTCCGCTTGCGGGCCGAATATGGCGGCGGTCAGGTTCAGATCGCCGCGCACGTGTAAATGCCGGGCCCGCAGATGCAGTGCGTCTGCGCCGATTTCGGCGGGGAGAGGCAGGGTGCGGATCACGCAGCCGTCGAGCTGGGCCCGCCGGTCTGCGCCCACCGGACGCTCGAGCTCATCGAATTCGGTTTCACGCGCTGCGGCCAGCTGCCGGGCAAGTTCGGCCTCGAGCGGGGCCCATCGCTTTCCGGCTGCCGGATCGGCTTTCCAGCTGGCCCGGCCATCCTGCCAGCGGGGCGGCAGGTGCAGGATGTGAAACAGGCGGTGGCCTGGTGTGTCTCGCCGCAGAAGCCGGGAGATCAGCGTGCGCGCCGGCGCCCGCTCCAGCAATCCGAGCGCGATCAGCGCCGCGTCGCTGCGCAGGGTCTCGCTTTGCCCGTCACGGCGGAAATAGTCCTGCAGACTGGCGCCGCGCGCGCCGTCGGGCGCGCTGCCGGTCTCGACGAGCCGCCCATCCGGCGTCACCGACCAGCCCAGCCAGTCCTTGCCCGCCAGCCCGTCCCAGGAGAAATCCGCCGCCCACCAGCCAGCCCACCAGGCCGCGTTGCGCTCCCTGTGGGCCGTCCCGTCGATGTCACGCTCTGCATCCATGTGAACGCACTCCGTCTACCCGCATGTCGCGAGGAGACTGGCGCAGGTGGGGGGAAATGGCCAGAGGGGCGTTCGCCTCCCCTCACATCCGACACCCCCGCTTGCCCCAAACCCGCGACAGCGCTAAGCCACCGCCTCAACTTCAGGCAGGCTTCATCCCATGACCAAAGTCCGTTTTGCTCCGAGCCCGACCGGCAAGCTTCATGTCGGCAATGTTCGCACCGCGATCTTCAACTATCTGTTCGCCAAGAAGGCGGGCGGGACTTTCGTGTTGCGGATCGACGATACCGATCTTGAGCGCTCGACGGCGGCCTATGAGGACGGCATCCGCGCGGATCTGACCTGGCTGGGGATTGGCTGGGATGAGACGTTTAAACAGTCCGAGCGGTTTGATCTGTATGAGGCGGCGGCGGCGAAGCTGCGCGCTGATGGTCTGCTCTATGCCTGCTATGAGACCGGCGAGGATCTCGATCGCAAACGCAAGCTGCAGATGAAAAACGGCCGTCCGCCGGTTTATGACCGCGCGGCGCTGGAGCTCACCGATGCCGACAAGGCCGCTTTCGACGCGGCAGGGCGCAAGCCGCATTGGCGTTTCAAATTGTCGGGCAATCCGGTGGTTTGGGAGGATCTGGTGCGCGGGCCTGTCTCGATCGAGACGACTTCGCTGTCCGACCCGATCCTGATCCGCGAGGATGGCAGCTATCTTTATACGCTGCCGAGCGTCGTCGATGATATCGACGCCAAGATCACCCACATCATTCGCGGCGAGGATCACACCACCAATTCCGGAGCCCAGATCGAGATTTTCGAAGCACTCGGTGGCAAGCCGCCCTTCTTCGGGCACCAGGCATTGCTGGTCGGGGCCGATGGCGGCAAGCTGTCGAAACGGATCGGCTCGCTCGGGATCTCTGATATCCGCGATGTCGAGGGCTTTGAGCCGATGGCGGTGATCTCGCTGCTGGCCAAGCTGGGCACGTCCGATGCGGTCGACGCGTTCGAGACGGTTGAAGGCCTGCTGGAAGGCTTTGATCTGGGCAAGCTGTCGCGTTCGCCGGCCCGGTTCGATCCGGAAGATTTGAAACGCATCAATGCCAAGCTGCTGCACGCCAAACCCTATGGTGAGGTCAGGGACCGCCTCGCAGCGATGGGAGCCGATGGCGGCGAAGCTTTCTGGAACGGCGTCCGCTCCAATCTGGAACGCCTGTCTGATGCCAAGGGCTTGGCGGCTCTGGTCTCCGGGCCGGTGACGCCGGTGATCGCGGCCGAGGATGCTGAATTCTCCGCGACCGCCGCCGACATGCTGCCGGCCGGCACGCTCGACGCTGACAGCTGGGGGGCTTGGACGACGGCGCTGAAAGAAGCGACCGGCCGCAAGGGCAAGGGCTTGTTCATGCCGCTGCGTCTGGCGCTGACCGGTGAGGCCCACGGGCCGGAGATGGCGGTGATGCTGCCCTTGATCGGGCGTGACCGATCCATCGCCCGGCTCAAGGGCGAGATCGCTTAACCGCGGGACGGCCAGAATTTTTTGCACAATGCCATGCATGACAAGGCCCCGCACTCTGGTGTGGGGTCTTGCTATGACAGGTTATCACAACATTATGTAAGGCTAGCTTGACAATTCGAGTCGATATGTCAGGTTATCATTACATTGTGTCATGATCACCTGATGGAGACTGGAATGCGAATTCAATTATGCCAACCGATGACGCCGATGCGCTGGTTTTTGACCGCGATCGCGCTGGCCGCCTGTATCGCGGCGAATTCCGACGCGCAGACCCGGTTCGAGGTCGACCACGCCGGCATGGCTGGCGCCCCGGCGCTGATCCTGATTCCCGGCCTGGCGACGCCCGGTGAAGTCTGGACTGATACGGTGGCCGAGCTGGGCAATTCTGCCGACATTTACACCATAACTGCGGCCGGCTTCGGCGATGTGCCTGCGGTGGGCGAGGGGGCGTTTCTCGACCCGTTGGTTGCGGAGCTGGCGGATTATCTCGACAGCCAGAATCTCGATGACGTGACCATCGTCGGCCATTCGATGGGCGGCCAGATCGCGCTCCAGCTTGCGGCACTGCGCCCGCAACATGTCGGCCGCGTCCTCGTGGTCGACAGCGCGCCGTTTTTCCTGCGCTTGTTCAATCCGGCGGCAACGCCGGAGCAGGCGGCTCAGTACGGGCAGATGATGGCCGCGCAGCTGGCCGCCATGCCCCGCGAACAATTCCTCGCCATGAGCCAGCAGGGACTGGCGATCCAGTCGATGACCCCCGAGGGACAGGCCCGAGTGATGGGTTGGATAGAGCGGGCCGATCAAGACGCGGTCGCCCGGGCGATGGTTGAAGTCGCCGGCACGGATTTCACGCCGACCCTCGCTGATGTGCGCGCCAAAGTGACAGTGCTGGCCGCTTGGTCCGAAGGCGCGCCAATGACAGCCGAACAATTGCTGGCGGTCTACCAAGGTCAATATGCCAGCCTGCCCGACGTGCAGGTGCACATCATTGCCGACTCGCGCCATTTCATCATGCTGGATCAGCCCGAAGCATTCATGCGCGAGCTGACCGCTGTCTTGCCCGCCGGAGAATAGGAGATGTCGATGCAAGCCCCAGTCAAACGTTACCTCGTCCATTTCGGCGCCGCGATGCTCGTCTATATGTTGCTTCTGTTTGGTACGGTTTCCCTGCTGAACAGCATGGAGCTGGCGCAATGGCAACGTGGCGTACTCGCTGTCCTGCCGGTTCTGCCAGGCCTTTATGCCCTGCACGCGGTGATGGTGTTCTTCCACACCCGCGATGAATTCAAACGCCGCATCATCTCTGAATCCATGCTCGCTGCGGCCCTGCTGACCGGTTTCGCCTGCTTCGCCTATGGTTTCATCGAGGGCGCAGTGGATCTGCCGGAGATTTCCATGATCTGGGTTTTGCCGGTGATGGTCGGGCTGGCGGGGCTGATCAGTTGCATCCTGCGCTGGCTCTACAGATGAAGAACCGGCTCAGAGTCTTGCGCGCCGAGCGGCGTTGGAGCCAGGCCGAGCTGGCCGAGCGGGTCAGCGTCTCGCGCCAGGCGATCAATGCGGTCGAGACCGGCAAGCATGATCCCTCGCTCAACCTGGCTTTCGCGCTGGCCGGGGCGTTTGATCTGCGGATCGAGGAGGTGTTCGACCCGGTCGGTGAGGCTGATTAGGTCGCGGCTTTGTCGAGCGTCGCCATGATATCACGCACGGCGCGCTCGGCATCGGCTTCCAGGGCGATATGGGCGGCCAGCGATGGCGGCGTGAAGCCCTGTTCGACGGTGTGACGGATCAGCGCAACCAGCGGATCCCAGAAGCCGTCGACATTGAGAAAAGCCACCGGCTTGTCGTGCAGGTCGAGTTGCTGGCGTGAGATGACGTCGAAGACTTCTTCCAGCGTGCCGGTGCCGCCGGGCAGGATGATGAAGGCGTCGGATTCGTCGATCAGCTGCACTTTGCGCTCTGACATGGTCTCGACGATGCGGATGTCGACGCCCTCCAGCTGGCCTTCGCGGGCAATCAGGAAGCCGGGGATGATGCCCAAGACCTGGCCGCGCTCGGCTGCCGCGCTCGAGGCGGCAACGCCCATCAGCCCAACATCGCCACCCCCATAGACCAGCCGCGCGCCGGCACGGGCAATGGCACGTCCGACGGCTTCGGCGGCGTCCTGATAGCTTTCGCGTTCACCGAGACGTGAACCGCAAAAAACACCAATCGACCTTAGTTTCGCCATTGAAGCATCGCCCTTGTTTGATTTGCTCATTGGTGATGGTATTCGCCCTTGCCCGGCGGCGCGAGGTTTGCATCAGGTGTTTTTATGATCGATTACAGCTTTGCCCCGGGCCAGATTGAAACAGGAGTACGGACATGACCGCGACGCGGTCGTTCATCATTGCTGCGGCACTGGCTGCGCTGGCGATCGCCGCCGCGTTGGCCTTCATCCTGTACAGGCCTGCCCTGAGCGGCCCTGCACAATCGCCAACCCAGTCCGACAGTGCCGTTGCGGCCGGAGCCAATATCAGCTCGGGTGCCGATGCGACCGCGCTGCTCGCCGCGCCCGTGTTCGACATCGTGCGCGTGGCGCCGGTCGGTACGGCGGTCATCGCCGGACGCGGCGAGCCCGGTGCGACGATTGTCGTGCTCGCGAATGGTGAGGAGATTGCCCGCGAGACGGTCAATGATCGCGGCGAATGGGTGATCATCCTCAACGATCCTCTGCCGTCAGGTGCGATCGAGCTCGGCCTGATGATGCGGGCCGTCGATGGCCGTGAATTGCGCTCCGAACAAGTGGTGCTGGTTTCGATTCCCGAAGCGCGCGGCGCAACGCCGCTGGTCGTGGTCGGACGCCCCGGTGAGGCCAGCCGTGTTTGGCAATGCCCGTCCTGTGCCGACAGCGAAATGGGCTCGCTGGTGCTCGAAACCGTCGATTATGACGAGACCGGCGCCGTGATCTTTGCTGGCCGTGCCGAAGCGGGTTCAACCGTGCGGATTTTTGCCAATGGCGCTTTGGTCGGATCGGTCACTGCGGGTCCGGACGGGCGATGGGCCCTGCAGGCCGGCGCCTTGCTGGCACCTGGCCGCTATGACCTCCAGGTCGATCAGCTTGATAGTGACGGCAATGTCACCGCCGTCATCGCCTTGCCCTTCGAGCGCGTCGCCGCCGAGGATCTTAATATGGGTCCGGATTCGGTGGTCGTGCAGCCGGGCAATTCGCTGTGGCGGCTGGCGCGCCAGCTCTATGGCCGCGGCGTGCAGTACACCGTGATCTATGAAGCCAATCGCAGCCAGATCCGCGATCCCAATCTGATTTATCCCGGCCAAGTGCTGCAGGCACCGGACGAAGCCGGGCCCGACGAGGGCTGAGCGGGCAGTGTCACTGGATCTGGATTCCTCGCCTTCGCGGCGCTGGAGTCCGATCCTGTTTGATGTCCTGATTGCCGTTTTTCTGATCCATATCGAAATTGCGCTGCTGCACACGTTTTTCCCGACCGCGATGGATGCCGCCGACACTGTGCCGCGCGTGATGCGCTTCTTTGACTGGCTCGCAACGCCCTACCTGCTGCGATTATGGTGGTGGGGCCAGGTCGCGGGGGCGCTGCTGCTGTTGCTGCCGGTTCGTGCCGCCATCAGCATTGCCGGTTGGCACCGGCTCGCCTTTTTCCCGATCGCATTGGCCATCCCCGTGGTTGGCCATTTCGACTGGCTCGAGCGTCTGCCCTGATCGATCAGCGCAGCGTGTGCCTCTGGCGCTCGGGGCCTGCGCGCCCTATCTGTGGACGCGATGAGACCCTCAACCCCCGATCCCACCGACGATTCCACAAAAGCCAATGATGGTGGCCTCGGCCCGGCGATGGCACGGCTGTTTGGCCTGCTGGCTTCGCCGGAGATGGCGCGCTGGCGGGTGCGGATGGTGGTGGCGCTGATCCTGACGGTGATCGCCAAATTATTCTCCGTCTATGCGCCGGTCTTCTTTGGCGACGGGATTAACGCGATCTCCGGGCATGAAACCGCCGCCGCTGTGCCCGGCGCGGCGACCGGCTGGATGGCCAGTGGCGCCGTGGCGGGCTTCGCGCTGGCCTTTCTCGCCTACGCGGCGGCGCGTTTCCTCTCGGTCGGGGCGCCGCAATTGCGCGATGCGATGTTCGCGCCGGTCAGCCAGGACGCCCAGCGCCTGACTTCGGTCAAAGCCTTCGGCCATGTCCAGGGCCTGTCGATCGGTTTTCACCAGATGAAGCGGACCGGGGCGCTCAACCGGATCATTGATCGCGGCGCCCGTGCCGTTGATTTCCTGATGCGCTTCCTGGTCTTCAACATCGCCCCGACCCTGCTCGAACTGGTGCTTGCGGCCGGCGTGTTGAGCGCCAATTATGGCTGGGAATTTGCCGTCATCTCGCTGGTCACCGTCGGCGTCTATATGGCGATGACCTGGTCGGTGACCGACTGGCGCGTCAAGATCCGCCGCGACATGAATAATGCCGATAACGAGGCCAATGCCCGCGCTGTCGACAGCCTGATCAATTTTGAGACCGTCAAGGCCTTCGCCGCCGAACAGCGCGAGACCGATGCCTATGACAGCGTGATGCAGCGCTATGCCCATGCCGCCGCCAAGTCACAATCCTCGCTCGCCGTACTCAATGCCGGCCAAGCGCTGGTGATGAATGCCGGCCTGCTGGCGATGGCGCTGACGGCGGGCTGGAAAGCGTGGAACGGGGCCTTGCAGCCCGGTGATGTCGCGGCGGTGACTTTGATCCTGATGACGATTTATCAGCCGCTGAATATCCTTGGCTGGGCCTATCGCGAGATCAAGCAGAGCGCCGTCGATATGGAACGCCTGTTCGACACGCTGGCGCTGAAGCCCGATGTCGCTGATGCGCCCGATGCCAAACCGCTCGTGCTCAAGGGCGGCGCGGTGACATTCGACAAGGTCAGCTTCGCCCATGATGGCCGTGCGCGATCGATCGAGAGCGTCAGCCTCGATGTGGCGCCGGGCACATTCGTCGGCCTGTGCGGGCCGTCAGGGGCCGGCAAATCAACGATCCTGCGGCTCCTGTTCCGGTTTTATGATCCCGAGGCCGGGCGGGTGTTGATCGACGGCCAGGATCTGACCGATGTCACCCAGGAGAGCCTGCGCGATGCGCTGGGGCTGGTGCCGCAGGATGTGGTGCTGTTCAACGATACGCTCCGCTCCAACGTGATTTATGGCCGCCCCGAGGCGAGCGAAGCCGAGATTCTTGATGCGCTGGAGCGGGCGCAGCTGGGCGAGTTTGTGCGCAAGCTTCCCGAAGGCTTGGAGACGCGGGTTGGCGAGCGCGGGCTGAAACTGTCCGGCGGCGAAAAGCAGCGCGTCGGCGTGGCGCGCGCGATCCTGAAGAACCCGGCGGTGCTGGTCCTCGACGAGGCGACATCGGCCCTCGATAGCGAGACCGAACAGGAAGTCCAGACGGCGCTGGCCGAAGCGGCCAAGGGGCGCACGACGATCGCCGTCGCTCACCGCCTGTCGACGATTGCCAATGCCGACCGGATCTATGTGATGGACGCCGGCGTCATCACCGAAGCGGGCACGCATACCGAGCTGCTGGGCCTGGACGGGCTCTATGCGCGGATGTGGAAGCGCCAGAGCGAAGCGGGTGACCCGGCGATGGTGCTCGACGCGCTTTGACTCTTTGTTCACGACCGTGACATCTACGCCCTATTCCGCACGTTAGGGCTGTGCGAGATTTTGCGCGAGTTCCATGGGAGTTGTGTTGTGAGAGTTGGTGAATTCCTGGCGAGTTATCCAGGTGAAAATGGGCGCGTGTTCGAGTGGATCGAGCTTCGCCGTCAGGGCGATGTGTGGATGGGGCAGGTCACGCGGCTGGGCGCGGGCGGTGGTTCGACGCATCTGCGCAGCCGCAGCGGCAATGCGGACGGGTTCATCGCCGAGCTTGGCGCTGTCGGTGCGGCGACGGCGATCCTCGATCTCAGCGTGGTCGAGCGCGGCGAGGGTGAAATGGTCTTGTCCGGCCAACGCGTGGAACTTGGCCAGGACGGAGCCAATGGCGGCCGCGCAGCCTTCATGGCCGAATACGATGCCCGTGTCGCGATCCAGACCAGCGCGATCCATGGTCACGGCGTGTTCGCGCAGCGCGACCTGGCTTCCGGTGAGATTATCACCGTCATTCGGGGCGAGATGACCAAGCTGCAAACCCCGCATTCCGCCCGTATTACAGATCAGGTTCACTGCGAGCCGACCGGGTATTTGCGCTATATCAATCATTGCTGTCAGGCCAATAGCGTCATTGATGCGAGTGATCCGGCGCGTCCGCTGTTGCGCGCTAACCGGGCCATACGCGCGGGCGAGGAAGTCAATTTCGATTATATCGAGAATGAGGGCGAGATCGTCGGCGGATTTGCGTGCCAATGTCCGGCGACGCGGCACCGGTTTTGAACCTGGGCTGTTACGGACTCGCCTAGCGGGCCGAAATCGGATTCAATTGCGTCGCTGGTTGCAAATGGTGAAGCCGGCGGGCGCGGTTATGCACCCGATTTGTGGAGCCCGAGCCTGATGATATCCTTTCTGTCGCGTTCACTGGTTCTGATCCTGTCCGTTTGGCTCGGCTGTTCGGCCGCATCGGCCCAAAGCGGTGTTCCGCTGCCGGAGTTTGGAGGGCAGCAACGTCAGGAAAGGCTACAGCAGATCGAGGTCGAGCTCGCCAACGCGACGGCCTTGCCCGTGGAAGCCTTGCGGGTCGAGCTGACCGGGCTGCGGGTTAGTTCACTCGAGGCGCGCCACGCTCTCGTCGACGGTCAGGCACAAGTCAATCGCCTGATTGACGCGCTCGGACCGGTCCCGACGGATCGCAGCGAATCCGAGGAGGTCGTTGCCGAGCGTCAGCGGTTGGCGGAGCAATATGAAACCGTTGATGGATATCTTCGGATCAATGCGCTCAACTTGGCAGCGTCCGAGCGCTTGCTCGCGCAGGTCGCCGGGCGTCGACGCGTCAATTTCATTCAACAAGTCTTTGACCGTACACCGGTTCCCCTGAACGCAGACACTTTTGCGGCGCTCGGCCAGGCTGGCCAGGACGTGGCCCATAATATTTCGGGCACATGGCAGGGGTGGGGTGGAGCCCGGAATTTCGGCGGCGTACCTGCAGCGATCTGGACCATACTCGCCGTTTTCGGCGGCCTGGTCCTGATGGTCGTCAGCGGACGGACTGGTGACAGGCTGATTACCGGACGACTGGAGTCGCTGGAGCCGAATGAAGCCCGCCGGACGGCCGTGGCGCTGATCCGGGTCGGGGTTCGGGTCTTGCCTGGCGCGATTGTGGGCGCCCTGATCCTGTGGACGATGACGAATGAAGGTTATCTGCCAGGTCCGATGGGCGAATTGGCCTGGCTGCTCTTCAACGCCATTGCCCTGTATCTGGTCGTCGACGGCTTTGCGACAGCCTTCATGGCGCCGAAGCGGCGTGAATGGTCACTCTTCCATGTGCCGCCAGGCAAGGCCGCGAAACTGCGGGTCGTGATCGATACCATCACCGTCCTGTTTGCCCTTGACCGGGTGACGATGTGGTCGTTGACCCAGGTGGCAGCCCCGATCGAGGCGGTCCAGCTTGTCGAGACGTTTCTGACGGCGCTGGTCGCCGCAGCGAGCTGGGTGTTGACCCGGCCCAGCTGGTGGCCGGTCCACGAGCGAGGGGCAGGCTGGTTGCGACTTGGTTTGCGGCTGGTTGCGATCCTGAGCGCCCTGATGCTGGTGACGGGCTATACCGCCCTGGCTCAAACGCTGATCGGGCGCGGGATGGTGTTGGCTGCCCTGGCCATACTCTTCTGGATCGCACGTCGGGTGTATTCAGAATCCCTCGGCGCCGTCGACGCCTGGCTGTCCTCCGGTCGCAAGCGGGCTGGTCGGAGCGAGGACCCATCGACCGGCATGCTGCGTTTTTGGGCCGGACTGGTGACAGACCTCATCATGCTGGGGGTGTTTGGGATCCCGGTTCTGTTGATTTTCGGGGTCGAGCTTGACGAAATCCGGGCTGTACTCGAGCGGCTGCTCTACGGGTTCGAAATCGGAGGCGTCTCCATCTCGCTCGGCCGCATTGGTGGCGCGATCATCCTGTTTATCGCCGTATTGTTCGTTACCAGCCTGACCCAGCGCGTGCTCGACCAACGCATGAAGTCAGTCTCGCATGAGGATGACAGTTTTCGCAGTTCAGTGCGGGTCTTGCTGGGCTATCTGGGCCTGATGATGGCGGTTGTGATGGCGCTGGGCGCGCTGGGCATCGGTTTGCAGAATCTGGCGCTGATCGCGGGTGCGCTTTCGGTTGGTATTGGCTTTGGCCTGCAGACGATCGTCAATAATTTCGTGTCAGGCCTGATTCTGCTGTTCGAACGGCCGATTCGCCTGGGCGACTGGATCGTGACGGCGTCCGGGGAGGGGTGGGTCCGCCGTATCGGCATCCGCTCAACCGAGATCGAGACGTTTGACCGGGCGGCGATCGTGGTTCCGAATTCGGAACTGGTCGGCTCCACTGTGACCAACTGGACGCGCCGCGACAGAACCGGTCGAATTATCCTGCCGGTGGGGGTGTCCTACAATTCGGACCCCGAAAAAGTGCGGGAAATTCTGCAGCGCTGTGCTGCTGAGCACCCGGAAGTGCTGACAGAGCCGCCCATCTTCATTTACTGGGCGGATTTCGCCGACTCATCACTGAATTTCGAAGTGCGGGCCTTCATCAAGGATGTCAGCCGGCATTATCGGGTGCGCAACGATCTGCGCTTCACGATTTTCGAGGCGTTCAAGGAAGCCGGGATAGAGATCCCCTTCCCGCAACGCGATATCCATATTCGCAGTGGCGGGGCGGGCGGTCAGCTGCCCGACGTGTGAGGCATTGCCATCACGCGGTGTGCCGGATCCGGAGCAGCGCTCCGGGTGTGAGGCCGGTTTTCGGGACTGAAGGAAATAGTCGCTTGCGAGAGTGGCTCCCCGGGCCGGACTCGAACCAGCGACAAAGCGGTTAACAGCCGCTTGCTCTACCAACTGAGCTACCGGGGAACATCTCTCTCGCAAGCGAGACGGCGCGTATATCAGAGCTATTGCGGCGGTGGCAAGCGCGTTGCTGCCAGAGTTCTGCAATTGCTCTGCTATTCGCAGGCAAAAAAAATCGGGAGCCGCTTGGGCTCCCGAAAAGGCATTGGGTGGATGGTGGGGTGTCTTCACGGGAAGACGCCCCTAAATTCGCCTCACAACCCTTAAAGAGCCGTTAATTTCGTCGTGCAAATTTCGTATTTGGTTCAATGTAATTGCTGAATGCCTAATGGATACATGGAAATATGGGGCATAGGGTTATGTTCGTCTTAGCCATGATCGAAGCTGGATTTCGTGTATCCTGAGGCCGCATATCAGGCCAACGACCCGAATCACCTGATTTAGCCAATGGGAGCGATGGATGCGCGAGCACGCCAATTTCGAATCATTCTGGCCCTATTATTTGCGTGAGCATGCCAAGCCGGCGACGCGTTCCTGGCATTATGTCGGCTCAACGCTGGCGCTCCTGGTCCTGATTGGCGCCGTGTTGACGCAGAACTGGTGGGCGCTGCTGGCGGTGCCGCTGGCGGGATATGTCTTCGCCTGGGTCAGCCATGCCTTGGTCGAACGCAACAAGCCGGCGACGTTCACCTATCCGCTCTGGTCGCTGATCGGTGATTTTAGGATGTACGCTTTTTTCCTGACCGGGCGGCTCGATGCCGAGCTGATGCGGGCCGGTGTGATGGAAAGCGCCGCGCTGGCCGGGTCCGACAACTGAAGATCAGCCGGGCTGGTTTGGCCGCGTTGGTCTGCGAATCAGCATGAGGGAAAAGCTTGGAGGCACCGCCCGGAATCGAACCGGGGTGGACGGATTTGCAATCCGCTGCGTAACCACTCCGCCACGGTGCCAGCTTTGAAATGGAGCTATAACCGCGCCGCGCACCGGGGGCAATCCGCGAGGGCATGGCGATGTGATCTTCTTTGTCGTGATGCAATTTGCCGCGCACACAGCACGATGCTTGCCCGCCTTGCCCGTGGCAGGATATATCAGCGCCATCCGCCGGCGCGCAGCCGGACCCAGGCAGGGAGAAAGCCGTGAACGAATTTGATCAGGCCCGCAAACAGATGGTGGATTGCCAGATCCGCCCGGCCGATGTCACGGACCGCCGGCTGATCGCGGCGTTCTTGAATGTGCCGCGCCACCTGTTTACGCCGCGGGCCCGCATCGCGTCGGCCTATGCCGATGCCGAAGTCGCGACGGGCGATCACCGGACGATGATGCGACCACGCGATCTGGCCAAGCTGATCCACGCCGCCGACGTTCAGCCTGATGAATTGGTGCTCGATATAGCCTGTGGCCGCGGCTATTCGACGGCCATCCTCGCCCATATGGCCGAAACCGTGGTCGGTCTCGATGATGACGAAGACGGTGTCTCGCGTATTGGTGGCCTGTTGGCGCAGGCCGGGGCTGATAATGCGGTCGCGGTCACCGGTGATGTGAAGCCGGGCGTGCCCTCGCAGGGACCGTTTGATGTGATTTTCGTCAACGGCTCGGTCAGCGAAGTGCCCCAGGCCTGGTTCGACCAATTGGCCGTCGGTGGCCGGCTGGTAGCCATTATCCGCAAGGGCCCGGTGGGCAAGGCGACGGTGTTTACACGCTCGACGGCGGGCATCGGCGAACGCATCGTGTTCGATGCGACGGCAAAACTATTGCCCGGATTCGAGCTCGAGCCGCGTTTCGCGCTGTAATCAAGGGCGGCGGGTGTTGCATTCCTGCGACGGATTTTTCAGTCCTGAACCGTTACATGGCGGTGCGCAGGCGGAATTACAGAAGTGTCACGGTGAACGGTGTTCATTTGTGCGATCTAAGGGCCTATATGGCTGCAATAGGAGTGGTGCTGGCCACTCGCGCCTGAAGCGCTATGATGATTGAGCTGCGGCCGGGACGGTTTGCTGCTGGCAAAGGGATTTGCAGATGACGCGTTTGAAATTATGGGCAATGGCCGTGACCGGCAGTGTGTCGCTTCTGGCGATGGGGGCTTCGGCGCAGGCTCAGAGCCTCGAAGAAAGCCTGGCGCTGGCCTATAATTCCAACCCGACCCTGCTGGCGGAACGTGCGCGGTTGCGCGCGACCGATGAAGGCCGCATCCAGGCCCGGGCCGGATATTTGCCCCAGGTTTCAGCCTCGGCGTCGATGAGCTCACAGCATAGCGAATCGCATAGCACATTTGTCATTAACGGCGTGCCGCTCTCGACCGGCAGCACCACCGATTCGACGCCGAAAAATTATTCGGTCACCGCAAGCCAGTCGATCTATCGCGGGGGCTATAATGGCGGCGCGGTCGACCAGGCGACGGCGCTGATTTATGCCGGCCGCGAATCCCTGCGCTCGGTCGAACAGACGGTTTTGGTTGATGCGATCACCGCTTTCATGGATGTGCGCCGCGATTCTGAGGTGGTGAATATCCGCCGCAACAATGCCGATGTGCTGAACCAGCATCTCCAGGCCGCGCGCGACCGGTTCGAAGTTGGCGAGATTACCCGCACCGACGTCGCGCAAGCTGAGGCGCGCCTGTCCGGCGCCCAGGCTGAGTTGTCCCAGGCGCAGTCGCAGCTGGCGACCAGCCGGGCCGCTTATGAGCGCGTTACCGGCCAGCCACCGGCCACGCTGCAGGATCCGCCGGCGCTGCCCGATTTGCCGGCGGCGCTCGCCGATGCAGCCGAGACCGCCTACCGCTTCAGCCCGCAATTGGCGGCGGCCCAGTATGGCGAAGATGCCGCCCGCCATTCCATCCGGATGGCGCGCAGCTCGCTGCGACCGCAAGTCTCACTCTCGGCCTCGGCCTCAAGCGCGCGCGATACGTCCTATGCCGGTGACGAACGCAATTCGACCCAGATTGTCGGTCAGGTCTCGGTGCCGCTCTTCACCGGTGGGTTGAATCGGTCGCGCGTACGCGCGGCCCTCGCCCAGGAAGAACAGGCGCGCCAGCAGGTCTTGCTTGCGCGCCGTCAGGTGACCGAAGGTGTCACCAATACCTGGAGTGCCTACAACACCTCGCTGGCTGTGATCGAATCGAGCCGCCAAGCGGTTCGGGCCAATCAGATCGCCCTCGACGGGGTTGAGCAGGAAGCCTATGTCGGCCTGCGTACTACCCTCAATGTGCTTGATGCGGAACAGGAATTACTGGCCTCGCGCTTGACGCTCGTGACCGCCGAACGTGACTCATACGTCGCCGGTTATCGCCTGTTGCAAGCGATGGGGCTGTTATCGGCTGAACGTATGGGACTGAACGTCGATTATTATGATGTGGCTGACCAGGGCGATCATTCTGCTTTCCCTAACTTTGATTTAACACCCTGGAATTAACTTTATAAAAGATTCTTGGGCTGGACAGGCGGGGCAAGGCCCGCTTTATTCGCCTGATACGAGAAACGACCGGTTAGGGACGTGCGCGATCATGGCAGAGCAAGCCGCCGAAAACGAACCATCAATGGAGGAGATTCTCTCCTCAATTCGACGGATCATCAATGAAGACGACGCTCCGGCTGAAGCCGAGGCTGAGCCCGCTGCTGCGGCGCCCGAGCCCGCCGCTGCGGCGCCTGAGCCCGAAGCCGAGCCAGCTGGCAATGACCAGGGCGCGATCGACGATATTTTCGGCGATGCCGGTGATGATGATGGCGGCGATGTTCTCGAACTGACCGACCGGATTGAAGAGCCCGCAGGCGGTACCGATCCGATTGTCGGGGACGACGATCTGATGATTGTCGACCGCGAAGACAATTTCGAACCTGTGGTCGCGGAAGAAGCGGAATATGATTCGCCGCCCGAACCGGCACCCGAGCCTGAGATTGATTTTTCGGCGCTCGAAACCGAAGTCGAAGACGGGATTATGAGCGAGCCCGCGGTGTCTGCGGCGATGGGCTCCTTCCATTCACTGGCCGATACGATCCGGATTTCCGATGAGGAAGGCCGCACGCTGGAAGGCGTTGTCCGCGCCTTGCTGCGTCCGATGCTGAAAGATTGGCTCGATACCAATCTGCCGGCCATCGTTGATGAAAAGGTCCAGGCTGAGATCGACCGGGTCGCGCGCCGCCGCCGCTAACTGCAGCAGGCAGCACTGAATTCATAAAAGGGCATCGACGGCATCGTCGGTGCCCTTTATTCATGCCCGTCATGATGGAAAAGACATTCGACCCCCGCGAAGCCGAAACCCGCCTCTATCAGGCTTGGGAATCATCCGGTGCCTTCAAGCCGAAAGACGATCCCGACGCGGATCCCTTCTGCATCGTCATCCCGCCACCGAATGTGACGGGCCGTCTGCATATCGGCCACGCGCTCAATAACACGCTGCAGGATGTGCTGATCCGCTATAAGCGCATGCTCGGCGACAGCGTGCTGTGGCAGCCGGGCACCGACCATGCCGGCATCGCCACCCAGATGGTGGTTGAGCGCCAGCTGGCCGCGGAAGGCAATCAATCGCGCCGTGATATGGGCCGCGACGCCTTCATTGAGCGCGTCTGGGCCTGGAAAGAGGAAAGCGGCGGCGAGATCATGGGGCAATTGCGCCGTCTCGGTGCCTCCTGTGACTGGAGCCGTGAGCGCTTTACCCTCGATGACGGCCTCTCCGCTGCGGTGCAGAAAGTCTTTATCGAGCTGCATGAGCAGGGCCTGATCTATCGCGACAAGCGGCTAGTGAACTGGGATCCACATTTTCAGACCGCGATCTCCGATCTCGAAGTCGAGAATCGCGAAGTCCAGGGCCATTTCTGGCATTTCGCCTATCCGCTGGCCGATGGTTCCGGCGAGCTGGTGGTCGCGACCACACGCCCGGAAACCGTGCTCGGTGATGCCGCCGTGGCCGTGCATCCCGATGATGAGCGCTACAGCCATCTGATCGGCAAGATGATCCGACTGCCGATCGCCAATGTCGAAATTCCCGTTGTTGCCGACGAACACGCCGACCCGGAACAGGGCACCGGTTGCGTCAAGATCACGCCGGCGCATGACTTCAACGATTTCGAAGTCGGCAAACGCCATGATCTGCCCAAAATCAATCTGCTCGACCGGGAAGCCCGTTTCCTGACCGAGGATGATGGCACGGGCGGTCTGGATCGGATTCCCGTTGAATGGCGCGGCCTGGATCGCTTCGAAGTGCGAAAGCTACTGGTCGCCCGCATGGACGAGCTCGGCCTGCTGCGCGAAGTCGAGGACAAGCTGGTGATGCAGCCCTTCGGTGATCGCTCCAATGTGGTGATCGAGCCGTGGCTGACCGACCAATGGTATGTCGATGCCGCCACGCTGGCGAAAGACGCCATTACGGCCGTCGAGGACGGGCGTACGACTTTCCATCCGAAGAATTGGGAAAAGACCTATTTCGAATGGATGCGCAATATTCAGCCCTGGTGCGTCTCGCGCCAGCTCTGGTGGGGGCATCGCATTCCGGCTTGGTACGGGCCGAAGAGTAATGAAGACGGATATAGTGCAGGGGGCAGCCCGGTAGCGAAGATATTCGTCTCGGCCAGTGAGGCCGAAGCGCTGGAACAAGCGCGGGCATATTACGGTGAGAGCGTCTCGGTTGAATTTGGAACGATTCCGCTCGGCGTCGGGGACACAGACAACAACGAGCATCACACACTGACAACCGCTGTGCTCGCTCAAGACGAAGACGTGCTCGACACCTGGTTCTCTTCCGCCCTGTGGCCGTTTTCGACCCTGGGCTGGCCGGAGAAGACCGCTGAAGTGGCGCGCTTCTATCCGACCTCGGTTCTGATCACCGCTTTCGACATCATTTTCTTTTGGGTCGCCCGCATGATGATGCAGGGGATCCATTTCATGGGCGAGGTGCCGTTCAAGGACATCTATATCCATGCCCTGGTGCGTGATGAGCACGGTCAGAAAATGTCGAAATCCAAGGGCAATGTGATCGATCCGCTCGAGTTGATCGATGAATACGGCGCCGATGCCGTGCGCTTCACCCTCGCCGCCCAAGCCGGGCAGGGCCGCGATATCCGCATGTCCAAGGATCGCGTTGAAGGCTATCGCAATTTCACCACCAAGCTGTGGAATGCGGCACGTTTCTGCGAGATGAATGAGTGCAAGCCGGACGCCGCTTTCGATCCCAAATCGGTCAAGCAGACGGTCAATCGCTGGATCCTGTCCGAGTGCGAGCAGACGGTGAAAGCCGTCAATGCCGGTCTCGATGGTTTCCGCTTCAACGAGGCTGCTGCTGCGGCCTATCGCTTCGTGTGGAATGTGTTCTGCGACTGGCATCTCGAACTCGCCAAACCGCTCTTCATGGGCGATGACGAGGCGGCCAAGGCCGAGACACGGGCGACCACCGCTTTCGTGCTCGATCAAGCGCTCAAGCTGCTCCACCCCTTCATGCCCTTCGTCACCGAAGAGCTCTGGGCCCAGACCGGCACGCGCGACAGCCAGCTGATCACCGCCGCTTGGCCACAGCTGGACGGGCTGACCGATACCGACGCCCAGGCCGAGATGGACTGGCTGATCGGCCTGGTGACCGATCTGCGCCGTCTGCGCGCCGAAATGAATATCCCGCCGGGCGCCCAGCTCGATGTCGCCGTCATCGGTGCCTCGACCGAGACCCTGGCGCGCCTTGAGCGTCAGGACACGCTGGTCAAACGCATGGCACGGTTGGCCAGTGTGACGGCCTCGGACAGCGCACCGCAGGCCTCGGCCCAGACCGTGGTCGGCGAGGCGACTTACGCCCTGCTGCTGGCTGGTGTGATCGATTTCGACGCCGAGCGCGCCCGAATTGGCAAAGAGATCGCCAAGCTCGAGGGCGAGATCAAACGGCTGGAAGGCAAGCTGGGCAATGAGCGTTTCATCGCCAATGCGCCTGAAGCCCTTGTTGCCGAGCAGCGCGAGAAATTGGCTGATTATGCGACGCAACGCGATAAGATGGCGGAAGCATTGGAGCGGCTCGCCGCGATGTGACGGGGGACGGCGTGAACAAGGAATTTGAGGGGCTCTGGCGCGATACGCTGGAGCCTTGGCTGGCAGGTCTGGAAGCTGAACGCAAAGGCAGCGTGACGCAATTTCTTGTCTGGACGATTGGCGGCGTCCTGCTCGGGCTCGCGATAGCGGCTTACTTTTTCACCCGCGGGGGCGATATTTTCTTTTTGCCGGTCGGGCTGGTTTTCGGCGGCGTGGCTGGCGTCCTCATCGGTGGGCGGCGTCTGGAGCGCCTGCGCAAATCGGTGAAGTGCGAACTCAACACCAAGATCGCGGAAGTTTGCCAGCTCAGCTATGCACTCAAGCCATCGACGCCGGCGCGCTTCGAGACATTCCGTGGTTACGGCCTGCTGCCCAGTTATACGCGTTGCGCCTTCGAGGATCATTTCAGCGGCGAGCGGCTGGGATGTGATTTCGAGCTCTATGAAGCTCATCTCAAACAACGCCGCAGCAATGGGAAATCCTCCCATTACGTGACCGTCTTTCGCGGCGTGCTGTTGCGGATCAATTTCCCGCGCAAGGTTGAGGGCGTCACCGTGATCACGCGCGATATGGGTGTCTTCAACGGGCTGGGAGCTCTTGGGCGCTCTTTCGGCTCGAAGAAGCTTGAACGCATCGCGCTCGTTGATCCGAGATTCGAGAAGGCCTTCGAGGTCTATGGCACCGACCAGGTGTTGGCGCGCTATATGCTGGACCCGGCCTTCATGGAACGCCTGCTCAAGCTGGAGACGGCGCTGAAGGGCAAGAATGTTCGCGCCGCCTTCGACGAGCATAGCGGCCAGGGCGAACTGCTGATCGCGGCCGAGACCGGCAATCTGTTCGAAGCCGGTTCAATGTTCAAACCACTCGCTGACGAAGCCCGCGTAACCACACTGGTCTCGGAAATGTTGCTCGTCACCGAGATCATCGAAAACCTGGTCAAACCGCCGGAGCTGGGCGAGAGCGGCTAGCTTCGCTTGGGGGGCGGTGCTGCCGGGATCGCACCGGGTTTGAGCGCCATGAAGCTCTCGGGCGCTTCCCAGGTGCTGGGCATGTTGATGTTGGCCCAGCGGCACATTTCCTGGATCACGGGCAGCAGACCTTCACCCTTCGCCGTCAACCGGTATTCGAAGCGCGGCGGACGTGTCTGATAGGCGGTGCGGGTGATCAAGCCCGCCTGCTCCATCTGACCAAGCCGGTCGGTGAGCACATTCGTGGTGATCCGTTCAGGCGAGGTGAGGAAGTCGGTGAAGCGCCGCTTGCCATTGATCAGGTCTCGTAGAATGACCAGCGTCCAGCGATCCCCGACAAGGTCGAGCGTCGAGGCAATCGGGCAGCCGGACCTGGAAATGATCTGTTTCATCGAAGCGACTCCATACCCGGCTATTTGGTAGTAACTTGTAAATTGCAATTAACAATTAATATGCTATTAATGCCTGGCAAAACTGCGGCATTCAAGGGTGCCGCCAAACAGGGAGACACGCATGTCTGATGGATTTACCGGCGGTTGCCTGTGCGGCGCCGTTCGCTACGAAAGCGCTGTGGCGCCGCAACTGGCGGCGCATTGCCATTGTGTCGATTGCCGCAAGGCGAGCGGAACGGGCCATTGTACGCATCTCGTCAGCCCCGAGGCGGGCTTCACCTCGACCGGGACCGTCAAATTCTATGATCGCCCGGCCGATAGCGGCAATATCGTCAGCCGCGGCTTCTGCCCGAATTGCGGCTCGGCGGTCTATTCGACCAATTCGGGCATGCCGGGGGTGGTGTTTCCCCGCGCGTCCAGCCTCGACGATCCAGAAATCGCGCATCCGGCCATGTCGGTTTATGCCAGTCGCGCTGCGTCTTGGGATCCGGTTGATCCCAATCTGCCATCGTTTGCGGAACTACCAGCAGGCGGCCCCAAGGAGGTCATTGAGGGAGCCGGATAGGCCGGACCGCTAAAGCGAAAACGTCCCGACGATCGGAATGTGATCGGACGCCTTGGGTTCGCCACGGGTCTTCTTGTGGATCTCGATGCTTTCCAGCCGGTCGGCGGCTTGTGGTGAGCACAGCAAATGGTCGATGCGGATGCCATGGCCTTTTTGCCAGCGGCCGGCCTGATAGTCGAAGAATGTGTATTGGTGCGCGCGGCCATCGAGCTGTTCGAAGGCTTCGGTCAGGCCGAGCCATTTGAGGCGGTCGAAGGCGGCGCGGCTTTGCGGCAGGGCGAGCGCGTCCATCTCCCAGACTTCCGGATCCCAGCAATCGCTGTCGCGCGGGATGACGTTGTAATCGCCGGCGAGGATGAGCGGTTCTTCGAGCTTGAGCAGGTCTTCGGCATGGCGCGCGAGGCGGTCCATCCAGGCGAGTTTGTAATCATATTTCGGGCCCGGTGCCGGATTGCCATTGGGCAGATAGATCGAGGCCACGCGCACAGGGCCATTCGGCGCCGCGATCACTGCTTCGAGATAGCGCGCCTGTTCGTCGCTCTCATCGCCGGGCAGGCCGGGCAGGGCTTCCTCTATCGGGAATTTCGACAGGATGGCGACGCCGTTATAGCTCTTCTGGCCATGGGTGATGACGTTATAGCCGAGATCCTCGATCTCCAGGCGTGGGAAGCCCTCATCGACCGTCTTGATTTCCTGCAGGCAGACAATGTCCGGCTTGGCCTCGCGCAGCCAGTCGAGCGCATTGGGCAGACGGGCCTTGATGGAATTGACGTTCCAGGATGCGAGGGTCAGAGTCATGGTGGATCGCTCGGGGTTGCCTGCGGGTGGTGGCACCATAGGCGATTTGCAGGCTGAGTGAAGCGCGGAGGCACCAGATGAGGCAGTGGTGGATATTGCTTGGCGTGGCCCTCGGCCTGATGCCGGCATGCGATGCGCAAGAGACCCGTCAGGCTTTGCGTCCGGAGCTCGCAGCGCTGGAGGTTTTGGCGAACGCCTGTTGGAGTTTCGACCGTGATTTGTACGGGCTGGAGTTTTGTTTCGATACCCAGTTGGACGGACAAATTCTTCGTGCGGTCCAGACAGACTGGAATGACACCATGACCTTTAGTGGGGCCGATCTGATCCTGTACTGGGACGCGGCTGAGCACCGCATCGCCTACCGGCAATATACCTCAAGCGGGGATGTGGCGGAGGGGTGGATTATCGTCACAGCCGACAGCCTCGCATTTCGCGGCGACGGTATCCGCCTCAGTCCCGATGCGGGCAGTGCAAGCCCTTATCAATTCCGGTTCGTCTCATCCGACGCGCTTGATGCGGCGGAACTGGCACCGGGTTCCGGGCGAGGTTTGCAACAGCCTCTACGGTTTGAGCGTCGGCCGCCGAGACTGAATAAGGATCGAGGGGCCTGCTGTGACGGGGCCTGGCAAGTCGCCGAGTGGGACAGTTATCGCCGCCTTGGTGTGCCGTCATACATGGCGGCTCACCTCAGCCATCAACTCGCGCCGATGGAGTTCATGCTCCGGATTGGCGTGGCGGATGACCCGGGCGACGGACTTCACCATGTTCGCGGCGGCGAGCCGATGTATGGCGGGCATTTCCTTCGCCAGCTTGAGGTCGTGACGGGCTCGGGCGGCGATGTTCGCGAGGAGACGATCTATTATTGGGACGCCGAAGCGGGAGAGGCTCGCTTTGACGCCTATTCCTCGGTGTCGGGCAGCCGGCAAGGCCGGGTCGTGTTCACCGAGGACGGTGTGCGGCTCGCGCCGCTGTCTGATCCCAGCGGTCATGATGGCTACCCGGAAATGGAGCTCAGGCCGGGCGACCCTGAGTCGGGGCAGGTCCTGCTGGTCTCGGTTCGACCTGGTCAGGCCGCAGGGCCCGTCGACGGCTCACAGATCCGGTTTGAACGCCCTGACCGCGCGGACATTGTTCTGCTCCTGGGGCCGGAATGGGCACCGGATGCGCCGGCATTCAGTCGGCCTGGCTGAACGAGGGTTAACTGGTTTTCCCTGCCGCCTGAAACGCCGCGGAAATCGCAATCTCATCAACCTCCGCCAGTGCGGTGCGAGGCGTATCGTCCTTTGCATCCAATCCGCCCCCTTGGCGCATCAAAGTACCGAAGCTCGATTCGGTGGATCAGATGACTGTCCTCAAAGTGATGTTTTTCGCCTGCGTCGCTGCGGCCTGCCTGGGTGCTCCTGTGGCGGCTCAGGAGGCCAGTTTTCACTATGATGGCGATCTCCGCCTGAGCCCGCAGACGGGGAGCTTGTCGGCCCACTGGACCATCACCGCCCATGAGGATGATTTGACCGAGGTCAGCTTCCTGCTCAATGCCGCGCTGGGTGAGGCGCAGATTGACGGACCGGATGTTGTCGCGGTTACCAGCGCTCTGACCGAGGGTTTCAACGGCCCGTTGCGTGTCTACACCGTGACGCTGGCCCCCGCGCTCGAGGGCGCCGACCGGGTTATGCTGATGCAGTATGCCGGCCCGCTCTTTCCCGAACCGCCCCAATCGGCGATCAACACGCTGGATCCGGGCAAGGTCGAGTTCACGGTCGACAGTTTCTGGATGCCCTTCGATCAGCGTTTTTCGTCCTTGCTGACCGCTGATCTGGATATCTGGCTGCCGGGTGAGTGGGATGGCGTCACCATGCAGACCATCGCGCGCACGGCTGGCGGGTTTCATATCGACCAGGACACACCGGCATTAGATCTCGCTTTTACCCTGATGTCGGACTTTCAGCGCGTCGAGGCGCCCGGCTATGTCATCTATGACACGCGCAATCCGGGCGGTGGCAATCTCGACGCCCTGGTCGGCGCGCTGGAACATTGCACCGGCTTTCTCAACGACCTCGCAGCCGGGGCCGGACCCTTGCCGGACGCTTCGATCATTGTGACCAGCCGCCATGAGGGCGGCTATTCCCGTGGCACGCTGATCGCACTGACCGATATCGCGGAGACTTCCGAGGCCAGCCTGACCCAGTTCATCTGCCACGAGCTGGGCCACTACTGGAGCCATGGCAATGCGATGACGGTCGAGAACTGGCTCAATGAAAGCTTCGCCGATTATACCGCCGTCATTGGCATGCGGGCTGCGTTGGGCGAGGCTGCCTATGACGAGCGCATGGCCGCCTATCAGCGTCAGATCGACGAAGCCCCGGACGACCTCCCACCGGTCTGGACGCCGGCGACAACGGAGCGTCCGCCCTATCTGGTGGCCTATCGAAAGGGTCCGCTGGCGCTGGCGCGTGCCGAGGGGCTGATTGGACGCGAGCTGTTCGCGCGCTTCCTTCAGGCGGCCATGCAGGCGCGTGTCTCCACGACGCCGCAAATGTTGGACGTGTTCCAGTCTGTCGCCGGCGCAGAGGCCCGTACGGCGTTCGAGGTGATCCTCGCCGAATAGCCGCTAGAAACCGTCGAAGCTCGCAAATTCATCGACATCCGCCCGTGCTGTGCGGGTCGCGTTGATCGGCGCGTCGGGGTCGGCATGACCCAGGGCTATGCCGCAGAACAGGGTGTAGTCGTCGGCGATACCGACGCTGGTTTTGACGGCTTGTGGAAAGGCTGACCAGAATTCCTGGGCACAGGTGGCGAGGCCTGCCTCTTGGGCGGCGAGCAGGAAGCTCTGGATGAACATGCCGCAATCGGACCATTGGCCCGGCTGCATCGATTGGTGCAGCGAGACGAACAGGCCAACCGGCGCACCGAAGAATTCGAAATTGCGCGCAAACTGGATCAGCCGCGCCATCTTGTCCTCGCGGGTAATGCCAAGCGTGGCATACATGGCTTCGCCACAGGCAAAGCGCCGGGCGCGCCAGGGATCGGTGATCGGCTTGGGATAGACTTGGTATTCCAGCGCCGGTTCACCCATTGGGTGGACGGCCTGGGTCGCCTTAACGGCATCGATCACGCGCTGACGCGCTTCGCCGGTGACGACGTGAACCTGCCAGGGCTGGAGATTGCCGCCCGAAGGCGATCGGCCGGCGAGGGCGAGCAAGTCGCGCACCTGTGCTTCGCTGACCGGGGTGTCGAGATAGGCGCGCGTGGAGATGCGGGCGGTGAGCGCTTCACTCACGTCCATCAAATCGAAAAACTCGTGCCGCAGCCGCAGGCCGCCGTGGCGTTGGGGTTGCGGATCTGGAAGGAGGCGCCGATCAGCTCGTCAACATAATCAATCTCTGCGCCTTCCAGGAAGGGCAGTGAGGCTTCGTCGATCACCACTTTGGCGCCATCGCGTTCAAGCACGAGATCATCGGCATTGACGGCGGTGTCGAGGTCGAATGTGTAGGAGAAACCGGAGCAGCCGCCACCGATCACGCCGATCCGCAGCAGGTTTCCAGCGGCTTGGGCAGCGAGGATGGAATTGATTTGTTGCGCCGCATTGGCGGAGAGCGTCACAGGTGTCGTCATGATCAGACCATATCCGGCGTTCAGTTTCAGAGCTTGATGCTCTATATGGACCCGCACAGACGGTGATGAAAGACCAGAACGGTATGAAGAAAGATCGGGCGACATGAAAATAGCGGCCAATGACCGATTTCGCGCGCCCTATGCCTGCCACCCGTCGCAATCGCGCGGCCGGCAGTTCGCCCAGCCCGAGAGCGCGATGCGCAACGCCTTCCAGCGTGACCGCGATCGGATCATCCATTCCGGCGCCTTCCGGCGGCTGAAGGAGAAGACCCAGGTCTTCGTCGCCCATGAGGGTGATCAATACCGCACCCGGCTGACGCATTCGCTGGAAGTGGCACAGATCGCCCGCACCTTGGCGCGGGCGCTGGGCGGCGATGAGGATCTCGCCGAGACCTTGGCCTTGGCCCACGACCTCGGTCATCCACCTTTCGGTCATGCCGGCGAGCGTGTTCTGGCTGACAAGATGAAAAAATTCGGTGGCTTCGATCATAATGCCCAAGCGCTGCGCGTCGTCACCAAGCTGGAGGTGCGTTATCCGGAATTCGATGGGCTCAATTTGACCTGGGAAACGCTCGAAGGCGTGGTCAAGCATAATGGCCCGCTTATGCCGGCTGGCGGCGATGGATCCGAGCTCGCCTGGGCCTTCACCGATTATTCCGACTGGAAAGCGCTGGAGCTGCACACCCATGCCGGGCTTGAAGCGCAGATCGCGGCGCTTTCCGATGACATTGCGTACAATAATCACGATCTCGATGACGGCCTGCGCTCCGGCATATTGGAGATCGACCCCTTGCTCGACTTGCCGCTGGTCGGCGACATTTTCCGACGCGTGCGGGCGCGCTGGCCGAAGATCAAGCGCACGGTGTTGATCCATGAAGCGGTGCGTGAACTGATCGGTGTGATGGTCAGCGATGTGCTGGTCGAGACCAGCGGGCTGTTGGACGCAGCGCGGCCCGAGAGTGCCGCTGCCTTGCGTCAGCTCGGCCAACCCGTGGTCGCCTTCTCAACGGATATGCTCGAGATTCTCGCGGCCCTGAGGCGGCATTTGTTTGCCAATATGTATCGCCATTACAAGGTCAACCGCATGATGAGCCAGGGCCAGCGGGTGATGAGCGATCTGTTCGATCTCTATCTCGGCGATCCCGGCGTCCTGCCGCCCGATGTTCAAAGGGATATGGGCGAGGCCGGTTCGGCGCAGACAGCGCGCGCAGTTTGCGATTATATTGCCGGCATGACGGATCGCTTTGCGGTCGAGGAGCATCGCCGACTGTTTACCGTACAGGGCTATTATTGATGCGGCGGGCCTGTCAGGCTGCGAGATCGGTAAGTGCATGGGGCAGACAGTGTTATCGTGATGGGGTGACGCGCGATTCGCGCGCCGCAGGATCATTGCCAGACGCCAGGACAAGATGACGGATCAGGACGACGACGCGCGCCTCGGGGCCTATGCTCCCCCGACTGACGAGTTCGCAACATTCGACGCGCGCGACGAGGATTCGCGGCGCGGCCCGCTCTTGCTGGCCGCGGCCTTTGCCGTGTTCGTACTGTTTCTTGGAGTGGTGTGGAGCGCCTATAATCAGGGCCTGCGCGAGAGCGGCCGCGATGGTGCACCACGACTTTTGGCCAATAGCGAGCCCTATCGCGAGCGGCCGCTCGATCCGGGTGGCGTCCAGACGCCTGACACCGACATGGATGTCTATGACCGCCTGACCGGCGATGATCACAGCGATGAAGCTGTCACCACGCGTCCCGGACCAGAAGAGCCACTCGATGAGAGCCGGCCGGCCCTGCGGATCGAGACCGTCGACGCCGATCAGACCGGCGATCAGCCTGCGCCTGAATCAGCCGCCACGCCGGATGTGACACCGCGTCGAGCGCCCGACCGGCCGCAACCGCAACAGGTTGAGCCGGAAACACGGCCTGCCGCGCCCGTGCGCGAAGCCGTGCGTGAGCCAGAGCCGGCCCCGGTGGCGACGCCGGCAGCCTCCGACATCGCCGTTGATACCAGTGGTGAGTGGGTGGTGCAGATCGCGTCTTTCCGCTCGCAAGCCGATGCCGAAGCGGCCTGGCTGGCCTTTCGGACCCGTTTTTCCAGCATCGCCGCCGGTGTCGCGCCGGACGTTGCCGAGGTGAATATTCCTGAGCGCGGCGTCTATCACCGCCTGCGCATCGCCGCCTTTGCCAGTCGCGACGCGGCTGTGGCGTATTGCGCCCGCTTGCAGCAGGGCGGGCAGGACTGCCTGGTCGCGCGCCGATGAGCATCAGTGCCGCGATCTACGGATTGTCGGGGCCCAAGCTGACGACAGTCGAGAAGGCCTTCTTTCGCGATGCCGATCCCTGGGGCTTCATCCTGTTTGCGCGCAATATCGACGGTCCGCGCCAGCTCACCCGTCTGACCGGCAGCCTGCGCGATGCGCTCGGGCGTGATGTGCCGATCCTGATTGATCAGGAAGGCGGACGCGTCGCCCGGCTCAAACCGCCAACCTGGCGCAAGGCCCCGCCAGCGCAGGATTTCGGCGATTTGTTCGAACGTGAGCCGGAAGCGGCGATTGAAGCGGTGCGGCTCAATCACCGCCTTCTGGCGCATGAACTGCGCGGTGTTGGCGTCGATGTCGATTGCGCGCCCGTGCTCGATCTGCGCATTCCCGGCGCCGACGATATTATCGGTGACCGCTCCTTCGGTGAGACACCCGATATCGTGGCCCTGTTGGGTCAGGCGGCGATGGACGGGCTGATCGCGGGCGGTGTTGCCCCCGTGATCAAACACATTCCAGGCCATGGCCGCGCCGATGCCGACAGCCATTTGTCGCTGCCACGTGTTGCCGAGGAGCATGGCCTGCTCTCGGAGACGGACTTTGCCGCTTTCCGCAAGCTCAACAAGGCGGTGATGGCGATGACGGCGCATATTGTCTATGCCGATATCGACCCGGAAAATCCCGCCACCACCTCGCGCGATGTGGTGCAGAATGTCATTCGCGGCGAGATCGGATTTGACGGTTTCCTGATGACCGACGACCTCTCGATGAAGGCGCTCTCGGGCACATTCCGCCAGCGTGGTGAGGCTTCGATCCGCGCCGGCTGCGATATTCTGCTACACTGCAATGGTGATCGCGGCGAAATGCGCCAGGTCGCCGAAGCGGCGCCGCGATTGGCCGGCAAGGCACTGGAGCGGGCCGCGCTGGCCGAGCAGGCCCGCAATGTGATCGAGGATTTTGATCCGGAGACCGGCGAATCAGAGCTCAATGCATTGTTGAAACTGGCCAAGCGCTGAGGATGATGTGACCGACGACTTCCAGGAAGACCTTCGCTTCGAGGCGGCCGAAGAGGCCGAGACGGAAGCGCTTGTCGTCGATCTGGATGGTTTCGAAGGGCCGTTGCATTTGCTGTTGGCGCTGGCGCGCAAGAAAAAGATCGATCTCGCGCGCATCTCGATCCTGGAACTGGCGGAGCAATATCTCGGCTTCATGGCTGCAGCCAGCCGAAAGCGGCTCGATCTCGCGGCTGATTATCTGGTGATGGCCGCTTGGCTGGCTTTCCTCAAATCCAAACTCCTCCTGCCCAAACCGCCGCGCGATGACGAAGAACCGGTTGAGGTTTTGGCCCAGGCTCTGGCCTTCCGTTTGCGGCGGCTTGATGCGATGCGCGCCGCCGGTGAGGCGCTGCACGCGCGGCCACTGGAAAATCGCGATGTCTTCATGCGCGGTGCGCCCGAAGGCGTGCGCTCGACCCGTTCGGTGCTTTACGAGGCCGATCTGCACGATCTGTTGAGCGCCTATGCGACGCGCCGTTCGGCCTTGACCCGCTCGGTCTACCGGCCGCAAGTGCCGCGCGTTTACGGTCTGGAAACTGCGCGTGCGCGGTTCGAATCGCTGCTGCCGCAGATGAAAGACTGGCGCGAATTTGATAGCCTTCTGCCGGGCGAGGCCGATCTCGGCCCCAACCCGCCGCCACGCATTTCGGTGCGGGCCAGCTCGGTGCTGGCGGCACTTGAGATCACCAAGGACGGGCAGGCGCAGCTGCGCCAGCGTGCGCCCTATGCACCGCTCTATGTGCGCGGCTGCGACAGGAATGAGACCGCTGATGAGTGATGAAGACGATATCCAGACCGCTGACCCGATCGCCGATGCAATCGCCAGTCTGCGTGCCCAGGCGGCGCATCAGGGCCCCAGCTCGGATCGCGAGGCCTCTGAGGCGCTCGGTCTGAGGTTGGCGGTCGACACGCAGCGGCAAAATCTGCGCTTGCTCGAAGCGCTCTTGTTTGCCGCCGCCGAACCGCTTGACGAAGAAACCCTGATCGGGCGACTTCCGCTGGAAGCCAATATCCAGGCCCTGCTCGCCGCCTTGGCCGAGGAATACGCCTCGCGCGGCGTGCGTCTGGTCGATGTCGGCGGACGCTGGCGCTTCGAGACGGCGCCCGATCTGGCCGAAGCCCTCAACGAAGTCCGTCAGGAGCCGCGCAAGCTATCGCAAGCGGCGCTCGAAACCCTGTCCATCATTGGCTATCACCAGCCGGTGACGCGGGCCGAGATCGAGGAGATTCGCGGCGTCGCGGTCTCGAAAGGCACGCTCGACCTGCTGTTCGAACTGCGTTGGATCCGTCCGCGTGGCCGCCGCCGCACGCCGGGCCGGCCTTTGACCTATGGCACCACGCCGCGCTTTCTCGAGTATTTCGGACTGGCGGCAATCGGCGATTTGCCCGGGCAAGCCGATCTCAAGGCAGCCGGCCTGCTCGATGCGCGCATCCCGGCTGATTTCTTCATGCCTGACCCCGGTCGCAGTGAAGGCGATATGGCCGATGAAGATCCGCTGGATGCTGAAGATCAACGCACATTCCATGTCGACTTCATGGATGATGATGGCGAAGGTGGGGAAGCAGATATCTGATCGCCGTATTGGACGCGACCGGGTAACTGGATTAGACCTTGTGACAATTGGTTAGACGGAGGGGCAGATGGCTCCCGGAATGTGGCAAATCCTTCTCGTCGTATTGCTCGCAGTGCTGCTGTTTGGCGGCCGCGGCAAGATTGCAGCCGTGATGGGCGATTTCGCCAAGGGCATCACCAGCTTCCGCAAGGGGCTGAAAGATGAGGATGACGAGGGTGAGGGCGAAAGCGATGACGCCGCCGCTCCCGCACCCGGACTCGACGCCGCTGCGCGTGAAGACGAAAAAACCGGAGTTTAATCGCTATGGCACCCGGCATCGGAATGCCGGAAATGCTGGTGGTGCTGGTGCTGGCGCTCGTTGTGGTCGGCCCGCAGCAATTGCCGGTGTTGATGCGGCGGATCGGTCGCATGCTGGCCCAGGCCCGCGGCATGGCCCGGGAATTCCAAGCCAGTTTCGAGGAACTCGGTCGCGAGACAGAATTGTCCGATTTGCGCAAGGAAATCGAAGCCCTGAAGCGCGGCAATCCGATCGAGGAAATTTCCGGCGAATTCGATAAGGCCGCACTTGAAGCCCAGAATGACAAGATCCGGCAATTGAAAATGGCCAGCGCCAATCGGATCGGCGATGAGCGCTTCGATGCGCCCAAGCCGGACTCCAAAAAGCCTGAGGCCAAAAAGCCGGAAGCTTCCAAGCCAGAACCTTCCAAGCCAGAACCTTCCAAGCCAGAACCTTTCAAGCCAGAACCTTCCAAGCTAGAACCGGCCAGGCCAGAACCTTCCAGGGATGACGAATAGCCATCATGGCCGAGATTGAACACGACGAGGTTGAGGCGAGCCGCGCGCCGTTGATGGATCATCTGATCGAGCTGCGTCAGCGCCTGCTGGTGGTGATCGGCTTTCTGACCGTCGCCTTTATCGGCTGCTTCTTCGCTTCGGCGATCCTGTATGAATGGTTGCTCGCGCCCTATAGCCACGCGGCTTCGATCGTGCGCGGCGTGCCGGTCGAGGATCTCGACCTGACGGCGAATTTCTTTGCGCCGCTGGAATTCTTTTTCGTCAAGCTGAAGCTGGCTCTGGTCGGCGCGATCATGGTCGTCTTCCCGGTGATCGCCTGGCAGATCTATGGCTTCGTGCAGCCGGGTCTGTACAAGAATGAACGTGGCGCTTTCGCGCCCTTCCTGGGCCTGTCGCCGGTGCTGTTCGCGGCCGGGGTGAGCTTTGTGTATTTCCTTGTTTTGCCGATGGTGATGCGTTTCTCGCTGGGCCAGGAACAGGCCAGTGCGGGGCCGGGGATTTCGATCGAGCTTCTGCTCAATGTCTCCGACTATATGAATCTGATCACGACGCTGATGCTGGTGTTTGGGATCTCCTTCCAGATGCCGATCCTGATGATGTTGCTGGCCAAGGCCGGGATCATCAATTCCAAGCAGATGCTGGGCAGTTGGCGCTTTGCCGTCGTTGGCATCGCGCTGTTCGCGGCCTTCGTGACGCCGCCCGATCCGATCAGCCAGATCATGCTCGGCTCGGCCCTGCTGCTGCTGTATTTCCTGTCCATCGTGATGATGCGCTGGATGGAACCGAAGACGACAGAGGTCGACGAGGCCTGATCCGGCCTGAGCCTGACCCGGTTTACGAAAATGGCGGCTGAGGCTATAGCCCGCTCACAGATTGTTGAACCGAGATCACCGCCATGCACGATATCAAGCTCATCCGTGACGATGCTGCCGCTTTTGACGCCGCCCTTGGCCGGCGTGGCCTGCAGCCACAATCGCCGGCCCTGCTCGAGCTCGACAGCAAGCGCCGCGAAGCGCTCGGGCGCCAGCAGGAAGCCGAGACAGAGCGTAATGCCCTGTCCAAGCTGGTCGGGCGCGCCAAGGCGAGCGGCGATGAGGCCGAGTTCAATCGCCTGCGCGGTGAAGTCGACCGGCTCAAAACCGTGCTCGAAGAGAGCGGCGAGCAGGCGAAGCATTTCGACGAGGCGCTGAACCAGCATCTCGCGGCCCTGCCCAATCTGCCCGAGGCCGATGTGCCGCTGGGCAAGGATGAGGCTGACAATCAGGAAGTGCGCCGCTGGGGCGAGCCGAAGCCTTTGGGTTTCAAGGCGAAAGACCATGTCGATCTCGGCGAGGGCCTTGGCCAGATGGATTTCGAGGGTGCTGCTGCCATGTCCGGTGCGCGCTTTGTGGCACTGAAGGGCGGTCTGGCGCGGCTGGAGCGGGCGTTGGCGCAATTCATGCTCGATCTGCACACCGGCGAGCACGGCTATCTCGAAGTCAGCCCGCCCTATCTGGTGCGCGACGAAGCCCTGTTCGGCACCGGCCAATTGCCCAAATTCGCCGAGGATCTCTTCCGCACCACAGATGGTCGCTGGATGATCCCGACCGCCGAAGTGCCGCTGACCAATCTGGCCCGCGATGCGATCCACGCCGACGACACGCTGCCGATGCGGATGACCGCCTATACGCCTTGTTTCCGCGCCGAAGCCGGTTCGGCCGGCCGCGATACGCGTGGCATGATCCGCATGCACCAGTTCCAGAAGGTCGAAATGGTCTCCCTGGTGAAGCCGGAAGACAGCGCCGCCGAACTCGACCGGATGACTGGTTGTGCCGAAAAAGTCTTGCAATTGCTGGAGCTTCCCTATCGGGTGATGCTGTTGTGCAATGGCGATATGGGTTTCTCGGCCCAGCGCACCTATGACCTCGAAGTCTGGCTGCCCAGCCAGGACGCCTATCGCGAGATCTCGTCCTGCTCCAATTGCGGTGAGTTCCAAGCGCGGCGGATGAATGCGCGCTATCGCAAGGAGGGCGAGAAGAAACCCGCCTTCCTGCACACCCTCAACGGTTCCGGCGTCGCCGTCGGACGGGGCATGCTCGCGGTTATGGAAAATCACCAGAACGCCGATGGCTCGATCACCATCCCGACCGTGCTGCGGCCCTATATGGGCGGGCTGGAGCGGCTGGAGGCGTAAGCCTGCTGTTAGGCTATCGCCGGGTTATCGCTGGGCTGGCGTTAGCCGGGCGCTGGCTTGCGGTTGGGTGGTTGGATTGTCTCGGGTTGGTTTTTTGGAAATTTCATAAAAATCAATTGGATAGGTTGCTTCTGCCTCAGTTTTTAGCGCTATTTTCTGAGTTCTGCGTTCCTTGCGCCGATTATGGTGTCGCCACTATAGCGGAGCGCTGTAGGGAGCGGATAGGCGCAAGAGGCATATTTCCCGGCGGCGCGCTTGAATTATTGATCAATATCCGCCAATCTTTGCCATATCGGTTGAGGAGGCAAAAATGGCGACTATGAATGTCTCACTCCCTGACGGGATGAAGGACTGGGTCGAGGCGCAGGCCCTGACCGGGCGCTACAGCAATTCCAGTGATTATGTCCGCGACCTGATCCGGCGCGACCAGGATCGAGCCTCGAAGCTGGCGAACATGCAGCATCTGGTCAGCGAGGGTCTTGCGAGCGGGTTCAGCGATCGGCCGATTGCCGATGTGCTGGCGCAGGTGCGCGACATGTCAGAGACGGAATAGGTCATGCGCTATCGGCTGACGCGGGCTGCGGAGGCCGATCTCGTCGGTATTTATCGTGAGGGGGTCGCACTGTTTGGTGTCGCCCAGGCAGAGGCCTATTTCGCAGCACTGGTCGCGAGCTTCGAGCGGATCGCCGCCAATCCGCATATGGCCCGTCTGCGAATGGAGATCGATCCGCCGGTGCGGATACATCCGTGCGGCTCGCATATCATGGTCTATCGGGAGGCTGATGCGGGGCGCATCGAAATTCTGCGTATCCGCCATGGACGGGAGGATTGGGACCGGGCGGGGCGATAGATCGACTCACATCGTCACCAGCTCTGTCAGCTTGCCGACACCTCTTCCATCAAGGAAGAGGCGGGCGCCCGCTAAAAACACGCGCGACGCCCCCCGTCACCGCATCGCGCTATGTCCAGCGCGTCTCCCATCGTTTAGAAGCGGGCCACTCAATCGCCGCCATGAAAGCTGTCCGCCATGATCCCGGAAAATCCGCGCATTCTGTTGACCAATGATGATGGCGTGCATGCGCGGGGGCTCAAGGTGCTTGAGGCGATTGCGCGGGAATTGTCGGATGATGTCTGGATCGTGGCGCCGGCGCTTGAGCAGTCGGGGGCAGGGCGGTCGCTGTCGCTGCATGCTCCGCTGCGGATTCGTCAATATGATGAGCGGCGCTTTTCCGTGTCCGGCACGCCGACCGATGCCGTGCTGATCGGGGTGCAGGATCTGGTCAAGGGCAAGAAGCCCGATCTGGTCTTGTCCGGCGTCAATCGCGGCCAGAATATCGCCGAGGACGTCACTTTCTCCGGCACGGTGGCGGGTGCGATGCAGGGCATGCAGCTGGGCATTCCCTCCGTTGCCCTGTCGCAGGCCTATGGTTTCAAGAAGGGCGACCCGATCGAGTGGGAGACGGCGCAGACTTTCGGCGCGCCGATCCTGCGCAGGCTGTTCGATCTGCAATGGCCGGAGGATGTGTTGATGAATATCAATTTCCCCGACGCCAAGGTTGAGGATGTGACCGAGGTTGAGGTCACCCGTCAGGGCCGGCGTGACCAGCATATCCTGCACGCCGAACATCGCGTCGATCCACGCGGCGATGATTATTACTGGCTGGCCTTCAAGGGCCTGTTGTCCAATCCGCCCGAGGGCGTTGATCTGCGCGCCATCTATGAAGGCAAGATTTCGGTGACGCCGCTGCATATGGACCTCACCCATGGCGAGACGCTGGGCAAGCTCAAGCGCATGCTGGGCGGCGTCCCGCCGCGGAGCTGAAATCCATGTCTGACGCGATGCGAATGCCCGATCCGCGCATGATCCAGCTGGTGATGGCGCTGCGGGGCGGCGGCGTGACCGATGCGCGCGTGCTCGCGGCCATCGAGCGCACACCGCGCGATCTTTTCGTGCCGGAGCGTTTCAGCGACCAGGCCTTTGATGATCGCGCTTTGCCAATTGATTGCGGCCAGACGATTTCCCAGCCGCTGATCGTGGCGCTGATGACCCAGGCGCTCAAACTCGATGATCGTTGCAAAGTGCTCGAGATCGGCACCGGCTCCGGCTATCAGGCGGCCGTTCTGTCGCGCCTGGCGCGGCGGGTCTATTCGGTCGAACGCTATCGCACCCTGTCACGCGAGGCCGAGGCGCGCTTTGCGCAAATGCGGCTGACCAATATCACCACCCGCGTCGGCGACGGCACGTTGGGTTGGCCGGAACAGGCCCCGTTCGACCGCATCATCCTGACCGCCTCGGCCCCGGTGCGCCCCGACGAAATCCTGGCCCAGCTCAAGGATGGCGGCATCGCCATCGCTCCGCTCGACCGTGGTACCAAACAGGTGCTGGTGCGCTATCAGCGCGAAGGCGATGAGTTGACCCGCACCGATATCATGGATGTACGCTTTGTTCCGCTGGTGAAGGGCGAAGCGAAATCGCTTTAGAATTTTCCCTTGTGTCGTTTTCTCCCGCATGGCTAACCGCCGGTTAAGCCTTCTCTGGCTTGATATCGCCGGAATGACTGGCCGGAGGTGTGTGTCGGGACGATGCGCTGGAATGTTTTGATCTGCGTGGTAGCGGCTCTGGGTGCAGGGTTGGCGGGGTGCTCTTCGGTGCCGCGCGAGCCTGCGCACGTGGATTATCGCACCGGCTCGTCGAGCTATTCCGGCAGTTCGCAAACGGTCTCGCGCGCTTGCGCCAATGGCGGTTACACTGTGCGGTCCGGCGATACGCTGTCGGAAATCGCCGAGCGCTGCGGCGTTCAGATGGCAGAGCTGGCCCAGGCTAACGGGCTCAACCGGCCCTACACGGTGCGTCCGGGACAGACCCTGTCGATGCCGCATCCGCCGGTGCATGTGGTGCAGCGCGGTGAAAATCTTTACCGGATCGGGCTTCGCTACAATATTCCTTTCCAGCAATTGGCCAGCCATAATGGTATCCGCTCGCCCTACGAGCTGGAGGTCGGTCAGTCGATCCAGCTGCCCTATGGTGCAGCGGTGGCCAGTTCCGGGGCCAGTTCGAGCGCCAGTTCTGCGGCCAGCGCGCCGAGCACGCCCTATCGCAGTCCGCCGCCTGCGCAATCGACCTTGCCGGCCGCGCAGCAAGTGACCAATGCCGCCGTCAGTTTCGACTGGCCCATCCGCGGCACTGTCCTGTCCGGCTTTGGCCGCAAACCCGATGGCAGCCGCAATGACGGCATCAATATCGAAGCGCGGGCCGGCGCCGAGGTCCATGCGGCCGCGCCGGGCCAGGTGGTCTATGCCGGTTCGGAACTGGCCGGTTATGGCCAGTTGATCCTGCTGCGCCATGAGGGTGGTTTTGTCACCGCCTATGCTCATAACAGCCGGCTTCTGGTGCGCGAAGGCGACCAGGTGACGCGCGGCCAGGTGATCGCATCGGCCGGCTCCAGCGGCACTGTGGAGATCGCCCAGGTGCATTTTGAAATCCGCCGCGGCGTCAATCCGGAAGACCCGATGCGCTATTTGCGCTGAGCGTGGCGGGAATTCCTGCAGTCACCCTTGTTGCAACCGGCCCCCGCACCGATATAGTCCCGGCGAAATCGAATTTGGCCTGCTGCCCCTGCGGCAGCGCGTCACCGGCAAGCGGAGCCCGCTATGAATCTCCAGACCATTCTCGAATCGCCGATCCCGATGCTCGTCCTGATGGGCCTCGTTTTCTACTTTCTGCTGATCCGGCCGCAACAAAAGCGCGCCAAGGAACACCGCGACCTGATCGAAAGCCTGAAGCGCGGCGATGTCGTCGTCACCCAGGGCGGTTTGGTCGGCAAAGTGGTCAAGGTCGAAGAGGGCGAAGCCGTCGTCGAATTGTCCAAGGGCGTCGAAGTGCGGGTCATCAAGCACACCATTGCTGATGTGCGCGGTCGGACTGAACCGAAGCCGGCCAATGATGCGGCCAATACCTAACCGCTCCTGCTGAACAAGGTTCGCCGTCATGCTGCAATTCGGGCGCTGGAAGCTCTTTTCCATTATTGCCGTCATTTTCCTGGGTGTGCTGTATTCGCTTCCGAACCTGGTTCCGGAATCCGATCGTTACAGCGTCAACGAGATCGACAATTCGCAAGAACCGCGTGGCATCTGGCGCTGGATCCCAAGCAAGACGGTCAATCTCGGCCTCGATTTGCAGGGCGGTTCGCACATCGTCTTTGAAGTGAATATGGCTGAGGTCCGTGAGGGCCAGCTGGAAACACTTGCCGCTGATGCGCGTCAGACCCTGCGCGCGGCAACGCCGCCTTTGCTGGCTCGCAGCGTCGCCGTGGTCGGCGATGAAGTGGTCGTGCTGATGGCGCGTCCCGATGACCGCGATGCCGCCTATGACGTCCTCTCGGAACTTTCCCAGCCGGTGTCCTCGGCGCTGGGCCAGCCCGGGCTGACGCAGACCCTGGATGTTCGCCGCGATGGCAGTGATCTCAGCGCGATCCGCCTCGGCGTGACGCCGGAGCAGCTCGAAGCCATTCGCACCCGCACCGTGACCCAGTCGATCGAAGTGATCCGGCGCCGGCTTGACGGGCTGGGCACGACCGATCCGACCATTGCCCGCCAGGGCGATTCACGGGTTCTGGTCCAGGTTCCCGGTGCCAGTGATCCCGATGCGATCATCGCGATTGTCGGCGCCCAGGCGAGCATGAGTTTCCACCTCGTCGACGAGACCATCAATCCGGGCCCGAATGGCCAGGCCCGCGTGCCGCCCGGCCGCACCATCTACCCAATGGCGAGCACCAATCCGCCGACCTATCTCGCGGTCGAGACCGCCTCGCGCCTGACCGGTGAGAATCTGACCAGCGCCAGCGTCAGCACGTCACAAACCGCGGTCGGCCCGGTCGTCGCTTTCCGCTTTGACACCCAGGGCGCCTTGGTGTTCGGCGACATGACCCGCAATAATGTCGGCAAGCGGTTTGCGATCGTGCTCGACGGGGAAATCATCACCGCGCCCAATATTCGCGGCCCGATCTTGGGCGGATCCGGCATTATTGAGGGCAATTTCACCTATGAAACGGCACAGCAGCTTGTTGTTCTGCTCAATGCGGGTGCCCTGCCGGCTTCGCTGACACCGGTCGAACAGCGCACGGTTCTCGCCAGTCTCGGACAGGACCAGATCGAAAGCGGTGAGCTTGCCGTTCTGGTCGGCTTCCTTGCCGTTATTGTCTTCATGATCGCGGCCTACGGCTTGTTCGGCGTGTTCGCGACCATAGCCCTGATGGTCAACGTCATCCTGATCATGGGCGCCTTGTCGGGCCTCGGCGCGACGCTGACCCTGCCGGGTATCGCCGGTATCATCCTGACCATCGGTATGGCAGTTGATGCCAATGTGCTGATCTATGAGCGTATCCGCGAGGAGAACAAGCTCGGGCGAACGCCGGCCAATGCGCTGCAGGCGGGCTATGAGCGCGCGCTGTCAGCGATTCTGGACGCCAACGTCACGACCTTCATCGCTGCCGCTGTCCTGTACATGCTCGGTGCCGGTCCGGTGCGCGGCTTTGCCATCACGCTGGCGATCGGCATCATTACCTCCGTCTTCACCGCCTTTGTCTTCTCCCGCCTGCTGGCGGTTATCTGGTTGCGGGCGTTCAAGCCCAAAGCCATTCCGCTGTAGGAGAGGTGTTTCCATGACGTTCGCACTGATCAGATTTCTGCCAACTTCGGCCAATGTCCCTTTCATCAAGATCCGGATCTGGGCGATCGCGTTCTCCGTGCTGCTGGTGCTCGGCTCGCTGTTTGAATTCTCCAATGTCGGGATTAATTTCGGGATTGATTTTCGCGGTGGGATCCAGACCGAAGTTCGCACCACAGAACCGGCTGATGTCGAAGCGATGCGGCAGGTTGTCGGTGATCTGAATCTGGGGGATCCAAGGATCCAGCAGACCGGCAATCCGCGCGAAGTCCTGATTTCCCTGCCGCTACAGCCCGGCGAAGGACTTGAAGGCGAGGAAGCGCAGCAGGTTGCGCGGCGCGCGCTTGAGGCTGCGCTGCAGGACAATTTCCCCGGCATCGAGCTGCGTGGCACCGATGTGATCGGCGGCGCGGTCTCTGGTGAGCTTGTGGTGAAGGGCTTCGTCGCAGTCTCGCTCGCCCTGTTCCTGATGCTGGTCTATATCTGGTTTCAGTTCGAATGGCAGTTCTCGGTCGGCGCCATTCTGGCCCTGACGCATGACGTCATCGCAACCGTTGGCATGTTCTCGGTCACCCAGATGACGTTTGATCTTGCGACCGTGGCGGCTATTCTGACGATTGTCGGCTATTCGATGAATGACACCGTGATCGTGTATGATCGAATCCGGGAAAATCTTCGAAAGTACAAGAAGATGCCCCTGGGCGAGCTGCTCAATATGTCGATCAATGACACGCTTTCGCGCACGATCTTGACCTCATCGACGACGCTGGTGGCGCTGCTGGCGCTGTACACAATTGGCGGCGAGGCGCTCAAGAGCTTCTCATTCGCGATGATCTGGGGCGTGGTGATCGGGACCTATTCCTCGATCTTCGTCGCCGCGCCGCTTCTGCTCTTCATCGGCGTCAAGCGCGATGGCAGCTCCAGCTAGGCGATTGCCGCGTTAAAGACCGCACTATCGCAACACGCGAATTGCTGTAAATTCCCCCACGGAGACAAACATCCATTTCCTGGGGAGGAAGATCATGCCTGCAATTCTGTCAAATCTGCGCACGACCGTTCACGTCGCGCTGCTGCTGAGCGTGCTCTATCTGGGCGCCTATGTCGTGAGCGGGGCAATCCCGGTCAATGATGCGCTCTGGATGGGCATCGCCCGCTGGACCCATGTCGTGTCGGGCATCATGTGGATCGGATTGTTGTGGTATTTCAACTTCGTTCAGATCCCCAACATGCCGAATATTCCAGACGAGCAGAAACCGGCCATCGGCAAGGTGATCGCGCCAGCGGCGCTGTTCTGGTTTCGTTGGGGTGCGGCGGCGACCGTGCTGACCGGTCTGATGGTGGCGGGTCTGCGTGGCTATACGGTCGAAGTTCTCAGCTTCGGTCTCGCAGCCGACCATTACCTGCCGCAATACAGCTTCATCGGGATCGGCATGTGGATGGCGATCATCATGGCTTATAATGTCTGGTTCATCATCTGGCCGAACCAGCAGATCGCGCTCGGCATGGTCGAGGCCGATCCGGAAGCCAAGGCGAAAGCCGGCCGCACCGCGATGCTGTTCTCGCGCACCAATACGCTCTTGTCCTTCCCGATGCTGATCGCGATGACGATGGCGCAGACGGTGTTTGGCTGAC
>TARA_R110002051_G_scaffold322920_1_pt1 | contig 40991 bp, 43 predicted proteins | sample TARA_R110002051 | Tara Oceans TARA_R110002051 (sample SAMEA4397023) | marine metagenome | biome: Polar Biome; feature: [MES] marine water layer (ENVO:01000295) within the mesopelagic zone...; material: water (ENVO:00002006), including particulate matter (ENVO:01000060) such... | reverse complement strand
GCTTCTCGGCCAACCAGGCGCTGCTCGCCGCCAAGGCCGGCGCCAGCTTCATCTCGCCCTTCATCGGAAGGCTTGACGACATGGGCATGGACGGCATGGACCTGATCCGCGAGATCCGCCAGATCTACGACAATTACGGCTTCGACACCGAGATCCTCGCTGCCTCGATCCGCACCGTCAATCACGTCAAGGAAGCCGCCCTGATCGGCGCCGATGTGGCGACCATCCCCGCCTCGACCATCAAGGCGCTGGTCAAGCACCCGCTCACCGACAAGGGCCTGGAAGCCTTTCTCGCCGACTGGAAGAAAACCGGCCAGACCATCGCCTGATCATAGGCGCCAGTTCGAACAGACTTCAGCGGCCCGGTCACCCCGGGCCGTTTTAGCTGGGACCTATTGGATTACCGCCTGTGCATGCAACGCGTGATGCGGGTCGCGAAGATCGACCTCCGGCGTCCGGCTTTCAGGCGGCCTGGCTCCAGCCAGTCGGCGCTGGCTTGAACGTCCGGTCCGGATCCGCGGCCAGCCCGTGCACAGAGTGATATTCGAGCGCCTTGATCGCCTCCGCCGGATCATTATCCAGCGCGTCCGGCATGATCGGCTCGCCGACAGTGAAGCGGAAGGTATGATGCTTCTTGTTGAGCAACTCGTGAAACACGGTCATGTCGCGCAATTCGGTCGAATGCTTCGACAGCCAGTAGAACAGACCCGAATTCCGCGCCGAGATATTCACCGGAAGCACCGGCAGGTCATGCCGGCGCGCCAGTGTCACCGCCGAGGCCTTCCATGGCCGTTCCGTCAGCCTGCCCTCATTCCAGAAGGCGATCCGGCCCGACGGAAACAGCACCGTGGCCTTTCCATTCTGAACCGCTCGGTTGGTCAGTTGCAGGGTTTCGCGTGTCTTGTCGCGGCTCTTGAACTCGTCGCGCCATTCCACAGGAATGATGATTTCGTCGAATCGCTGGCTGATGCGCACCGCATCGCGGTTGGCGAAAAACATCATGTCCGGTCTGAACTGTCTCAGAAAATCGAACATCGCCACGCCGTCGGCCATCCCGGTCGGATGATTGGCAACCAGAAGAAACCCGCCTTTTCGGGGAATCCGGTCCGCGCCTCGGGTCTGGATATCGAGCTTCAGCAGGCTGCTGATATATTGAAACGCCTCGTGGCCGGACATTGAGGCAATGTCGTCAGCCATCCGGACCGCAGCACCATATTTCAAGGTGGCATAGACAATCGGGCGCACCAGCGGCCATGCCGGATGATCGACAAGCCGTCCGCCGCGCTCGGCAATCAGCTGGTCGATGATGTGCCCGGGCCTGCCATGGGCAAGGACCTGCAATCGATCTGAAATCTCCGCCACATATGCCATGGACTCGACACCTCTGGTCTCCGTTGTCATAGAACCTATGGCAACGGAATATGATGTCATGATGACATCGCTCAAATCTGCGGGCGGCGACCTTCGCGCGGCAAGGCGCAAACGTGCAACTCCAGCACATCGTTTACCCCCCGCTAAGGCATGAATGCAATAGTCAGTCCCGGAACGGACGTTCGCCAACCCGGTGCAAACCGATATCAATCCCTTGAATTTCGCGGGGTTTGCGGGATCCTGACTCTGATTTCGCCAGCAAAGGCGGTCCCGATGAACGGAACGATCATGCAGCAACCGCTTGTTATCGGCGCACCCGACGTCATGAAGGAGCAGCAGAACTGGCTCCGGCAACTTGTCGAAGAACGCCGCCTGTCGCCCAGGACTGCGGAAGCCTATGAGCGCGACCTGCGCCAGTTCCTGGGCTTTCTGACCCTGCATCTGGGCGGGCCGCCAAAAATTGCCGATCTGGCGGATCTGCGCCCGCTGGACCTGCGCGCTTTCATGGCCGAGCGCAGGCGCGGCGGCGCGGGCGCACGTTCGCTGGGACGCGGACTTGCCGGGATCAGGTCGTTCCTCAGGCATCTCGAGCGAAAAGGCATGGCCAATGCCGCCGGTGCCTCGGCCACAAGGGCACCGCGCCAGCCCAAATCCTTGCCCAAACCGCTGAGCGAGCGCGACGCCGTGCGTGTGGTCGACGCCGACCAGCAATTGTCGGAGGAGCCGTGGATCGCCGCCCGTGGCGCCGCCGTGCTGACGCTTCTTTATGGCTGCGGCCTGCGTATCTCCGAAGCCCTGTCGCTGACGGTGCGTGACCTGCCGGGTGACGGCGAGAGCTTGCGCATAACCGGCAAGGGCGGCAAGACGCGGATTGTGCCGCTGCTGCCGGCGGCCCGGCAAGCCATTGCCAGCTACCTCAGGCTTTGCCCGTTCCAGCCAGGCGCTGACGAGCCGATGTTTCGCGGCGCGCGCGGCGGACCGCTGCAGCCCGCGATCGTGCAGAAGGAGATGCGGCGGTTGCGCGGCGCGCTCGATCTGCCCGACACCGCCACCCCGCACGCGCTGAGGCACTCGTTCGCCACCCACCTGCTGGCCGGCGGCGGCGATCTGAGAACCATCCAGGAACTCCTGGGTCATGCCAGCCTGTCGACAACCCAGGTCTACACCGGCGTCGATTCGCGGCGGCTGATCGACATCTACGATCGCGCCCACCCCAGGGCCTGATCCTGTAGAAAGCCCAGGCAAGCCTTGCGCAGAGCAGCATTTCAGGGTCAAGCCGGCCTGATCCCCGAGAAACCAACACAAACGGTCTCAATCCATGTCAGCCTCAGATATCCTGCCGGTCATCCTGCGTTTCGCGGCTATTTCGGCGGCAATCTATTTGCTGATCGCGGTTGGCCTGGTGCTGTCGCAAGGCCCCTCGGAGACACTCGCGGGAGACACGATCAGGTTTGCGGATCTCTCCGGACGGGATGATCAAGTTCCAGCCGCGCCGCTCCTCTCCTGGCAGGCCCGTGACGGCGCGACACTGGGCTACCGCCATTATGAGTCCGGCAATTCCAATGTGCCGCTCATGGTCTTTCTTCACGGCTCGGGCTGGCACGGCGGCGCCTATGACGGACTGGCAAGACGCATTGCCGCGTCCGGCGCGGCCGATGTCGCGCTGCCCGATCTTCGCGGCCACGGCCCGAAGGCCAACCCTCGCGGCGATATTGCCTATATCGGTCAGTTCGAAGACGACATCGCCGATCTCGTCTCGGCGCTGCGCAGACCGGGTCAGCGGCTCGTGCTGGGTGGTCATTCCAGCGGCGGCGGGCTTGTCATCCGCTTTGCCGGCGGTCGCCACGCAGACATGCTCGATGGCGCAGTGCTGCTCGCGCCCTATCTCAAATACAATGCGCCGGTGATGCGCCCCAATTCGGGCGGTTGGGCGCGGCCGCTCACCCGCCGCATCATCGGACTGTCCATGCTCAATGCAGTCAGGATCAAGGCGCTCAACCATCTCGTCGCGATCCAGTTTCATTTTCCGGGCGAAGTGCTCAACGGTCCTCTGGGCAGCACCGCGACCCCAAGCTACAGCTACCGCCTCAACTCCGCCTACGCCCCGCGCAACGACTATCTCGCCGACATTGCCGCCTTGCCTGCATTCCTGCTGATCGCCGGCGCCGACGACGAGGCCTTCATCGCCGATGCCTATGAACCCCTGATGAAGTCCGTCAATCCCGCCGGGCGCTACGCGCTGATCGAGGGCGAAACCCATCTGGGCATCATCGACAACGAGGCGACAGCGGACCTGATTCGCGATTATCTCCGGACGCTTTCATCCGAACGGTGATTTCGGCTCTTAACCCGGCGTTTACCATCTGACGAATCCGGCCCCGGAATTAACCCGATTGTGTGGATTGTTCGGCTAGTTTGCCGGATATATCCAGTGCATGCCGGGCCTGCGTCAATTTCATGGACAAAACCGACATGCATCACTTCGACAGATGCAGCGTCGCCAGCGCGTCCCCTGACGCGCCAGGCTGCAAGAGGAATCGCCGCGCATGCAGCATCAGCCCGCAATTTCCCATGTCAGGCCGGTTTTCACGCGGCTGCCAAACCTGATGCTCGCCATTGTCGCCTCCCTGCCATGGGCGCTGCTGATCCTGCTGATCAGCGGGCTTGTCTATGCCACAATCGCGCGCGCCGAGGAGGCTGTTGCCTGTGATGGGGTCAATCTCGTTGCCCGGCTCTCGGCCACCGCCCCCGAAAAACTCGCCAAGGCGCGCGACGAGGCCGCCGCCACCGAAAATGGCCAGGGACTGCTGTGGAAGGTGTCGAAACCGGGCCGCGATCCATCCTGGTTGTTTGGCACCATGCATGTCACCGATCCGCGAGTGACCAAACTTCCCGCCGCCGCACAGTCTGCGTTCGACACCGCAGAGACCGTTGTCATCGAGACCGTCGACGTTCTCGATCCGGCCAAGGCGCAGGCAGCGCTTCTGAGCAACCCGGAACTGACGATGTTTACCGACGGCAGCACGCTGACGTCCCGTCTCAACGAGGATGACGCCAAACTGGTCGAAGCCGAGCTTTCCCGCCGGGGCATCCCGCTGGCGCTGGTTTCGCGCATGAAACCCTGGATGATTGCCGGCATGATGGCGATGCCCCCCTGCGAGATGGCCCGCAAGGCGGATGGCGCGGACTTTCTCGACATCAAGATTGCCAACACCGCCAAGGCTGAAGGCAAGCAATTGCTCGGGCTGGAAAGCATCGGCGAACAGCTGTCGGCCATGGCCGATCTGCCCATCGAGTTCCACATTCGCGGGCTGGTCGAGACCATCAAGCTTGCCGATCTGATGCCCGACATCATGGCCACCATGACCGAGCTTTATCTCGATGGCGATATTGCCCTGATCATGCCGGTGATCATGGCTTCGGGACCTGACGGCGCGGAAGACGAGATCGACGGCTACGCCGAATTCGAGGAACGCATCGTGACCATGCGCAATCGGGTGATGGCAGACCGGGCATCCCCGATCCTCGACAAGGGCAACGCTTTCATCGCCGTCGGTGCGCTGCACCTTCCCGGCCGCGAAGGCCTGGTCGCGTTGCTGCGTGACGCCGGCTACACGGTCAGCGCGGTCCGGTAACACAACGTGACCACCGGCGGGCGACCCCGCCGGAACCAAACTCCTGCTTTAGCCGTTTAGGCCACATCACTGAGCCAAATCACTGAAGAGGAGAAATCCAATGGTTGAAAACACCCCATACACCCGTCCCTCCACCCACACCGGCGACCCTGTGCCTCCGCAGGACCGTGTTCGCGAAACGACGGTCGTCAGTTCAAGCAATTCCAATGGCGTGATCGCCGCGGTCGTGCTGGTCATTCTGCTCGGCATCGCAGGCTTTGTGTTCTTTGGCGGCGACAACACCCAGGTCCCCGAAGCGGCCGCGCCGGCGGTTGAGGACACCATGACCGCTCCAGCTGATGACGCCGCCAGCCCGGCACCCGCGCCGGACATGCCTGCCGAGCTGAACCCGGCCACCCCGTCCGCGGATCCCGCTGCCCCCGCAGCACCTGCCGCGCCCGCCAACGGCGGCTAATCTGGTTCCGGCGAAAGCAGAATGCTCATAGCCGAAAACTGTTCATTCCTCCCGGGATGAAACCGCACGAACCGCCCGGCCCCACACCGGGCGGTTTCGTGTTGTGTGGAACCAGCCTTGTCGTCAGTCCGCAATCTGTGCAGACACCCGCGACAGCGTGCTGGCCACGATGAGCTTGTGAAACGGCATGATCGCCGCCAGATAAACGCGGCCAAGCAGATTGTGACGCCTGACCAGCGTCATCAGCCGCACCGATGTCTCATGATCGCCCCAAGCCGCTGTTTGGACAACAATCCGTAAATCGAGATGCCGGTCGTCGAACCCGAGCACGATCTCGCCGGGATCATTGCTGATCACCGGGAACATCCCCACCCGCGCCATACCTGCAGCAGCGCCATCCGGATCACCTTTCAGGCCGAATGGCCATACGACCAGGTTTCTGAGCGCCATCAACTGGTCAATCCATTTCGGCATTCGTTCAAAAGCCAGACGGGCTGCCGTTTCCGCGTTCAATCCGGGTCGTGCCACCAGCACCTCGAAGCAATCGGCCCAGTCCGCATCAGGCAGGACCTGATGCGGCAACGAGACGGCGATCTCCCGGGCTTTCATCAGGGGTGGCTCCCGTGCCCGCCAAACACCGCGATCACATATGGATCGGCTTGCCGAAAGTGGCCAGCGCTGCTTCCTTGACAGCTTCCGACATGGTCGGATGCGCATGGCAGGTGCGGCCAAGATCTTCCGAACTGCCGCCGAATTCCATCAAGACCGCTGCTTCATGGATCATCTCGCCGGCGCCAAAGCCGATGATGTGAACGCCAAGCACCCGGTCGGTTTCGGCATCCGCCAGCACCTTGACAAAGCCGTCCTGCGCCTGCATCGCCCGCGCCCTGCCATTGGCCGAGAAGGGGAATTTCCCGGACTTGTATTTCACGCCCTCGGCCTTGAGCTCTTCCTCGGTCTTGCCTACCGCTGCCACTTCGGGGCTGGTGTAGACCACGCCGGGGATCACGCCGTAATTCACATGACCGGCCTGGCCGGCCATGATCTCGGCCAGCGCCACGCCTTCGTCCTCGGCCTTGTGGGCCAGCATCGGACCGGCGATCACGTCGCCGATGGCATACACGCCCGGCACGTTAGTCTGGAAGTGAGTGTCGGTGCGCACCCGTCCGCGCTCATCGAGCACCACGCCGGCGCTCTCCAGCCCGAGGCCCTCCGTGAAGGGCTTGCGGCCAGTGGCGATCAGCACCACATCTGCCTCGATGGTCTCCGCATCGCCGCCCTTGACCGGCTCGAACGTGACTTTCGCTCCCTTGCCGGATTTTTCGACGCCGGTCACCTTGGCGCCGAGCTTGAATGTCATGCCCTGCTTGCCAAGGATGCGCTGGAACTGCTTGGAGACCTCTCCGTCCATGCCGCCGAGCAGCTTGTCGAGATACTCGACCACGGTAACCTTGGCGCCGAGCCGGCCCCAGACCGAGCCCATTTCCAGCCCGATCACGCCGCCGCCGACCACCACGATATGCTCCGGCACCTTGTCGAGCGCGATCGCTCCGGTGGACGAGACGATGACCTTCTCGTCAATATCGACCTCGACGCCGGGAATGCCCGCGACATCCGATCCGGTGGCAATGACAATGTTCTTGGCTTCGAGTTCACTCACCTTGCCGTCATTGTCAGTCACCGACACCTTGCCTTCACCCAGCACCTTGCCGTGGCCGATGAAGCTGTCGATCTTGTTCTTCTTGAACAGGAAGGCGACGCCGTCGACATTGGATTTCACGGTCGCATCCTTGTGCGCCATCATCTTTTCGAGATTGAGCTTGGGCTTGCCGATCTCGACGCCGAGCGCATCCATGGCGTGCCCGGCATGGTCGAACATTTCGGACGCATGCAACAGTGCTTTCGACGGAATGCAGCCGATGTTCAGGCAAGTACCGCCAAAGGTCGCGCGTTTTTCAATCACGGCCACTTTCAGACCGAGTTGTGCTGCCTTGATCGCGCAGACATAGCCCCCGGGTCCGGAACCGATGATGATGACGTCGTAGCTCATGGTCTTGTCCTTATGATCAGAATTCTATTCCTGGCACCCCGTGAGGCGAAACACATCGCCCGGCGTCGCCGTGATCGTGCCGTCCCGCCAGGCTGCGGAACGCATGACAGCGGCGCCGAATTCCGGCAACAGCAGGTTTTCACCGGCTGTGTGATCCGCTCCCGGAACCGGCAGCCATCCGGTTCCGCCCTTCGCGTCAATGGCATAGATCGTCCCCTGCCAGACGGTGCAGGCCTCGATCTCGGCGCCGGTGGCGTCTCCTTCGGGGCAATCATGCAGGATCACACCCCAGGGCCGGTCCGGCTCTCCCGCCATCATCACCACGCCGTCCATTCTAACACCATTTCCGGCAAAACTCAGACTGAACCGGTGCTGCATGCCATCGGCCTCCGACAACGTGCCCGAAAACGAAATCTCGGCTCCGGATGCGGCCTCGCGGTAAACGCCAAGTGCCTGCGGGCAGGCAGCCTGCGCGAGTGTCGCCGATCCGGTCAGAGCCGTCACCACGACAGCCGCAATGCGGGCCGATACCATTGTCTTCCCCTTAGAGATCGAGAACCAGGCGTTCCGGATCTTCCAGGCTGTCCTTGACGCGGACCAGGAAGGTGACCGCGTCCTTGCCGTCGACGATCCGGTGGTCATAGCTGAGCGCCAGATACATCATCGGCCGGATCACCACCTGGCCGCCAACAGCCATCGGGCGCTCCTGGATCTTGTGCATGCCCAGAATGCCCGACTGCGGCGAGTTGAGGATCGGCGAGGACATCAGCGAGCCGTAGACGCCACCATTGGAAATGGTGAAGGTCCCGCCCTGCATGTCGGCCATCGACAGTTCGCCATCCCGCGCGGCGCGGCCCAGACGGCCGATTTCCTTCTCGATCTCGGCAATGCTCATCTGGTCGGCATCGCGCACCACCGGCACCACCAGACCCTTGTCGGTCCCCACGGCGACGCCGACATGGCAGTAGTTCTTGTAGATCAGATCCGTGCCGTCGATCTCGGCATTGACCGCAGGGATTTCCTTCAGCGCATGGGTCACCGCCTTGGTGAAGAAGCCCATGAAGCCGAGCTTGACGCCGTGCTTCTTCTCGAACAGCTCCTTGTACTTCTTGCGCATCTCCATCACCGCGCTCATGTCGACCTCGTTATAGGTGGTCAGCATCGCGGCGGTGTTCTGGGCTTCCTTGAGGCGGCGGGCGATGGTCTGGCGCAGACGCGTCATCTTCACCCGTTCCTCACGGCTTTCATCCGTTGCCGAAGACGCCGGACGCGATGCCTGCGGGGCAGCAGCCGGAGCGGCAGCCGATCCCTTGCCGATGGCATCAAGCACATCGCCCTTGAGCACCTGGCCGCGCTTGCCAGAGCCGGAAACGTCGCTGGACGCGATGTTCTTTTCAGTCATCAGTTTCTGCGCCGAGGGCGCAGCAGGCATCTTGGTTTCGCTGATCTCGGTTCCGCCGGCTACCTTGGCGGTCTTCTCGGCTGCCTCACCGGTCGACGCGGCGCCGGAACTGCCCGCTGCCTGCGCAACAGCCTCAGGCTTTTCTGTCTTGGCCGACTCCTCGGCTTTCGCTTCAGCCTTGGCCGGAGCCTCCCCAGCGGCGCCTTCGGTGATCTGCGCCAGCAAGGCGTTGACCTCGACGGTCTCGCCGTCCGGAGCAAGAATTTCGCTCAGCACACCAGATACCGGCGAAGGCACCTCGATCGAGACCTTGTCGGTTTCCAGCTCGACCAGCGGTTCATCCACCTTGACGGTGTCACCCACCTTTTTGAGCCAGGTGCCGATGGTCGCTTCGCTGACGGATTCGCCAAGGGTGGGGACGCGGACTTCAGTTGCCATGATTTCTTTTCCGTTCTTTGTCTCTCAAACAGGTCGCAGGGCGGGCGGCATGGGCGGCATCAGCCGCCCAGCGCATCCTCAAGGAAGGCTTCAAGCTGCGCAAGGTGGCGCGACATCAAACCGGTTGCCGTCGATGCCGACGCCGCTCGGCCGGTGTAGCGCACCCGCTGGTACTTCGCATCGATATGCGCCAGCACCCATTCCAGATAGGGATCGATGAACGACCATGCACCCATGTTCTTGGGCTCTTCCTGGCACCAGACCATCTCGGCGTTGCGGAAACGCGACAGCTCGTTGATCAGCGCCTTGGCCGGGAACGGATAGAGCTGTTCCAGACGCAGCAGGTAGACATCGTTGATGCCGCGCTTCTCACGCTCTTCGTAAAGGTCGAAATAGACCTTGCCCGAGCACATCACCACGCGCCGGATCTTGTTGTCCTTGACCAGCTTGATCGGCTGGTTCTTGAGCAGTTCGGCATCGTCCCACAAAAGCCGGTGGAACGATGATTCGCCCGAGAATTCAGCCAGTGTCGACACCGCGCGTTTGTGACGAAGCAGCGATTTCGGCGTCATCATGATCAGCGGCTTGCGGAAATCGCGCTTCACCTGACGCCGCAGGATATGGAAATAGTTCGACGGCGTGGTGCAGTTGGCGACCTGCATGTTGTCTTCCGCGCACATCTGCAGGAAGCGTTCGAGCCGCGCTGACGAATGCTCAGGACCCTGGCCCTCGTAGCCATGCGGCAGCAGGCAGACGAGACCGGACATGCGAAGCCATTTGCGCTCGCCGCTGCTGATGAACTGGTCAAACAGCACCTGCGCGCCATTGGCGAAATCGCCGAACTGGGCTTCCCACAAGGTCAGCGCATTCGGCCGCGCCAGCGAGTAGCCATATTCGAACCCGAGCACTGCCTCTTCCGACAGCATCGAGTTGATGACTTCGTAACGCGCCTGGTTCGGCGCCAGGTTGGCCAGCGGGATATAGCGCTCCTCGGTTTCCTGATCGTAGAGCACGGAGTGGCGCTGGCTGAATGTGCCACGCTCCACATCCTGTCCGGAAAACCGGATCTTGGTGCCTTCCAGCACCAGTGATCCGAAGGCAAGCGCCTCGGCAAACGCCCAGTCTATCCCCTCGCCGGTCTCGATCATCTTGGCGCGATTGTCCATGAACCGCTGAATGGTGCGGTGTGCCTTGAAGTCCGCGGGAACCTCCGACAGCTTCTTGCCCAGCTCGCGCAACTGCTTGAGCGGCATCGCGGTCTTGCCGCGGCGCTGCTCATCCTGGTTGTCGGCGGTGCGCAGGCCCGACCACTGGCCGTCAAGCCAGTCAGCCTTGTTCGGCTTGTAGCTCTGGCCGATGTCGAATTCGCCTTCCAGATGGGCGCGCCAGTCGGCCTTCATCTTTTCGTATTCGCCCTCGGTGATCACGCCTTCCTCGATCAGCCGACGGGAGTAGAGCGTCACCACCGTCTCGTGGCTACGGATCTTCTTGTACATCTTCGGCTGGGTGAACGCAGGCTCGTCGCCTTCATTGTGGCCGAATCGACGGTAGCAGAACATGTCGATGACCACCGGCTTGTGGAAGGTCATGCGGAATTCGGTTGCCACCTTTGCAGCATAGACCACGGCTTCCGGGTCATCGCCATTGACGTGGAAGATCGGCGCCTCGATCATCTTCGCCACATCCGAAGGGTAGGGCGAGGAGCGCGAGAAGCCCGGATTGGTGGTGAAGCCGATCTGGTTGTTGATGATGAAATGCACGGTGCCGCCAACGCGGTGGCCGCGGAGCCCCGACAGGCCGAGGATTTCGGCGACAACGCCCTGGCCGGCAAAAGCCGCATCGCCGTGCAGCAGCAGCGGCATCACCTTGACCCGCTCTCTCAGCGGAATGATGTCACCTTCGAATTCGGTTGCCAGCAGATCCTGCTTGGCGCGGGCCTTGCCCATCACCACCGGGTTGACGATCTCCAGATGCGACGGGTTGGCGGTCAGCGACAGGTGCACGTTGTTGTTGTCGAACTCGCGGTCCGATGACGCGCCAAGGTGGTACTTGACGTCGCCCGATCCCTCGACCTCGTCAGGCTTGAACGATCCGCCCTTGAACTCGTGAAACACCGCCCGGTGCGGTTTGGCCATCACCTGGGTCAGCACATTGAGGCGGCCACGGTGGGCCATGCCGAAGACGATCTCCTTGAGCCCCATGTTGCCGCCGCGCTTGATGATCTGCTCGAGCGCCGGGATCAGCGATTCGCCGCCGTCGAGGCCAAACCGCTTGGTGCCCTTGTACTTGACGTCGATGAACTGCTCGAAGCCTTCCGCCTCGATCAGCTTCTGCAGGATCGCCTTCTTGCCGTTCTCGGTGAACTCGACGCCCTTGTCCGGGCCCTCGATGCGCTCCTGGATCCAGGACTTCTCTTCCGGATTGGAGATGTGCATGAACTCGACACCGAGCGTCGAGCAATAGGTGCGCTGAAGGATGTCGATCATCTCGCGGATGGTCGCGTATTCGAGCCCGAGCACGAAATCGATGAAGATCGGCCGGTCATAGTCAGCTTCGGTGAAACCATAGGCTTCCGGCGACAGCTCGTTGTAATCATTGTCGGGTTGCTGGGCAATTCCGAGCGGATCGAGCTTGGCATGCAGATGGCCGCGCATGCGGAAGGCGCGGATCATCATCAGCGCCCGGACGGAATCGCGCGTCGCCTGGGTCACGTCGCCGCTGTCCGCCGACTTGCCTGACGGCTGAACCTTGTCCTTGAGCTTGTCGGCAACAACTTTCTCGACATATCCCCAATCGCCATCAAGCGCGGAGACCAGATCCCCATTGGCCTGAACCGGCCAGTTGGGCTGCTTCCAAGACGCCCCGGCTGCGGATTTGCGAACCTGGTCCGGATCGTCCTTCAACTCGGCGAAAAACGACTGCCATTCAGCCGGCACGCTGTCCGGGTTGTCTTCGAACCGGGCATACATCTGCTCGATGTAAGCAGCATTCCCGCCATACAGGAACGAGGTCTGCGCCATGATATCGTTGGCTTCGTCGTTGCGTGCCATGGGTCTCACCTTATTTCGGGCCTTTCCGGCCCCTTCCCTAGACTGTGTGGCTTGCGCCGCCTTTACGCCGCGAGCCTGCCTAACCCGATCCCCAGCGCTGCCGTAGCGCTGAAGACCTGGTATCGCGCGATGTTGCCGTCGCGCAGCATAAACATGTTGACTGTCTGTGCGCGCACCTTGCGCCCGTTCGCCTTGACCGTCCCTTCGCCCCCGAGCACCGGACTGGCGGTGTCTTGAGCGACATGGACTGCACGCGGTTCAACCGTGTCGATCACCAGATGATCGCCCACGGTCGCATTGAATGCTTCAAAACCTTCAAATCCGGTCCAGTCCCCGGCCCGGGGCAAAAGCCCTTCCGGCACCGGATAATGAACCTCTATATCGTCCCAGACGACGCCGCGCAGGGCCTCTCCATCGCCCGCTTTCAGCGCGGCGTAGTAGCGGTCCAGAGTCTCGCGCACGGCGTCGCTCATGATTTCAACCTCTGGGTTCCAACCCTTTTGCTTCAGCCCTTGAGGACTTCAACCAGTGTCTTGCCAAGGCGCGCCGGCGATGGCGAGACGCGGATGCCCGCGGCTTCCATCGCGGTGATCTTGTCTTCCGCGCCGCCCTTGCCGCCCGAAATCACGGCGCCGGCATGGCCCATGGTGCGTCCGGGAGGCGCCGTGCGGCCGGCGATGAAGCCTGCCATCGGCTTCTTGCGGCCCTTCTTGGCCTGTTCGATCAGCCACGCGGCCGCGTCCTCTTCCGCCGAACCGCCGATTTCGCCGATCATGATGATCGATTCGGTTTCCGGATCGTCGAGATAGAGATCGAGAATGTCGATGAACTCGGTGCCCTTGACCGGGTCGCCACCGATGCCGACAGCGCTGGACTGGCCCAGACCTTCATTGGTGGTCTGGAACACGGCTTCATAAGTCAGCGTGCCGGAGCGCGACAGGATGCCCACCGAGCCCTTCTTGAAGATGTTGCCCGGCATGATGCCGATCTTGCATTCGTCCGGCGTCATCACGCCGGGGCAGTTGGGACCGATCAGCCGTGACTTCGACTTGTCGAGGATCGCCTTGGCGCGAATCATGTCCTGTACGGGAATGCCTTCGGTGATGCAGACGATCAGGTCGATCTCTGCCTCGATGGCTTCGATGATCGCAGCCGCGGCACCTGCCGGCGGAACATAGATCACCGATGCATTGGCGCCGGTCTGGGCCTTGCCTTCAGCGACGGTCGCGAAGATCGGCAGCTTCTCGCCGCCAGAACCTTCCCAGGTGGAACCGCCCTTTTTCGGGTGGATACCGCCAACCATCTGCGTGCCGTGATAGGCCAGCGCCTGCTCGGTGTGAAAGGTGCCGGTCTTGCCGGTCAGACCCTGAACCAGGACCTTGGTGTTCTTGTCGATCAAAATGGACATGGTCTCAGGCCCCCTTCACGGCGTTGACGATTTTCTGCGCCGCGTCGTCGAGATCGTCAGCCGCGATCACGTCGAGGCCGCTTTCATTGATGATCTTCTTGCCGAGCGCCACGTTGGTGCCTTCCAGACGAACCACCAGAGGAACCTTGAGGCCGACTTCCTTGACCGCTGCAACCACGCCCTCGGCAATGACGTCACATTTCATGATGCCGCCGAAGATGTTGACCAGGATGCCTTTGACAGCCGGGTCGGCAGTGATGATCTTGAACGCTGCGGTGACCTTTTCGGTCGTAGCACCACCACCAACATCGAGGAAGTTGGCCGGCTCCTGACCGTACAGCTTGATGATGTCCATCGTTGCCATCGCCAGACCGGCGCCGTTGACCATGCAGCCGATATTGCCGTCGAGAGCAACATAGGCGAGGTCATATTTCGACGCTTCGATTTCCTTCTCGTCCTCTTCGGACAAGTCACGCAGTTCCAGAATGTCCGGGTGACGGAACAGCGCGTTATTGTCGAACGACACCTTGGCGTCGAGAACGCGCAACCGGCCATCTTTCATGACGATCAGCGGATTGATTTCCAAGAGCGCCATGTCTTTTTCGACAAACGCCTTGTAGAGGATCGGGAACAGCTTCTCGCCATCCTTGGCAGCCTCGCCGGAAAGTTCCAGCGCGCCGTTGAGCTTGGCCAGATCGGCAGCCGTCACGCCCGCCATCGGGTCGATGGCCACGGTGATGATCTTTTCAGGCGTTTCTTCCGCGACGGCTTCAATATCCATGCCGCCTTCGGTGGAAACCACGAAAGCCACCTGTCCGACGGTACGGTCAACCAGGATCGAGAGATAGAGTTCGCGCTCGATGTCGGCGCCGTCCTCGATGTAGAGCCGGTTGACCACCTTGCCGGCATCGCCGGTCTGCTTGGTGACCAGCGTGTTGCCGAGCATTTCGGCCGCATGGGCCTTGGCTTCGTCGATCGAGAACGCCAGCCGCACACCGCCCTTGGCGTCGGGGCCGAGTTCCTTGAATTTGCCCTTGCCGCGTCCGCCGGCATGGATCTGGCTCTTGACCACATAAAGCGGACCGGGCAGCGACTTCGCCGCCGCTTCCGCCTCGTCGGCAGAGAAGATGGCGACCCCTTCGGCCACCGGCGCTCCAAAACCCTTCAAAAGGGCCTTGGCCTGGTATTCATGGATGTTCATGGGAACTCCTGGATTGAGGGAGCGGGCAGGCCGCGCTTACTTCAGGTTCGGGGCAATGGCGATGCAGGCTTCGCAAAGCCCCGCGACCGATTCCACCGATTTGTCGAAGGCCTTCTGTTCGGCCTTGTTGAGCTCGATCTCGATGACCCGCTCGATACCGCCAGCGCCGATGACGCAAGGCACACCGACATACATGTCTTTCACGCCATACTGGCCCGACAGGTGGGCGGCGCAGGGCAGAACCCGCTTCTTGTCCTTGAGGTAGCATTCAGCCATCAGGATCGCCGAGGAAGCCGGCGCGTAATAGGCCGAGCCGGTCTTCAAGAGCTTGACGATCTCTGCGCCGCCATCACGGGTGCGCTGGATGATCTCCTCGAGCTTTTCCTTGGTGGTCCAGCCCATCTTGATCAGATCGGGAAGCGGAATGCCGGCAACCGTCGAGTAACGCGCCAGCGGAACCATGGTGTCGCCGTGGCCGCCAAGCACGAAGGCAGTGACGTCTTCGATCGAGACATTGAATTCCTCGGCGAGGAAATGCCGGAAGCGGCTCGAATCAAGCACGCCAGCCATGCCGACGACCTTGTTCTTCGGAAGGCCCGAGAATTTCTGCAGCGCCCAGACCATCGCGTCGAGCGGGTTGGTGATGCAGATGACGAAAGCGTCGGGAGCATATTTCTTGATGCCCGCGCCGACCTGTTCCATCACTTTCAGATTGATGCCCAGCAGATCGTCGCGGCTCATGCCCGGCTTGCGGGCGACACCGGCGGTGACGATGCAGACATCGGCGCCTTCGATCGCGGAGTAATCATTGGCGCCGGACATGCGCGCATCGAAACCTTCGACCGGAGCCGACTGGGCGATATCGAGCGCCTTGCCCTGCGGTGTGCCCTCGGCAATATCGAACAGGACGACGTCGCCCAGTTCCTTCAAACCGGCCAGATGGGCGAGCGTGCCGCCGATCATGCCTGAACCAATCAATGCAATCTTATTGCGCGCCATATCGAAAATCTCCGCAGGTCGTTGTGCTGAGGAACCCAAGCTCGCGCCCGGCCCCGATTTCGGCATTTCGAATAGACGGTATCATGGAAACTGGCAACTCAAACTTTCGATACTAGGATTTTCAATCGGTTAGCTTTTAAAATTCTTACGTAAACGTCAAAGTTATTATTGCCCGCCAGTCGCTTTCGCAGCTTGGCCGGCGCGGCTCGCCTCCAGATAGGCGGCGCTTTGCATTTCGTTGAGCCGCGAGGCGGTGCGGGCGAATTCAAAACTCTCGGTCCCGGACGAGCCCAGATACAGGCCATCCGGATCGGCTTCCGCCGAGATGAACAACCGGTTCTTGCGGTCATACAGCGTGTCGATGAGGATGATGAACCGCTTGGCGGCATTGCGTTGAGCCTGGCTCATCACCGGCACCCCCTCGACAAACACCGTATGATAGCGCTTCGATATCGCCGCATAATCGGCCGCCCCGAGCGGCGCCTCGCACAGATCGGCGAAGCTGAACCGCGCGGCGCCCGCGCCTGCCTGCGGCACACCCACCTCGCGACCCCTGACACGGATGTGGTCGGGTGCTGCAAGCTTGCCGGCAGTGACCTGCTTCCAGGCCAGATCCATGAGGTCGTCGCTCTCGCCTTGGCCCAGGCGATGATAGACCGGCAGCCGGGTTGTGGTCTCCATCCGGTAATCGGTGCGCGCATCGAGGTCGATGACATCGACGTGATCCTTGAGCAGCGCGATGAAGGGCAGGAACAATTGCCGGTTCAGCCCGTCGCGGTAAAGCTGGCCGGGCTCCACATTGGAAGTCGCCACCAGCACGCAGCCACGCTTGAACAATTGCTCAAACAGCCGCGACAACAGCATCGCGTCGGCGATGTCGGTGACCGAAAACTCGTCAAAGCACAGCACCCACGCCTCGCCGATCAACTGTTCCGCCACTGGCGGCACAGGATCGGTTTCCTTTGTTTCGCCATTCTTGAGCTTCTGGCGATGGGCATGAATGCGGGCATGGGCATCGGCCATGAAGTCGTGGAAATGCGCCCGCCGCTTGCGCCTGGCCGGAACCAGCTCGAAGAACATGTCCATCAGCATGGTCTTGCCACGCCCGACCTCGCCGAAGACGTAGATCCCGCGCGGTGGCTTGTTGGATTTTTGCCGGCGCGCGAACATCCAGCCGAGCGCGCTCGACTTGGTGGCGAGCCGCTTGCTGGAGAGCTCGTCGAGCAATGTATCGAGCCGCCGGGCCAGTTTTACCTGTTCGGCATCGTGAGAAAATTCGCCGCTTGCGACCCGTGACTCATAGGCGCTCGCAACGGTATCGAGTTTCTTCCAGCTCATCACGCGAGCCTATCGCGCCGCAGGGCGACGCGCCTTTATCTTAGCGGGAAAGCGAGATCGGCTGACCGGTTGCGGTCGACCCGTCATAGCGCTCGTTGGCCGACTGGTAGAGCCGCGCAACCTGGTTACCGCTCGAATCGGCCAGGATCACCTGTTTGCCCTGCACATCCCACGCCGAGATCGCGGCAGCATTGCCGACACAGCCGCGCGAGGCGGCGCGATAGCCGCCGGTCCATTTGGTCAGCGACAGGAACACATCACAGGTGGTTCCCCCGGTGCCCGCCGACCAACGGCCGATCAGCGCTTCACGCGTCAATTCGGGAGCATTGGCGCTCGCCACCTGCGGTGCGGTGGTCTCAGTCGGAGTTGTCGGCGCCTCGGGAAAGGCCGTTGCCGAATTTGCGCCGGTGCCCATGCCGGGAGGCGGGAGCTGGCCTGACTGCACGCCACCAACCGGCGCCGGCATCAAGGGTGCCGGCTGCTGCTGGGTGTTCATGCCGCCGAATGATGTCCGCTGACATCCGCCAAGTACCGCGGCAACGGCGGCAGCGATCAGCAAGGTTTGCATCTTCATAAGTAAGCTCCGGTTAGGCGAAACACAGGCTTCGCTGTTCGTCCCATTAAAATGCATAAAATGGTTATAGAATGGTAATTGCAAGGCACACAGTTGCCTGTACATGGCCAGTCAGGCGAAAATCCGACATGGATTCCTTCCAATTTCCGGGGTTGCGGCATTTTTGTCACCTGCGGATCTGCTTTCCCGGCACCCAGACATAGCCATGCGGATCGACGATGAAACATTCGCGCAACCCGTGCGGCTTGTCGAGACTTCCCGCCAACACATGGTCGCCACGCGCCCTGGCCCGTGATTCCGCCTTGTCAGGGTCAAGCCCGTAGATCCGGATCTCTACACCGGCGCCGCGGGTTTCGGACCCTGCGACAATGCCTGACAGGGGATGGCTGGCATAGGCGTGATCGGCATGCAGCATGAACACCGAGCCACAGACTTCCAGCGCCGCGAAATCCTCGTCGCTGTCGAGAATCATGGCGCCGAGACAATCACGACAGAAGGCGAGTTCGGCCTGCATGTCGCTGACCAGCAGATTGACGCCAATTCCGCGCGGCAGCGAGCGGCCGAAATCTTCCGCCGGCATCCACGGCTCCTTGCTGCGTTTCATTGCCATCATGCTCTCCCGTTCCCGATCAGCCCACCGGATCGAGACTTGGCCAGGGCTGTGATGATGTCAATGCCGGCGCGGGAACGGCTGCTATTTGTCTAGGCCGGAATAGGCTTGTCCACCCCAAAGTGTTTTCACCGCCGCGTCGCGGCCGCAGGCGCGGCGGTAGTAGGTGTAGCGAACCGGGCTCTTCTCGTAAAAATCCTGATGGTAGTCTTCCGCCGGCCAGAACGTCGCGGGCGGTTCAATGCCGGTGACCACCGCCCTGCCAAGCGTCTTTTCGGCTTCCGCCCTGGCTGCTTCGGCCTGGGCTGCCTGATCTTCATTCATGGCATAGATGGCGGTGGTGTAGCTGTGACCGCGATCACAGAACTGGCCGCCATCATCGGTCGGGTCGACGGTCCGGAAGAACGTCCTGAGCAGGTCCGAATAGGTCACGACTGACGCATCATACCTGATCTGAACCGCTTCCCGGTCGCCATTGGCAACGTGGGTTTTGTAGGTTGGGTTGTCCTTTTTGCCGCCGATATAGCCCGATATGGTTTCGGTGACGCCTTTGACGTGGTCGAAATCCTTTTCCACGCACCAGAAGCAGCCACCGGCGAAAATCGCCACCTTGGTGTCTCCCGCACTGGCCGGAATGGCTGTCAGGGCAATGGTCATAAACGCGGATGAAAGCAGCAATCTGAGCATGGTGATCTCCTGTGTCAGCGGATACCTAGCTCAGGCCGCGCATTTCTCAACACACGCTTCCGCACAAAGCCGTGAGCGCTGCAACACCCGCTTCGACCAGGTTCAACCCTGTCAGGCCAGAAGCCGGAGATTCAGCCAACCGCGTCAAACACATCCAGCGCCTCGGCGCCGTAGATCATCGACGGGCCTCCGCCCATATAGACCGCCACGCCGATGGTCTCGATAATCTCCTCGCGGGTGGCGCCGTATTTGCGTGCAGCCTTGGCGTGAAAGGCGAGGCAGCCATCGCAGCGCGCGGTGATGCCTATGGCCAGCGCAATCAGTTCCTTGGTCTTGGAATCAAGAGCGCCCGGCGCGATCGCCGCCTGCGCCAATTGCCCGAATCCCTTTGATTGCTCGGGCATTTCCTTGCGCAAAGCCGCCATGCGCGCATTGGACTGATCGATGAAAGACATCCAGTTGGTCTCGGCCATGTAAGTTTCCCTTTTCTGCTGATCTCGGAAGCCACACCTAGCAGCACGAGCGGCAGACGGATTTGATTGCGGTCAAACCGGCGGCAGGTAACGGCTATCCGTGCGACGGCCAGACCCGGTGCTCGTCATCAATGACGAAGACATGGCGATGGCGCACACCCGACGCCGGGCCTGGAGCCGGGCCCGGAGCCGGATTGTCGCGCAGATGGGGATGATCGGGCGGCAGATCGGCATGGTCATGTTCCACCACCAGCGTGTCGTCCGCCGGCCAGACCGCGATAGCGGCGGCCACCCCGGCGAAGGCGATCACACCGAGAACCGCCATGGCTTCGGCAAGACCAAGCGTGCTGCCTGCCCAGCCGGCGATCGGATAGGTGATCAGCCAGCAGACATGCGACAGGGTGAATTGCGCCGCGAACAGGGCCGGCCGGTCTTCCGCATGCGACGAGTTGCGCAACATACGGCCGGATGGCGTCAGGATTGCCGCATAACACATGCCGCTGATCCCCCAGACCAGAAGAAACACGCCCCAGAACGGCAGGCCATACAGCATCTGATACAATGCGTGAGCCAGCGTCAGACCGGCCAGCAGCAATCCCGCTGCCACCATGACCTTCCGGTCGGCAAGCGTTTCGAGCAATCCTGGCAACGCAAGCGCGGCAAGCATTGACCCTCCACCGAAGGCCGCCAGCGCCAGCGCCACCTCCGTGTCACCCGCACCATACGAGCCGCGAACCACAACAACGGTGTTGACCAGAACAAAGGCGCCAGCCGCCGCAGCCGTGAGATTGAGCGCCAGCAGACCCCTTAGCCGGGGCGTGGCAACATATATTCTTATGCCTCGGGTCAGGCGATCGAGAAACGGACGTGCTTTCGCAACGGCACCAGACAAGCCGATGTCGGTGCCCAACACCAGCAACGCCGATCCGACGAAGCCCAGCACCGTGAAGCCGAACAACCAGTGATAGCTGATGAAAGCCAGCAGCAGAGCCGCCAGCGCCGGGCTCAGCAGGTTCTCCAGATCATAGGCCAGCCGCGACAGTGATAACGCTCTGGTGTAATCGCGCTCGTCGCTCAAAATGTCGGGAATGGTCGCCTGGAACGCCGGCGTGAAAGTGGCCGAAGCTGCCTGCAGCACGAAAATCAAGGCGTATATCTGCCATATCGCATCGATGAACGGCAGCATCAGCGCAACCAGCGCGCGGACAATGTCGGCTGCAATCAACACCCGCTTGCGCGACCAGCGCCCGGCCAGCGCATTGGCGACAGGCGCCAACCCGACATAGGCGATCATCTTGATGGCGAAGACGGTTCCCAGCACCGCTCCGGCCTGATTGCCCGCCAGATCGTAGGCGAGCAGGCCAAGCCCCACGGTGAGCAGGCCAGTGCCGGTCAGGGCAATCACCTGGGCCGCAAACAGGCGGGCATAGGCAGGGTTCTTGAGCACCTCGATCATGCGACGAGCCTAGCAGATTGCAAGCCATCGCTGATAGGGCTCAAAGCGGGTACCGCGCTATGTTTCTTATGCAGACCGAGCGGTTTTCCCGCGCTGGCAACGGGTCCCTGTCCGGGCCACGCGCCGCCGGTTATTGCGCGCCCCCACCGTCTTCCACCAACCGGTCCCTGTATGCGGTTCGCTCCGGCCGTTCATGGCGGCCAAGTTCGCTGGCAACAAGATCAAACACCAGTCGCACCCGCCGGCTGGTGTGGACTTCCCGGTGCGTGACCAGCCAGACCGGGATCACGATCGGATCAACATCCGGCAGCACCTGAACCACGGCGGGCTCGGCGTCACCGATATCACTTGTCATGATGCCGATGCCAAGCCCTTGCCGCACATGGCTCCACTGCACCAGATGGCTTTCCGACAGGATCGGGAAATTCTTCGCCGTCAGCGTCAACCCGAACCGCGTCATTGCGGCAATGAATTCGCCCGAGCGGTTGAACCCGATGAAATCCGCGCCGGACAGGGCTTGCGGGGTCTGCGGATTGCCGATGCTTTCGAGGTAGCCGGGCGTCGCGTATATCCGGCCGTCAATGTCACGGATCTTGCGGGCCACCAGATTGGGCTGGGTTGGACGGTAATTGCGGATGGCGATGTCGGCCTCGCGCCGCCTCAGATCGCTCTCGGAATTGGTGGCGACGATCTCGACATCGATCCCCGGCGCCATCTGCCTGAGTTTTCCGATGATGGCCGGCAGCCGGAAGGCCGCATCGACTTCGCTGGCGCTGATCGACACTGTGCCCTCGATGGCCTGCGCCTTGCCCGACGCGGCAAGCGACATCCGCGCCGCCGCCTCGCCCATGCCGCGGACATGATCCATCAGGTCGAGCCCGCTCGGTGTCAGTGTCAACCCGCGCCCCACCCGCTCGAACAGCGCCACGCCAAGCTCCTGTTCCAGTGCCGAGACCTGACGCCCCAATGTCGGCTGCGCCATCCCCAGCGCCCGCGCCGCCGCCGACAGCGACCCTTCCTCGGCGGTGACCAGAAACGCCCGCGCCCGGTTCCAGTCGAAATTGACAGCTCTCCAATCCATGCATAAACGCATATCATATCGGCGTATTTGGTCAATTTCTTCTGCTTCTTCGCATGATTATGGTTTCCGCATTAATCGGAGACATCGATCATGGAAGCCATCATCTATTCCAGCTACGGGCCACCCAGCGTCCTCACCCGGGCTGACCTCGCCAAACCTGTTCCGGCACAGGACGAGATACTGGTCCGCATTCACGCCACCAGCGTCACCTCGGGCGACTATCGCGCCCGCAGTCTCGACATGCCGCCGGGTTTCGGCTTGATCGGGAGACTGGTGTTCGGGCTGTTCCGCCCGCGCCGGCAAGTGCTGGGCACCGAGTTCGCCGGCGTGGTTGAACAGGTGGGCAGCAGCGTCACGCGCTTCAAGCCGGGCGACCGGGTGTTTGCCTATCCCGGCGCTGGCTTTGGCGGCTATGCCGACTATGCCACCATCAGCCAGAATGCCGCGATTGCCCATGTGCCTGGCAATCTCGATCTTGACGAGGCAGTGGCGATATCCTTCGGTGGCGCCACAGCGCTCAACTTTCTGCGTGACAAGGGCGGCATCGAATCCGGCGACCGGGTGCTGATTATCGGCGCGGCGGGTGGCGTCGGCAGCGCTGCGGTGCAGGTGGCCAAATCCTTCGGCGCGCATGTCACCGGGGTTGCCTCCAGCGCCGGCCTCGACATGGTTCGCGCGCTTGGTGCGGACACCGTGCTGGACTACACCAGGGACAATGCCGCCAGCGCAACAGATGCCTACGACATCATTCTCGACACCAGCGGCACCGCAACCTATGCAAAATATGGCGCGGCGCTGAAGTCCGGCGGCAGGCTGCTTCTGGTCTCGGCCAATCTCTGGCAATTGCTCGGCACCCTTGCTGCCCGCAAGACCGGCGGCCGCAAGGCATCCGGCGGCTATGCGCCGGAACGCGCCGAAGATCTGCGCTACCTCGCCGAGCTTGCCGCAAATGAGCGGTTCAGGCCGCATATTGACCGGCGCTTCCCTTTCGGGAAAATGGTCGAGGCCCACACATATTTTGAAAGTCCGGCAAAAAAGGGCAACGTCGTGGTCGTTCTCCAGCCAGGTTGAAGCCGCCGTTCGGGCCTGTTCGGGAGAACATTGAAATTTGACTTTGGACGTCATAGACACCAGCAAAGCCCGGATGTTCCGGTCCGGAAATCTGGCGGATTTGCCAGGGAAAGATGACGCCGCATGACCCTCCCCAACGATCTCAAGCCTTCCACCATCGCAGCCCAGGCCGGCGGCGCCATCGACACCACCAGCGGCGGCGTCGTGCCGCCGATGCAGCCCTCGACCACCTTTGTCCGCGACGAGGACTATGCGCTGGTCAATCCCGACAACATCTACCTGCGCGACAATTCCGACATTGTCCGCATCGCAGAGAACGTGCTGGCGCGGCTGGAGAACGCCGAGGAAGCGCTGCTGTTTCCCTCCGGCATGGCGGCAATCGCGGCGCTGTTCCGCACCCTGCCCAATGGCGCCACCATTGTCATGCAATCCGGGATCTACTGGGGCACGACCAAATGGCTGCGCGATTTTTCCGCCCGCCGCCAGATCGCCCTGCATGAGGTCGATGCCGCCGATCCGGCCGCACTTGAACAGGCCTGTGCGGACCACACCCCTGACCTGGTCTTCATCGAAACGCCGTCAAACCCCTGGTTGAAGACCGTCGACATCGCCCATGCGGCGAAATGCGCCCACCAGGCCGGCGGCTTGCTGGCGGTCGATTCCACCGCCGCCACTCCTATCTTGCAGCAACCGCTCGAGCTTGGCGCCGATATCGTCATGCATTCGGCCACCAAGGCGATCAACGGCCATTCCGATGTGCTGGCCGGCGTTCTGGCCACATCCGCACCGGCCGCAAAGATCTGGACCGACATCAAGGCCGACCGCCACGACGCCGGTGCGGTGATCGGTCCGTTCGAAGCCTGGCTCTTGCTGCGCGGCATGCGCACCCTGCCGCTCAGAATGGAACGCATGTGCCGCTCGACGCTGGAGATCGCCGACTATCTGAGCAAGCATCCGAAAGTGGCCGAAGTCTATTATCCCGGCCTTTCCAGCCACCCCGGCCATGACATCGCCACCCGGCAGATGCAGCGCGGTTTCGGTTGCCTGTTCTCGTTCCTGGTCAAGGGCGGCGCGGCGGAAGCATTGGCCGTCGTCGGCAAGCTCAAACTGTTTCACCGCGCCACCTCACTCGGCGGCGTCGAAAGCCTTGTCGAGCACCGCCATACCATCGAACCCCACACCGGCATTCCCGAAAGCCTGATCCGCGTCTCGGTCGGCATCGAGGATGCGGGTGATCTGATGTCCGATCTGGCGCAAGCACTGGGGTGAATTGAGCGGGCAGCGCCATCAGCCCTGCGCCGTATCCGCACCGGACGGGGCCGCCACCGGGTTTGCGCCACCCCGGCCCGACCAGTCGAGCGAAGCGGTCGAGAACATCACCGCTGCCAGCACCACGAAGGCGAAGATCGCGCCTGCGAGCAGGGCGAAATCCTGCATCTGCAGAAACAGATAGAGCAGGCCGAACACCGTGGCGAGCAGAGCCGCGATCAGCGCACCGAGCAATCGGCTGGCCAGCAGCCGGGCGCAATAGGTCGAGACCAGAGCCGTGGTCGCCAGCCCTGCCGCACCATAGGCCATCGTGAAGCCAATATGTTCGGCCAGCGCCAGCAGCAGCACATAAAACAGCACCAGCGCCAGACCCATCAACGCATATTGCGCCCCGTGCACTGCGCGGCCAGAGCGTGTCTCGAGCACGAACACGGCGATGAAAACCGAGCCGATGAACAGCACCGCATATTTGATCGCCCGGTCCACCAGGGCGTAGTGATCGACCGGCTGGTAAAACCGAACACCCAGGCTCTGATCGGAACCAAGCCCAAAGCCGGTATCCATCTCCGCACTGAAGGCCAGCGGCATTGACAGCGCCAGATGCGGCACCGTCCACTCAGCGGTAAACCCATCCTCGGAAATCGTCGAACTGTCTGGCAGATAAGCCCCGCTGAAGCTGGGATGGGCCCAGTCCGAGACCATTTCAACATGCGTGGTGCGCGCACCCGGCACGACGGCAAATGACGTCGAGCCTTTGAGGCCATACTCCAGCCGGAAGCTGAAGCCTGATGGCGTGCTTTCAAACAACCTGCCGACGTGAATGCCTTTCTGCGGGACGCGGTTGCGCAACCCGGTTCCCGGCTCGATGATCCGGGACCGGCCATCAATCTCGATCCTGGCGCCGGCACGAATGGCGCGGGGATCGGACACCGGCATGACCAGTACGGCCTCGCTCCAGACCATATCGGCATCAGTCAAATTGCCGATGTCATCGGCAACGGGCCGTTTGAACCGGCCCGAGACCAGAACCTTTGCATCATAGACGGGCACAGTGAAGATACCGCGCTTGCGGTCATCGGACTGGGACCCGACTTCATAGGTGATGTCCTCGGGCAGAAAGAGTGCGGTTCTGCGAACCTGTTGGACAACAAAGCCCTTGGCTGTTTGCATCTCCTGCTGCGTCTCGTAAGGCACCGAGATAAACACCCCGCCCAGCGTTTGCGCCGCCCCCCAGCTCTGCGCCACCTCCGCTTGCGCACCGGCCGCACGATCCTGCCGCTCGGTGACCAGCATCCAGACCATCGAGGCCGGGATCAGAAGGAAGAACCCGATCAGCCCGATGACAAAGAACTTCACACCCGGACTACGGAGCGCGCCCTGCATTGCGGAAAGTGATTGAGTTGACATCATGTTGCCCCTTGAAACAATTCGAGAGGCGCAATTTTCACCGCAATCATGGCGCTCAGGCGGTACGAAAGTGGAAACTTCGGGGCAGACTGGGGTTCATACAGAGGCAGATACGCGGGGACCAATGACAGTGTGGCGAGAGTTCTGCTCCAGTTCCAAGGCTGCAGATCTGACAACCAGACACAAAAAGGCCACCCGCGAGGATGGCCTTTTCAATCTCAGGCATTTGAATTCCGCGATGGGCCAGGCCTACACCCGGCGCTCGACCATCATCTTCTTGATTTCGGCAATCGCCTTGGCTGGATTGAGACCCTTGGGGCAGGTTTGCGTGCAGTTCATGATGGTGTGGCAGCGATAGAGCCGGAACGGATCCTCGAGATTGTCGAGCCGCTCGCCGGTGGCTTCATCGCGCGAATCGATCAGCCAGCGATAGGCCTGCAGCAGCACGGCGGGGCCGAGATAGCGGTCGCCGTTCCACCAGTAGCTCGGGCACGAGGTCGAGCAGCAGGCGCACAGGATGCACTCGTAGAGACCATCGAGCTTGGCCCGGTCTTCGTGGCTCTGCTTCCATTCCTTCGCCGGCGTCGGCGATACCGTCTTCAGCCACGGTTCGATCGAGCGGTGCTGGGCGTAAAAATTGGTCAGGTCCGGCACCAGATCCTTGACCACCGGCAGATGCGGCAGCGGATAGACCTTCACCGCGCCGTCAATCTCGTCGAGACCCTTGGTGCAGGCCAGCGTGTTGGTGCCGTCGATGTTCATCGCGCAGGAGCCGCAGATGCCCTCGCGGCAGGAGCGCCTGAGCGTCAGCGTCGCGTCGATCTTGTTCTTGATCCACAACAGACCGTCGAGCACCATCGGCCCGCAATCGTCGGTGTCGATGTGGAACGTGTCGATGCGCGGGTTTTCCGCATCATCCGGCGACCAGCGGTAAATCTTGAATTCGCGGGTGTTCTTGGCACCTTGCGGCTTCGGCCAGACCTTGCCCGGCTTGGGCTGCGAATTTTTGGGGAGTGTGAGTTCAACCATTTTCTATTCACTTTCTCACGCAATTAGCGACCGAGAGTTCGTTGCGCGCAAGCTCTGTCCGCTTATTGTACATCCAGGTGTATTCCCAACAATTACCGCCACTGAGGTCGCAGTAACATATCTCGAAAGATGTGGCATTAAATAAGCGATCCAAGATAGAAATGTCAGTCATTCCTATACGCCGATCGATACTTATTACCGGTCTAGATTGGCCTCCACTTATTGCCATCCCCCCGGTGAGGGGGTGGTGCACTAAGTTTCCATATTCCCAACCGATGCTTTCCAGGTCTTTACGAGCCCACTGATGTGCTTCATTTTGCTCATCATTATGGAATCTATAGTTCAGAATTTGAGCTGGTGTCATCCCACTATTGAATATCTGTATTCCATTATCTGCACGACTCTCGAACAAACTAACTTCAAAACCAATATGGGGACGCTGGATAGCTGAACTAGTATTATGCGCTTGATAAGAATAGTATGCTGAGATTCCCGCAGCCGACGCGGCTACAAGACTTATTCCAATACTAATTCCCTCTGAGCGTGTCATGTGCGGCTAATACACCCGTGCTTTGGGCGCGATCTTTGCAAGATCGATGCCCTCGGCGATGAGGTCGGTGTGGACCGGGCGGTAGTCGAGTGTGACCGCGCCCTTGTCGTCCACCCAGGCCAGCGTGTGCTTGCGCCAGTTCTCGTCGTCGCGTCCGCCGAACGGGCCACCGACATAGTCTTCGCGGGCGTGGCTGCCGCGGCTTTCCTTGCGGGCTTCCGCGCCGTAGACCGTTGTGATGGCGCAGGCCATCAGGTTTTCCAGCTCCAGCGTTTCCATCAGATCCGAATTCCAGATCAGCGACCGGTCGGTAACCTTCACATCCGCCAGTTCGGTCCAGATCTGCGAGATCCGCTTGCAACCCGATTCGAGCGATTCCTGGGTGCGGAACACAGCGGCGTCTTCCTGCATGGCGCGCTGCATCTTTTCGCGCAGGTCCGCCGTCGGTGTCGGGCCGTCAGCATGGCGCAGCCGGTCAAACCGGGTCATGATCTTTGCAAACGATGCTTCGTTGACGCCGGGGACCGGCGACGCGCGATCAATCACTTCGCCGGCGCGAATCGCTGCGGCGCGGCCGAACACCACCAGATCGATCAGCGAATTGGAACCCAGACGGTTGGCGCCGTGTACCGATGCGCAGCCGGCTTCACCGACCGCCATCAGGCCCGGCGTCACCCGGTCAGGCGCTTCGGTGGTCGGGTTGAGCACTTCACCCCAGTAATTGGTCGGGATACCGCCCATGTTGTAATGCACCGTCGGCAGCACCGGGATCGGCTCGCGGGTCACGTCGACGCCGGCGAAGATCTTCGCACTTTCCGAGATGCCCGGAAGCCGCTCATTGAGCACCGCCGGATCAAGGTGATCGAGATGCAGGTAAATGTGGTCATTGGCCTTGCCGACGCCGCGACCCTCACGGATCTCCATGGTCATGCAGCGCGAGACAACATCACGTGAAGCCAGGTCCTTGGCAGACGGCGCATAGCGTTCCATGAAGCGCTCGCCTTCTGAATTGACCAGATAGCCGCCTTCGCCACGCGCCCCCTCGGTGATCAGGCAGCCTGCGCCGTAGATTCCGGTCGGGTGGAACTGCACGAACTCCATGTCCTGAAGCGGCAGGCCGGCACGCGCAATCATGCCGTTGCCGTCGCCGGTACAGGTGTGCGCCGATGTCGCCGAGAAATAGGCCCGGCCGTAACCGCCGGTGGCCAGCACCACCATCTTGGCGGAGAAGCGGTGAATGGTGCCGTCGTCAAGATTCCAGGCCACCACACCGGTGCAGCGGCCGTCGTCTTCCATCAACAGATCGAGCGCGAAATACTCGATGAAGAATTCGGCATTGTGCTTGAGCGACTGGCCATAGAGTGTATGCAGGATGGCGTGGCCGGTACGGTCGGCAGCAGCACAGGTGCGCTGCACCGGAGGGCCTTCGCCGTAATTCTGCATGTGACCGCCGAACGGGCGCTGATAGATGCGGCCATCCTCGGTGCGCGAGAACGGCACGCCGTAATGCTCAAGCTCATAGACCGCCTTGGGCGCTTCCATGGTCAGATACTGCATGGCGTCAACATCGCCGAGCCAGTCCGAGCCCTTGACGGTGTCATACATGTGCCACTGCCAGCTGTCCGGCGTCATGTTGGTCAGCGAGGCCGCGATGCCGCCCTGTGCCGCAACCGTGTGCGAGCGGGTGGGGAACACCTTGGAGATGCAGGCGGTGCGGAACCCCTGCTCGGCCATGCCGAGAGTTGCACGCAGGCCGGCGCCGCCGGCCCCAACCACAACCACGTCATAAGAGTGATCGACAATCGTGTAGTCGCGTCCGCCAATGTTGACGCTCGACGTCATTACCATGGTCTGTCAGCCTCCGAAGCCGAGTTTGAGAACCGCAAACAGCGACACGGCGCCCACTGCGATTGCAAAGAAAGTGTTGAGGATCAGAAGGCTGATTTTCATGCCCTCGGCATGAACATAGTCCTCGATGATCATCTGCATGCCGAGCTTCATGTGAATGACGCCCGAAATCACCACCAGCCCCAGCAGCACCGCGACCAGCGGGTTGGACAGCGCGCCCACCACCACCGCGTAGGGTTCGCCATTGTAGGCGATGATGAACAGGATGAAGAACCCGATCAGCGGTACATTGGCCACCGCCGTCAGCCGCTGACGCCAGAAATGATCAGTGCCTTCCCTGGCCGATCCGAGCCCGCGCACCTTCGAGAGTGGCGTCCGCATGTTTTTTGTGTCCATGGCTCTCTGTCTCCTAGAAGCGGGCCGCATAACCGGCGATCCAGATCAGGATCGTCAGGATGATCGAGCCGGCAATTGTCGCCCACGCCATCTTGGTCGAGGTCTGCGGATCGAAGCCGCGACCGGTATCCCAGATGAAGTGGCGGATGCCGCCGAGCAGATGGTGCACAAGCGCCCAGGTGTAGCCGAACAGCACAAGCCGTCCGAGAAACGAGCCGAATATGCCGTTCACCCATTCAAAATAGGCCTCGCCCGACGCCGCCGCCACCAGCCACCAGGCGACCAGCAGTGTGCCTGCATACAGCGCCATGCCGGTGACCCGGTGCACGATCGACATCACCATGGTCGGAATTTGCTTGTAGATGGTCAGATGCGGCGACAGTGGCCGGTTCTGTGAAACATTGGTCATAGGGACCTTGTCCTTCTTTCCCTCAAGGAATGCCACAGACAGGTTCCGCAAGGCGGGGCCGGTGGCCGTGACAGCGTTTTAGTGTCTTATGTGCACCGCGTCAAAGCCCGGTTTGTGTTTCATGCCAAGCCTTTGGTCGAAAACCCATCGGCATGATCGGTCAAGCCGGCGGTTCAATCGTTTCAAACCGGGCTATCGCCGCTGGCGAAGTCAGGTCGAGCGGTAAAATCAATCAGTTCGACTGATCGAAACGTATTTCCCAACTGGAAAAATCCGCCTTGGTGGCGATCTTTTCATAGAGCTTGCGGCCCTCCTCGGGCAGCCGCGGCGCATTGAGAATGATTCGCTCCCAGCCGTGCGCGTCGCCTTCCTCCACCAGCATGTCGATCATTGCCTGGGCAATGCCCATGTTGCGGTGCAAGTGACTGACATAAAGATGATCGACCTGGCCGACCCGCATGCCGGTGACCGGATCGGGCAAATCGTAAAATACGACGAATCCGACCAGTTCGCTATCGAGCCGCGCCCCGAAGATTTGGGCAACACGGTCCTGCAACAGCGTTTCGGCGTAATAATCATCCGGCCGGCGCGGCGCGCCGCGCTTGAGCGACTGCACATAGGCGGCGAGTAGCGGTGAGAAATGATGCGCATCATTGAGGCGCAACAGCGAAATGTCGATTTTGTCTGGCGTGTTCATGGCCGGCATGTTTCGTCGAAACTTCGCTCATGGTCAAGCCTGCCGAAAGTCGCAAGCCGCAAGCCGCACCGCCGGGTCTTAAGGTTAACAAGCAATTGCCGAAGCCGGTGGGTGACTTGCAGCCCGCCCTGCGACACAATAGTGCCGATTTCGCCTGCGATGCTCGCTGCCTCGACACCCCGCCAGGCCGCGGCAACCAAGAGGACCACGCCATGATCACCAAGTTTGCCTCTCATACGGCCAGTCGCGCAACCGGCCGCGCCATCGTCGGCAAGTTCGCGTCCCGCATGGCACTGACGCTTGGCATCGGCGCGATGGTCGGGATCGGCGCTACTTTTGCCGCCCCCGCCGGCGCCACCGAACTGCAGATGCCGTCTGCCAAATCCAGATTGCTCCGGGACCGCGACGACGTCACCATCATCATTATCGACAAGCAAGACCGCCGCCGCTCGCGCTCGACATCGCCGGCAAAGCTGGATCTGGACACGGTCCCGACGCCGCCCAGCAGCAAGATCAGGCGCGATGAGGACGAGGTCAGGGTTTACATCAAGCGCAAAACCGGCGGCGCCAGGAAGACCAAGAAGCCCAACCCGAAAGTGATTATCGTCGACCAGAATCGCGGCGGCTGCGGTAACAGCGGCGTCTGCGTCATCCGGCCATAGGAAGGCTCGCATGGAAAATGCGCGCGGAACGGCGGCATTACCATTTTAGTCCGCTGATCGACGCCCAACCTTTCAGCCCGCGCCAGTCGATCTGGCACCACGGTTTCCTCGTCCGCCCGTCAACAGCCTGATGGCAAGTGGCGGGAAATACAACGACATCAACAACGCCTGCGGGAATCGATCCGATAATTTCGTGGCTTAGGCCAGCGCCAAAACGCACATTGAGCTTGTTTTCAGAAATCGGCCGGGGAACCGACGCGATCACGTAAGGCATTGCGGTTGACGCCCCTGCGGGCAATGACACCGGTCTATCTTGAGCAACTGGTTGGTCTGCTGGAGAAACAGCAGTGCCGGATGATCCAAGCCGAGCCAGGATGGCCGCAATTGCTGTGCCGCTGTTGAACGAAGAGTTGGCGTCGCCGGTCAGCCCGCCTGAATGGTGCAGGGCCACCACTTTATGGTCATTGTTAAAAATAAGCGAACCGGAGCTTCCGCCGAGGGTATCGCAACGGTGGCGGAACTCACTGCCTCGGTAGTGATTTCCAGCGTAGGCTTTGCAGCGGAAACGGGTTAGCCGCAGCGGCAATCCCGCAGGATGGTGATAGATGACCAGCGATGCATTGGGCTGGACTTTGACGGGATCCAGCTCAACATGGCCATATGTCCTGCCCGGCTCTCCCCGCACCGCAAGGACCGCAAAATCAAGGTCCCGATCCGCATAGACCGGATTGATGTCGACCTCATAGACATCGACCTGCTCCTGGTCTTCACGCAGATATCCCATATGGACGACAGCTTCTAGAACAGTGCCATCAAAGCCCGGAATGCAATGGTAATTGGTAATCAGGCGGGTATCATCAATCAGAGTTGCCGTGCAGGTCCCGACGCCTTCTGAACCATCGGAATTTTCAATCAGCATCGACAATCGCCCGACAGGTCTGGAGCGTGCGCGAAACGCATCGGTTTCATTGAACTCGGCAAGAGGCTCAAAAACACCGTTCTGCTGCGAGCGGATATAATCATCATTGCCGCCCAGCGACTGGTTAAAGCTTAGACGCGCTTGTCCAAACTGGCTGGCGGGAAACTGATCTTCCTCGGACGCTGCGGCAAATCCGGGAAACACGATACAAACCGCAAGCGCGGCTGAAGCTGCCCTTACTCCAGTGAAAATGCCTCTGCGAATACCCATTCTCAGCCCCCTCTTGCCTTTCTGTTCAAGCGAGCCAGATTCAAGGCCGGTTGTAAACCCCGCCTGAAGCTCGGCAAAAAGCAATCTATAGCCGTTCAGTAAGGGCCGGCAGCGGAGTCAAACTTCAAAAGATTCTACCGCACCTGTGCCGCAACGGCACAGCTGCGGCATATTTGGGAATCCGTGAAGCCGGAGGTTAATCCTGTTGCCAGGTTCAGCGTAACCTGTGAGCACCATGGGCGGGGATTGTCCTCCCAAGTCCAAGGAGGGAGTATCATGCGATCAACAGCCTGGAATACTCCGATCACCATCGATGATCCCGAGACAGGGCTACACCGGACGGGCATGCGAAGAGGTCATCCATGGCGATGCAGCCCCCGCAAGGTCCGCCACGCCTTCATCGCCGCCGCGATCGAGGCGCATCTGCACCTGAGCTGACGCCGCCACGCACAGACCCATACGAACGAACCCGCCGATCGCTCGTCGGGTTCTTCTATTTCAGCCAGTCAGCCCGCGTGGCAGGCAGAGTGGAGAAAACCTATTTCCACTCGCGAATGTCGACGAAATGGCCGGCAACAGCTGCGGCAGCCGCCATTGCAGGCGAGACCAGATGGGTGCGGCCCTTGAAGCCCTGACGGCCTTCGAAATTGCGGTTGGAGGTCGAGGCGCAGCGTTCGCCCGGCTTCAGCCGGTCATCATTCATCGCCAGACACATCGAGCAGCCCGGCTCACGCCACTCAAAACCCGCGGCGATGAAGATCTTGTCCAGCCCCTCGGCTTCCGCCTGTTCCTTGACCAGGCCAGAACCCGGAACAATCATCGCTTCAACGTTGGCATTGACGCTCTTGCCCTCGACCACCTTGGCCGCGGCGCGCAGATCCTCGATCCGGCCATTGGTGCACGAACCGATGAACACCCGGTCGATTGTGATGTCGGTGATTTTGGTGCCAGGCTTGAGACCCATGTAATCCAGCGCCCGCCATTTTGACGTCCGCTTGGCTTCGTCCTTGATGTCGTCGGGATTGGGCACGGTACCGGTGACCGTGATCACGTCTTCGGGCGAGGAGCCCCAGGAGACGATCGGCGGCAGCGTGGCGGCATCAAGCCGGACGATCTTGTCGTAATGCGCGCCCTCGTCGCTGACCAGCGATTTCCAGTAGTCGACCGCCATGTCCCAGGCCTTGCCCTTGGGCGAGCGCGGACGGTCCTTGATGTACTCGAACGTCTTCTCGTCGGGCGCGATCAGGCCGGCCCGCGCCCCGCCTTCGATGGTCATGTTGCACACCGTCATGCGGCCTTCCATCGACAAGGCGCGGATCGCCTCGCCGGCGAACTCGATGACATGGCCGGTGCCGCCGGCGGTGCCGATTTCGCCGATGATGGCGAGGATGATGTCCTTGGCGGTGACGCTTTCGGGCAATTCGCCGTTGACCTCGACCAGCATGTTCTTGGCTTTTTTCTGGATCAGCGTCTGGGTGGCCAGCACATGCTCGACCTCCGACGTGCCGATGCCGTGCGCCAGCGCGCCGAATGCGCCATGGGTCGACGTGTGGCTGTCGCCGCAGACGATGGTTGTGCCGGGCAGCGTGAAGCCCTGCTCTGGACCGACGATATGGACGATGCCCTGACGCTTGTCGTTCTCGTTGAGATATTCAACGCCGAAGTCGGCGGCGTTGGTGGCCAGCGCCTCGACCTGGATGCGGCTTTCCTCGTTCTTGATGCCCTCATGCCGGTCGGGTGTGGTTGGCACGTTGTGATCGACCACGGCCAGTGTCTTTTCCGGCGCGCGCACGCTGCGGTGTGCGGTGCGCAGGCCTTCGAACGCCTGCGGGCTGGTCACTTCATGAACCAGGTGGCGGTCGATGTAGAGCAGGCAGGTGCCGTCATCCTGCTGATTGACGATATGGTCGTCCCAGATCTTGTCGTAGGTCGTGCGTGGTGCGGTCATGGTGGAGTCCTTGGCGATAACAGGCGAAGTGTGAAAGTGAGCGAGGCGGGTGCGGCTCAGGCCGATAGGCGAGCGCGACCGGCCCGGACGCCGGAAATCCAAGCGAAGAACCTGGCCGGCAGGCGCTTGGCGTCCTGCAGCACAATGGTCTTGTTGGCCTGATCCTGAAACAGCGCTTTCATGCTCTGGCTCATACCAGCATCTGTCGACCTTGGCAATCTGGACCGGCTCAAACGCCGCTTGCTCCGCTCTCGCCTCCGGGCGCATCGTCTTGCAGCTCCGCTGACGAACGCCCGGTCTGTTTCAGCGCCGTCCCGAATTCAAGACGGCGCACCAGCGCCAGCACGATTGCCCCGAACAGGCAGGCCATCAGAGCCAGCGACCAGAGTCCCAGCCCGGCGGCGAGTCCGGTGGCGCCCGCCAGCCACATCCCCGCTCCGGTGGTCAGGCCCTGCACCTTGCCGCGCCGCAGCAGGATGGTGCCGGCGGCGAGAAATGCCACGCCGGCGGTGATCGCCTCGACCAGCCGCAACGGGTCGGTGCGGATATGGTCACCGGAGAAGATTTGCATGGCGGTCATTTCGATGGTGATGACAGCGAACATCGCCGCAGCCAGCGAGATCATCATGTGGGTCCGAAATCCGGCTGGCCGTTGCGCCATCTCGCGCTCGAAACCGAGGATGCCGCCCAGGCCTGTGGCGAGCAGCAACCGCGCGGCGATCACCTGCCAGGGCAACTGCGTCGAGCGGGAAAATTCTTCAAGCAAGGCATCCATGCAGCATCAACGCAGCAACCGCCGACCGGTTCCTCCTGCTATCACACCGGCCTGGGCCGTTGGGTGAGCAGAGCCAGGTCAAGCCAGCGGCTGGCCGGTTTCGAGCATTTTCCGGTAAAACGCCGTGCGGACGTCGCCCACCCCGATACGCCCATCCGTTGCCAGGCCGATGTCACGTCTGAAGCAGTCATCCACTCCTTCGGGGGGCAGCTCCGCGCGGCGGGATCCCGCCAGCGCCAGAAACCAGGACAGAATGTCGAGTCCGCAACGCAGCGCAAAACCACGCCGCGAAGCGGGTTTGCCATCGCGCATTGCTATTTCCTTTTAATGTGTCGTGAGGTTAGATTGCCGATGTACCGTTTGTTTTTCCAACGAAATTACAATCTGCACCCATAAAGAGAACTTATATGAAACTGTCCAGAAAGTTTCCGCTCAATGCTTTGCGCGTGTTCGAGGCAGTCGCCAGACACGGCAGTTTTTCCCGTGCGGCAGATGAGCTGGGCATGACACAAACCGCGGTGAGCTATCAGATCAAGCTGCTGGAAGGCATCCTCGGTGAACGGCTTTTCCTGCGACAGCCGCGCCAGATCGCCAACACGGAAACGGCCCAGCGCATGCTGCCTAATGTCGGCAAAGCCTTTGAATTGCTCGAAGAAGCCATGCTCTCGGCCAGCCGGGTTTCCAACGAGACGCTGGAAATCCATTCCTCGCCCACCTTCGCCTCGCACTGGCTCGCCCGCAATCTCGGCAGCTTCCAGCTCGACTGGCCCGCCATTGCGGTGCGCCTGCTCAGGGTCTCCACGATCACCGATTTCAGTCGCGATCCCGCCGACATCTCCATCAGATGGGGCATCGGTCCGTGGCCGGATGCCGAATGCCATCTCCTCGGCCGGTTTTCCTATGCACCGATGCTCAGCCCCGCGCTTGCCGCAAGCGCCTGCGGCGGGATTGCAAAGCCCGAAGACCTGCTGCGCCTGCCCATTATCGGCGCCCAACAGTCATCGTGGCTGAAATGGTTCGCCACGAGCGGCGTCGATACGCCTGACCTTTCAGCTCACAAGCGGCACAATTACGTCGAGCAGGACCTGTGCGCCAATGCAGCGCTGGCCGGCCATGGCGTCGCTCTCCTCAACCATATCTATTTTGCCGAAGACCTTGCCACTGGCCGTCTTGTCGCGCCGTTCAATCACCATTGCAGCGATGACATCGGCATCTGGCTAGTGCATCCGGTAAACCGTCGCAACACGCCGAAAATCCGGGCGTTCCGCGAATGGATCACCAATACGGTTGCAGCCGACATGCAACGAAGCGAGCCCGCTCCGCCGGTCAATACAGCCACCGGGGACGGCACCGCAAAACCCGCTCAGGCCAGCACTTCGTAGACGAAGGCCGTGACCAGCACCTCGGGCTCATCAAGCGCGAAGGCCCGGAATGGCGGGCTTTGCTCGATCTGCCGCCAGACGCAGCGCGCGGCGAGATCGGTCATCACCGCCGAAAAACCGCCGCTGTCGACAATCTTGTCACGCACGGTGAACACCGCGATCCCGCCCGGCCTGGTGATCCGGCACAATTCGGTCAGGCTGGATGCCGGCGCATGGCCTTCGGTGAACACCCCGGTGGACAGGAAGGCGGCGAAATGATTGTCCGCCCAGGGAAGCGCCTCGCCCAGCGTGGCCCGCTTGAGATCATCATAGGCACCGCGCGAGCCGGCGAGCTTCAGCATGTCTTCGGAAAAATCCAGGCCCTCGACCGCCCCGTATCCCAACGCCTTGAGGTAAGGCCCGGACAGACCGGTGCCGCATCCGGCATCGAGCAGCGGCCCGGCGTCCGGCTTGACGTAGCGCGACACCCAGGCCAGCACCTGGAACGGCAGGCAATAGCCCGAGGCAAGCGTGTCGCGGTCATAGCCGGTGGCCCAGGCCGCGTAGGCCGCGTTAAGCTCGTCGGCGGACCTGGCGGCATAGACCTGGTCCAGCGCATCATTGCCGTCTTCAGCCATTGTCGTTTTCCGTTTTCAAGGTTGCCGCGGCTGCAGGATGCACCAGCAAGTGAAGCGCATTCAAGTGCAAGCCGCGAATCTCGTCACCGGGAATTGTCGAGCTGCATCTGGAAATAGCGCAGTTGCGCCTCGGGCACCTTGTCGACATTGACCCGGCCCTGACGCAGTTCGCGCAGAAACATCGCCTCGGCATTCGGCTGGAACTCGAAATTCGGGTTCATCTGCGGCGTCATGATCCGATCGTAGAGCCGGCCCGACTGGATGGCGTCGAGCCTGCGCCCAACTCTGTCGGAGTCGGCCGAGGCGATTGCGGGAAGCAGAACCGCGCCCACCAGGGCAATCAGGAGTGTGCGTTTCATAAGGAAGTCCCTTCGGCGGTTCTTGTCGATACTGTCATCTTCTATGTGGGACCGGTCACCCGCACCGCCAAGGGTTTTGCCGGAAAATATCCGATAACGGCGATGATGCCGGCCGGGCGCAATTGGATGATTTGCAGCCGGGACCGAACAGCGGCTAGCGCCGGTGATCGCCATCGGCCTGATCAAAAGCCATGCGGGCGCCGGCGCGGCGGGCACGGCCCGACCCGTCAAAGGCAAGCGCATAGACCAGCACCAGAAAGACGATCAAGTTGATCAGGGTTGCCAGCGACACAACCAGATCCGGCCTGCCTGTGCCGGGCGGCAGCCCCGCGTACACCACGCCGCCGGCAAGCGAGACCGGGAAATGCAGGATGCCGCGGATGCTGTGCAGCGTTGCCGCCGGGATGCCCAGATGGGCCGACAGCGTCAGGATCAGGCCCGAGCAGATCCAGATGCTGGTGACGATGTAGAGCGGTCCGATCGGGATGCTGCGATACAGTCTGGTCCACGCAATCGATCCGCCGAACCCCGGCAGATGTTCAACATCGAAACACAAGAGCACGCCGAGCGCCAGCAAAGGCGTCAGCTCGAACAGGCTCCACCGCGGAAACACCAGCAGATCAGCGCTCACATCCACACCCCATGGGCTGGCGAGCACCAGCAGGGCAGGCAGGTTCGGCGCAAGCAGGGCCACCGGCAACAATGCCCACAACCGCGACCCGAGCGCCAGACCGCGCCGGTAGAACGCGAATGTCCCGGCCAGGACCGCACCCAGCAGCAGCAACGGCTGCAGCCACAGGCCGATCACCGGAGCCATGCCGCCGCAGATCCCGCCGCTGACACAGCCCTTGCCCGCGATCACCGGAACCACGAACCACAAGGCCTGGCCGATGAAGACGGTGCCCAGTGCAAGCAGGCCGGTGAAGACAACGAACCAGGTCACAAACTGTCCGGCGGAAAATTTTTCAGGCACGTCTATACCTCTGGAGGGTCACTCTCCGGGCAACCTGCAGACAGGCTGCTAACAGACCCCTAAGTTGCAGCGATTTTTGTGCTGCAACGTCAGGCTTTCTGCCGTGCCGACGGAATTTCCACCCGAATTTGAGGGGGTTTGCGACAGATCCGGTCACCTGTGTTGATCGCCCCAAGGCATGCAAAGATGCTCCGGCGCGACCCTACCCGCTGCCGCCCGTCCGCTCGGCCTCGGCATTGCGCAGGCGTTTTTCCAGCGCCCTGAGCCCCAGCGACAGCCCGACGGTCAAGAGCAGATAGACATAGGCAACGATCGAGTAGGTTTCGAAAAACCGGAACGAGCCGGAGGCGTAGACCTTGCCCATTTGCGTCAGGTCGGCGACACCCAGCACCGAGACCAGCGACGAATCCTTGATCATGGCGATGAAATCATTGCCCAGCGGCGGCAGGATGGTGCGGATCGCCTGCGGCAGCACGATGAAGCGGAACCGCTGCACCGGCGTCAGACCCAGCGCCTTGGCGGCTTCGATCTGGCCGCTGTCGACTGCCAGGATGCCGGCGCGGAACACCTCGGAGATGAAGGCGGAATAGCCGATGGTCAGCGCGATGATCGCCCGCCACAGCAGCGACACGTCGCGCACCGAGAGCGGATCGGCAAGCCCGGCCTTAATCAGCGGTGTGAGCAGGAAATTCCAGGCGGCGACGAAGCCGGGTGCGCCAACAAAGGCGATGTAGAACAACAGCACCAGGATCGGGATGCCGCGGATGATCTCGACGTAGAACCGGGCGATCTGGCGCAGCAGCAGATGTTTGGACAACCCCATGATTGCCAGCACAAGGCCGATGGCGGTGGCCAGCGCGAAGCCGACCAGCGTGACGAACACGGTGATGCCGACGCCTCTGGAGACGATCCTGAAAATCTGGCTGTAGAGATCGTTGACGGCGATCTGGATGGCGAGAATGAGCGCAATCGCCGCCGCCAGCGCCAGCCACCAGGGGAAGTCGGCTTTCTCGTTTGACCCGGGCGGCACGGTCACAGGCTGAAAGTCTCCGGCAAGCCAAGCGCCAGGCCGGCCCCCCGTTGCCACGCATGATAATCCATGTGCAGCCCGGCGACGCCGTCAAGCGCGCCGGGCCTGTCTCCATCGAACATGGTCGTCTCGACTGGCATCAATCGCCAAGCTTGTAATCGAGGAACCACTTCTTGTTCATGGCGTCGATGGTGCCGTCGGCCTTCATCGATGCGACCGCCGCATTGACCGGACCCACAAGCTCCGAGCCCTTGGGGAAGATGAAGCCGAAATCATCGCTGCCCAGCGGTCCGCCAACCAGCTTGAGCCCGCCATCGGAGGCCTCGACATAGCCCTTGCCCGCGACGCCGTCGGTCAGCACCATGTCGACATCGCCGGTCTTGAGCGCCTGCACGGTGGCGCCGAAGGTTTCCATCAGCTTGATTCGCTTGTTCTGCTCGTCGCCATCGAGCACATCATAGACCGCCACATAGAACGGCGTGGTGCCCGGCTGCGCGCCGACCAGACCATCCTCGAAGGCTGCGAACGAAGCCGCGTCGTCAAACCGGTCCTCGTCGCCGCGCACCAGCATGAACATCTCCGAGCGCATGTAGGGCTCGGAGAAATCGACCTTCTCCTTGCGGTCTTCCTTGATCGAGATGCCGGTCATGCCGATTTCGTACTGGCCGTCGGAAACCGCCTGGATCATCGCGTCCCAGGAGGTGTTTTGATACTCGACGGTGAAATTGAGCCGCTTGGCAATCTCGTTCATCGCGTCATATTCCCAGCCGATCTGGTCGCCGGTCTTGGGATCGATGAACTGCAGCGGCGGATAGGCGTTTTCGGTGACGACCACGACGGTCTTGCCGCCCAGATCGGGCAGGTCCTGGGCCTGGGCCGGAAAGCCAAGTGCAAGTGCGGCGGTGGCCGCGAAAACCAGAAATTTCGCCAGTGACGTAACCAGTGACATAGGATGCTCCCTCATGAGGTCTCGGGATTTTGATGCAGCGCACGCCGGAATGGGGTGCGCGAGAGGCCCAGTTTGCAATGCCGCTTCGCCCGCCGCAAGAGGCGCAAGCCAATCTGTGCGGGATACGGCGTCCTGCGCCGAATCCGGACTTGGCATTTGCGCCGGCTGGGGCATGCACCGACAGCCCCGCGCGTTAAAAACGCC